>Ga0326728_10012341_pt1 | contig 19021 bp, 14 predicted proteins | sample MB3enrmetagenome_FD_207602 | JGI IMG/M metagenome (GOLD analysis project Ga0326728, IMG submission 207602) | Lab enriched peat soil microbial communities from McLean, Ithaca, NY, United States - MB31MN | ecosystem: Environmental > Terrestrial > Soil > Wetlands > Peat | place: USA: New York... | reverse complement strand
GCTCGAGGTGGAGACGCCGGCGGAGCTCGCCGACGCCATCCGGGAGGGTCGGCTCAACGGGCTCAAGGGGTTCGGCGAGCGGAAGGTCGCCCTGCTCAGGGAAGGTCTGAGCGCGCTCGACGCGAAGGGACCGGAGCGTCGTACCCCGGTCCTCCTCGCCTGGGAGCTCTCCGAGCGCGTGGCCGCCGCTCTGCGGCAGGCGAGCCCGGGGACGGAGGTGACCGTCGCAGGCAGCTTGCGACGGGGGCGCGAGACGATCGGCGACATCGACCTTCTGGTCGCTTCGCCCGAGGGCGCCCGCATCTTCGAGACGTTCGGTCGGCTGCCCGGGGTCGAGGAGGTGCGTCTTCAGGGAGAGACCAAGATGACGGTGATCTTCGCCCCGGGCACCCAGGTCGACCTGAGGGTCGTCCCGCCGGAAAGTCTCGGCGCCGCCTTGCAGTACTTCACCGGCTCCAAGGACCACAACATCCACCTCCGCACCCTCGCGCGCGACCGAGGTCTCAAGGTCAACGAGTACGGCGTCTATCGGGGAGAGGAGCTCGTCGCGGGAAGAACGGAGAAGGAGGTGTACGCCGCGATGGGCCTCCCCGAGATCCCTCCCGAGCTTCGGGAGGACCGGGGGGAGTTCGAGGCCGCGATGGAAGGTCGGCTCCCGGCTCTGGTGGAGGAGGGAGCGCTCCGGGGCGACCTCCACGTGCATCCGACCGAGGCCCCCGCAACGCTCCCGACGGATTGGGCGGCCGCCGCCCGCCGGCTCGGACTCGAGTATGTCGGGGTGGTGCTCTCTCCCGAGCTCGCCGGAGGCGGCTCGGCGGAGGCGCTGCGGGCCCGTTGGAGAGCGGCGTTCGGTCCGCTCCCGGTGTACTTCGGCGTCGAACGGTCGCTCGGCGCCTCGAGCCCCTTGCCGGAAGGCGTGGAGTACTGGGTCGCACGGGCCGGCCCCGACGCGCCCCCGAGCCACGATCTCGGGGGGCCGGACCCGCTCTTCCTCGCCCACCTGCCCCCTCCCGGTAGCGAGATGCGGGGCCGATGGATCTCCTGGGCCCGGAGCCAAGAGGTCGGCCTCGAGGTGAACCCGTTCCCGGAGGGGGAAGGTCTCGATTCCGGAGAGGTCCGAGGAGTTTCGGGAACGGAGGGGGCCCTGTACGTGAGCGCGACGGCCACACGACCCGAGGAGCTTGACCGCCTTCGGCTCGCCCTCAAGCTCGCCCGACGAGGATGGGCGACCCCCGCGACGGTCGCCAACGTCGGACGACCGAGGGTCGGCCGGAAGCGGTAGACCCCCGACCGGGGGGGTCGCTTCCCCTGGAACGGGAACTTCTTGTAGCCCGCTCGCCGAGCGCGCTACCGTGCCGGTCGAGTACGCGCCTCGGCCTTCGAAGCGACGGCCTCCCCCGACGTACGACGAGGAGGGGGGGGAGGAGGACGAGGGGGTCGGGCCCCCGCCGAGCCGGGAGCCCGAGCGCGCCGAGTCGGCCCCGATCCCCCGCCGGTCGCACGCGGCGGCGTTCGTCGCCCTCGCGCTCCTTCTCCTCGGGGTCTATCTCGCGAGCTGGACCGTCATCGCTCCCGGGCTCCTCGCGCTCCTCCTCCTGTCGAGCGGGGTCACCTTCCTCGGGAGCCGGCTCAACCCGCTCTCCATCGGCTTCTACCTCACGACGAAGCCGTCGTGGACCGCCATCGCGACGGTGTTCCTCGTCGCCTTCCTACTGTTCGGCGTGGCGTACAGCTACTGGAGGCACGGCTGGGGACCGATCCTTCCCCGGCATCTCCTGCCGTGGTCGTGAGCGGTCAGGTGGCGATCATCCGGTCGAGCGCTCGCCGCGCCTGACGGGCGATGAGGGGCGGGACATCGATGACGAACCGGTTCAGGGAAAGGGAGTCCCGGACGTCAGCGAGGTCGATCTCCTTCATGAACGGACAGATGGCCCCCTCGCTCAAGGCGAGGAACTGGGTCGTGGGGTTGAGCCGTCGCATCCGATGCAGGATGCCGACCTCGGTCGCGATGAGCACCTCGGGCGCCCGAGTCTCCTCGGCGAACCGGACCATCCCGTCGGTCGACAGGACCCGGTCCACCTGGGGCAGCACCGCGCTCCCGCAGCCGCATTCGGGGTGGGCGATGACCTCGGCGCCGGGGTGCTCGAGGCGCGCGCGGCGAAGGTCCTCGGGGCGAAGCTTCGCGTGCACGGGGCAGTCGCCGACCCACAGGTGCATGTTCTTGCGGCCGGTCCGCTGCTTGACCCACTCGCCGAGGAACATGTCGGGCAGGAAAAGCACCTCCTGCTCGGGCGGCAGGCCGCCCACGACCTTGACGGCGTTGGAGCTCGTGCAGCAGTAGTCGGACTCCGCCTTCACCTCGGCGGAGGTGTTGATGTAGCTCACCACCACGGCCCCCGGGTGCTCGGCCTTCCAGCTCCGCAGCTGCTCGGCCGTGATGGAGTCCGCGAGGCCGCAACCGGCGTTCAGGTCCGGCAAGAGCACGGTCTTCTCCGGGTTCAGGATCTTCGCCGTCTCCGCCATGAACCGGACTCCCGCAAAGCAGATGATCGGCTCCTTCGCCTCGACGGCCTTCCGAGAGAGGTACAGCGAATCCCCGACGTAATCCGCGATGTCCTGCACCTCCGGACGCTGGTAGTTGTGGGCGAGCAGGAGGGCGTGCCGATCCTCCTTGAGCCGGCGGACCTCCGCTTCGATCGACATCCACCGGGGAAATCGCCGGATGGCTCTTAACGACTCGTTCGGCGCGGGGGAGGGAGAAGCGTCAAATGGAACGGGAGCGCGCGCGCCGAGTGCGTCAGGCTCCCGAGGCTCGCCGCGTCGGCGCCGCTCCGGGCGTACCGGGCGATGTTCTCCGGTGTGACCCCCCCCGAGACCTCGACGAGCACCTTCGCTCCGCCGGGCAGTGAGCGGATGGCGCTGATGAGGTGCTGCGCGGGGAGGGGCCGGAGGTTGTCGACGAGCAGTTCCTCGGCTCCCGCGCGGAGCGCCGCCCGCGCTTCGCCCAGCCGCCGGACCTCCACCTCGATCCGAGGGCGGGGGCCCCTTCGGCCCCGCAGACGGGCGAGCGCTTCGGGGACGGGGAGGAGCGCGAGATGGTTGTTCTTGAGGAGGATGCCCGTGGCGAGGTCGCGCCGGTGCGGCCGGCCGCCGCCGTGGACGATCGCCTGCTTCTCGAGGTCCCGAAGTCCGGGCAGCGTCTTTCGCGTGCCCCGCACCTCCATGCGAGCCCCCGTCCGGCCCACGGCCCGGACCGCTCGGCGGGTGGCCGTGGCGATCCCCGACAGGTGCATCAAAAAGTTGAGCATCGTCCGTTCGGCCGACAGGATCCGACGAGCGTCCCCCTCGACCACGAGCACGGGCGTTCCCCCCCGGACGGGGCTCCCGTCGGCCACCGCCCGGCGCGGCGTGAGGCCGGCGATCTGGGCGACCCGCGCGGCGGCGGCGACCCCGCTCGCCACGCCCGGGGCTTGCGCCGTGACCACCGCCCGGGCCGGGACCCGTCGGGGGAACAGCGTCAAGGTCGTCACGTCGGAGCCGAACCGGTCCTCGCGGAGCGCTCGACGCAGGAGCGCGTCCGTCCCTTCGGGCAACCCCGCCGCGCGCGCTCGCTCAGGCCGGGACCGGGCCATGGACCACCTCCCCCGTCGCCCGGAGCTGGGCGACCAGGCGTTGCCAATCCGGCACGAGGTCCGGACGCAGGCGCCCGACCTCGCGGCGCTCGAGCTCACGGGCGCGTTCGCGGGCGAGGCCCGGGTTCTTCTGCCCGAGGGCGACCTCGGCGAGCCGAAGGAGGACCTCCAGCTCGTCGGCCTCGGTCCCGAGCTCGCGCACCAGGCGGAACGCTTCCAGGAGCTCCCGCTCCGCGCCGGGAAGCTCCCCGGCGGCGATCTCGATCTTGCCGGCGATGATGTAGGTCTGGGCGAGGCCGAACTGGTCTCCGATCCGGGCGAGGATCTCGCGGGCCCGTCGGTTGTCCTCGCGCGCCCGGGGGAGCTCCCCTTTGTCTCGCCGAACGTCCGCCAGGTTGAACAGCGACCATCCGAGCTGGCGGGGGTCGGAGGACTCCTCGGAGAGGGAGCTCGCGGCCTCCAGCTCCTCGAGCGCCTCCTGCGGCCGACCGTGCTGGAAGAGGGTGACGCCGAGGAACAAGAGCGAGTACCCCGCTTCGGCGCGGTCCCCCAGACGGAGCAACAGCTCGCTCGCCTCCCGATACGCCGGGATCGCCTCGTCGACGCAATCCGGCATCATGGCAAGGGCGTTCGCGCGACGCACCGTGGAGAGCGCGACCTCCCGCTCGTCCCCCTGGGCGCGGGCGATGGCGAGCGCCTGGTCGTGGTATCGGAGCGCCTCGGCGTACTCGCCGCGGTAGTACTCGATCTCCCCGCGCAGCCGGAGCAGAGCGAGCCGGGCGGTGGGCGCGTGAAAATCCTCGAAATGGTCGAGGAGCTGGTTGGTGAGCGTGCGGGCCTCCGTCCAGCGGCCCTCGTCGGTGAGGATCCGGGCGAGGTAGATCGGCAGGAGCTGCGCGGCCACCCCCGAGACCTCCTCGGGGGCGGGCTCCCGGGCCAACGCCGAGCGCAACGTGGACTCGGCCCGTTCGAGCTCGCCGACCCGGTCGAGGGCGAGGGCGAGCCCGAGCACGATCTCGAGCTCGCCGGTCCGGTCGTTCGGGAGGGCGCGGCGCTGGCATTCGAGCGCCCGCTCCAGGTGCATTCGGGCGATCTCGGGGGAGACGACCCGCGCGGCGAACTCGGCCGCCCGCCGGTTGTACTCGACCGCCTTGAGGTCGAGCTTGCCGAAGTAGGCGTGGTGCGCGAGCGCGAAGAGCGCGTCGGCGTCCGTCCGACCGGTCGCCTCGAGCGCCGCCAGGACCCGCTGGTGGAGGAGGCGGCGCAGCGGCTCGGTCAGGTCCTGGTAGGTGTACTCCCGGAGGTCGTCGCGCGCGAACTCCACGAGCTCGTTCGGGCCCTCCTGAAGCAGCCCGCGCTCCACGAGGCGTTCGACGACCTCCGCGAGTCGCTCCTCCTCCCCTCCGGCGGCCGCGAGCAGGATCGAGAAGGTGAACTCGACCCCGATGACCGCGGCGATGGAGAGCACCCGACGTTCCTCCACCGGTAGCGCGCTCAACCGGGCATGGACGAACTCCGCGAGCGGGACCCCGGCCGCCCGAGCCTCTTCCCAGATTGAGGGGGTGCTCCGACGGCCCGCACGCAGGATCTGCTCCAGGAACAACGGATTCCCTCCCGTCTGGGTGAACCAGAGGGTGAGCTCGTGCGGGCTGGGCTTCCGGTCGGGGTCGACCCACCGGACGAACTCGGCGACCTCGGTCGGAGAGAGCGGGCGCATCGCCCACCGGTCGACGTGGGGGACCCGGGGCAGCGCTTCGATGAACCCTCGCGCGTCCTCGCCGAGCTCGGCGGCGGGCGGCCCGGTGAGGATGAACCAGAGCCGACGGTCGGCGAGCGACGGTTCCAGGAACTGGACCAGCTCGAGGGAGGGCTTGTCGGCGTACCCGAAGTTCTCGAGGACCACCACCGTGGGGCCGGCGCGCTCGAGAGCGAGGAACGGCTCGGCGAGCGGGGCGAGGCTCCGGGCGCGGGCCGGTTCGGTGGAATCTCGAAGGCTCCGGAGCATCTCGGAGAGCCGCTCCTCCGCGCTCGTCGTATCCAGCACCTCGACGACCTCCCCTTCGGCCCCGGAGGGGACCGTGACGCCCAACGCGTCGCGGATCAATTGGAAGGGAGGGGGTTCCGGGCCGCGACGGGCCCGGGCCCGCAGGACCCGGTCGCCCCGGTCGTGGCATTCCTTGAGGAAATGGTCGAGGAAGGTGCTCTTGCCGACCCCGGATTCTCCGGTCAGCAGCGAGAGTGCCCCGTGCCCTCGGAGGACCTCGGCGTGCCGTAGCTGGAACGCTTGGAGGACCTCCGGGCGTCCGATGAACGGCCGTCCCGGCGAGGATGCCACGGCGTACGGATGCGTCGGCCCCCTTTATAGTCCGGTCGGGGGGATCCGAGGGGTCGGCGCTTCGGGGGCCGTCGGTCGGCCCCCCTCGCCGGAACTACTTCGGGGACTCGCCGTCGACCGCGACCCCGAGGGCCCGGAGCCCCTCGCGGAGATGGAGGATCTCGGGGGCGAGGTCCAGCCGGAGGTCCGCTCCCCCGTGACGCACGAGCTCGCGCCAGCGCTCCACGGCCTTCGCCGTGTCCTGCTGTCCGAGGGCGACCTCGGCGAGTCGGAGCAGCACTTCGACCTCGTCCGGCTCCACCCCGAGCTCCCGGACGATCTCTTGGGCGCGTTCGAGCTCCCGCTCGGCCTCGGAGAACCCCCCGACCTTGAGGGCGATCTTCGCGGAGATGATCTGGGTCTGGGCGACGCCGAAACGGTCCCCGATCCGGGCCAGGAGCTCCTGCGCCCGGGCGTTCTGCTGCCGAGCCTCCGGGAGCTCACCCTGTTCCCGGAGCACGTCGGCGATGTTGAACCGCGCCCAACCCTGCTGCCGTACGTCCGAAGCCTCCTCCGCGAGGGCGAGCCCGGAGCTGAGCTCCTCGAGCGCCTCGGCGCTCCGGTCGTTCTGGAAGAGGGTGATGCCGAGGGAGATGTGCGCAACAGCGGCCTCGCTCACCCCCCCGAGCTTAAGCAAGCTCTCGCACGCCTCGCGGTAGGCCGTGAACGCCTCCTCGGAGCGGCCCGGGATCATGGAGAGGGCGTTCGCCCGACGTACCGTGGCGAGCGCCACCTCCCGGCCCTCCCCCGCGCGCCGAGCGATCTCGAGCGCTCGCTCGTGGTGGCGCAACGCATCGGCGTAATGTCCGTGGTAGAAATCGACCCCCCCGCGGAGGCGGAGGAGCGCGATGCGGGAGACAGGGTTCTCCCCTTCTCGGTCCGCCTTCAGCAGGCGTTCGGTGAGGGCATCGGCCTCCGACCACTGTCCCTCCTCCGAGAGGATGCGGGCGAGGTAGATCGGGAGCAGTCCGGCCGCCGTCCCTCCGTTCTCGCCCGCGGGTCGAGGAAGCTCGAGGGCCTCGCGGACGGTGAGCTCCGCCCGCTTCAGCTCGCCCAGCTGGTCGAGCGCCATCGCCAGGGCCAGGCGGAGCTCGAGCTCGCCGGCGAGGTCGTCCGGGCGCGCGGTCTTGAGGCACTTCAGCGCCCGCTCGAGGTGCGTGCGGGCGATCTCCGGCGAGGCGACCTGGGCGGCGAACTCGGCGGCCCGACGGTTCGCCTCCACGGCCTCGGCGTCGAGCCCGCCCTCGAACGCGTGATGGGCGAGGGCGAACAGGGCATCGGGGTCGCTCCGCCGGCTCGACAGCAGCGCTCGGGCGACCCGCTGATGGAGCTCGCGCTGGCGTTCCCGGGGGAGGTCCCCGAAGACGAGCGTGCGCAGTTCGTCGCGCGGGAACTCGATCGCCTCCTCCGGACCTTCGCGGAGCATCCCCCGCTCCACGAGCCGTTCGACGATCTCGGCGAGCCGTTCCTCCTCGAAATCGCTCGCCGCCCTCAACAGGGAGAACGGGAACTCGAGCCCGAGGACCGAGGCCAGGGCGAGGACCTTTCGCTCCGCTTCCGTTAGCTCGGAGATCCGGGCCCGAGCGAACTCCGAGAACGGGACGTTCGCGGCCCGGGCCGCCTCCGGGAGCGTGGGCGAGGGTCGGCTCCGCGTCCTCAGGATCTGCTCGAGGAACAGCGGGTTCCCCCGGGACTCGCTGAACCACACCGTGAGCTCGTGCGGGGTGGGGTGCTTCGCCGGGTCGATGGAGCGCACGAACTCCAGGACCTCGGGGGGGTTGAGCGGACGGAGCACCCAGCGATCGACGGCCGGACCTCCCTCGAGGCGCTCCACGAAGCGCCGGACCTCGGGGCCACTTTCCGTCAGCGGCACGCCCGCGAGGAGGATCCAGAGCGGCTGCGGCGGGAGCTGGGGATACAGGAACCTCAGGAGGTCGAGGGAGGATGGGTCCGCATGGCCGAAGTTCTCGAGCGCCACGATCGTCGGGCCGCTCCGGGCCAGAGCGAGGAACCCCTCGGCGAGGGGGACGAGGCTCCGGGCCTCGAGAGATTCGTTCGGGTCTTTAAGGCTGGTCAGCGTGGAGAGGAGCCGGAGCTCCGGACCGGAGCGCCCCTCGGGAGCGAGGGCTCCCGACGTCCCGGGCTCGGCGACCCCGAGCGCCTCCCGGATCAGTTGGAACGGGGGGGGGGTCCACGCTCCGGCGGGCCCGGGCCCGGAGGACCCGCTCTCCCCGGCGCCGACACTCGCCCAAGAACGCGTCGAGGAGGGTGCTCTTGCCCACGCCCACCTCGCCCTCGAGGATCGAGAGCGCGCCGTGGCCCTCGAGCACCTCGGCGTGCCGGAGGGCGAGCGCCCGGCGGATCTCAGGCCGTCCGATCACCGGGCGGTCCACGGAGAGGGCCACACGGTAGCTACGTGCGGGCCGCCCTTATATTACGGCCGCGCCGGGCGCTGGGGGACGAACGGGAGGCGGACGACCTTCGCCGGCACCCGACGACCGCGCACCACCATCGCGAGCTCGGTGCCGGGCTCGTTCAGGTCCGGGGGCAGGTATCCGAGCGCGATACCGAAGTTGAGCGTCGGGGAAAGCCCCCCGCTCGTCGTCCGGCCCACGGGCGTCTCGCCCTTGAGGATCGGCATCCCGTGCCGGGGGATGACCCCGGGCTCGCGGACCTCCAACCCGGCGAACCGCTCGCGGACCCCGTCCTTCTGTTGCGCTTCGAGCACCTCGCGCCCGACGAACGGGTGGTCCATCTCGACGAACCGCTCCTGCCCGGCCTCGATCGGGCTCCGGTCGATGTTGAAATCGCTGCCCGAGAGCAGGTAGCCCTTCTCGAGCCGCAACGTGTCCCGGGCTCCGAGCCCGATCGGCTTGGCCCCCCGATGGACGATCTCGGCGGCGACCTTCGGCGCCCGCTCGGCGGAGACGAACAGCTCGTAGCCGAGCTCGCCCGTGTACCCGGTCCGGCTGACCTGGATCTCCGAGCCGAGGAGCTCGGGGAACTGCCCGCCGAGCCGTCCGGAACTTGGGCCGGAGGTGGCCGGGAATGCCCGGGCGTTGTAGAACTTCATTCCCGCGAGCGTCCAGCCGAACATCCCCTCGAGGAGCTCGCGCGACTTGGGGCCCTGGACCGCCAGGATCGCCACATTCCCGTTGTGACGGCGGACGGCCGTGTCCGGGAGCCGGTGCTCCTGCAGGAGGTCGAAGATCCGGTCGGCCCGGGAGGCGTTCGGGACGACCAGGAATCGCGGCGGGCCCTGGCCGGGCTCGTCGAGCCGGGTGAGCAGGAGGTCGTCCAGGATATGGCCCTCGCTGTTCAGCCAGAAGCCGTAGCGCACCTGGCCCGAGAGCATCTTCGCCGCGTTGGTGGTGGTCCGGCGCGAGAGAAGGTCGATGGAGTGCTCGCCGGAGACGGTGAGGATCCCCATGTGGGAGACGTCGAACAGGCCGACGCCCGTCCGGACGGCGGCATGCTCCTCCATGATGCTCGCGTAGTAGAGCGGCATCTCCCATCCGGCGAACGGGACCATGTGGGCCCCGTGGCTCCGGTGGAACGCATCGAGCGGCGTGTGGCGCAGCGGCGTCTCCTGGCCTGTTCCGGTAGAGTTCATGTGAGTACCTCGGGTAATCGTTCGGTCTCGAGCGCGAGTCGGAGCTCCCGGGCCAGGCGGCGGCCCGAGCTCATCGGCTCCCGCCAAAGGGCGTTGCCGTACGGGTGGCCCACGCTCAGATGGATGTTCGTGCCGCCGCCGATCCGGGCGGCGACGTCGAAGATCGTGGGATGGCCGTCGGGGTCGATGCAGGTCTGCAGGCAGAACGGGCCGATGATCCCCGGCGGGTAGCGCGACCGGGCGGCGTCCACGAACTTCTCCCCGAGCCGGAACACCTCCTCCAGGATCGACTCCCGCACGGTCAGCGAGCCGTGCCCGACCACGGTGTACTCGGGGATGCGTTCGCGCTCGGAGAGCTCCAGCTGCTGGGCGGCTGGCAGTCGCACCATCCCGTCCAGCGAGCTCTCCCGGCGCTCGTCGACCCCGAGCAGCTCGAGCCCCTCCGACCGGGGGGCGAGGGGAGAGAAGAAGAAGTTGAAGTTGAACACCGGCCCCAGGATGTACCGCTCCAGCCGGGCGCCGGCGAGGTCCTCCTCGGTGATCGTCCGCGACTCAAGGAGCTGGGCCTTCTTCCGGCGATACTCTTCGGGGGTCGCGACGGTGAAGAACCCCCGCTCGAGCCGACGCGTCGCGTGGGGGAGCTTCACGATGGAGAGCCCGTCGATCTCCTCCGGGCTTAGGACCGCCCGGGGAATGGGGAGGCCGCCGGCGGCGAGCAACGTGTAGTAGTTCTCCCGCTCGGAGCGCTCCTCGATCCGCAATAGCGCCCGGGAACCGAGGATCGGGAGCCGGAGCTCCTCCTCGATCATCTCGAGCGGGACGTAGGAGCTCAGCGCTCGGTTCGGGACCAGGATGGCCCCCCGGGCGCGCAGCTTCGCGAGCTCGGGAGGCGCCACGGCATCGACGAACTTGGGGTAGGTCCACACCTCGTCGACGCAGCCGCGGAGGACCCGTCCGTCCGGCCCACGATGGGCGCGGAAGTACTGCGCGTAGGTCTTCTCCCGTCCGGCCTGACAGAGGAGCAACGTGCGGAACCCTTCCTGGGACGCACCGTCGGCCACGTCGAGCGCGGAGTGAGAACCGATGGTCGCGACGACCGGCTCCTTCGGGTAAGAGGTGAGGAGGTCGGCGACCGCTGCCGGAGACAGCGGCATGACGGAGAGGAGACTCAGGAGAGCATAAGCGCTCGGGCCACCCGCTCGGGGGTCAGTGGCAAGTCATGGATTCGCACGCCCGTGGCGTCGGCCAGGGCGTTCGCGACGGCCGCGGCGACCGGAACGATGGGAGGCTCGCCGATGCCCTTGGCGCCGAACGGCCCGGCCCCCGGGAACCCCTCGACGGGATGCACTTCGATCGGGGGGACCTCGCCGATCGTCGGGAGGCGGTAGTCGAGCAAGCTCGGGTTCTCCAGCCGCCCGTCCGGTCCCCAGAGCGACTCCTCGGTCAGCGCCGTGCCGAGCCCCATGACCACCCCGCCCTCGACCTGGGCGATGAACGTCGGCGCATCGACGACGGTGCCCGCGTCGTGGTAGGCGGCGTACCGGATCACCGTGAGCTGTCCGGTCTCTCGGTCGACCTGGACCGCCGCCAAGTGGACGGCCGCGGTGAAGTCCGTGTACGGATAGAACTCCCCGCTCACGACGCGTCCCTCATCGATGGACCCGCCTTTGCCGTAATGGCGGCCCGAGGCGAGGAGCCCCCCCCCTCGACGCTCCTCGGGCGTGAGCAGCTCCTCGACCGGCGCCTCGCGAGCCCCCGACCGGGCGATGAGGAGCTCCCCCCGGCGGAACAGCCGGACCGGGTCGGTCGAGGTCAACCGGCTCCGGAGCTCGCGCGCGATCTCCCGGGCGGCTTCTTCCACGGCTTGGCCGAGCGCCCCGAGGGTCCGGCTTCCGAACACCCCCGAATCGTACGGGCCGACCGCCGTGTCGGCGTACTCGACGCGCACCGCCTCGGGGGGAACTCCGAGGACCCGTTCGGCGACGGCCGAGAGGCCTCGAACGACGCTGCCGCTCCCGATCTCCCTCTCCCCCTCCACGATGGTGAGCTCCCGAGCGCTCAAGCGCAGGCGGGCCTCGCCCCCGGCCCCGGAGTTGGTCGACCAGTATCCGAGTCCGACTCCGATGCCGGTGCCTTCGGGGAGCTCCCGCCGCCAGCGGGCCGCGAGCGCGCGGGCCAAGGCGAGGAGGGCGCCGGCCGCGAACGGGCCGACCGACTGCCCGAGGGGGGTCCGGTCCCCTTCGTGCCAGACATTCCGCTCCCGGAACTCGATGGGGTCGACCCGGAGCTCTCGCGCGAGGGAGTCGGTATGCCCGTCCGTCGCGAAGACGCACTGAGGGACGAACGGGGCCCGGTGCGGGCCGAACGGCGGCTTGTTCGTCCGGACGGCGTACCCTTCCACGTCGAACGCGTCGAGCCGGTACGGGCCGAGGAGAAAACCGATGGCGTAGCCGGTCGCGAAGTCGCGCCCGGGGAGCGAGGCGCCGGTGTCCAGGATCAACCGGACCTTCCGGGCGACGAGGCGCCCGCCGCGCACCGCGCTCTCGATCCAGAATCGGGCGGGCAGCGTGGAGCGGGTGAGCGCGAACTCCTCGCGGTAGGAGAGGGCAAGACGGACGGGAGCGCCCGAGGCCGCCGCGAGGAGGAGCGCGTACGGTTCGAGCAAGGCGGCGCCCTTCGCGCCGAAACCCCCGCCGACCCAGCTGCCTTCCACGACGACCGACTCCTGGGGGAGGCCGAGGATCTCGGCGGTGTCCTCCCGCACCCCGAACGGGGTCTGCGTCGAGCTCGTCACTCGCCACTTCCCCCCGGCGACCTCGGCGAGGCAGGCGTGCGGCTCGAGCGGCACCTGGAGCACGCCGCTCGTGCGGAACTCATCGCGACGGACGTGCTCGGCGCGAGCGAATTCCGAATCGACCTCTCCCCAGCGAGCTCGGACGTGGGCGTTCACCGGCGCGGTGGAGGCCGCCTCCGCCCCGGGCCAATCGGGGAACACCGCGTCGAGGTCCGCGAGGACCGGCAGCGGTTCGAGCTCGGCCCGGACCCGGCTCGCCGCCTCCCGCGCCGCCGACCGAGACCTCGCGGCCACGGCGGCGATCGGCTGACCCCGGTAGAGCAGCTCCCCCGTCGGGAACGCCGGTCGGGCCGGATCCCCCCGGCCCGCGGGAAGGAGCTCCCCGACCTCCTTCGGCCCGATGACCGCGACGACGCCGGGAACGCGCCGGGCGGCTTCGAGGTCGAGCGCAAGGAGGCGCCCGTGGCCGACGGGGGAGGGCACCAGCGCTCCCCAGAGCATCCCCGGGCGGTCGAGGTCCATGCCGAAGAGCGTGGACCCGCCCACCTTGGCCCGCGCGTCGGGCCGGGTCATCGCTCCTCCGTGAGGGAACGGACGGCCCGGGAGATGGCGACGTACCCCGTGCACCGGCAGAGGTTACCGTGCAGTTCTTCCAGGAGCTCCTCGGCGCTCCTCCGCGGGTCCTCGCGCAGTAGCCCGGTGAGCGCCATGACGAATCCCGGCGTGCAGTACCCGCACTGGAGGCCGGCCTCCCGCACGAAGGCGGCCTGGACCTGACTTCCGACGGGGTCCTCGGCCAGCCCTTCCACGGTGGTGACCGCTTGCTCCTCCACCTCGCGCGAAAGGGTGAGGCAGGAAAGCACGCTACGGCCATCGACGAGAACGGTGCACGCTCCGCAACCCCCGGTCCGGCATCCCTCCTTGGTACCTTTGAGCCCGAGCCGCCAGCGCAGGGTATCGAGCAGGCGCTCGTCGTCCGGCACCTCGGCGATCACCCGGGAGATCCCGTTCACGGTCAGGCGGAGCTCCCGCGATGCGCTCACGGAGCCCCCTGCCGAACCACGTTCGCGATGGCCCGCTCGACGAGGACCCGAACCAGGCGGCGCCGGTACTCCTCGCTCGCTCGCTTGTCGGAGACGAACGGGGCCTCCTCGGCGGTGCGGGCCGCGGCCGCCTGCACCGCCTCGCGGGAAGGGGAGCTCCCCGAAAGGAGCGCTTCGGCCGAAGGGAAGCGACGCGGAACCGGCAGGACCCCGCCCACGGCGACCCCCCATCCCCCTCGGCCGTCGCGAGCGACCGCGACGCCGACCTGGCTCACGTCGTTGACCGGCCGGACCCGTTGCCAGAGGTACGCCGACGGCGCGCTGGGCACGGTCACGGAGCGGAGGAGCTCCCCGACCCCGAGCGTCGTCCGTCGAGAGCCGACCAGGAGCTCGGCGAGGGGGAGGTCGCGTTCTCCGGCCGGCCCGACCGTCCGCACGGTGGCCCCCAGGACGAGCAGGGTCGGAAGGAGGTCGCTCGTCGGAGCGCACCGGGCGATGTTCCCCCCGAGGGTGGCTCGGTGGCGCAGGGTACGGCTCCCGACCGCGCGCACGGCCGTGTAGAGGCCGGGGATGCGGGAAGGAAGCTCGGGGTCGGACTCCAGTTCGGCGAGCGGGAGCGTGCTTCCGATGGTGAGCCGACCGTCGTGCCAGTGGAGCTCCTTCCACGGGAGCTTGCGCAAGCTCAAGAGCGTCGTCGGCCGGATGAGCCCAAAATCGACGTCGTGAAGGAGGTCCGTTCCCCCGGCGAGGACCGCCGAGGCGGCGGGCCCAGCGTCCCGCAGGAGCCGGATCGCCTCGGCCTCGTTCTCGGGGGTGAGGAGCCGGAACGCCACGGTCGGGGGAGGCGGGCACGGAGGCTAAGAGTTTTGGCCCGCCCTCGTGCGCGCGAGCGGGACTTTTAAGTCCGGGGACGGTCCGGGGTTCCGCCCCCGAAATGACTTTCGAACTTCCGCTGCGCTACAGCACCCCGCTCACGCCCCTCACCAACGTGGACGAAGTGCTCACCGAGTTCCTCCGGCTCGTGGGATACCTGCCCGCGAGCGACGATGGGCGGACCGGCGAGGGGCCCGTGGGGGAGACGCTCGCCTACCGCCTCGTACGGGAGTGCTTGCTCAAGGACCCGACCCGACCGTGGTACGGCGAGGAGCTCGCGGCGGTGCTGAAGACCACCAAGCCGACGGTCTACCGTCACCTGAACAAGCTCAAGGCGCTCGACCTCCTCGAGGAGGTCGCCGGCAGCGCCGAGGGCAAGGGTCGGAAAGGCTACCGACTGAGATACGGCAACCTCGCCCGAGCCTGGGATTTCACCGAGGCGAACGCTCAGAACGCCTTGCGGCGCTACCGCGAAACGGTAAACCACCTGCAGGGTCTCCTAGAGCAGGCCCCGGCGCCATCCCCCGCACCGGAAAAGGCCCCAACGAAAGAGAGGAGAAGCTCACGATGAATGACACCGAGGCCGCTGCCGCCAAGAAACCGTTGATCTCGCTCACGCCAGGTTCGCGCGTCCGAGTCTACTCCGCCGGGGCGCGCGAGGAACCGATGCAATCGACCGGGCTCTTCCGAGGGCTCGTCTCCGTCGGGGGGGATAACTCCCTCGCCCTCGAGCTCGACGAAGGCGCGAAGGAGGAGAAGGGTCGGGTCCGGCTCATCCCGATGAACGCGGTGATGGCCATCGACATCCTTCACGCCGTCAAGGCCGAGGAGGAGAAGCGATCCGACCCGGTCGCCGCGGCGGGGTACTTCCGGTAGGGGAGATTCCCCGGTTCACCCCGAACTCGCCTCGGCCCGGCGCCGGGCCCGCTCCGCCAGCTGCGCTCGGTGCTGGCGGTACAGCGTCAGCGCCACGACGAAGACGCCGAGGTCGGAGATGTAGGCCCCGAGGCAGATCGGGCAGAAGGCGTGGATGAGGAGGACCTCGATGGAGCCGAACACCACGGCCACGGTGAGCCCGAGGGTCGCGAACGCGAGGACCCAGGTGAGGAGCCGCGGGTCGTACGTGCGGATCAGCGGGATGTCGAGGGCGAGGAGGATCAGGAAGCCCCCCAGCCCGACCGACCAGTCGGGGAACGGACCGACGGTGGCCCAGGCGCTGCTCGCCACCTTCCCACAGTTCACGTAGGAGTTGATCGAGCAGACGCCCCGGCCGGCGGGGTACAACGTCTCGAACGCCGAGTACGTGCTGAAGGCGATCCCGACGATGATGAAGAGGAGGAGGAGCCGGTGGAGCACTCGGGCGTCGGCCATGGATGCCAAGCTCCGTCAGGGGATGCTCTGGTAGTCCGAGGAGACGTTGGGGTCGTTCACGACGTTGGAGGGGGGATTGATGTTCGCCATCCGGTCGATCTTCTCGAAGTACGCTTCGAGGAGGTAGGAGGCGTCCAGGATGGCGGTGTAGGATGGACCGCTCTTGTCCTGGAGCTGCTGGTTGATCGCCTGCCAAGAGTACGGGTCGCCGTTGACCCCGTTGACGTCCAGCGCGGAGGGGTCCACGACCTGGCCGAGATGGATGTAGTGCCCGTAGAAGACGAGGAACGGAACGCTCGAGGAGGGCGGGGGGTCGTACGCCTGCAAGTAGGAGGTCTCGATGTGGCCGAGGGACGGGATCGTGATGGAGGTGTTGTCGGTGGACTCGGCCGGGTCCCACGAGAGGTAACTGCTGGAGAGCGACGAGCCCGCCATGATCACCTCGGGGATCGAGGTGGGGACGTCGTTCGGGTTCGAATAGGTGTAGCCGCCGCCGTTGAAGGAGCCGAACTGCTCGAGCGCCATTCGGAGCGACCAGCTCAGAGCGGCGCAGTACGGGCAAGCCTCGGAGCCCATGAAGAACACCACGGGCTTTCCACTGTCCGTCCAGGCCGGGTTGGAGGCATAGCCCCAACCGTTCCCGTACTGGGTCTCGTAGGCGAGGGAGAGGTACCCCACCTGATTGGCGACGTACCCGGATAGCCCCACCCCTACGAGGCCGATCACGAGGCCGACCGCGACGGGCTTGACCCAGGCCGATTTGAGGTCCGTGAGCCCGATCACCAGGGCGGCCCCGAGCAGTCCCGCGCCGATGAGGAGCCCGATGATGAGGTCCGGATAGAAGGTCACGAGGATCCCGAACGGGGCCGGGACGAGCACCGCGATGACCGACCAAGCGGCCGCCGCCACGGCGATGAAGAGGCCGACGATGAACAGGCGCTGGCCCAGGTCCCGACCGCGGCTCGGGCTCTCGCCCTCCTCCAGGTCCACCGAGCGGCCCCGGGAGGTGCGCGAGCGCTGGGATTTCCGGTTGTGGTAGAGCGCCTTCAGCGCTCGACCGGCGTCCCCCGAACCTTCGGGAGCGGAGAAGCTGACCTTCGGGTCCTCGGCGATGGAGTCCCAATCCCACCCCTTGGAGCGAAGCCGCTCCACCTCCTTCCAGTCGACCATGAGGGTCTATCGCTACAAGGTCCGACAACCGCACTCGTCAAAAGGTTGCCCCCCGGAGGGCGGCGGGACGGGCTTGCCGGGAGTTCCGCCGACCCCCGCCGGAGGTGGGTTTCGAACCCGGGTCTTTGGCTTCGAAGGCCAAAAGGATAGTCCAGACTACCCTACAAGCCCGCATCGTCGACGAGCATCGACGCGCTATTTGGGTGTTCCGCGCGCGGCGCAGCCGACCGTTCGGCCCCCGGGACGCGAGCGGGGAGGGCCCGGCGCGGTCGCTCGGGAGACGGCGGGCGGCTCGGGCGGAATGCGCAAAGGATCGGCCGGGAAGGGTCGTTCCCTCGCGAAACCCGGGCGCACCGAACCGGCCCTATTCCTCGCTGGCCGGCTCCGGTACGGGCTCCCGGCCGAAGTTGTCCAGCACCGTCTGCTCCGCGCTCCCCGGGAACATGGTGAGGAGCGAGGATTCCAGCAGCTGGATGCGTTGGCGGATGTACGGGGTCACCCCGGGGGTCTGAGCGAGGCGCTGCGAGAGTCCGAGATACTTCCGGACGGCGCCCTCGAACACGGTCGGGAGGAGCTCGCCGCCGCAGGGGTGGCCCGCCTTGAGCTCGGTGCACCGTCCGCTGAGCGGGGGTCGGCGCATCGAGGCCCCGCACGACTTGCACCGGAACCGCTGCGTGGCGTAGCTCTTCAGGTTCCCCATGAGGTCCGGCAGGAAATGGGAGTTGAGCACGAGCGCCACCGCATCGGCCACGTCCACGGAGCGCAGCTGAGCGGTCAAGGTCAGCGACTGCTCCACGATGCGGGCCATGCTTCCGGCCTCTCGGTAGGCCGACCGGACCGGACCTTCGGCGATGTCGTGGGTGTCGTGGGTGAAGCCGTACTCCATCGGGGGGGCCGAGGGGGCGAGCCCCTGGCCGATGAGGGAGACCAACGGCTCCACCGATCTCGCCGAAGCGTGAAGGTCGGCGGCGAGGTACAGCTCGACCGGGTAGGTGAGGGAGATGTCGAGGTTGTGCGCCTCCTTGTCGACCTCCCGGGCGTCGAGATGCGTCGAGAGCACGAGCGGCTTGTCCATGAGCGCCCCGCGGCTCTCCGGGATGTAGGTCCGGGAGAAGTTGAGGAGCGCATCCATGAGGAGGGTCACCGAGTCCTCGTCGCCGTCGCAGTTGCGACGCTTGGCGGCGTGGAAGAGCGGGTGGGCGAAGCATCCCTCCGCGCGGGTGAAGCCGATGAGCCGACCGGCAACGCCCCCGGAGGTGTGGGGGGCGAGGGCGACCACGATCGCGCCGATCAGCTCCGATGGGCGGGTCACCCGGTAGTACGGGTCGAGCCCGTACAGCCGCACCAGCTCATCGTCGAGGAATTGGGCGAGGTGGGTCAGGTGCACGCCGCAGGAGGTGGAGACGATGATGTCCTGGGGCTGGAGCTCGAGGAGCTGCCCCGGGTCGACGAGCGCTTCTCCGAGCACGTCGGTGAGGTAGCCGAGCTCGACGGCCTTCGGGACGCTCAAGCCGACCTCGCGGGGGCGGAAGTGCGTGAGGGGAAGGTCGGTCAGGTCGAAACGGGCCGTACCGTCCTGATAGACCGCGATCCCGTGGAACGCCCGGAGGATCCCCTTCTCGAGATGTTCGGGGGTCTTCCCGCGGCTCGTCAGCCCCTTGACCCCCTTGACCTCGGGCATCCGTCGCAGGTGCAATCGGTCGAGCGCCGTGGCCCATAGCGGGGCCACGGGCAGCACCTGGGTGACGACCTCCCCCGTGGCCTCGGTCCGCGTCCCGCACGCGCACAGCGACCAGATCGACCCTCGGCCACACTTCGGGCAACGACGGGCGCCCAGCTGGGTCAAGACCCCGCCGCCCATCGTGCGTCGGGAGGCCTCGGCGACCGAGCGCTGCACGCCCCCCTCGTCCCCCACCGGGAACAGCGCATGGACGTTCGGGCTCATCTTCCGCTGACGGGCCTTCTCCGGCCGTCCGATGCGCGCCCCCACCCGGGAGGGTGCCCGGGCGCGGATGACCACGCCGGCCAGGCGGGAGACCAAGGCCAGGGGTTCGTTGACCTCCGCGGACGTGGGGAGGGCCACGCGTCGAGCGAGCCCCGGGCCTTCGGGGGCCAGCCCGAGACCGCCGACGAGGCCCCAGCTCGACATCT
>Ga0326728_10012340_pt1 | contig 19021 bp, 13 predicted proteins | sample MB3enrmetagenome_FD_207602 | JGI IMG/M metagenome (GOLD analysis project Ga0326728, IMG submission 207602) | Lab enriched peat soil microbial communities from McLean, Ithaca, NY, United States - MB31MN | ecosystem: Environmental > Terrestrial > Soil > Wetlands > Peat | place: USA: New York... | reverse complement strand
CACCTCATTGACCTTTTTCCTTTGCAGTTCCTGCTGCAGCGATTCCTTCACATCCGCAAACTTCATTTTCCCCGCCAAGATGTGCTGGTTCAGGCGGATGATGGTAAATGCCTGCTCCACCTGGATGATATCGGTGACCTGGCCGTCTTTGAGGGCGACAAGCGCTTGCACAACCTGAGGCGCAAGTTTCGCTCGGTCCACTTTCTTGTGGTCACCCATCATCACCCGGTAGTCGTCTTCCGAGATCTTCTCCGCCAGCATCCCGAATTGCTCGTAAGTTGTGGTGGCCTTGGCCTGCTTCAGCGCATCTTCGGCGCGCTTGCGCTGCTCTTTCAAATTGGCCGGCGTTGGTTTGTCCGGGGGCAGGAACGAAATCGTCTGAAAGGCGAAGGCTTCGGGATACTCAAAACGGGCCGGATTCTTATCATAGTAGGCCTTGGTCTCGGCTAGGGAGACAGTCGACTTGTTGTCCACTTCGGCCTTCAGCATGGCGTCAATCAGCAACGAGCGCCGGATCTTCTGGTTGAGCGCTTTCTCGGAGCCTTGAAACTCCGAATTCAGAAATTGGCGATACTCCTCCGGGCTGCTGAATTGATGGCGGAAGTCGGCTTCCGCTTTTTGCAGCTTTGCCGGGGGTATGTTCATATTGCGCCGCAAAGCTTCCTGATAGAGCAGTTCCTCGAAGACAATCATTTGCATGGCACCCTGACGGATTTGGGGCTCCAACTCCGGAGGCACCTGGCCGTTGTGCTGGCGCGCGTAGGGGAACAAGGTGTACATCTCTCGCAGCAGATCGCGATCAGTCAACACGGTTCCGTTCACGCGGGCAACCGGCTTGTCCGTGACCTGAAGCGCTGTGTTTGCCGGTTGCTGTTTCACCACGGTACTCGGCGTGTGGGAAACCGTCATTTGTTGGGCCGCGGCGGTTATGGGCAAGAGCGCCGCCAGCAGCAGGGCCCGTATTGCTAATTGGTGTTTCATAAAGCCATCCTTACTCAAAGCTTACTCAGAACTCGCGCAAAACTCACTCAAAATCCGGTTAAAACCTAAAATTTGGTCAAAAAAAAGGGGAGAGATTTTTCTCTCCCCTCGTGCTAAAAGCCGACAGCTTAGAAGGTCGTCGGGATGGCTCCGCCACCGTTCGACTCGTTGGCCTCTCCGCCGTGGCACTCGCGGCAGAATTGCGCGGTCTGGTTCGATCCAGCCGTGCCGCTCGCCGGGTTGTAGGGGCCGCGGACGAAGAACATGGTCGCGTAGTTGCCAGCGGGCAAGCCGCTCTTCGCGGCCGTGACGCTGACAACGTTCATCAAGTGCTGGTTGTGGCAGCTCGTGCAGGTGACCACAGCGGTATTGTTGTACGCGCTGAGGGACACGAAGAAGCCGTAATTCTTTACGAACTGGGCGGAATTGGTACCGGTCATCGAGATCGTGCCGTTGGTCTCGGTGCAATCCCAATTATGCGTGCCGCCGCAAGAAACGGTGGCGTTCAAGCCCACCGGGTGGTTGGCCAAGTAGTTGCCAACGCCGTCGCCATCGTTGCCCAGCAGGGTCGGAATCGTGTTCCACTTTCCGTAAGTGGCGGGCAGCGTTTCATAGACTGCGTTCTTCATCATTGCGCCTTGGGCGTAGTTGCCGTCATGGCAGCTAAGGCAGGTCAGAAGGCCGCTAACGTCGGGCGTGGTAGCCGTCATGCTGGCCGGCAGAACTTCGACTGTGTTCCCGGCGGTGATGATGGTCTTGCCGTACAAATTGCCTACGTCTTGGCCCCATAGGGCGGTCATACCGGCAGTCGTGTCGCCGGACTTGTTGGCGCCGTTGCCCCATGCGCCGCTGTGTGGTGCGTGGCAGGCTGCGCAGCCACGACCGTAGTTGAGGTGGGCGCCTAGAACGTCAGACGTCGGGTTTTGGAGCTGTGCTGCGGCGAACGATGCTACAGCCAGAACCATAAGCAGGACTAACAAGCTCTTTCGCATATTACTCTCCTCGAGGATTTATAATGAAACGTTGTAAAACTCAACTTTCTACTGCTTACTCTTGCTGCATCCCGCAACTCTCGAACTCCACCTAACGGGGGAGAGCCTTCTTTAATGAAGGCCTCTACCGATACATGGTGCACGAGGGTCGCCGTAGTGCGGGAGAATGCGCCGAATCTGTGTGTATTCTGTAAGTACTCGTAAAATGAATACTTACAAACAATAAACCGCAAAGATTCAAGCTTGCGACCGGCATAATTCATGCTTAACTGGGCTTTCTGGCCCAGCAGAGTTGGTGAAAAGACCCACGTGTGCAAGCGATTTGTATGTAGCGAGTTGCAACAGTCCAGAGGCGCAATCTCACGTGGAGCCTCCCATCCTAGGCAGTTGACTCTTTTCGGGCACACGCGTCAGTGACGGCCTTCTCCGTTGCATGTGATAGGCGTCACTCCGGGGGTGGTCATCCGGCGATTTGCGCGCAGCTGGGCGGGGACGTCCTGTTTTCCACTTGGGACGCTGCACCTAGACACGCTAAGACACCCGTTTCTCCGCGAGCCTTAGCTTGGCGGTGACGCTGGGGTCTTTTGCGGTGGGGCATCCGTCGGTTTCGTTGCTGGGGTGGGCGTTTCCGGTTTCGGTGCTGGGGTTTCAGCCGGATTCTGCGCAGTGCCGGACGATGCTCCGACGCCCCTGCGCACATCCGCCGCTTTCTCCAAGTCCACCTCGCGCTTGGCCTTTTCGGCTGCCGCCTCATCGTCGGTTATATAGCGGAACATCTGCATGCGGCCCGGGTATTGTTCGGTGGTAAACACGCGATTTTGTTTGTCGATGGCGATACCCACCAGCGCTTTGAACTGGCCGGGACCATTGGCGTGTGCGTCGCCGATATAGGTGAGCAATTGGCCATCGCGGTTGAACACCTGCACACGGTCCTGGTACTGATCGGCGACCCAGATGTGTCCATCGCAATCGATGGCGATGCCCTTGGGGCGGGCGAAGTATCCCGGACCATCGCCGGCTTTTCCGAAAGTGCTGATGAAATTGCCATCGGCATCGAAGATTTCGACGCGGTTATTCATGGTATCGGTGACGTAGACGTTGCCGTCCTTGTCAAGCGCCACATTCGAGGCCCCACCGAAGTCGCCAGGCGTGGTGAGGGTGTGCTTCTTGCCGGGAGTTCCAATGTGGCGCAACAGTTTGAGGCTGTCCGCGTCATAGACCATGACCAGGTCCTGTTGCTCATCGACGACATAGAGAAAGCGGTTCTCGTTGTCGATCGCCAGTCCCACCGGATCCACCAAACCCTCGGCGATCTGGCCCTCGACTTCATGTTTGGGGTTGAAGACAAGCACCCGGCGCAGCTTGCCATCGGAGACGAAAAGACGGTCGCTGTCGTCGATGGCCACGCCATTGATCAAACCAAAATGCGCCTCATAGCCATTGCGAATGAGCGTGGCGTCGTGGGTCTCGGTGTTGAAGATGAAGACCGCTCCGACTCTTTGATCGGCCACATACACCAGCCCCTTGGAGTCGATGGCGACGCCGTAGGGTCCCAGCAGCTGCCAGGGAAAAGTTTTCAGCTTATCGGTGTTATCTTCCTGCTTGGTGCCGGCCACGCGGTCCATCCAGCTCTGTTTCTTTTTGGTGGTTGGGGGCGGAGTATAGTCGATCTTCATGCCCGCGAAGTAGCTCAGATAGCGGACGCGGGCGATGTTGGGCGGGTTGGAAATGTCAATATCGAGGGTGGGCTGGGCGGGCGGTGGAGTGGCGCCGACTTTCTTCTTTTTTTTATCTTTATCACTGCCGTACATGGAGACCGGCGAAGCCAGCCCCAGAAGCAGCAGGATCACCAGCGCCGCCAGCGCCGTGCGGTTGCGATTCGGATGGGAAGGAAGCGCGAACATTTTCTCTAATCTCCTAGGGTTGTTTGCCGCATGTCAATCCTGTTCTTGTGGCAGGTGTCGCAGAATGCCATGTTGTTCTGCTGGTCTTTCGCCAGCAGCCCGGGTTGCGCCGAAGCGTGCGGCTGATGGCAGCTCAGGCAAGTCATGTGGGTCCTGACCTTGGTGATGTCCGCCGGATTCATCACGTCGGAGACGGGATGATTTTGGACGGGATGGCCGAGCCCGAACCTTAGCGGCAGGATGGCCACCTTGTTCTTCTTGTAGTAGTCCTCGGGCAGCTTAATCTGGCCGTTGAAGATGGTCAGGACATGCTCGGCTTCCAGCTTTTGCGGCACCGCGTCGGATCCGTGGCACTCCAGGCAGAGGGCGTTCCCCTTGGCGCGCAGCAGATGATCGTTGTCGCCGCCGTGCGGCATGTGGCAAGTGGCGCAGCCCTGCGCGAATGCGGGCTGGTGGTGCACGGGTTTCTTGGCGAGATCGGCAATGTCACTATGGCAGCCCAGACAAATGTCGACCGCATTCGTTTTGGGAAGCGCAGGTTGGCGGCTGGCATGGGGGCTGTGGCAGTCGGTGCAATCGCCCGCCGCTCCCGGATGCTGCACTTTAGCGGAGTCGATGAGTTTGGCTTTGTCGTCGTGGCAAGTCACGCAAAGCGATTTGGCATCGGGTTGGGTGAGCACGACTTTCCCGTTTTTTGCTGCGGCATGGCAAACGTCGCACTGTTTGTCGGCAAAAGGCGGATGCATGAATTTGTTCATCAGTTTGGGAGCGGCCGACTCATGGGGGTCGTGGCAGGTCAGGCAATCCGCTTTGTCGAAGGGTTGATTCTGGTGCGCCTTTTGCAGATCCGCGCCCTTTGCATCGTGGCAGTCGAGGCAGAGGGCAGGCGCCGCTTTGGTCAAATGAAAATCGAACTCGGCCTTCCCAATCTCGCCGGTCTTGTGCGTGATGTGGCAAGTGTCGCAGCCCATGTCCAGTGCGGCATGGCGGCTGCCTTTCTCTGGGACCTTGGTTCCAATGTCATGGCAGGTAAGGCAGAGATTGTCTTTTTTATCGCCCGAGGTGGCTTTCAACAACTGATTCTTGTTGTCGGAAGTATGCGGGTTGTGGCAGGTCAGGCAGTCGCGAACCGCCGGCGGATGCACATGGCCCTGGATCTTGCTGGCGTCCTTATCGCTGTGGCAGGTGAGGCAGACTTTGTAGGGAACGGCGGTGATGAGCGTTATGTGAGTGACATCTTTGTTGACCCGGACTTGATGGCAGCTCAGGCAACCCATGGCGATGGCGGAATGAACGAACTTGCCTTTCGACTTGTCCTCGTGGCACTCGAGGCACTTGGCAGCGTCGACGTTCTTGTCTAAGGGAACGGGATGAGCGGCGGCGGTGGCGCGCGGAACAAGGAGCGCGGTCACGACAAAGAAAATCGCCGCCAAGAGAATCGAGTCGTCAATGCTAAGGATGCGGCCGCCACAATTCACGGCCGTCCTGCGGAACCAGATGCGATGGGGGAGCAATCTCACGCGGCCTCCAAAGGTTGCGTGTGCACGAAAGTAGCCGTATCACAAGAACACGGTTGCAAGTCACAACATGCGCGTAACTGACTGAACGGAAGCAGGTTGATAGCCATACAGGATCTAGCGTGGGAACCTCTGACCGTAATTATGAGGCTTGCATGGGCGTTCTGCCACAGCATCGTCGGTGAAAAGCCCCAAGGGCAGGGTTGCCAGGTTTCCTAGTTTCAAGGTTTCAATGATACCAACAAAAATCGGCAATCCGAAGCGTCACGCAGATTTGAAGCTCTAAAGCTCTGAAAGCTAGAGACATTGAAACCTGGCGCGATGGGTCAAATGCCCGTCGAGCTGGACGAGGGTGCGTGATTTAGCCCAAATCTCGGCTCCCGTTCGTCGCCGTCTTGTATGCTAAGTGCCGCCATATCTATTGCTTACTCGCCGCAGCCTGTCTGGCGTGGAACTTGCATTTCAAGCTAGGGAATAGGGAGACGATATGGCGGTAGATTTGCGTTCGCTTGGCCATAAAACATGGCGCACCATGGCTTCCATCCAGACCGGGGTGGTTCTCTTGATCCTGGTCGTGATTCTTGCGGCGGCCGGAACCGTCGTGCTGCAGCGCCCGGTCACCGAGCCCGACGAGATGCAAAGTGCGTACTCCCCGCAAGCGCTCCGCATACTGGACGCGCTGGGGTTGACCAATGTATTTCACGCCTGGTGGTTTCTGGGACTACTGCTGCTGGTCAGCGTCACCATCGTAGCCGCTTCCATCGATCGTTTTCCCAACTCGTGGCGCTACTTTTCGCGTCCCTATAAATATCCCGACCCCAGCTTCCGCCGCGCCTTGCATCCGCAAAAAAGGCTGGACATCGCGGACGAAGAATCGGGGCTGGTGGCGGCTGAACGCGCCCTGCATTCGCTGGGATTCAAACCGGAGCGGGTGGTGCGGGAAGACCACTTCGGAATTTTCGCGGAGCGGCACCGCATCTCCGAGCTTGCGGTGTACATAGTCCACGCCAGCCTGCTGCTCATCTTCTTTGGGGCGCTGGTGGACGGACTTTGGGGTTGGAGCGGCTATCTCAGTTTGAATGACGGGCAGACCTCCAACCGCGTCGCATTGCGCGACGGCGGCACGCGCACGCTCCCCTTTGCGGTTCGCTGCGATGGCGCCGGACAGGAAAACTACCAGGACGGCACTCCGAAGAAGTGGTGGTCGAAGCTGGCCGTGGTGGAAGGCGGGCGGGACGTGCAGAAGAAAGAGATTGTGGTGAACGATCCGCTACTCTATGGTGGTGTCCGGTTCTACCAGGCAAGTTACGGTCCCAATGGCAAGGTCGACAAGTTCAGTCTGGTCGCGACTCCGAGCAACGGTTCTGGAGTAAAGCAGGAAATTGGGCTGGCCGTGAACGACAGCGTCGCACTCGACGCCGATACCACGGTGCGTTTCGCCGAATTCTTCCCCGACTACGCCGTTCGTGACGGGCAGGTTTACCGGAAATCGAATGAAATGGAGAATCCCGCGGCCCACCTGGTGGTGACCTCGAAGATTGCGGGCGAGAAGATTGCCGGACAAAAGAACGCCCTACAAAAGACTACCACGAAAGACTTCGACGTGTGGCTTCCCCAGTTGGACGAGGTCGCCGACAACTCGAAGTCGCCTTACCAGTTCCAGGCCGTCGACCTGAAAATGGGCCACTACACGGGATTGCAGGTCTCGCACGAACCAGGACAGTGGGGAGTTTGGTCAGGAGTGGTAGTGATGGGCATTGGACTGGCCTTCGTGTTCTACGTGATCCACATGCGATTCTGGGTGGTACCGCTACGCGACCCGCAAACGGGCAAGTGCTCGCTATGGATCGGGGGATCTGCAAACCGCAACCGGGACGCGTTTGAGCAGCGCTTCAACCGTTTGGTGACGTTGCTGGAGGAAGAGCTGAAGGCGATTCCGCAGGCCGCCCCCAGCGCCGCTCCGAGCGAGCGGGTCGCGACGGGAGCCGCAAACTAAAGCGGGTGGCTGAGGCGAAGAACTGAAATTGGGGAGTGGAGCGCCGGACGTCCCCGCCCGGCTGAAGGGGTGAGGCGCCCGTCTGCCCGCCGTATAATTCATCACACGGTCACGGTGCTGATTTATGGGAGGATGTTAATGGCAAGAGCAAAAGAAGAGCAGCAGCCCGCGGCAACCGGCACAACCCTAATCGTGCTGGTTGGATTGGCGATCGCATTCCTGCTGTTCATGGCATTTTTGAACGTAGTGAAGAGTGGCAATCTTTTGAGTGAGACCAACCTGCTCTTCGCCACCCTGATTTTCTACGCCGGCGCCGGCGCGTTGTATCTGGGATTCGGAGTGACCGGCACGGAGTCGTACTTGAAGTTCGCATCGTTCGCCACCTGGCTGGGATTGCTCTGCAACACCGCCGCCATTGCCCATCGCTGGTACGAAGCCGGTCATCCGCCGTTTTCCAGTGTTTACGAAATGCTGCTGAGTTTTGTATGGACGCTCGCCGTGCTCACCCTGGTGGCCGAAAAGAAATATGGCGTGAAGGTCATTGGCACGGTCACGATGCCGGTGGCGATAGTGGGCGTGGTGCTGATGCAGTTGCTGCGAACCGAAGTTCATCCACTGGTGCCAGCGTTGCAATCGACCTGGTTACACGTACACGTCACGCTGGCCATGCTGGCTTACGCCGCCTGCGCGCTCAGCTTTGCTCTGGCCATGATGTTCCTGATCCAGGATCACCTGAAGACCGAGACCGTTCTCGCCGTGACCAGTGCCAGCACCGTGGCCATTTACGCGAGCATCGTTTTAACGCGCTTCGAGAAGTGGGGCGGACTGAACCTGGTGGCGTGGAATCCAGAAACCAAGTCGGAAGTTTTCCTTTCCAGGGGTGTGCGTTTGTTCGTGGTTGTTTCGGACCTGGGTTGGCTGATGATCTTGACGCTTTTAGTCGTGGCCGCGCCGCTGGTTTTCTATGGCCTCTCGCGCTGGAAAAATGCCGCCAAGAATGCCGCCAATAATGTCGTCAATAATAACGACAGCTTCCTGACCCTCGCCAATCGCGCCGTGTTCCTCAGCATCCTGCTCCAGGTGATGACGCTGGTTATGTTTATCCTGCGCGCCCGCGATGGCCACTATCCCTCACTCGACGCCGACGGATTGTTCCCGACCACCCTGGCTGCCAGCCCCTTCATTCTCTCGGGCCTGGTGGGCGGAGTTTTTATCTCGCTGCTGTATCTCCTGCTGTTGTGGCGGCGTCCGGATCTGGAGCGTTTGCTGCCCACGACCGACAACCTCGACCGGCTCACTTACAAAACCATCTGTCTCGCTTTTCCCTTGCTGACGCTGATGATCGCATCCGGAGCTTACTGGGCCAACCAGACTTGGGGCTCGTATTGGAGTTGGGACCCGAAAGAGACCTGGGCGGCGATCACCTGGCTGGTGTACGCCCTCTATTTGCACATGCGCATCACGCGCGGATGGCGTGGCCGCCGCGCCGCGTACTTTGCCATCGCCGGATTTGCCGTGGTGATGTTTACGTTCTTCGGAGTGACTTACTTGCTGCCCGGACTGCACGCGTATGCTTGACAGCTCTCAACCCGCGTTGCAAGCGACGGAGCCAGCGCAAGCCGAGGACTTGCGCATGGGTTCCGTGGGTGTCAACTGGCAGCTCAAGGCGGTGTTGCCGGTAGTGTCGGTGCTGATGGTGGGGCTTTTCCTGTTCATCCTGGCGACGGTATCTTTGCGCGACCCGCAACGCCACGCGGTGCTGTTGGTGGCGGGATTGGGCGCAGTCATTATTTGCGCAGTGTTAATCGGCGCGCTGGCCTATGTGATCCAACGGCCCATGGTTGAATTGCAGGAAAAGATCGCGCTGGTGAGCGCAGGCGATCTCGATGTTGCGGTCAGCTTCTCCGAGCGCAATGACGAAATCGGAGACTTGGGGCGCAACTTCAACCACATGATGGAGCAGTTGCGCGAGGGCCGCGAGGAGATTGAGCGCTTGCATCAAACCCAGATGTCTCGCGCCGAGCACCTGGCGACGCTGGGCGAGATGGCGACCGGCTTGGCCCATGAGATACGCAATCCGCTGGCCGGAATCGCCGGCGTCATCGAAATCATTGGCCGCGATCTGCCTGCGACGAGTCCGGCGCGCGCGGTGGTGAAAGACGTTCGCCTGGAAATCGCGCAGATCAACCGCATTTTGACCGATCTTCTGGAAACGGCGCGGCCGCATCCACCGCGGATTTGCCGCAGCAACCTGAACACCACCGTCGAACACACGGTAATGCTGGCCCGCCAGCAGGTGCTCTCAAGGCCGATCAAGATCGAGCTGCGGCAGGCGCCCGATTTGCCCGAGGTCGAGCACGACAGCGGACAGATCCATCAGGTGCTGCTGAATCTGCTGCTGAACGCGATCCAGGCGATCGAGGACGAGGGCACGGTGAGGGTCGAGATCGGTACGCGAGAAGGTTGCGCCAGCGTCGTGGTCAGCGACACCGGGCGCGGCATTTCCGCCCAGAACCTGCCCAATATTTTTCGCCCGTTCTTCACCACTAAGGGCAATGGCACCGGCCTTGGTCTTTCGCTGGCCCGCCGCATCGTCGAAGAACATCATGGCCGCATCGAAGTCAGCAGCGTGGAGGGGAAGGGAAGCGAGTTCGAAGTCTTGCTTCCGTTTCGCGCATCCGCGGCGCAGGTCGCGGCTTCTTGAAGCGCCCAAAGAGACACTCTACTTTGCTGGGCAATCATATTCACCCATAAAATCAAACGTAATTTTCGAAAATCTTCTTTTCAAATCCTTCATTTTTGCGTTGTTATTAGAAATCTTGCAGTTGTTTCCGAGGGTTAAATGGGTCAGTTCCGGCAGCGTATTCAAGAAATCTGGAATATCGCTAAGATCGTTGAAGTCAAATTTAAGCTCTCTAAGCCTCGGTAGATCCTTCACGAATAATGGAATCTCAGTGTATCCATTTCGTCCCAAGTCCAAATAAATTAGATTCTTCAGTTGAGACATACTGTGTGGGAATTTGTGGCGTTCCCCCGATTGGGGCCCGGGATCACGAGGATCTTGCGCGCCGTAAAGAACCAGTTTTTCCAGTGAGTGTAAATTCCCAATTGCTTCCGGCAAAACCGGGTTCATCGAACATCCATTTCCATTGTCAATTTTCAACTCTTTCAATTTTGTCAGCTTGCCGATCGAATCGGGGAGCGATCGAAGACTTTCAAGACAGCTAATCGAAAGCACTTCCAAATCGGGGTAGCTTCCGATGTCTTCCAACACCTTTGCATTTTCCTCTGAAATCTCGAGTGTCTTCTTGGAGTTCGTAGCGTTGCTTGGTGAAATGTAAAGAAAAACAAATATGACAATCGCTATGAGAAACGAATGGGCTTTAGTCATGGCAAAATGTTAACAAAATGCCTTCCTCGGCGAGTAGTTCCTAGACTGATAATCTTGAGAGAGTCTTGAATGGGCTCATCGCCTCAATAAAAAACCGCGCGGCGTAAGCAGCGTTTGGTTTTTACTGAGAACTGAGAACTGAGAACTGAGAACTGAGAACTGTTTCTCCCAACTTGCCGGTCGGCCCATTCGCCCATTTCTGTAGTAAATTAAACAACTGTGCCTACAGAGAAAATCCTGATCGTGGACGACGAGCGTCTGGTGCGCTGGTCGCTGCGCCAGAAGTGCGAGGAGTGGGGTTACCTGGTGATCGAGGCCGACTCCGGCGAACCTGCGCTCAAGCTGGCGCAACGCGAATCGCCCGATCTTGTCCTGCTCGACGTGCGCATGCCCGACCTGAGCGGCATCGAAGTGCTCGATCAGCTCAAGAAGAATGGCGACGCCCGCGCCGTCATCATGATCACGGCCGATCCGCAGCTTGACGACGTAAAGGCCGCGCTCAAGCTCGGCGCCTACGACTTCGTGGGCAAGCCCATCGATTTCGACGAACTGCGCGTCGCCATCAGAAACGCGCTCGAAGCCACCAGCCTGCGCACCGAAGTCCAGGCCTTGCGCGGCGAAGTGCGCGGCGGGGCCGGGTATGACAGCGTGGTCAGCGTCTCCGCCAAGATGACCGAGCTGATGAATTTTGTCCGCAAAGTTGCGGCCAGCGAGGCCACTACCATTCTGATTCAAGGCGAAAGCGGCACCGGCAAGGACCTCATCGCCAAGGCCATCCACTACGAAAGCTCGCGCCAGGAGAAGCCTTTCGTCGCCATCAACTGCTCCGCCATTCCCGAGACGCTGATGGAGGCCGAGCTTTTCGGCCACGAAAAAGGCGCGTTCACCGACGCCAAGCAGATGAAGAAGGGCCTGTTCGAAGCGGCCGACGGCGGCACGCTGTTTCTCGACGAGATTGGCGAACTCTCTCCGCTGCTGCAAGCGAAACTCTTGCGCGTGCTCGAAGACCAGGTCATTCGCCGCGTCGGCGGAATCCGCGACATGCAGGTGGATGTGCGCGTGATCGCCGCCTCCAATCGCGACCTGGAAAAGGCGGTGCGCGACGGCCAATTTCGCCAGGACCTCTATTACCGGCTGGCCATCATCGCGATTTTTATTCCGCCGCTGCGCGACCGAAAGGAAGACATCCTGCCCTTAGTCGACTTTTTTATCGATCGTTACAACCGCCGCTTCAAGAAGTCGATTCGCGGCATTACCGACGAGACGCGGCGGCTTATCTTCAGCCATAACTGGCCGGGCAATGTGCGCGAGCTGAAGAACACTATCGAACGCGGCATGATCCTCGAGGAAGAACCGTTCCTGCGCCCCGTGTATCTGCCGTTTTCCGTGGGCGAATCGGGCGGACGCACCGTCTTTGAGCGAACTTCGCCCGCCGACGGTGGACAGGTATTGCCCAACGGCCGCACGCTTCCGCGGCTGTATATTCCGGAAGGCGGAACGTCGCTTGAAGAGGTGGAACACTCCATGGTCGAACTGGCCATGCGCCAAGCCAACGGCAACCAAACCCACGCCGCTAAGTTACTCGACATCAGCCGCGACGCCCTGCGTTACAAACTCAAAAAATTTGGCCTAATCCGCGGCGACGACGAAGGCTCGCAGACGGGCGCGGCCGACGAGTAGTGATCGCGGGCTACACCGCTTTGCTGCCAACAATCGACGGTTCGGTGGATTGGAGGTGGAAAAGGCGGCGGAGGGCTGTGGTTAGTTGTTCCTGTTCCGATTTTTCTGGGAGGCCCTTGAGTTCGCGGGACAAGGACGCTGCGATGCGCTGGGTCATGCGCGACATCATGGCGTTGAGCATTTCATCTTGATCTTTGGAGAAAGGGCCGTTTTCTTGCCGGAAAGCATCGAGTTCTTGCCGGCAAAACTCGTCCAGGCGCATGCGCAGGGCGACGATGGTGGGCACGACACGCTCCGCCGCCAACTTGCCACGGAAGCCTTGCGCTTCAGTTTGCAGAATTTTCTGCGCCTCGCGCGCGGCCGCCTCGCGTTCGCTGGCGTTGCGGTCTTCCACGTTTTCCAGGTCGTCGAGGTCATAGAGGAAAACACCTTCGACCTCGTGTACAGCGGCGTCGATGTCGCGTGGCATGGCGATGTCGACGATGACCAGTGGCAGGTCTTCGTTCTCGTTTTTGTTTTTGCTCACACGATTTCTGCGTTCGCGAATCACACTCTCGGCTTCTTCGCGGCTGAGAATGGTGTGTGGGCAGGAGGTCGAGCTGATGACGATGTCGGCCTTGGCCATGTGCTGCAACCGCTCTTCGAAGGGGAAGGCGACGCCGGCGAGTTTGTTGGCTAGTTCACAGGCGTGTTCGAGGGTGCGGTTGACGACGCGGACGCTGCCAGCGCCATGTTTGAGTAACTCGCGGGCCGACATCTCGCTCATCTTGCCGGCACCGAGCAAGAGCACTTTCTTATGTTCCAGCTTGCCGAATATCTGTCGAGTAAGTTCGACGGCGGCATAGGGGATGGAAACGGCGGCGTTGCCAATCGCCGTCTCGGTGCGCACGCGTTGCGAGACGGTGAGGGCCTTCTGTAAAACAGCATCGAGGAAGCGGCCGGTGGCGCCGATCTTCTGCGCCTGCTTCCAAGCCTCATTGACCTGGGAAACGACTTGGGGCTCGCCGACCACCATGGAGTCGAGGCTGGATGCGACACGGAAGACGTGGAGGAGCGCGCCTTCGTCGATCAGGCGGTAGAAGTGCTTCCACTCGCAGAGTTTGAGGCCGTAGTCGGAGCCGAGGAAGCGCATCACGGAGTTGGCGGCGAGGGTAACGTCGGTGGTCCAGAGCCAAAACTCGGTGCGGTTGCAGGTGGCCATGACGATGACTTCTTCGATGCCCTCGGCGCGCGACAATTGAACCAGGGCTTCGTAACGGCGATTTTCGCCGATCCAGAAGCGCTCGCGCACCCCGACCGGAGCCGTGCGATAGTTCAGGCCAACCACCATCAAAGTTGGTTCCAACGCTGCTTCTCCTACCGACCCCATGGTCGGGAATGCACACGGCGTACCAAACCCGGGTCCGTATCCGGATGGACAGTCCCATTCGTTTCAGTAAGTTAGCGTAGTTACGGCGGAAAGAGAATTGGGATCGGCAAAGCGGAATTGCGGGATATCACGCTGGGCTCGTGTCATTTGGCCCCGTAGGGCCTTCACCGTGGTGGCACCCATCGCTGTGCTCAGGGCAGGCTCCGGCACGGAGAAAATCGAATGCGAAAGCTGGAGTTCGGCTTAATCCCGGAAGCTTCAAAAATATTTTCTTCGCGCCTCTGTGTCTCCGTGGTGAAAGGTTCTTCGACAGCAGAAATCGCACCGGTTAGTGTGCGACTTCGGCTGGCGTGTTGTCTTTCTCTTTTTTCAAGCCTTTGGCTTGCGGCTGGTAAACGCAGAAAGGCTCCTCGTCGAGATAGTTGCCGGTGGCGGCGAAGGCGCGGGCGCGGCAACCCATGCAAATGTTGCGAAACTCGCAGCAGCCGCATTTTCCCTGGAGGTTGTTGGTGTCGCGCAGTTGGTTGAAGACCGCGGAATTTTCCCAGATTTCGGCGAAGCGCTGCTTTCTTAGATCGCCGGCCAAGGCGGGCAAGTATCCACAGGGATAGACCTCGCCTTGATGCGAGATGAAACAGACGGCGGTACCAGCCAGACAGCCTTTGGTCATGGCATTCATGTCGGAAGGATGAGAACCGGGATGGCCGACTGGCCGTCCAATGCTTTGAGGTTTCAGTTCGATGCCGGTGGAACCGGGCATCGCCATTTCGGTGGGGCCAATGCTTGGCGGATTCAGCGATCCTAGCGAGGCGGGTTGAGCAGCTAGAGCGGCCGCCGTGGCGGAGCGATGCTCGGCGGCGCGGCGCTGGCGAACGACGCGGAAGTAGTGGGGGGCGCAGGTGGCCTTCATTTCTATGCCGCCTTCGAGCGAGCGATCGTAGAACCAGTTCAACATGCGCTCGTACTCTTCGGGAGGAACCATCTGTTCGGCGGCGATATCGACGCCGCAGCCCACGGGCACCAACAGGAAAGTGTGCAGGGCGTCGGCTCCGAGCGACTTCGCCAGTTCGAGCACCTGGGGAAGCTGATGGGCGTTGTGGCGGGCGATGGTGGTATTGATCTGCACCGACATGCCGAGATATTTGAGATTGCGGAATCCGGCGATGGCGGCGTCGAAGGCCCCGGGGATACCGCGGAAAGTATCGTGGGTGAGGGCGTCGGCGCCGTCGAGACTGATGGCCACGCGCTGCACGCCGCTATCGACGATCATGCGGGCGATTTGCTTGGTGACGAGCGTGCCATTGGTGGCGAGGGCGACGCGCAGACCCTTGTCGGTGCCGTAGCGGGCGAGCTGGAAAATGTCGGAGCGGAAGAGCGGTTCGCCGCCACTCAACACCAGGATGGGCGTGGATACGGCGGCAATCTGGTCGATGATATCGCGGGCGGCTTCGGTCGAGAGGTCGGAGGGGGCGCTGAGTTCGGTGGCGCTGGCGCGGCAATGGATGCAGCGCAGATTGCAGCCTTTGGTCAGCTCCCAAAAAATCAAGCGGGGCTTGTTTTGGGGCGCGTGACTGGAATGCTGCGCGCTGGCGTTTGGCGAAGCCATAGGCGGTTTCCCTTTCTAGTCTTTTGATCCACCCACTGGGGCAACGATAAGAGAGAACGGGTAGGTCGGCGGTGACTATCGTCACCGGAAGATGTGATCTTTGTCACGAGATGTAAATCTTGTTGAATGTGCGGGATATCTTAAATGCCGGACTTTTGTACTATGCCACTCCCGGCCGGCGTGCCAGTGGTTGATGTTGTGGTTCGTTAGGAAACTCTTTCACACGAATGTGTTGGAGTGGCAACTTCAAGATCAACCTGAATGGTATCTTGAGGCACAAGGCTGAGCAGTTTCTCGATAACGTCTTCTGCTGTGTAGGTATCCGATCCCTCGGGCAGGAAGCGGGCAACTTCGGTCAAGTCGTTGCCCGAGGTGACCAGGGCGCGCTCGGTGAAGTTTCCGTTGCGAACCTGCGGATGTCCGATATTCGCCAGCAGGGCGTTGCAGAGGCACTTCCGTCCCAAGGTATTTTCCCGTTTTCCGCCCTTGGATTCATAAATGGTCAGCGGTTCGGCGGAGCAGCGGTAGTCGATGGCGCCCACCGGCGTGCGGTAGGCTTCGCGCAAATAGCCCAGGTCGCAGATTCGCGGACGCTCCAAATATACCTGTTCGTCGGACAGCGAACCTTCGAGTTGTGCCACCTTGAAGGGGAAACTGGTCGGCGAAGCGACAACGTCGGTGACGACGCGGGCCGTGCCACGGCGGGCCTTTTCCATGAGCGAACGCTTGTAGTTGATCTCCAGGTCCGATTCTTCGCAATAGGCGAAGGCGGTTCCGACTTGCACTCCGGTCGCGCCGGCAGCCAGAGCATCGGCGAGTTTTTCGGGCGAGCCATAACCTCCGGCGAGCCAAAAGGGGACTTTAAGTTCGCGAATTTTTCCCAGATCGACCACGTCGCGCTCGCCGTAGATAGCCTCTCCGTTGGCGTCAAGCTGGAGCTTGCCGCGGGGCGGTGCGTTGTGGCCACCGGCGGTGGCTCCCTCAATAACGAAGCCGTCAACTTTTCCGTCGGCTTTTTTGAGCATGGTGACGGCGAGAGTGTTCGAGGCGATGATGGCAAGGAACTGGGGCCGTGTGAGCGGAGGAAGATCGCGTCCGATGAACTCGCGTGGCGAGAACATCATGGTGCGGTCGTCGTCGTCGAGCGCCCCTGCGACTTGGAGAAGATAGGTTGCGGGCTCGTGCTTGGCGAAGCGGTCGAGGACTCCGGGAATTTTGAGCGGAACGCCAGCCCCCATCAGAATGTAGCCCACGCCGGCGAGCATGGCGCCGTAGATGGAACACAAATGCGGGAGCTGCACTTTTTCCAGGTAATTGATTCCGACAGGATTGTCGTGGCCTGCGCGCGCCAGAATCACTTCCACAAAATTGGAAACCACGTAAAGCTCTTGCAGTTCGCGCGGCGGATGCTGGGTGTGCGAGGGCAATTGCTTGTAGGGTACTCGATCCGGCTTGCCGCCGGGAATGTAATATTTTTCCCAAATGCGGTCGGCGATTTCGGGGATGGGAAAGCGGTCGAGGCCGCGGCGCATGTGGGCGCCGGGATCGCCATCTTGCAGGCGGCGGGCAAGGATGGAATCGAGCGCGGTTCCAGAGACTACGCCGAGTTGGCCGAGCCGAGATACAGCATTAGCAAGCCGCCAACTGGAGACGCCTGCGCCCATTCCGCCCTGAATGATGACTGGATGATTGCCCATGGTTGGAGGATTGCCCATAAAAAAACACTAGCCACAAAAGGACATTATGTCAGGGGCTCGGGTTTCCGATTGTCTGAGTTCTGTAATAGTAAGGAATAAGGTATCCAAAGTACCAAACTGGTCTTAACGAAAATACAGTCCCAAGCCCCTCGGAGCTGGTGCCAAGCTGATTGTTCCGTGTGGCACCCCGTGTGTTATTCTTTCTCCCGTACCTCGCGGGATCCGCGCGCCGATCGCCATGTAATGTGGCGGCGCCACCGACAATGAGGGTCCCTACCTACGTCCTTTCTCGCAAGGATCGTGGATGGAGGAGATGCGAGCACGCCGGAAGTGTGCGCCATCGTCCTTCATGACACATAACTGTCCGGAATCAATTCACGATCCAATGAGGAGAAACCCATGCAGATCAAGAAACTCACGCCCAATCTTATCGTCCGCAACGTCGAAGCCAGCCTCAAGTTCTATCACAAGATCCTCGGCCTCAAAACCGCTATCACCGTTCCCGAGCAGTCGCCCTACGTCTTCGCGTCGGTCTCGAACGGAGCGGTCGAAATCTTTTTCAACGACCAGAAGACCGTGGCCGCCGAATTTCCCAAACTCACCGCCACCATTGGCGGAAGCTTGACGCTTTATATGGAAATCGACAGTCTGCCAGACGTCCTAGATCGAGTCGAAAAAGCTGGAGCGAAAATCACCATGCCCGTTACCGACCAGTTCTACGGCATGAAGGAATTCGCCTTCGAGGATTCCGACGGCTATACCATCACCATTGCGCAAAAAATGGAATGAACAAAATGTGAGGAAAGCGCAATAAGAGTGAAAAGAACGTTGCCGGTGGACGGGCGAGTACTTCGCCCGTCTGCCCAACGTAAGACTGATCACGCCGCGATATCAGTTGTGGTTGGCGAGTTCGCGCAGGGCCGCGGTGTTGCGGATCACCAGAGACGAGCCTTTCGACTGCAGGATCTGGCGTTTTCTCATTTCCGCAAACAGGCGGGTCACCGTCTCGCGCGAGGTTCCAATCATCTGCGCGATTTCTTCGTGGGTAAGTCGAAGCTTCAACTTGGGCTCCGCTTTGTGGCCTTCTCCGTTTTTGGAGCTCCATTCCAGAAGCAACTTGGCGAGCTTCTCGGCGGCGGAGTGCGACAGTCCCAGCGCGCCCGCTTCCTTGCAGGCATTGTGATACTTTTCGCTCAACTGTTCGGCCACTTTGAAGCAAGCCTCGACGTCGTCCTTGAGGAAGCGAAGAAAGTCGTCGCGCTTGACGAAATTGACCTGGGTAGGATCGATGGTCTCGGCGGTCACTTCGTAAGGTTTGCCGGAGATGGCGGCGCTCAACCCGAGGACCTCGCCGGGCTCGGCAAGTTTGACAATGATGGTACGGCCGCTGGGAGAGTTGATGGAGAGCTTCACGCTGCCTTTACAGAGCACGAAGATGCCGCGTGGCATCTGGCCTTCGACAAAGAGCACCGCGCCCTGGGGATAGGCGGTCGCGTATTTGATGTCTTCAAAGGCCTGCAGCGCGGCGGGAGGAAGATCGCAGAAAATGCGGTCCGCGCGCAGCTTGCAGGTAATGCAGCTTTCGACAATTTCCATCCCGTAGGGCGAGAGCATGAAGCAGCCTCCTAATACCAAGCACGAATCGCGGCCCGGCTCGTTAGGGTGGCGCATTTTGCGCAGTCTGCGAGCCAAGTTGGAGCCGGCCTCGTCTGACAGTCAGTGTCGGACTGCGGAAACCCTTTGGCTGTGCTGCGGGACACATGCCATTGTGATAACGCTCACATGCTGTCCTACCGGCGATGGCTATGGGTCGCTTATCGTGGAACGTTGGTTTTTCGCTGCACCTTTTTCGCTAATGCTACCGACCGTCAGTTTCCCGATTGGAAGC
>Ga0326728_10012337_pt1 | contig 19024 bp, 14 predicted proteins | sample MB3enrmetagenome_FD_207602 | JGI IMG/M metagenome (GOLD analysis project Ga0326728, IMG submission 207602) | Lab enriched peat soil microbial communities from McLean, Ithaca, NY, United States - MB31MN | ecosystem: Environmental > Terrestrial > Soil > Wetlands > Peat | place: USA: New York... | reverse complement strand
CCATTCCAGATCCTGGGGCATCCAGCCCCGGCGGGCATCCAGAATGACGAGCGAAAGCCGGAGCGCCGCTCGATTTAACAAATAAGCTTCCAGGAGCTTCATCCAGGCATCGGCCTGTTGCCGGGAAACCTTGCTGTAACCATAGCCCGGCAGATCGACGAAATAAAAACTGTCCACGCCGGTTGAGGCTCCACTCGTGACGCGATAAAAGTTGATCGTTTGTGTTCGACCCGGCGTGTTACTGGTGTGAGCCAATCCCTTGCAGCCGATCAGGGCGTTGATCAAGCTGGATTTCCCGGCGTTGCTTCTCCCTAAGAATGCGATTTCGGCCAAGCCGTCAGAGGGGAACTGGACCGGTGAGGCCGCACTAACTATGAATTCTGCTATCAAGCTACCAAAAAGCGAAGCCGAGGGCAAACCCCTCGTGCGAACCGGACCGGGCGTACCCGGCTTCCGCTAGTGCGCCCGGCTTTCCTCAACCGGCTGCGTCGGTACTTCCACGCCCGCTGGCATGGGTAACGCGGTGATCTCGCCATCCAGGGCGATTCTCAGCACGTCGTCCATGTTCTCGACGAAGTGGAGCTTCATCACGTTACGGATATTCTCCGGGATATCCGGGAGATCCTTCTGATTGTCTGCCGGCATGATGGCTTCGAAGATTCCGTGGCGGTGCGCGGCCATCAGCTTCTCTTTGAGGCCGCCGATGGGCAGGACTTTGCCACGCAGCGTGATCTCGCCGGTCATGGCGACATCGCCACGGACCGGGACCTTGGTCAGCGCGCTGCAAATCGTGGTGGCGATGGTGATGCCTGCCGAAGGACCATCCTTGGGGATGGCGCCTTCCGGAATGTGGAGGTGCACATCGAGATTACGGTAGAAATCGCGGGGCAGGCCAAACTGGTGCGCGCGGGAGCGGATATAACTCATGGCTGCCTGCGCGGATTCCTGCATGACGTCGCCCAGCTTGCCGGTAACCATGAGTTTGCCTTTGCCTTCCATCAGCGTGGCTTCGGTGGTCAGAATCTGGCCGCCCACTTCGGTCCATGCCAGGCCGGTTGCGGCACCCACTTCACTTTTCTTGTCAGTCGTCAGATCGCGGAACTTGGCCGGACCTAGGAGGTCGGACAATTTCTCCGGCGTGACGATTTCCAGCGGCAACTCGGGCTTGCCCTTGGTCTGCGCGGTTTCGTGGTTCACTACCTTGCGGGCGGTCTTGCGGCAGATGTTGCCGATTTCGCGCTCGAGGTTTCGCACGCCGGCTTCCCGCGTGTAGAACTGGATGAGGCCGGTCAAACCAGCGTCGGTGAATTCGATTCGCTTGCCCGAGAGTCCGGTCTGCTCCATCTGCTTGCGCACCAGGAAGCGCTTGGCGATCTCGAGCTTCTCATATTCGGTGTAGCCCGAGAGACGAATCACTTCCATGCGATCCTGCAAGGCCGGCGGAATCGTATGCAGCACGTTGGCCGTGGCGATGAAAAAGACCTGGCTCAGGTCGTATTCGACGTCGAGATAGTGATCCATGAACATGAAGTTCTGCTCGGGATCGAGAACCTCGAGTAAGGCGGAGGAGGGGTCGCCACGGAAATCGGTCGACATCTTGTCGACCTCGTCCAGCATGAAAACGGGGTTGCGCGTGCCGGCCTTCTTCATCATCTGGATGATCTGGCCGGGCAGGGCGCCGATGTAGGTGCGGCGGTGGCCGCGGACTTCAGCTTCATCGCGCACGCCGCCGAGCGACAGGCGCACGAACTTGCGGCCGGTGGCCTTGGCGATGGACATGCCGAGCGAGGTCTTGCCCACGCCGGGAGGTCCAACGAAGCACAAGATGGAACCTTTGGGATTCTTGACCAGGCGGCGCACCGCGAGAAATTCCAGGATGCGCTCCTTGATCTTTTCCAAGCCGTAATGATCCGATTCGAGGACCTGCTCGGCGAACTTGAGCTCGCGAATTTCCTTGGACTTCTTCTTCCACGGCACAGCGAGCAGCCAGTCGAGATAGTTGCGCGACACGGTGGACTCGGCCGACATGGGCGGCATATTCTCGAGGCGCTTGAGCTCGGCCATGGCTTTGTCGAGCGCGTCCTTGGTCATGCCGGCGGTCTCAATGCGCTTCTTCAGTTCATCGATCTCGCTTTTTTCACCGCGGCCCAGTTCCTTCTGGATAGCCTTGATTTTTTCGTTGAGGTAATACTCTTTTTGCGCCTTCTCCATCTGGCGCTTCACGCGGCCCTGAATGGTGCGATCGACATTGAGCTTTTCGATCTCGATGTCAAGCATTTCGGCGACGCGCGTGAGGCGGTCGATGGGATCGAAGATCTCGAGCAGGTCCTGCTTCTCTTCGATGGTGAGCTGGAGATTGGCGCCCACGGTATCGGCCAGTTTGCCCGGGTCATCCACCCGGACGGCGGCGATCATGGTCTCGTAATTGAGATTCTGGCTCAGCTTGACGTACTGCTCAAAAAGACCTGTAACACGTGTAACGAGAGATTCGAGCTGCGGGCCCGCTTCGACCCGGTAGCCGACCGTGCGCACGACCGCGCGGAAGAAACCTTCGTCATCGGTGACCGAGACCACCTTGGCGCGTTCCACGCCTTCGACCAGGACTTTGATGTTCCCATCGGGCAGCTTGAGGCTTTGCACGATGTTGACGATGGTGCCGACACTGAAAATTTCGTTGGGCTTCGGTTCATCGATGGAAGCATCGTGCTGCGTAGCCAGGAAGATCTTCTTATCGCCGGCCATGGCTTCTTCCAGGGCCCGGACGCTCGATTCACGCCCCACGACGAACGGCGTCATCATATACGGGAAGATCACGACGTCCCGTATGGGCATCATCGGCAAGCGTTTGGTTTCGGATTTCTCTTTCGAAGTGAGCATGAACACCCAGGAAGGCGGAGAATACGACAGGCGGCGTGGCCTGTTTCAGCTTATCCAGCCTTTTCTAATAGTGTAAGACTGATTTTCTGCGAAAGCACCATTTCTTTGGTCACCTGAAATTCGCGGACCTTTTTGTACGACGGAAGATAGTACATGAGGTCCAGCATCAGGTCTTCCAGGATCATTCGCAGACCGCGCGCCCCAACTTTGCGCTCCATGGCAAGGGCAGCGATGGCCTCGAGCGCATCGTCACTAAACTTCAAGCGCACGTTTTCGAACTCGAACAACTTTTGGTACTGCCGGATAATGGCGTTTTTCGGCTTGGTAAGAATCTGAATGAGGGCGTGCTTATCGAGATCCTGGAGCACAGCGACAACGGGCAGCCGGCCGATGAATTCGGGGATGAAGCCGAACTTGATGAGGTCAGTGGGCTGGACTTGCTCGAGCAGATCGATATCGCGCTGGCCGCCCACAGTGAGGGGTTTCACGTTGGGCTTTTCCTGCTCGGCAAGGAAGCCCATGGACTTCTTGCCAACGCGCTTGCCGATGACCTTTTCCAGTCCGACAAACGCGCCACCACAAATGAACAGGATATTAGTGGTGTCGACGGGCGTGAACTCCTGGTGCGGGTGCTTGCGCCCGCCTTGTGGCGGCACATTGGCGACGGTACCTTCGAGAATCTTGAGCAGCGCCTGCTGCACGCCTTCCCCGGAGACGTCGCGCGTGATCGACGGGTTCTCGTCCTTGCGGCAGATCTTGTCGATTTCATCGATGTAGATGATGCCTTGCTGGCACTTGGCCACGTCGCCGTCAGCCGCCTGGAGGAGCTTGAGGATGATGTTCTCGACGTCTTCACCGACGTAGCCGGCTTCGGTCAACGTGGTGGCGTCGACGATGGCGAAGGGCACGTCGAGAATGCGCGCGAGCGTCTGCGCCATCAGCGTCTTGCCGGTGCCGGTCGGGCCGATCAGCAGGATGTTGGATTTCGAGAGCTCCACTTCGGTGTTGCGCATGCGGTTCATGTGAATGCGCTTGCAGTGGTTGTACACGGCGACCGCGAGCTTCTTCTTCGTGGGCTCCTGCCCGATGACGTAGGAGTCCAGGAATTCCTTGACCTCAAGCGGCTTGGGCAGCTTGTTGGGGCTGGTAGTGGGCTGCTCGCTCTTATCGTCTTCAAGAATCGAGTTGCAAACGGCGATGCACTCGTCGCAAATGTAAGCACGCGGATAGTCGCTGGGGGAAGAGATCAGCTTGCCGACGACATCCTGACTTTTGTGACAGAAGGAGCACCGCAGGGCTTCATCCGTTCCGGGACGCTTCACGCATCAATCTCCTCTACAGCCTGTGGTGCGCCAGGGGGGAAGTGGTAGCGCGGGCGCACGTTAACTTTCCGGTATACCAGCTCCATTATCGCCTGAACGCGGGCGGGAAGCAATTAAACATTGGATAGCAATAATCCCGTTGCACACATTGGGTTACAGCGATTCGTACACCCCGGTGATTTACTCTTCGGCGGTTTTCTCGGCATGCTCGAACAGGAAGTTGAGGGTCTTCTCGCTCTGGATGTGGGAAGCGATGCGGCCGAGCGTGCCATCTTTCTCGAAACGCAGCCGCACGGCGGCGAAGGGCTCGCGCTGCTGTTTGGCGATACGTTCGACCTCTCTGTCCACCTCATCTTGAGTTGCTCCGATGGCCTCGCGCTCGGCGATCCGGGAGAGCAACAGCGAGGCCTTCACCTCAGCGAGGGCCTTATCCCGTTGAGAAGACTTGACTTTGTGCCAATCGAGCTGGATCTTGCTGGCGTCGATGCCTTCGGCGGCCAACGAATGCAGGGTTTGCTCGACCCGGTTGCGCACCTGGCGGTCAATGAAAGCCTCCGGAACGGGGAATTCGTGCGCGGCCACCAGCTTTTCCACGAGCTTGTTCTTGGCCTCCTGCTGGGCCTCCTGTTGCCGCTGCGCGAACAGGCTTTTGCGCAACGCGTCACGCAGCTCGTCGACGGTGCGGAAGTCGCCCAGGTCTTGGGCGAATTCGTCATTCACCTCGGGCAGCTCCTTCTTGCGAATGCCTTTCACCGCCACGTGAAAGCGCACGGTCTTGCCGGCGAGCTTCGCTTGCGCGTAATTGTCCGGATACGTGACGTCGAAATCCTTTTCTTCTCCCGGAGACATACCACGAAGATTCTCGGTGAAGGCCGGGAGCGTGTCCTCGGCGCCCACGTTTAGCATCATTTCATCCTGCTTGACGGGCTGGCCTTCGACTCCGGAAATGCTTTCGATCGAAATGACGGCATGGTCGCCGTCCTGAATGGGCCGTGGGTCGACGTTGCTGTAATCCGCTTTCTGGTCGCGGATCTCTTCGATGCGCTTGGCCACGTCTTCGTCGGTGATTTGCGGATCTTTGTAGGGGATGGAGAGGGTCCGGTAGTCTTCGTTCAGCTCGATTTGCGGGAAAACCTCGAATTCGGCTTTGAAACGGAGCGGTTCGCCGCGGTGGAAGTGGACGTCGGAAATGTCGGGCTGGCCCACGATGTGCAAGTCCTGCTTTTCCAGTTCCTGCTCCAAGAATTTAGGGACCAGATGCTCGAGCACCTGCTGGCGGATATCACCTTCGAACTGCTTGCGAACCAGGCCAGCCGGCGCCTTACCGGGGCGGAACCCGGGGAGTTTGGCGCGCTGCTGGAACGAGCCGACGACGCGCTCGGTCTCGCTTTCCACGGTATCGACGGGGATCGAGATTTCGAGCGAATGCCTACAACCTTCAACTAATGCCAATGGGACGCACCTCGGATGGTTTCTATTTCATGATAGCAGTTCGTCGAGAATCAGAACTTCGAGAGACGGGATGCGGCGAAAGATGCGATCGTTGGTAACGAAGCCTCTTGCTCCAGCCGCGAGGGCGGTAGCAGCCTGGATCGCGTCGGGAGTCCGGAGGTTGTAGTCGGCGCGAATTTGCGCTGCGCGTTCGGCGATTTGCAGGGTGGGAGGCATCCAGTCGAGGCGGGGGTAGGTAGCCAATAGCGCGTGAAATTCCTGGACGAGAACCAAGTCAGTCAGCCGATACGCTCGTACGAGCGCTTCCGTCATTGTGATGGTGGAGGTGATTGCATGGCCGTTCGGTCCGCGCATCCAGCGAAGAACCTGCTTCACCGACGCGAGATACTTAGGATGGGATTCAACCGCGTAAATGACAACGCAGGTGTCCAGGCCGATGCTTCGATGATTCTCCAGGAAAGCATCGACTCTGTCCGCGTTCACTTCCAGCTTTCTCGTTCGCGTTCCAGGTAGTCGGGCGGATACATACCCTTCGCGATCCCAAGAATTACCTTTGCGTAATCCTTCGGCTTGCGCATCAGCGTCAAGGTATTACCGCGTGGGACGATGAGGATTGTATCCCCGGGTTTGAGCCCGAGCGCCTTGCGCGCCTCCAGTGGAATTACGATCTGATTCTTGCTGGAAAGTTTTGCCTCGGCCATATTTCCGCCTCCTTTACATTTTTGCATAAAGTAAAGCGCGCGGCATCTAAACACGTTGTTTTGGGGCCGGTACTACTCACCTCGTGCCTCAGGCCGAGAAGCTGCGCGAGTTGCCATCCGTTCCCTAAAACGGCAGAATCTCTTCGCGCAGCGGGTCGAAATCGATGCGGCGTTTTTCGACGTAAGCGATGTTGCCAAGGTGGGAAGCCTGGGCCGAGCGGTGGCCGATAAGCACGTCGGCGTTAGGCAGCTTGCGCGAACGGACGCAGTCGAGAAAGTTGTTGACGTGGTCAACGGTCAGGTCGTGCGGCTCGGCTTGCACGATGACCGGTTGCGCGTCCCTGCCTTTGGGATGAAATTCGTAGTGTTCGCGATCAATATAGAGGCGGCCTTCTGTGCCGCACATCTCGACTGCTTCGCCGGTGATGCCGGGCACAAGCGTGGCCTCGAAGGTGGCGGTGAATTCGGTGGGGTATTCCAACAGGACGTTGATGGTATCGGGTGCAGTGCGGCCGTCTTTGTAGTTGTACACCCCGCCTGCGGCGACAGCCGACTTCGGAATTTCCTGGCCCATGAACATGTGGACCACATCGATCCAGTGCGTGAACAGATCGGTAACCTGGCCGCCTCCGAAATCGAGATATGCACGGAAATTCCAGTACTGCTGCGGATCATAATCGCGCCACTTGAGCGGGCCGAGATAGCGTGCCCAGTCGAGATTGGAAGGCTTCTGCTGGAGCGATGCCGGAGCGCGGCGCAAATGATAGCTGTTGCCGTGCCACCAGGTGCGCGCCAGAGTAATCTTGCCCAGCCGGCCGGTGTCGAAGTACTCGCGCTTGGCGCGCAGGTAGTGGATGCCGGAACGTTGCTGCATGCCGACCTGGCAGATGCGTTCGTTGATCCGCGCCGCTTTGACGATGGGGGGGCCTTCTGCGATTGTTCGCGTGAGCGGCTTTTCCACGTAGACGTCACGGCCGGAGTTGAGGGCGTCGATCGCGATCGCGGCGTGCCAGTGGTCAGGCGTCGCCACCAGCACGGCGTCGACCTCTTTCATATCGAGCAGCTTGCGGTGATCTGTGAAATTGCGCGCGTGCGCCGCCTGCTGGCGGGCTTTGTCGATCTGCTCGCCGTAAATGTCGCACACCGCAGTCACATCGACCGTGGGGTTCATTAGAAAGGTAGACATGTCCTCGCGCCCGCGTTCGCCGCAGCCGACGACGCCGAGCTGAATTTTGTCATTGGCCCCGAGGACTCTGGAATAGGAAAGAGCCGTGAGCGCGCTCGCACCACGCAGGAGGTCTCGCCTGGCAATGTCTATAGGCATGTTGAGATTATACGCGCAACCGTCAGGTGGATAGGTCCGCGGTGGGCAGGAACTTTGGCGGCTTGCGGAATTTGGTTGCCTGTTCGAATGCAAAGGCGAGGCGGATCAGCACGGGTTCGCTGTAAGCACGGCCCGCGAATGATAAGCCAATCGGAAGACCAAACACGTACCCGGCAGGGACTGTGATGTGCGGGTATCCGGCAACGGCAGCGGGGCCGGTGAAGTCGCCGCCGCCGGAGTGATCGCCGTTGGGCAGGTCGATGGGCCAGGCGGGACCGGCCGTCGGAGCGACAAGGGCATCGAGCTTGTGCTGCGCCATGATGGCGTCAATGCCCTGTTTTTGCGAAAGCTCGCGGCATAACTTCAGGGCTTTCAGGTAAGCGGGACTAGTGAGCGGGCCCGTGGCCTGGGCTTTGACCATGAGGTCCTGGCCGAAGAAGGGCATCTCGCGGTCGGCGTTCCGTTCGTTGAAGTCGATGATCTCCTGGAGTGAGTGAACCAGTGCTTTCGGGCCGAGCCGCGCGAGGTAGGCATTGAGGCCGGCTTTGAACTCATAGAGCATCACTTCGGTTTCCGGCTCACTGAATTTGCCCGTTGTGGGGATGTCGGCCGGGTCGATAATCTCGGCGCCCAGGTGCTTCATGGTGTCGAGCGCCTGGGCCATCAGCGCGTCCACTTTTTCATTGAAGCCGAAAAACTTGCGTGCTACGCCGATGCGAGCGCCGCGCAAGCCGTTCGAGTCGAGAAACTTGGTGTAGTCGGGTTGCGCTTTGCCCGCGCTTTCCTTGGTCACGGCATCGTTGGCGTCGATGCCGGCCATTGCGCTCAGCAGGATGGCGGCGTCAGTAACGGTGCGCGCCATGGGACCTGCTGTATCCTGGCTGTGCGCGATGGGAATGATGCCGGAGCGGCTCACCAGACCCAGCGTTGGTTTGATGCCAACCAGCCCGTTCACCGAGGAAGGGCAGGTGATAGAGCCATCGGTTTCGGTTCCCACGGCCAGCGCACACAGATTCGCCGCGGCCGCCGCGCCGGAGCCGGAGCTCGAGCCGCACGGATTGCGGTCGAGCGCGTAAGGATTGCGCGTCTGGCCGCCGCGGCCGCTCCAGCCGCTCGATGAGTGACTGGAACGGAAGTTCGCCCACTCGCTCAGATTGGTTTTGCCCAGAATGACCGCGCCGGCCTTGCGCAGGCGCTCTACGACGACCGCATCGCGCGGCGCAATGGAGCCGTTTAGCGCGAGCGACCCGGCGGTGGTCATCATACGGTCGGCGGTATCGATATTGTCTTTGATGAGAACAGGGATGCCATGCAGCGGACTCCGCGTGCCTTTGTCCCGCCGCTCCTTGTCGAGAGCTTCGGCGATGGACAGAGCGTCGGGATTCAGCTCGATCACCGCATTCAGGTTCGGGCCGTGCTTGTCGATCGCGTCGATCCGCTCCAGGTATTTCTCCGCGAGCGACCGCGCCGTGTACTCGCCGGACTTGTGCTTCGCTTGCAGACCCGCGACCGTTGCTTCCTCCAAATCGAATCGCGTTTGAGCGGGAGCCAAGGAGGGCGCTAATGCGAAGGTGCTTCCGAGCAGACTGCCCTTCAGCAGATCTCTACGGTTCATGGAGTATCAGTATGCCAGCAAACGCTCGGCTTCGCGCGCCAGATCGTCCACTTGCGGCAGGATGGCATGCTCCAACTGGGGATGGTATCCCACCCAAGTGTCGAGTGCGCCGACGCGGCGGACGGGCGCGTCGAGCTTATCGAAAAGTTCGTCCGCAATACGCGCGGCGATTTCCGCCCCATAGCCCCACGAAACGGTGTCTTCATGCGCCACAATCACGCGATTCGTCTTTTCGATTGAACTGCGGACCGCGTCCCAATCGTACGGCGCCAGGCTGCGAAGATCGATGACCTCAATGCTCGCTTCGTGATTCGTGCGCTCCACCTGCATGGCGGCTTGCAGGGCTTTCTGTACCACCGCGCCGTAGGTGACGATGGTCAGATTGTGGCCGGTCTTGACGATCTTGGCGCGGCCGAAGGGAATGGTGAAGTCGGACCCGGGGTGGGGCGACCGGTTGTACGGCTCGCGATAGAGCCGCTTGTGTTCGAGAAACAGAACGGGATCGTCCGAACGCATGGCTGTGCGCAGCAGGCCGCAAGCATCCAGCGCATTCGAAGGCATCACCACGCGAAGTCCGGGAATGTGCGTGAACTCCACCTCGCCGCACTGGCTGTGATACACGGCGCCGCCGTTGAGATAGCCGCCGATGGGAACGCGGAGCACCACGGGGCAGGAGAAGCCACCATTCGAACGCCAGCGCATGGTAGCCAGCTCGTCGCGAATCTGCATCATGGCCGGCCAAATGTAGTCGAAAAATTGCACCTCAGCCACCGGCTTCAGGCCGCGTGTCGCCATGCCGATGGCGCGCCCGACAATGGCAGCCTCTGCCAACGGCGTGTTGAAGACGCGATGGGGGCCAAATTCGATTTGCAGTCCGGCCGTCACCTTGAATACGCCGCCCTTGCCTTTGACTTCGGCGAGATTTTCCTCGCGGCTGCAATCGGCGACGTCCTCACCGAACACCACAACGTCCAGGTTTCGGCGCATCTCTTCGCGGAGTGTGGCATTGAGCAGATCGACCATGGTCTTCGGCTCGCCCGTGACGTATGGCGCAGCGGCAAACGCTTCTGAAGTTGGGTCCACGCGGCCGGAGTAGAGATAAACCATGGCCGACTCGCGCGCCGGCGCATCCTGTCGCAGCGCTTGCTGCGCGGCTTCATGCACCTCTTCGTCGATTTCGTGCACGATGAGTTGCAGCGCGTGGCGATCGAGAATGCCCTCATCTACCAGGAACTTCGGAAAAGTGAGGAAGGGATCGCGCTCGGATTCAGCTTTCCTTTCGGCCGCTGTCTTGTACATGCGTTCGTCGTCGGAAAGCGAGTGGGAATAGAGCCGCACCACGTGGGCGTGCACGAGCGCCGGCCCTTGTCCGGACCGGCAATGCGCGGCAGCATCCCGTAACGCGCGATAGGAAGCGAGAAAATCGGTGCCGTCCACTTCCTGGCGCAGCAGGTGGGGAAATCCGGCGATGAGCGTGCTGATGTTGCCGCCGGCGGTCTGCGCTTCGAGCGGAACGGAAATAGCGTATCCGTTATCTTCGATCAGAAAAAGCACGGGCAATCGTTTCAGGCAGGCCGCGTTCAGAGCCTCCCAGAATTCGCCTTCGCTGGTTGCGCCATCGCCTCCTGCCACAAGCGTGACCTCATCCGACTTCGCATTGCGAAAACGGCTCGCTTCGGCGCAGCCGACGGCCTGCACGAACTGCGTACCGGTGGGCGAAGACGCAGTCACGATGTGGAGCTTGGGCGAACCCCAGTGCGAGGGCATCTGGCGGCCACCCGACGCAGGATCGTCGGCCGCACCTACAGATTGCAGAAGCATCTCGTAGGGCGTGACGCCCAGCGTGAGGCAGAGGGCGCGGTCGCGGTAGTACGGATAGATCCAGTCGGACCCGGGCCGCAGCACCAGGCCGGCCGCCGTTTCCACCGCCTCATGCCCGGCACCGCTGATCTGGAAAAAGATGCGGTTCTGACGCTTCAGCGCGATCTCGCGATCGTCGAGGCGGCGCGCGGTGTGCATGATACGGAAGGCACGGATCAGCGTGTCCGCGTCCAGCCCTTCGTAACGCACCGCCTTGTAGCGTTCCGTGCTGGCGGGCGTAGTCGCCATGCGATAGCCCTCAGTCCAAGTTTAAAGAACTTTCGCGGCGCGTGCCGGATCGCGGGCGATTGTCGCCAGCGCTGCCAGATACAGAACGCCACCAATCAGCAGCGTCTGCACCAGCCCCAGGTAGATCGCCAGAACCAGCGACGCCACCGAGCCGAGTACGCTCGCGGCGGCATTGAGGGACCACGCCCAACGCACCGACGTGCTCTCCCATTGTTCCAGGCGCGCCAGGCCAACCGGAAAGGGCATGCCCATGAGGAAACCGGCGGGCGAAATGAGCGCGACGCTCATCATGATTTTCCAGGCGAGCGGCAGGGTAATCGCCTTCGGCAACAGCACCGAGACATCCACCGCCAGAAGCGCGATAAGGAGCGCCACGCACACGAGCGCGATCCGCCAGCGCCGCGCCGAAGACTGGATCACCCGCCGGCTCGCAAAGCTCCCCAGTCCGCTCGATACCAACAGCGAAAAGATCACCACCGTCAACGCATAGGTCGGATGCCCCAGGAACAAAACGAATTTCTGGATCAGCGCAACTTCCACCAGAATGTAGCCCGCGCCGATGGCCAGGAAATAAAGCAAGAACGCCAGCACCGGCTTCTGCCGCGGCAGATGTGTACGGAGAACCAGCGGAGGAAGGGCGAGCACAATGACGGTGGCCAGTACGCTGATCGCCAGTAGCTCGAATAGCAGTGGCACGGCGCTATTGATCTTGTAATCCTCGCTGTTGGTTGAGGCGCGCGTGATGAAGTTCCACAGATCGCTGGGCTGAACGGTGTAAAAAAAGAACGGCCGATTGTCCGTGACCGCGGAGATGTCGAATGGATAGCGGCGCTGATACTCGGCCGGATCGGGGCTGTGAAGGAGCTCGGTGAACTGGTTCGGTATCCGTTCGTCCGGCAGATAGACCGCCGTCATCTGCCCTTCGGCCAACGCATGGCGCGCCCGGTTGAGGTCTTCGGCTTGAAAGGGACGGCGGGAAATAAGTACGGTATCGCGCGCGCCCCAGCCGGCTAGGGCGGAAGAAAACTCCCGGCCCACCAGGATGTGCTGCGCCGGGTTGGCCTCGCCCAGGTTGCGCAGCGCCACAATGGCAAGCGAAACCAGGCGCAGGGATTCCCGCGGCGGATCAAATCCCCAACGGGTGAACGCCAGGATTCCGTCGTCGGTGAGGTGCGTGAGATAGTCGCTGAAAGCCTCGGTCGTGTAGAGATTGTTCTCCGAAAAAGCGAAGGCGCCAGCGGCGGTCGAGGCCCAAGTGTCCACGAGAGTCGCCTGGAGAACTTGATATTTTTCCGTGCTGCGGCGCACGAAGGCGCGGCCGTCCTCCACATGAATGTGAACGTCCGGGCGCAGGTACAAATAGCCGCTGAGCTGCGGAAACTTCTGCCGCATGATCGTGGTGGCGATGATGGGATTAATCTCGACGCCGGTGATATCGTGGCTGCCGGAGGCGAGTGCGCGTGCCACATCCCACCCGCCGCCCGGCCCAATGATCAGCGTCTTCGCCCCTGGGCGAATCGCATAGGGCAGGCCGGGGCCCTGGTAAAGCAGGTCACGCAAGTCGTGCTCGGAGAGGTGCGCGTAGTCAAAGTTCGCAATACCGGTGGAAGCGTCCGCATCGATGAAGATCATCGGCGCCCCTGAGCTCTTCTCGGGAGCGAGGGCGATGCGCGAGAAGCTGTTCCACTTTTCGTACGACTCATGCTCCAGCTTCTGGCCTTTGGCGTAAGTCACGTCGATCAGCCGGAACTTGCCGTTGAACATTAGCAGTCCAAACAGCGCCAGCGCTAACGCTACGCTGGCGGCGCGTTCCTTCACAGCGCCGCTCATGCTGTGCCATACGGCCGCCGCAGCCGCGAACAGAACCGCCGCCACAATGGTCGTATTAGGCCCGCCGAAGGCTTCGAGGAGAAATACCAGTAACAAGCAGCCACCTGCGGCGCCGGCAAGGTCGAAAAAGTAAATGCGGTTCACGCGCTCGATGGTTTCCGAAACCACCAGCGACACAATCGTACCCGCCCCGAAGAAGGGCAGCGCCGCGGCAAAATAGGTCAGGGTGAGATACCCAGGCGTGGGGCTCTTTCCCTGCGCCAGGACGACGACAACCGCCAGGATCACCAGCAAGCTGTTCACCGCGCTCAGCCGTCCGAGCTTCTGAAACAGGTTTCCCTTCCAGCCCGCCACCACGTAAGAAAAGACACCGCCGGCGCCCAGCCCGAACAGCGCAATCGATATGGCAAGAAACACGAAATGGTAATAGAAGACCACGGAGAAAATCCGCGTCAGTGACAACTCGAGCAGCAGCGTGGCGAGCGTCGTGAGGGACACGCAGAGATAGACCAGCCACCAGTGGAAGCCTGGTGTTTTGAGGGAATCAATAGAGCGGGACAAACTACTATGTTACGGGATTCCGGGATGCACGGTCAGCCGAACAGCGCTTGCGCCGCCTTGAACAATTGATAAGCAAGCTGCAAGCCGATGCGCGGATCGAGGAGTGCGGCCGGCAACAGGCTCCACCACCACCCCGTCCAGCAGCCTTCCAGTGCGATCAATGCCATCAAGGGCGAGAATATTCGTCCGAATGCAAAGGCGTCCGACCATACGGCCGCGCTACCGAGATAGATTCCCATCACAGTCATGAGTATGGTTGCTACGCGAATAGCTAGCGGAAACTTTGCTTTCGTAGGCCAAAAGGACACAACGAAGGCTAGCATGACCGCTGCGAGTGCACATTCGTCCAGCACCACGGCAGTCCACCTCACCGCGGGCAGAAAAGGGTACGTCACCGGGTGGATCACACGATCGAGGAAACCAGCCAGCGGAACGGGCGCAAACCACCCCTCCACCCCGGAGCGGCTCGTATGGCTGTGCACAAACGCGTACCAGGCCGCGGCCGGAGCCGTGCAACTCGCAAACACGACCGCGCGGAAGATCCGGCGCTCCAGCAGCAGGCTAATGCAATATGCGGCAGTCAGCAGCCATCCGGTCTCCCGGACCAGCGGGGCGAGCAGCAGCAGAACGTAAAGGTGGCCCGGCCTTTCTTCTTTGAGGTACAGCGCGAAGCCCACGCAGAGTGCAGTGAGGGCTACGTCCACCGTGATCCGATCGATGGAGATGAGAGTCGCAGGCACGAGCAAGAACAAAAGTCCCCACATCGGATGATGCGCAAAGTGCGATACGTACCGGCACGACCAGTAAACACCCACGAACAGAATGAGCAGATTGATCGCGAGGAATGCAGGGTCGATGGCACGCGACTGACCCGCAGCCATCAGGTACGCCATCGCCGGCACCAGAATGCGCCGGTACCGCAACGCCGGTCCGTCGATGTACCGCGCAAACCCTCGGCGAAACAGCGGGTCGTGCGCCACATAATGGTAAAACTGGCCGTCGTAGCCATCGCTGTGAGGAAACAGGTAGAGGTTTTCGCAAGCGAGAGCCGGTGGTTGCTTCAGATTCGCGCCCGTGCAAAACAGACTGGTCCAATTGCCTTCATAGTTACAGCGAACCAGCAGGAGCTGCCACACAAACGCGAACCCGACCGCCAGAACAGCGCCGATCAGCGCCCACTTGCGATCGCGAACACCCAGCGTCACAACGAAAACACGAAGGGTGCCCCGTGCTTCAGTTCCTGATACGCCGTATCCTGAGCAAACAGCTTCAGCGACGCTCTAAACTGGCGCGGATCAACGGCGTTGTCGGGGAACATGTCGTAGTGGCACGGAATCGCGGCTTTAGGTTTGATCTTCCCCACTAGCTGCGCAGCTTCAAAATGCGAGAGGTTGTTGAAGCCCCCGTTGATACAGGTGATCACGAGGTCCGGCGAAAACTTTACCGTGGAAAACAGCAAGTCGCTGAAATCGGTATCACCGGTCACGTAAACCTTTGGGCCGCCCGCGAACGTGAAGATATAGCCCATGTGATTCAAGTCGGAATCATCGGTAGGAAGCGCGAACGCGCCCCGGATGTGAATGTCGCGCAATTCGAGTTCGCACGCCGGCCATGCGGGTACGATGCGGCCGCTCTCGATACTTTGCGCGCGGTACACATCGCATGTCGGATGCGGGCCGACGAAGTGCGTTGTGTCCTTGTGTCGCAATCCGCGGATCGTGTCAGGATCGGTGTGGTCCCGGTGGTTGTGCGTGCACGTGTAGATGTCCACGTCGAGTTCTTCGGGCGGAATCAGAATGGGGACGCGGCGGCTCAGGTCCACGCCGAGTTCAGCGTACGCCGCGGCGCAGCTATTGGTCAGATACATGTCCGTCGTCAGCAGCGTGCCTTCCGGAGTTTTGAAAATGTAGCCGGTTTGGCCCAACCACCAGAGCGCAACGGATTTCTTGGGAACCGCGAACGCGCGGATTTCCTGCATTAAGCTCATGCCGGATATTGTACAGAGCCGCGGAGGGTGTGGTTATTTCTTTTTGCGGGTCAGCACGCGGCGAACCGCGGCAACTACGTCGCGCGCTACCAGGCCGTACTTGTCGAGTAACTGCTCTGGCGTCGCGGATTCGGCATACGTGTCCTGGATGCCCACGAACTCCATCGGGCACGGCTGCGTTTCCGCCACCACTTGCGCCACGCGAACGCCCAGGCCGCCATCCACCAGGTGCTCTTCCGCCACCACAATGGCCCCTGTTTCCGCGGCGGCACGCCGGATCGCCTCGCGATCGATCGGCTTAACGGTGTGGATGTCGACCACCCGCACCGAGATGTCTTCCGCCTCCAGCGCTTCTTGCGCCCGAATGGCTTCCGCCACCAGCAAGCCGTTCGCGATCACCGTCACGTCCGAGCCGTCAATCACCTCGATCGCCTTGCCGATCTCAAACTTCTGGTCCGCGGCATAGACCACCGGAGCTTTCATGCGGCCGGTGCGAATGAAAACCGGCCCCACGTGCGCGATGCCAGCCAGAACCAGCGCCGTGGCCGCCACTTCATCGGCCGGAGAAATCACCACGAAGCCGGGCAGAGAACAGGCGAGGCCCGTTTCCTCCACGCTCATTTGCGAGGGTCCATCCTCGCCAATTGAAATCCCGCTGTGCGTGCCCACGAACTTCGCGTTCAGCTTGGGATAAGCCACGGCCACGCGCAACTGTTCAAAACCCTTGTTTATCAGGAAGCACGAGAAACTCGACGCTACCGGAATCTTGCCCGCGTATGCCAGGCCGCCCGCAATCGCTACCATGTTCGCTTCGGCGATGCCGCAGGAAACGAAACGCTCCGGGAATTCGTGATGGAACAGCGACGTATATGTGGATTTCGAAAGGTCCGCATCGAGCACCACGATATCCTTGTTTTGCCGCCCGGCCGTCACCAGCGCCTTGCCGAAGGCCTCGCGCGTGGCCATGCCGAGCTTCAATTCGAACTTTTGTTTGGTCGGGGTCATTGGAGCTCCTGTAGCGCCAGCTTCACTTCCTCCGGCGTCGGCGCCGTGCCGTGGAATTTCGGATTGTTCTCCATGAAGGACACACCCTTGCCCTTCACCGTGTGAGCCACAATTGCCGTTGGCTTGCCCTTGGTTTCCGCAGCTTCCTTAAATGCGGCCTGAAGCGCCGGAATATTGTGCCCATCCACTTCGAGGGTGTGCCACCCGAACGCGCGCCATTTGTCCGCCAGCGGCGCAATTTCCATGATGTCCTTCACGAAACCGTCGAGCTGAATGTGGTTATAATCCACAATGGCCACCACGTTGTCGGCCTTGTGATAACTGCCGAACATGGCGCCTTCCCAGACTTGCCCTTCCTGGCTTTCGCCGTCGCCCAGCAGCACATAGACGCGCGAAGGTCTGCCGTTCAGCCGCGCCGCCAGCCCCATCCCGAGCGCCAGCGAAACGCCTTCGCCCAACGAACCCGTCGAGGCTTCCAGCGCCGGCAGGAAGCGCACATCCGGGTGCCCCTGGTAAATCGATCCCATCTTGCGCAGCGTATTCAACTGATCCACGGGTGTGTAGCCCGTTTCGGCCATCGCGCAGTACAGCACCGGCGCCGCATGACCCTTCGATAGGATGAAGCGGTCGCGGTCCGCCCATTTCGGATTGGCGGGATCGTGACGCATCACGTCAAAGTACAGCGTCACCAGGATCTCAACCGCCGAAAGCGAACCGCCCGGATGCCCGGATCCCGCCGCGCCTATCATTTCAACGATCTCGCGCCGCATCCTCTTGGCGGTCGCCTGCATCTCTGGCAAAGTTTTCTTAGGTTGCATGGAGAATGCTCCAATCTAACACGACGAGTTTCATCCTAACAGCCGCGCCGCGGGCTTGGCGAAATAAGTCAGCACGAAGTCCGCGCCCGCGCGGCGGATCGATGTCAGGCTCTCCATCATCGCGCGCTCGCAATCGATCCACCCATTGCGCCCGGCGGCCATGATCATCGAATACTCGCCGCTCACCTGATACGCCCCCAACGGCACATCAAATCGCTCACGCGCCTGCCATATCAGATCCAAATACGGCATTGCTGGTTTCACCATAATCATATCGGCGCCTTCCTCCAGGTCGAGTTCGATCTCGCGCATCGCCTCCCGCCCGTTGGCCGGGTCCATCTGGTAACTGCGCCGGTCGCCGAATTGCGGCGTTGATTCCGCCGCTTCGCGAAACGGCCCATAGAACACGGAAGCGAATTTCGCCGCGTAGGAAAGAATCGGTGTGTTGGAAAATCCCGCGGCATCCAGCGCCTGGCGTATTGCACCCACACGGCCGTCCATCATGTCGGAGGGCGCAACGATGTCGGCTCCCGCCCGCGCGTGCGATACCGCCGCTGCCGCCAGCCACTTCAGCGTTTCGTCATTGTCTACGTCGCCATCGACGATCTTGCCGCAATGCCCGTGGCTCGTGTACTCGCAGTTGCAGACGTCCGTTATGGCCAGCAGATCCGGCGTGGCGCGTTTGATGGCCCGCAGCGCTCGTTGTACGATTCCGTCCTCCGCGTAAGCCCCCGAGGCCAGTTCATCCTTGCTCTCGGGGAGCCCGAACAGAATCACCCCGCCGATGCCGAGGCCCTTGACTTCCTCGCACTCGTGTACGATTTCGTCCACTGACATTTGATAGTTCCCCGGCATCGCGCCGATCTCGCGCCGAACTCCTTCGCCGGGGCAGACGAATAGCGGAAGGACGAACTGCGCTGGGTTGAGCCGTGTTTCGCGCACCAGGCGGCGCATCGCCTCGGTCCTGCGCAACCGGCGCATGCGGTGGATGGGGAAGGGCATTCCTCAGCATTTTAACCCGCCCGGCAACTATCGAGTGGTAAGGTAGGGCGATTAACCAAGGGCCAAGTAAACCAAAATCCCCCTTGACAAGAGCATCGCCATCATTAAAATAGACCCCATATCGGTCTTATGCAGCCCTGTGAGCACACCCGCACCGTGATCATCGCGAGACGTGACGGCGTGGATTATGTCGAATGTCTGGATTGCCGCCAAGTCTTCGAAGCCGAGGATCTCGAACCCGTCACCGTTGACAAAGACGACGAAGAGTAACTGATCTCGCGGTTCCACCCGGCCCGCCAGCAGTTTCGGCACCCGAATAATACAGAAGCAGGTAAGCCGCTGAGCACACACAGCAGAATGGAACTGGCGTAGGCCCTCGCAGAAGACGGCTATTTTCGCATCCGCGAATTTTACTGGCCTT
>Ga0326728_10012336_pt1 | contig 19027 bp, 18 predicted proteins | sample MB3enrmetagenome_FD_207602 | JGI IMG/M metagenome (GOLD analysis project Ga0326728, IMG submission 207602) | Lab enriched peat soil microbial communities from McLean, Ithaca, NY, United States - MB31MN | ecosystem: Environmental > Terrestrial > Soil > Wetlands > Peat | place: USA: New York... | reverse complement strand
CCAGAGCCCAGATATTTAAGCTATGTAAAGTTTGTAAAATTCTGCATGTTTTAATTTTTTCACACGTTCCAGGAACCTTTTCTCTCCTCTTCATCAACCTCTTGCGATGCCCCAGAAGCTCAGCCCCCTATGGGCGAGTCCGTGGAGGTAGCGGTGGTGGTAGAATTCTGGCGGATTACTCCCGATTGGTCAGTGTAATAATAGTTTGTGCCCCAATAGTTTGTGGGAGTCGAGTTGGGGATAGGAACAGCCGTAATCTGGTAAATTTTGATGCGACCGGTGGAGTCAGGGGTGCCAGGCGAATACGTGAAGCTGTATCCGCTCTTGCTCCCGCCCGCCAAAACGCTGTCAATCAGGCCCGCAGCAGTGGACGTTGGGCTCTTGCCAGGGTCTGGTGGACCGAGATCACCCAAGGTCCGACTGTAGCCAACGCCGTAAGTGGAATAATAGGTAGCCTCAGCAGTGTTCAGAGTGCGTAAACAACCCACGGAGGAGGTCCCGTCTCCCACAAAGCGTGACCGCAGTAGGTGGGGAATTACAATGGCAGCGATAATAAGGATAATTGCGACCGCAAGAAAAAGCTCGGTAAGCGAGAAGCCCTTGGTACTGTTTCTCAACTAAATACTCCTCTGGCAATTTGAGTTACCAGTTGGAAATTCCAAGCAATGCCTGCCCATGGGAGCGGCAATATGCCTGCCAAATTGCCACTCCATCTCCCAGAACGCCGCTTTAATTTTGCCTTTCTTATCAATGGGTTAAAATCGGATTTCGGTAGGTTAGACTATTTTAACACCTTTGTTATGAAGGGATTGCCCCTTTTTGTCAAACCGGGGCGACAATACAGGTCATTTTAGCACTGCGCACAATCGTTTGAGGAATCCCCCACAAAGGCTTAATCGCTGCTCGTTCCCCTCTTTTGAAACCCGGAAAGCCAGGAAACCCGGAACAGTCACATTTCCCAATTTCCCAGAGCCTCTCTCGTAGGCGCGGCATCGCCAACACCTCCATGAATCGGCATGGCAGAAACCGCTCCAGAGGGAGGCGGCTCCGAATTCAGATGTAGTACGCCCGGCAAGTTGGTGGGTCAAGCGAAATGATTACGAAAGGGCCAAAATGACTGAGAAGAATACGGAAATGAGGTGTCCCCAGGTTTTCAGGTAGAGGGCGCCCATAAGGGGCGCCACTACGAGACCCGGCGGGAGGGCTACGGTTGCGTACCCCATCCCAGGCGGTCTGCTGCTTTGAGGACCTGCTGGCCGGTAGCGCGCACACGGACATCGTCGGTCAGATTCACCCAGCGTACCTTGCCGGTGCGGTCAATCAGGAACTCGGCGGGCCGTGCAATGTCAGTGCCTTCGTGGCCGCGTATATGCAGGAGATCGTAAGGGCCGATGGCCTTCATCTCCGGATCCGCGAGGAGAGGAAAGGTTAAGCCCGTCTTCGCGGCGAGCGTACGGCTGACCTCGACGGGATCAACGCTGACCGCCACCACTTGAATGCCGCGCTTGCCAAACTCGCTCAACGTGCTTTGGAAGCTCCGTAACTCGGAGACGCAGTACGGTCACCAATAGCCACGGTAGAAAATCAGAATCAGCCCGCCGGACTTGGCATTCGCGCCAGCGGCCGGTTTCAGCAGGCCAGCGAGTGAAACCGGCTTGCCATTCTGGTCAGGCAGGGTGAAGCCGGGGGCCTTCTGCCCCACGTATGGAGCTCCCGTGGAAAGCGGCAACTGCGCATAACCTGAAATCAGGAAGCCGAAGAAAATGAAAATCAGCAGGGCCAGGTTTGAGCCCGCCTTGCCATTGCAAACTCTTACAGGTCTAAAAGGAGACGGCATTTATACCTCCAACAGGGAACATGAAATCGCCAGCACCGCAAGGGTGGACCCGGGGAGGCCGCGTGTCAAGCGGGACTGCAACATTGACTGCAAAATCATGGCGGCAAAATTACCGGCGTCGGCTCACGGTGGGGCCTTCCGTTCGTCTAAACCTTCAGACCGTCATTTGCGTATAACGGATTAGAAACAAGTTTGAAAGGAGAGAGTCCCTATGAAGTCCCACCGGTTGTTTACCTGGGGAATTTTAATGCTGGCTGCCGTAGTTTTTTGTGTCAGCGCACCCGCCCGCGCCGCAGACGGGCATTTCGAGCGCACCTTGCAGGTCTCCGGCCCCGTTGAACTGGACGTCCAGACGGGCTCGGGAACCATCAATGTGCGGACGGGCGACAACTCCACCGTGCACGTCAGCGGCACCATCCGCGCCTCGAACTCGTGGCTCGGCGACGACGACGCGGAAAAGAAAATCCAGTACCTGGAGGCCAACCCTCCCATTGAGCAGCATGGCGAGGTGATCAAAATCGGCCATATCGAAGACGAAAGCCTGCAACGCAACATCTCCATCAGTTATGAGGTGGTGGTTCCCGCGGCCACGCGCCTACGCTCAAGCTCCGGCTCGGGTGACCAGGAGGTAAGTGGCCTGAATGGCCCGGTGGAGGCTTCATCCGGCTCGGGCAGCCTCAAGCTGGCCAACATCGGAGATACGGTGAGGGCCTCGACCGGGTCCGGAGGCATTGCTGTGGAAGGGGTTAAAGGGTCCGTGCGTGCTTCCACCGGCAGCGGGGAGATTCTCGCTACGGGCGTGGCGGGCGGGCTGCAAGCCTCGACGGGCAGCGGCAGCATTACCCTCCGCCAGACCGCGCCGGGCGACGTGCAAGTCAACACCGGTTCGGGGACGGTGCAACTCGAGGGCGTTCACGGCACCGTGCGCGCCTCAACCGCCAGCGGCAATATTCGCGTGGAGGGCGAGGGCGACGGCTCCTGGCGACTCTCCACCGCTTCCGGCAACGTTTCCGTGCGCTTGCCCAGCCAGCAGGGGTTCACGCTGCATGCGCAGACCGTCTCCGGCAACATCCACACCGCGCGCGAGATGACCGTGCAGGGCACCTTCGGCAGACATGAGCTGGAGGGGAAGGTCGGCGGGGGCGGTTTCCTGCTGGACGTAAGCACCGTCTCAGGGAATATCAGCGTCGATTAGTGGCGACACGGAACGGCAAGCACCAGATGCAATTCGCGGCGTTCGAAATATCCGAGGAAGCGGCCCGGCATGCCTGCGTCGGTGCCAAAGCCCACGCGCACGCCCTCGTGGGAGGAGACGGTAGATTCTCGCAGGAAATACAAGTGAGAACCTGCCCGCCGGACCGCGGCCCCTTTCCACGAAGGTTTCAGTATTTCTCCCAATGCAGAACCTCCGACAAGGGCCGCTTGCTCTTTTCCGGGTTCTCCGCGGGAAAGCCTATGGGAATGAGACTGACCAACTTGCTGCCTGGGGGTGCTCCTACCAAGCGGCAAATTTCCGCGGCATAGGGTTTTTTATCTCCGGCAACCCAGCACGAGCCCAAACCGTGGGCCCGGGCGGCCAACAGGATGTTCTCCGTGGCTGCGCTTCCGTCCTCGAGGTAATACTTCGTGTCTCTGCAAAGAACCACCACACACACCTGGGCCTGGGCGATAAAGCTTCCATAATCGGTGGCCGCGGCAATCTTACGTAGATTGCTGGGGTCTGTAACCACGACGAACTCCCAGGGCTGTGCGTTGTTGGCAGAAGCCGCCAAGCGCCCGCAATCAACAATATTTTCGATGACCTCTCTCGGCACGGGTTCGCTTTGGTAGACGCGAACCGAACGCCGTGTCCTCAACACTTCCATCGCATCCATGGGTATATTTCCTCCAAGATCCTGTGGCCGTTCCCATCCGACCGGAAGAGGATACTCCAAATCGCGGGTTGGTGCAGAGGGTGACGGGCCGACGGCCGAATTGACACGCCGGCCCGCCCGGGGTTAGCATTCCATCACTATGTCGCGACGCCAATCTGAACCGAGAAAACTCGAAGTGGTTTGCCCGTGCTGTGGCGCCACGCTGACGGTCGACGCCGAGCTCGGCAAGGTCCTGTTCCATCAAGCGCCACCCAAGCAAGACAAGGGTCCTGACCTGGACGCCGCCGCCCAGCTTCTCCAGAAGGAGGCCGAGCGCCGCGAAGCGATTTTCCGGCAGAGCGCCGACGACCAGAAGGTCCAATCGGAATTGCTTGACCGCAAGTTCAAAGAGGCCTTCGAGAAGACCAAGGACCAGCCCACCACCCGGCCGATGAGAGATTTCGATTTGGATTAGGTCGAATGGCCCGATGGCCAAATGAGTCGATGGCACGATGAGCCGATGGCCCGATTCCAACTATCCCTTTTCCTCTCATGTGCTTCCGCCTGATAGAAATGCCCAAAAAAGGGGCAATTCCCCTTCGGTTTTCTTGACAAGCCCACCTTGCAGGTTATAATTAGGGTTTTGCGTCGACGAGGGTGGGGTGCGCATAACCCTTGCAGAACTAGAACTTCACCGGGTCATTGCGTCTGAGAGCTATGCTCCGGGGTCGCTGGACTTCCACGGAGCTGAGTTCCGGCAGGCAGCGCCGCTCCAGCTCAACGCCACGGCGGAGCTCCTGGGAGAGGAAATTCGCATCCGGGGGCACATGGCGACCCGCCTCGAGGCCAGTTGTGACCGCTGCCTGGGAGCGGTGGAGATTCCGCTAAACTCTGATTTTGACCTTTACTACCGGCCGATGCAGACGATCGCCAAGGAAGAGGACATCGAAATCCCCACGGATGAGTTGGAGGTTGGTTTTTACACCGGGGACGGAATCGAATTGGCGGACGTGGCCACAGAACAGGTGATACTCTCGGTGCCCATGAAAGTGATTTGCGGCGCCGAGTGCCGGGGCTTGTGCCCGGTTTGCGGGGTCAATCGGAATTTGACGGCTTGCGGCTGCACCCCCCCGCAGCAAGAATCGCCCTTTGCTTCGCTCAAAGAAGAGTGAGAGAAACCGAGTCACTGAGTTCGTGAGTGACTGAATCATTGAAAACAAAATGACCCGCTGATTCACTAATTCAGTGATTCAGTCTAAGGAACAAGAAGATGCCGAATCCAAAACGAAAACATTCTCACGCGCGGAAGAATCGCCGGCGGTCCCACGACCATCTGCAGAAGCCCGCGATCGCCGAGTGCCCGCACTGCCACGAATCGAAGATGCCTCACCAGGTCTGCCCGCATTGTGGTTACTACAACGGGCAGGAAGTAATGCTGGTGAAGGAATCCGCTTAAAGGGTTAGATGTTGGCCCACGGAAATTCGCCCCAGCGCGATCATTTCTTCCCGCGCCGGCCAGATTCCACTGTTTGATCTGATGACCATGCGACGCATTGCTGTTGACGCCATGGGCACCGACTCGGCGCCCGAGGCGGAAATCGAGGGAGCCATCGAGGCCGCGCGCGCCGGGTACGCGGAGGTCTTGCTGGTGGGGCCGCAGGATCGTCTCACCCAGGAACTCAGCCAGCGCGACGCCCGGGGCCTGCCCATCGAGGTTGTCCACGCCAGCGAGGCGGTCACCATGGGGGACAAGGCCACGAAGGCTTTCCGGCAACGGCGCGATTCCTCCATCCGCGTTGCGGCGCGCCAGGTGCATGAGGGCAAGGCGGACGGCATGATCAGCGCCGGCAACACCGGCGCGGTGATGACCACGGCCAAGATCGTGCTCGGGGCGCTCGAAGGTGTTGACCGGCCAGCCATCGCCCAGGTCTTTCCCACCACCCAGGGCACGGCCACCGTCCTGCTTGACGTGGGCGCGAACGTGGATTGCAAGCCGCATCACCTGGTGGAGTTTGCGGTGATGGGCGAAACCTACTACCGCGTCATCTTCGGCGTGGAGCGGCCGCGCGTGGGATTGCTGTCCATCGGCCAGGAAGAGCACAAGGGGAATGAGCTGACGCGGGGAGCGCTGCCCCTGCTCAAGCAGCTCCCCACGAATTTTATCGGCAATGTGGAGGGTCGCGATCTTTACAATGGCCACGCGGATGTCATCGTGTGCGACGGCTTTATCGGTAACGTGGCCCTGAAGATCAGCGAAGGACTCGTCGAAGCGTTCTCCAGTCTCCTGAAAGACGCTTTTTCCAGCACGCTCTCTTCCAAGGTCGGTGGCATGTTGGCCCGAAAAGCCATCCGGAAATTCAAGAAGCGGGTGGATTATTCCGAATATGGTGGCGCGCCCCTGTTGGGCGTGAAGGGCGTGTGCATTATTTGCCACGGCGGATCGAACCCCAACGCGATTAAGAATGCCATCCGCGTCGCGGCAGAATTTTCCGCCGGCAAAGTGAACGAGAAAATCGAACGCGAATTAGCGGCGGCACAGAAGAATTGAATCATTTAGTCATCGATTCATTGAAAAGCTGTCCGTTACAAAGATGCGCGGAGATCGAAAGCTTTGAGCTACTGACAACGGACAACTGACAACGGACCACGGACAGCTTTTCAATGACTCAATGATTCGATGATTCAATGACCCAATCCCCAGGAGTTTCTATGAGTTTTGCAGGGGTCCTCGGAACCGGCTCGGCCTTGCCGGAAAAGGTGATCACCAACGCGGATCTGGAGAAGATGGTGGACACCTCCGACCAATGGATCACGGACCGCACCGGCATCCATGAGCGCCGCCAGGCCGCTCCCCACGAGACCACCTCCACCTTGTCGGTGCAAGCCTCGCGCCATGCTCTGGAGAAGGCGGGGATGAAGGCCACGGATCTCGACCTGATCATTTGCTCGACGATTTCGCCTGACATGCCTTTGCCCTCCACGGCCTCGCTGATCCAGCGCGAGCTCGGCGCGCACGGCTGCTGTGCGTTCGACTTGGCCGCCGCCTGCTCCGGCTTCCTTTTCGGCATGACCGTGGCCGAGCAATTCATCCGCACCGGCGCGTCGAAGCACGTGCTGGTGATCGGGGCGGAACTGCTCTCGCGTTACCTCGATTACAAGGACCGCGCCACCTGCGTCATCTTCGGCGACGGTGTGGCCGCGGCGGTGTTCGGCCCGGTCGAACCGCCCTCGGGAATCCTGGCGCATGAGTTGCACACGGAAGGCCAGTACGCCGATCACCTTTTCATTCCCGCCGGCGGCACCGCCATGCCCGCTTCCTGCCATACCGTCGAGCAGGGCGCGCACTTCATCAAGATGCGCGGCAACGAACTCTTTAAAGTGGCCGTCCGCAGCCTGGAAGACGTGTCGCGACAGGTCCTGAAGAAGGCCGGGCTTACCACGGATGACATCGACCTCTTCATTCCGCACCAGGCGAACCAGCGCATTACGGAAGCGGTGCGTGAACGCCTGGGGTTAAGCTCGGATCGGGTCTATTCCAATATCTGCCGTATCGGGAATACCTCCTCGGCTTCGATTCCCATCTGTTTGGACGAATGCGTGCAGAGTGGCCAATTGAAGAAAGGCGACTTGGTGCTGATGTCCGCCTTCGGCGCCGGCGTGACGTGGGGGGCAGTTTTGATGCGGTGGTAAAGCGAAAGCTTGAAAGGAAAAGTTTAAAGGGTAAAGGATAAAGGGTAAAGCCGACACTCCTTTTATCCTTTAAACTTTACCCTTTCAACGGACTTATAAGGTCACAAGGTGAAGACAGCTTTCTTATTTCCCGGTCAAGGTTCGCAGTATCCCGGCATGGGCCGGGAGTTGGCGGAAAACTTTGCTGTGGCGCGCCAGGTTTTCGAAGCGGCGGACGCGGCGCTCGGCTTCGCAATTTCGAAGATTTGTTTCGAAGGCCCTGCCGAGCAGTTGCAGCTTACCGCCAATACGCAGCCTGCCATCCTGACGGCTTCCCTAGCGGCGGCGGTGGTGCTGCGTGAGAAGGGTGTGCAACCGGATTTTGTGGCGGGCCACAGCCTGGGTGAATACTCGGCCCTGGTGGCGGCGGGCGCTTTAAGTCTGGCGGACGCCGTGCAAGTGGTTCGCAAGCGTGGCCAGTACATGCAGGAAGCGGTGCCTGTGGGCCAGGGCGCCATGGCGGCGATTCTCGGATTGGACGGCGCGGCGCTGGAAGAAATCTGCCGCCAAGCCGCGCAGGGGGAAGTGGTTTCACCGGCGAACTTGAACTCGCCCGGGCAAGTGGTGATTGCCGGAAGCGCCGCCGCCGTGGCCCGAGCGGTGGAAATGGCAAAGGGGCGGGGGGCCAAGCGCGCCATCATGCTCAACGTCAGCGCGCCTTTTCACTGTGCCCTGATGAAGCCCGCGCAGGACCGCCTGAGTGTCGATCTGGATGCGACTCACGTGGAAGACCCGCACGTGCCGCTGGTGAACAATGTGGATGCGCAGGTGGTGACCTCCGCATCGCTGGTTCGCGAGGGGCTGAAGCGCCAGGTCACCGCTCCCGTGCGCTGGGAAGAATCGATTCGCCGCCTGCGCGCAGAGGGCGTAGAGTTGTTTGTGGAAGTCGGGCCCGGCAAAGTTCTCTCGGGGTTGGTGCGGCAAATCGATCGCGCCGCCGAGTGCCTGCGCGTTGAGGATTCCGGCACGCTGAGTGAGGTCACGGCGCGTCTGGCGCCGGCGGGCAGGGTGTAGCAGCGGTAATCCAAGCAGACGGGAGCTGGTAGAAGTATGCTAAGTTTGGAAGGACGCGTAGCGATCGTAACCGGTGGCGCGCAGGGAATCGGCCGGGCCACGGTTATGGCCTTGGCGAATGCCGGCGCCAAAATCGGTTTGACCAACATTCGCTGCGCCAAGCTCGACCAGACCATCCAGGAACTGAAGGACATGGGCCGCGAGGCGCTGAAGTTCTGCGTGGATGTGACCGACGTCGAGGCCGTCCAGGAAATGGTGGACCAGACGATTGCCACCTGGGGCAAGATCGACATCCTGGTGAACAATGCCGGGATTACCAAGGATAACCTGGTGATGCGCATGAAGACCGACGATTGGGCGGCGGTGCTCAAAACCAACCTGGATGGTACTTTCTACTGCACCCGGGCGGTTTTGCCCTCGATGGTCCGGCAACGTTGGGGGCGCATTATCAACATCGCTTCCGTGGTGGCGCAGGCGGGGAACGTGGGCCAGGCGAACTACATCGCTTCCAAAGCGGGCATCATCGGCCTCACCAAGGCCGTGGCGGCGGAGGTGGCCCGGCGTAACATCACGGTGAACGCCATTGCCCCGGGCTTTATCGCCACTCCCATGACGGACGTTCTTCCCCCGGAAATCAAGGAGAAGATGCTCAGCGTGATTCCCATGGGACGCATGGGCACGGACGCGGAAGTGGCGCACGGCGTGCTTTTCCTGGCTTCGCCGGAAACGAGTTATATTACCGGTCACGTTTTGAATATTAATGGCGGCATGTTTATGGCCTGAGATATTGCCGATTGATGAGTGCCGATGGACAGAGGCAGCGCACCCGGTTTTCAATCGGCAATCGACAATCGTCAATCGGCAATGCTAGAATGTGCCCCCCGACGTAACCTTGAGGAGGATAGACTGATGGCTTCGCCCGATGAGAAGGTGAAACAGATTATTGTGGAGCAGCTTGGCGTGGATGAGGCGGAAGTGACGCCCACCGCGCACTTCGTCGACGATCTCGGCGCCGATTCCCTGGACATCGTGGAATTGGTGATGGCCTTTGAAGAGGCCTTCGAGATCGAGATTCCTGACGAGGACGCGGAGAAAATTACCACCGTCAAAGACGCGATCGACTACATACAAGCTCACACCAAGAAAAACTGACCAGCGCAGGGCAGGTCTCCATAGGAGGAGTACAGCTTGAACCGGAGAGTCGTCGTGACCGGTGTGGGATTGCTCACCGCCGTCGGCCTCGACACGGCGTCGTCGTGGCAGAATCTCTTGGCGGGCAAGAGCGGTGTGGCGCCCATCACCCATTTTGATACCACGGGATTCTCCGCCACCATCGCGGCGGAGGTCAAGGGATTCGACCCGCTTCAGTTCGTCGAGAAGAAAGAACTGAAGAAGATGGGCATGTTCATTATGTTTGCCCTGGCGGCCGCGCAGGAAGCGGTGAAGCAGTCGCAACTTCAGATCACGCCCGATATCGCGGAGCGCGTGGGCGTGTACATTGGCTCAGGCATTGGCGGATTCGACGTAATCGAGCGCGAGCACACGGCGCTCATGCAGGGTGGCCCGCGCCGGATATCACCCTTCTTTATTCCCGCCTCCATTGTCAACCTGGCTTCCGGTCACGTCTCCATTCGCTATGGCGCCAAGGGGCCGAACTCCGCCACGTGCACGGCGTGCTCCTCCAGCGCCCATGCCGTGGGCGATTCCTTTAAACTCGTGCAGCGCTGCGCCGCCGACGTGATGATCTGCGGCGGCACGGAGGCCGCCATCACCCCCATGGGCGTGGGAGGATTTGCCGCCATGCGCGCCCTCTCCACGCGCAACAACGAGCCGGAAAAGGCCAGCCGCCCGTTCGATAAGGAGCGCGACGGCTTCGTGATCGGCGAAGGCGCGGGCATGCTGATTCTGGAAGGATTGGATTTTGCGGTCAAGCGCGGCGCGCCGATATTGGGCGAAGTCGTCGGTTACGGCATGTCGGGCGACGCCTTTCACATCACCGCGCCGGATGAGAGTGCCGATGGCGCAGTGCGCGCCATGCGGGCCACCCTTGCCGACGCCGGAGTTCTCCCCGAACAGGTCAGCTACATCAACGCCCACGGCACCTCGACGCCTTACAACGACCGCATCGAAACCCTGGCCATCAAGAAAGTCTTCGGCGACCACGCTTACAAAATTCCGGTGAGCTCCACCAAGTCCATGACCGGCCACCTGCTGGGCGGCGCGGGCGGACTGGAGGCGGGCATCACCACCCTCATCCTGCGCGATCAGATCGTTCCCCCCACCATGAATCTGGAATTCCCCGACCCGGATTGCGACCTCGACTACGTGCCCAATCAGCCGCGCGAGATGGCGGTGGAGTACGCCCTCTCCAACTCCTTCGGCTTCGGCGGCACCAACGCGGCGCTGCTGATGAAGCGGTATGCGGGGTAGGTCCGTGCTACCAACCCGTAACGAGCAGTCGTCGCGCCGCGCTCAGGCTGCATTTTTGATACTGGTGATACGCGGCGGCGGCGCGTTCGCGGATTTGTTCGTCGTCCTCCCGGAGAACCCATCCGTCAATTGCACTCTTCAGGGTGTACGCTTCCGCGGCCATCAAGCCGGTTGACCAGAGCAGCGGATGAGCGCCGGAGGCTCGCAGCGGCGCGGCGAAGAACCGCTTGCTGATGCAGGCGAGAATAATGGCCTCCCGGCGATTTGGGCCCGTTCCCTGGGGGTAACTGGACAAATCGAAATCCATCAAGCCATCGTGCCCGATATAGGCGACGAGGTTGGCAGCCCCACCGGCATGCAGAGTCACCGGCCGTGATGCCGCCCTGACGGAAACCTCCTCCGGATGCGTGCCGGCCGCCGCCTGTAGGAAGTCGATCACCGCCTGGCCAATCTTGCTGCCTTGGTAGGCGTCCGCCACCAGATAGACATTCTGGGTGCGATGCCTGAAAACGCACCGTTCCAGGATTTCGGGTTTGGGACTGGGCGGCGACGGAAGCATCTCCCATTCGCTCGACCGCGCGAAAAAAGTTTTCACTCCGTAGCCGGCGCCCCAGAACAGGTTGTGAACCGGGTCGTCTCCATTCCCCAGTTTTGGGGGAACAGGCACAATTCCCTGGTGCTGGTTGTCCGCCAGAGGCACGAAGACGTGAATAACGCGTGGCTCGGGACGCGCGAGGTTGGTGGCGGAAACAGCGAAAACATGCCCGAGAAAGATGGCATAGAGTCCCAGGCATGCCCTGAGGTGAATCCGCATATGGTTACAGACCTTGAGTTCGCTCCCAAAGTTCCAATTTCTTTCACACCTTCGCCTCGCGACCTCTTCCCAATGGATTGCCCAGAGCAAAGCTCTGCGGCTGGCTGACATAGCGGTGCAGTCTGGCGTAGAGGCGGCTTAACGCCGCCATATGGCGAGGTAAACTCGCCGCTACGACCTCAATCCGCGCCTTTGGTTACGGCGGGAAATTCATGCGGCGCAGGAGGTCCTGGAAGCGCGGGTCGGAACGCAGACTATCAAAGGACGGATCGGCCTTAATCGTGGCCATGCCGGGGGCGTGCTCCTTATACCCCTTTTCTAGCCAATCGAGAGCTTTATCTTTCTCCCCCAGGGAGGCGTATATCACCGCAAATTTAGTTGCGGCATCTTCCTTTCGAGGCAGTCTCTCCAAACTCTCAAGGCGCCGTCGCCAAAAGCCTCTAATGCCCCCAACCTTATAAGCCCGTCCCAACGCCGTTACATCTTCTGGTTTTTCTCCTTTAAGCGTCATCCACCTTTGCCAGGCTGCGACTTCTTGGTCAATCATGCCATTCGCCCAGAGTGTGCGGGCCAGCCATCCATAGGAGGCGAAATTGTTCGGAAACATCTCAACGAATTTCCGGGCTTGTTCGAGCGCCTGGTCGTACTGCCGCCCACGGTAGTACATCGCCGTCAGAGCGAGAATTGCGTCCGCCGAGAACGGATCTACCTCTACAGCCCGCTTCGCCTCCCGGATGGACTCATCCTGGCGCCCCATATCCCCCAAACACCAAGCGTACTCCCCATGAGCTAGCCCGGAATTCGGATTCAGCTCGATGGCTCGCTTGAACTCACGCTCCGAACCCGCCCAATCCCATTCGTGGAAGTTTAGGACGTCTCCCAGGGCGACATGAGGTTCGGCAAGCATGTCGTCAAGCGCGAGGGCTTTCATAGCGGCCACCTTCGTTTTTTCTGCTGCCTCTGCATCGGGAAGATGACCATAAGCGTTCTGGCTGCTCATCCAGTAGGATTCGGCCATCAATCCATAGGCCGGTGCGTAGTCGGGGTCGATTTGGACTGCCTGCTGGGCATACTCGATCGCTTTCTGAATGTCCTCTCTTGTGAACTTGTTCAAGAAGAACTGCCCTTGGAGGTAGGCCTCGTGAGCCTGGGGGTTGACGGGGCGGGCGCTGGCCAGGCGCGCCTGTTCCTGGGGCGTCACCTTGATCTTGATCTCATTCGCAATCGCCCCCGCCACCTCGCTCTGCAAGGCCAGGACGGCGATGGATTGAATTTGTAGGGGCGTTTCGCGAACCGCTCCTACGGCCCGTAAAACGCGGTCGCGCAGACCGGCGATGTTCCACGCGATCAGACCGAGCGCGGCCACTATCGCCACTGCCCCGGCAATCGCCACGATTCGCCGTTTTTGTAGGGGCGCCCCTAGTGGGCGCCCCTGGGCGGGCACGAGGCCCGCCCCTACGGCCGCCGGTGGGGACACCGGCGCTACAGCCGCTGCCCGCTGTGGTTCCGTGTCGCGCTTCAGGCGCAGGAGGTCGGCACGCAGGTCGGCGGCGCTCTGGTAGCGCAGCGCGAGGTCCTTCTCCAGGCATTTGCGGATGATCCGTTCCAACTCCTGCGGCGTGTCGTAATTGAACCGGGCGATGGGTTCCGGCTGGTTGTGCAAGATGTGGGCAATGGTCTCGCTGGCGTTCGAGCCGGGGAAGGCATTGCGCCCCGTGGCCATCTCGTAAAGCACCGAGCCGAATGAGAACAAATCCGTGCGCGCGTCCACCGGCTGCCCCAGGGCTTGCTCCGGGCTCATGTACTGCACTGTTCCGGCTACCGCCCCGGCTGCCGTCTGCACTTCACTCGAGGAGTCGCCCGCCGCCGACACGGGTCTCGCCATCTTCGCCAAACCGAAGTCCAGAATCTTCGCTTGTCCATCCTCGGTGAGGAAAATGTTGGCGGGTTTGATGTCGCGGTGGATGATGCCTTTGCGGTGGGCCGCGTCCAAGGCATCGCTGATTTGAATTGCCAGATCGAGCAGTTCGCCGATCTGTAGCGGCGATGTCCCCATCGCCGTTTGTAGCGTCGATCTCCGATCGACGCTGCGGCGGTCGGAGACCGCCGCTACAGCCAGGCGCTGCTTCAATGTCTGGCCTTCCAGGCACTCCATCACGATGTACGGCTCGCCGGCTTCTTCGCCAAGGTCGTAAACCGTGCAGATGTGGGGATGGTTCAACGCCGAGGCGGCACGGGCTTCGCGTTGGAATCGCTTCAAGGCCTCGCGATCGCGCCAAACTTCTTCGGAAAGGAATTTGAGCGCTACGCAGCGGCCCAGGCGAGTGTCCTCAGCCTTATAGACCACACCCATGCCGCCGCCCCCGAGTCTTTGGACGATGCGATAGTGAGAAATGGTTTGGCCCAGCCGCTGCTCTTCGCGCTCGGCGGCCCGGCGCACCTCGGACTGATCCTGGGCCAGGGCCTTCGCCGCCACCTCGAGGGCCGGGGATTCCATGAAGCTCGCCCCTTGCGTGCTTTGCGCCAATAGCGATTTCACCTCGTCGCGCAAGGCGGCGTCGCCGGCACAGGCTTGGTCAAGGAAGGCGGCGCGCTGATTCTCCGGGCGCTCCAACGCCGCGTGAAAGACTCGCTCGATTTCGCGCCAACGATCGGGATTCATGGCTTACCCGGCTGCGCCGGAGGCGCTTTGGAGTGCGGTAGCAGCAGCTACCGCCTTCCGACTTGGGTTCATACTGCGCGGGCGCAAGAGCCGGAACAAGCAAGGCGGTAGCTGCTGCTACCGCACTCCAAAAGCTTCGCTCCGTATGCCAACGCTGAGCCGCTCACCCCCCAGCAATTGGCTTTTGCTCACGGTCGGCCTTTCTGCATTCCTCCAGCTCACCGGCTCGACGGAATCCGGCGGCGCAGCTCGTCGAAGAAGTTCAGCAGCAGGGTGACGTGCACGGAGCCTTTCTCGCCCGCCGGGGCTTCCGGCATGGCCAACACTACGAAACGCTTGCCGTCCGGCGCCAGATCCAGATTCATCGTTCCGGGGTAGAAAAGCTGCTTGTCTAACCACAGTCGCCGCCTGCCGAGGACAAACGAATCACCCTCCACCCGGTAGTCCACCACCATGATGCGATTGTCGGCGGTCTCGTAGAAAAGCTCGCGCCCATTGTTCGCCCAAAAAGCATATAACCCGCCACCCACCGAAATCTGCCACTTCCCTCCGCTCCCGGCCGGGAAGGGCCGCACGTAAATCTCGTCGCTCCCCGATTCATTCGAGCGGTAAGCGATCCAGCGGCCGTCGGGAGAGAATCTCGGAACCAGCTCATCCGCCGGGGTGCGCAGGGACAGCTCCGGCTTGCCCGGCTTGGGATGTTGGGAATCGGTAAGGTCCAACGGCAAGGCCCACAGATCGTACCCGGTGGCAGAGTTTCTCTCCATGTACGCCAGGCGCCGGCCATCGGGAGACATGGACCAGGGAACTATATTATTTGTGCTCTCCAGCAACGGCTGGGGTTCTCCTGCCCCATCGCTGCGCAGCCAGTAGAAAGCGCATTTGGCCCCCGGCGTCCAGAACACCAGATGCTTGCCGTCGGGAGCCCACACCGGCGTGTTCGAATGACCGCTGAAAGTCAGCCGGCTGGTGGTGTCCCGATCCAGGTCGTAAATGTAAACATCGCCGTCGCGAGCGAAGAGCACTTTCCGCCCGTCCGGCGAAAGGCGCGGAATTGTATTGGCGCCCGGCGGGCCGAACAACGACGTCTTGCCGGAACTGTCCAGCCACGCCATCTGCCAGGTTTGCCCCGTGCTCTTGCCCGCCAAATACACGAAAGTCCCCGTCGCGGAAAAATCAAACTGGCCACCGCCGGTGGCTGCATTGGCAGCCACATCCTCCAGGAGGGGCGTGGGCGCGCCGCGCACTTCCAGGCGCTCCGGATCGAACCCCACGCCAAGCAGCACGCCCTGGTGCAGATACACTAGGTGCCCGCTGGGCAGGTAGCGGCCGTAATATCCCTCCCGCAGCACGATCTTCACCTGGCCGGTTTTCAAGGACAGAGCTTCAATATTGGCATTGTCTTGCGCGATCGCCACGGCCGAACCCGTAAACAGGACGCCGGTCCCGCCCGGCAAGACCTGCGGCCAGCGGTGCGTGATCTCGCCTGGACGCACTTTGGTGAGCGTTTCGACAGGACCTCCGGCGGCGGGAATCCGGGAAAGAGGAAGCAAATGTCCCATCACCGCCACAATGTTTCCATCCTCCCCCCAACTGGCTCCCTGCGGCGCGGCTCCTGTGCTGGCCAGCTTCACCGGCGCACCGCCTTGGAGGGAGATTTTCTTGAGTTGAAGGTCGGCAAAGAATCCGATCCATTGGCCATCGGGAGAGAAGAACGGATCGCTGCCGTTTTCCGTGCCCGGCAGGAGGGTGATTTGGGCTTGATCCAGCAGGCGCGTGGCGAGCTGCTGCTTGCCGTCCGGCCCGCGCGCCGGAAACACCAACCGCCGTCCATCCGGCGAAATCGCTGCCGTGAGATTAAACCCCGTCATCGCCTCCGGCCCCAAATCCATGCGCAGCCGCATGAGCGGTTGCTCGATGGGCCGGTGGGCGCGCCACCAGCCGGTCAGCGCCGCAATCATGAGCACGGTCGAGATTCCCACCAAGGCCCACGCCGCCTTCAGTAGCGGCGACTTTACGTCGCCATGGCGAGGTAAACTCGCCGCTACGATCGGTGCCGTGGTCACGCCCGGCGCTACGACCCGGCCCGCATCCGTATCCCGCTTCAGGCGCTTCAGGTCGGTGCGAATTTCCGCGGCGCTCTGGTAGCGCAAGTCGCGGTCCTTCTCCAACGCCTTCGTAATGATTTCTTCCAGCTTGGGAGGCAGATCGGATTTCAGCTCTCGCGGTGGCGTGAAATCTTCATGCAGGATGGCTGCAAAGACGGCCGCCGACGTGTTCCCGTTGAACGCTTGCCGACCCGTCGCCATCTCGTACAGCACTGCGCCGAACGAGAACAAATCAGTGCGTGCGTCCACCGGCTGACCCAGGGCTTGCTCCGGGCTCATGTATTGCACGGTCCCGGCTACCGCCCCGGCCGCTGTCTGCAACTCGCTCGTGGAGTCGCCTGCCGGCAACACGGGTCTCACCATCTTCGCCAAACCGAAATCCAGAATCTTCGCTTGTCCATCCTCGGTGAGGAAAATGTTGGCGGGTTTGATGTCGCGGTGGATGATGCCTTTGCGGTGGGCGGCGTCCAGCGCATCCGTGATTTGAATTCCCAAATCGAGCAGTTCGCCAATCTGTAGGGGCACGCCATGGCGTGCCCGTATGTCACGGTAGGGCCCAACAGCGTTGGGCCCGGGCCGAACGCCGTTCGGCCCTACATCCCGCGCCAGCCTTTGGCGCAACGTTTCCCCTTCCAGACACTCCATTACGATGTACGGCTCGCCGGCTTCTTCGCCAAGGTCGTAAACCGTGCAGATGTGGGGATGGTTCAACGCCGAGGCGGCACGGGCTTCGCGTTGGAATCGCTTCAAGGCCTCGCGATCGCGCCAAACTTCTTCGGAAAGGAATTTGAGCGCTACGCAGCGGCCCAGGCGAGTGTCCTCAGCCTTATAGACCACACCCATGCCGCCGCCCCCGAGTCTTTGGACGATGCGATAGTGAGAAATGGTTTGGCCCAGCCGCTGCTCTTCGCGCTCGGCGGCCCGGCGCACCTCGGACTGATCCTGGGCCAGGGCCTTCGCCGCCACCTCGAGGGCCGGGGATTCCATGAAGCTCGCCCCTTGCGTGCTTTGCGCCAATAGCGATTTCACCTCGTCGCGCAAGGCGGCGTCGCCGGCACAGGCTTGGTCAAGGAAGGCGGCGCGCTGATTCTCCGGGCGCTCCAACGCCGCGTGAAAGACTCGCTCGATTTCGCGCCAACGATCGGGATTCATGGCTTACCCGGCTGCGCCGGAGGCGCTTTGGAGTGCGGTAGCAGCAGCTACCGCCTTCCGACTTGGGTTCATACTGCGCGGGCGCAAGAGCCGGAACAAGCAAGGCGGTAGCTGCTGCTACCGCACTCCAAAAGCTTCGCTCCGTATGCCAACGCTGAGCCGCTCACCCCCCAGCAATTGGCTTTTGCTCACGGTCGGCCTTTCTGCATTCCTCCAGCTCACCGGCTCGACGGAATCCGGCGGCGCAGCTCGTCGAAGAAGTTCAGCAGCAGGGTGACGTGCACGGAGCCTTTCTCGCCCGCCGGGGCTTCCGGCATGGCCAACACTACGAAACGCTTGCCGTCCGGCGCCAGATCCAGATTCATCGTTCCGGGGTAGAAAAGCTGCTTGTCTAACCACAGTCGCCGCCTGCCGAGGACAAACGAATCACCCTCCACCCGGTAGTCCACCACCATGATGCGATTGTCGGCGGTCTCGTAGAAAAGCTCGCGCCCATTGTTCGCCCAAAAAGCATATAACCCGCCACCCACCGAAATCTGCCACTTCCCTCCGCTCCCGGCCGGGAAGGGCCGCACGTAAATCTCGTCGCTCCCCGATTCATTCGAGCGGTAAGCGATCCAGCGGCCGTCGGGAGAGAATCTCGGAACCAGCTCATCCGCCGGGGTGCGCAGGGACAGCTCCGGCTTGCCCGGCTTGGGATGTTGGGAATCGGTAAGGTCCAACGGCAAGGCCCACAGATCGTACCCGGTGGCAGAGTTTCTCTCCATGTACGCCAGGCGCCGGCCATCGGGAGACATGGACCAGGGAACTATATTATTTGTGCTCTCCAGCAACGGCTGGGGTTCTCCTGCCCCATCGCTGCGCAGCCAGTAGAAAGCGCATTTGGCCCCCGGCGTCCAGAACACCAGATGCTTGCCGTCGGGAGCCCACACCGGCGTGTTCGAATGACCGCTGAAAGTCAGCCGGCTGGTGGTGTCCCGATCCAGGTCGTAAATGTAAACATCGCCGTCGCGAGCGAAGAGCACTTTCCGCCCGTCCGGCGAAAGGCGCGGAATTGTATTGGCGCCCGGCGGGCCGAACAACGACGTCTTGCCGGAACTGTCCAGCCACGCCATCTGCCAGGTTTGCCCCGTGCTCTTGCCCGCCAAATACACGAAAGTCCCCGTCGCGGAAAAATCAAACTGGCCACCGCCGGTGGCTGCATTGGCAGCCACATCCTCCAGGAGGGGCGTGGGCGCGCCGCGCACTTCCAGGCGCTCCGGATCGAACCCCACGCCAAGCAGCACGCCCTGGTGCAGATACACTAGGTGCCCGCTGGGCAGGTAGCGGCCGTAATATCCCTCCCGCAGCACGATCTTCACCTGGCCGGTTTTCAAGGACAGAGCTTCAATATTGGCATTGTCTTGCGCGATCGCCACGGCCGAACCC
>Ga0326728_10012335_pt1 | contig 19028 bp, 16 predicted proteins | sample MB3enrmetagenome_FD_207602 | JGI IMG/M metagenome (GOLD analysis project Ga0326728, IMG submission 207602) | Lab enriched peat soil microbial communities from McLean, Ithaca, NY, United States - MB31MN | ecosystem: Environmental > Terrestrial > Soil > Wetlands > Peat | place: USA: New York... | reverse complement strand
CGGCGGTGGTCGAGAAGGGCATCAAGGTGAAGGAATACATCTATTCCCGCTGGGATGTCATCGTGGGCTGCATCATCACGGACGTGGTGGCCTTCTTCATCATCGTAGCCTGCGCAGCGACCATTTACATTAGCGGCAACCGGCAGATCAATGATGCAGGGGACGCCGCCGTGGCCCTGGCGCCACTCGCCGGGCACGCTGCCAGCGCCCTCTTTGCTTTCGGACTCTGCAATGCCTCCCTTTTCTCGGCATCTATTCTGCCGTTGGCGACCGCTTATTACGTCTGCGAAGGTCTGGGCCTGGAAGCGGGCGTTAACAAGCGCTTTCATGAAGCGCCGACCTTCTACTGGCTTTACACCACGCTGATCGCGGTGGGCGCGCTGACGGTCATGCTGTTAAGCGAAGCCAAACAAATCCCCATCATCCTGCTTTCGCAGGTGGCCAACGGCATTCTGCTGCCCTTCGTCCTGATTTTCATGCTGCGCCTCGTGAACCGCGATGACCTGATGGGAAAGTACAAGAATTCCCGCCTCTTCAATAACATTGCCTGGGTGACCTGCGTGGTGATGATCGTCCTGACGCTGTTGCTCGTGGTCACCACCTTGTTCCCCAAGAAGTTGCCTGCCTGATCGCCGCGCCTTTGGTCTGCGCTCGAAGTGCGGCTCTTCCCCCCACCTACCACCTACGACCGCAGTACGCCGTAGGCAGTAGGCAGTAAGCAGAAGGCAGTCGGTGGAGAGCAGATGCTCTTCATTCTGACTCCTGACTCCTGAATCCTGAATCCTGTTTCTTTTCATCAACATTCCCGCTTTTAATGCGTAACTACCTTTGTTTTCTATGACATTCCCGCTTCCAGGCCGCCTGTGGAAAGTCGATCCTTTGTTTTCATAGACATTCCCGCGTTGTTCGTTAACTTTTTGAGAATCCTCTTTCTGTTTCTCTTGTATGTGCGGACTTATTGTCCATCTAAAACCGGCGAGTTTTCCCGGCTTTTTGCCCCCCTAGGATACTTTCGAGAGTGGGTTGAAGGGGGAGCGGGATTGCAGCCAAGTGTTCCCAGCCGGCCATGGCCGCCTCCATCGCTTCAACTTAGTACAATAGCCTACATTCTTGCGGTTGTCAAGAGACAGGATGTCCGCTTCGGTCTAGGGTGGGAGGTGGGGTGCCCCAAGGAGGTGCGGAGTCCGTTAGCTTCTCAAGAATGCTTCCGCAGCGAATTATCTTGCGCACAATACAACTTGAAACTCGGCTTACGGATCGCTTAAAATTGGTCCCGCTAGAGTGAAAGAAGCCCAGGCGCCGCTCTCGTCCTCGCCGGTGTAACCCAGCACCGGCACTCAGGTGCAAGCGGCCCCACAAACCGGACTCGGCATCCGGAAGGGCAAGGGCTCGTGGTGCGCTCGGCCGAGCGAGTCGCACCACGACATTCTCCGGTTCGCTCGGCCCGCCATGCCAAATCCCAGACTCGCAAAACGCATTAATGAGTTCCTGCCGCAAGTCCGTGTCGGAATTGACTTCGGCGAGGGCGCGGGCGGTATTGCTGTTGTACGGGGCCAGAAGATTCTGCACGCTGAGACTTACGTGGATTTCCACGGGGCCACGCTCGAACAACGTCGGCAGCTACGTCGAGGGCGCCGCACGCGCCACGCGAAGAAGATGAGGCTGGCGCGCTTGCGGTCGTGGGTCTTGCGGCAGAAACTTCCCGGTGGCAGTCGCCTTCCCGACCCCCACGTCGTCATGGCTGAGAAGCGTTTCCAAGTGCAGCCCGGGGTCTTCCAGATCGCCGGCCAGAACCCCTTGGCAGCGCCCTCTTGGGTTCACCTGGCTAAGGAAGGGAAGGTGGACGCGCAGGGGTTTGTAAAGGCTCTCACGCTGATCTTCCAGAAGCGCGGTTACAAGTGGGACGCAATTGCGCTGGAAGAGATGACCGATGCAAGGTGGAAGGACTTCCTTACCACCGCGCGCATTCCCAATGATGAACTGCAGGCCAGCGTCACTCACCAAATCGAGCTTCGCAAAGACGACCCCTCGAACCCCAAGCGCGGAAAGACCAAGATTCCCCCGGATGAGCTACTTGATCTGCTCAGGAAGGCGCGCGAAAGGGGAAATCTTCCCCCAGAGCCGCGTGTGGCGGAGCACCGTAGTGTGAAGGAGACTGAGCTGCGCGAAGTCATCGCGGGCTTCGGCAAAGCGGCTGGAATTCCCACGCAAACGGTCGAGCGATGGCAACGGGAACTTTGCGGCGGAGCGACGCCGCAAGGCCGGCCGACACCCGGGCTATTAAACAAGGTTCTGCGTCCTGCCCGCTTCGAGAACCGGTTGAAGACCGGCTGCGCATGGTGCGGCAAGCCCACCCCGCGCAAGAGCAAAGTCCGCTACATCGCTTACGCAGCGGCGGTTTGCAACCTGCGAGCTCGCGAGGGCCGGCGCGTCCGCCGGCTGAACGACCAGGAACTCGAATTTTTTTGGAGCTGGTGGCGGCTGGGGGAGAGGGCGGCGGCCCCTTCCACGGATGCCCCTGAAGTCACCGGTTGCAGCCCCCAGGCCCAGTCGGCTCAGCGAAGAGCGGAGAAAGGCCCGCCCAAGCTAGCCGGGATTCAGTCCCACCTGCGAAGGCTCGGCGCGCAAGAGAAAATGGCCCGACAGATCTTCGACCTGCTCTGGAATGATGAGCCGCAGGGCCGCGCCAGCCTCTGCAAACAGCACCTCGAGATGGCGGCCAAGGGCATGACGATGAAAGAGGCCGGCGTCGAGTGGCAGACCATCGCGGTCCGCAGGGCCCCCAATCCATGTGGTCAGCAGCACGACGCGCGCGTTCTCCATCGCCTCGAGCAAATACTCTTCAGGCCCGGAAAGACGGGTGAGCGGGCTTGGCGATACGGGCCCGTCCAGTTCATCAGCATGGAGGTCCCCAAGCCCCAGACCGAACAAGCGCGCAAGGGCGAACAGAAAGAAAGGAAGGTTGAATCGTTCACCGAGCGTCTCAATAAGGAAACAGGGGGAATTTGCATTTACTGTGACCCGGCACATCCCAGGCCCGCCGAGGACAAGGACCACATCTTCCCTCAATCCCGGGGCGGGCCAGACGTTTGGGATAATCTCGTTCCTGCGTGCAAATCGTGCAATACGGAGAAAGGAGACCTGACACCTTTCGAGTGGTTCGGCCGTCGTGACGCTCAACGATGGGCGGCCTTCGCATTGCGGGTGGAAGAGCTGGCCCGCAAGGGAGTCCCTGGCCCAGGCTTGGGCGAGGGCGCGAAGGAACGAGGGGCCGCCCCGCATATCTGCATCTCCGAGCGGAAGCGGGCTCTGTTGCTCTCGCAGGAACCGGACTTCCCGGAAAACCCCACGGCACTTGCCCACGTGGGCTCGCGCCCCAGGCAATTTCTCGTCGAGATCAGGCGACTCTTTGAAAGCCGCGGGGTGAAGCCGCCGCGGGCGGAATGCCAGTTGGGTGAGCCTGTTGCGCAGCGCATTGATGGCCGCACCACCAGCCAACTCCGTAAATCCTGGCTCAGGAAGGAGGGCGATGCGTTGCACAACTTCCCCGCCAAGGACCGCTGGGACCTCGCCAATCACGCCCAGGACGCGGCCCTGGTTGCCGCCTGCCCCCCTCACACCTGGCGCGAGACGATTTTCCGCCACAGGGCGCTGCGCCCGAACCGCGAAGGTAAATGGGTCGAGCAACCGGAACTGGCCGTCCCCGAACTCGCTCCGGACTGGGCCGAGTATATGGCGAGCCGCGCATGGCCGCTCGTCCAAGTCCTGGGGCGTTACCCCGTCAATTGGAAGCGCTCGTTCGCTGACCAAACTCTGTGGCGAAAACCCCAAGCGCGCGAGGAATCCGAACTCTCGGTCAGCCGTCCGATCGAAAGCATCAAGGTCCGCCAGATCAGGCGAGTGCAGTCCCTGTACTACCGCCCGCGCCTTGCCGAATTGGCCAAGCGCCTCGGCCTGCCCGAGAACAAAACGCTCCCTATCGAGGAATTGCAAAAAGAATTCCCCGGGCTCCGCCACCTCAAGCTATCGGTCCCCAAGGGTGGCAAGGTCTTCCCCGTGAGGCCCGGTGACGGGCCGCTTCGCAAGATGCAGGCGAAACCCGCCGGTGAAGGCTTAATCCTCTGGGACCTGCCCGCTGAGAGGGGTAGAAAGGCTGCCCCACGCGTCTCCCTGTTGCGTCCCAAGCCTTTGCAGAAGTTCGGTATTCCGCGAGTTGACCCGCCTCTGGAGCCCGGCGCTAGAATCCTGGGCAAGCTGGAGAGGCACGACATGATCTGGCTCGACCGGTCGCTGGGGCGTCCCGACGGTTTCTACCGGGCTAAGGAGTTTTCTGATTCGGGAATTGTCGCGCTTCCGGAAAATGCGGTGCCTGACGAACTCGCCAGGAAGATGAGCTTGAAGAGGGCGGACACAGACACCGCCCCCCGCGCGGCGTCCCGCGAAATAAAGCTCGGCAAAAAAGACTTGGCTGCCTACTTCGCGTCCCTGAGCGGCGAGGACCGGGACGCACCTTCAGTCGATGAACCCTTTGATGCCGGTGAGCCCTCTGTCTAAGCTACGCCTACGTGTTCGGCATGGACCCAACTTACGCAAACCTCCGGGGGTTTCGTGCAACCCGGAGGTTTGCGAGGATTTGGCTATCTTGAAAATCCGTAAGATTCAGACAACAGGAAGGATACTGGAGCTATTGTAATCCCGCCCGAGGCTAAAGCTAGAGTGAAAGTTGCGGGCGAGGGTGGGAAGGAGGGGGAACATGGAAATTGTAATCCCGCCCGAGGCTAAAGCTAGAGTGAAAGACATCCTGAAAGGGGCCTCCAATGCCTGACCCCAAGATTGTAATCCCGCCCGAGGCTAAAGCTAGAGTGAAAGCCACCAAAGCTCGTTACTCACTTGCATCGCGTCGTATTGTAACCCCCCCCGAGGCTAAAGCTAGAGTGAAAGTCGCCTGTCGCCAGTCGCCCGAGACCTGTCCGAAGGATTGTAACCCTGCCCGAGGCTAAAGCTAGAGTGAAAGTGCTCCCCGAAGATTGATGAACCATGACCATTTGCGATTGTAACCCTGCCCGAGGCTAAAGCTAGAGTGAAAGCTCGTTTCTGGCGCACTATTGATGCTTTCTTTTACATTGTAACCCTGCCGGAGGGTAAAGCTAGGGTGAAAGCAACCGCGGGCGGAGATCGCCGTCTAGGACGTTATATTGTGGTCCCGCCCGAGGCTAAAGCTAGAGTGGAAGCCGTCATCCAATCCGCGAGATTCATTTTGCAACTCTCCTTGGATCGGCCTTCTTCAACACAGCCTGGTGCTCACGTTTACTACGGTAGACCTGAGACCCTGAGCGAGGCATAAAGGAGTCATTCGGAATTCATAAAGGCGGGAAGGCTGAAAGAGGGCCGACCGAGTAGCTCGGTGTTATAATGGCTCTTAATGACAAGCAAACGCCAAGGGTCGATCCATTTGTTCCGCTTCGCCGGGATTGACTTGCTCAGACCTTGTTCCACGCAAGCCATTGCAGGGGGAACATCTCAGGATGAGTGATACCCGCAAGGAGACAGAAAAGAGTCGGCGGAGATCCCTGCTGTTACAGCGGATAGCCTCCCTCGGGCAACGTGAGGATCAGCTATTCCTTGTCCTAACGCTGGCGATCGGCGCCCTGACGAGCCTGGCGGTTGTCGCTTTCATCTTGCTGACTGAACGACTGGGGATGCGGCTCTATCCCGTGGGTAGCGCTGCCTGGCGACGGGTGCTAACCCCGGTTGCGGGCTCGCTGGGTGTCGGGTATCTGCTGTACCGCTACTTTCCGTACGCGCGAGGCAGCGGCGTGCCGCAGACCAAAGCCGCGCTGTTCGCCCGCGAAGGCGTGATTACCCTACGCACGGTCCTCGGAAAGTTCTTTTGCACCTCAGCCACACTTGCCAGCGGAATCCCGCTGGGGCGCGAAGGACCTGCCGTCCAAGTTGGCGGTGGCATTGCCTCGGTGCTGGGCCGCGGCCTGGGACTGCGACCCGAGAAGGTAAAGGCGCTCCTACCGGTGGGAGCTGCGGCAGCAATTGCGGCTGCGTTTAATACCCCGCTGGCGGCAGTGCTGTTCGCGCTCGAGGAAGTCACCGGCGATCTCCACGCACCGGTGCTGGGCTCGGTGGTGCTGGCCTCAGCGACTTCCTGGGTGGTGCTACGCCTGCTTCTCGGTAATAACCCACTCTTCCACGTGCCGCAATATCGACTGGTCCATCCCCTGGAGTTGGGGATTTATGCGGTCCTCGGCGTGGTCGGCGGTCTAGTGTCGGTGGCCTTCACCAAGCTCTTGCTGGGCATGCGGGAGCGGTTCCTGCGGTTCCCGAAGAAGACCGTATGGTTCCAACCCGTGGCGGGCGGGTTGATGGTCGGCCTGATGGGCTGGTTTGTGCCACAGGTCCTCGGCGTGGGTTATGGGTATGTTGGCGACGCCCTGAACGGGGGGATGGCGCTCAAACTGATGGCCCTACTGGTGGTCCTGAAACTCTTGACTACCACCACTAGCTATGCTTCGGGCAACGCGGGCGGGATTTTCGGCCCCAGCCTGTTTATCGGCGCCATGCTGGGAGGTACGGTAGGAAGCGTAGCGCATCACTTGTTGCCAACCTATACCGCGACAGCCGGGGCCTACGCTCTAGTCGGCATGGGCACGGCCTTCGCGGGTATCGTGCGTGCGCCCATGACCTCGGTGCTGATGATCTTTGAGACGACACGCGATTATACGGTCATCGTCCCTCTGATGATTTCCAATCTGGTGAGCTTCTTCATTTCCTCCCGGTTGCAACGGGAATCCATCTACAATGCCCTAGCGTTTCAGGATGGCATCCACCTGCCCACGGCCGAGACGCGCCAGCGGCATGCTCAACGTCAGGTAATCCAGGCGATGCATGCCGCAACGGAGGTTCTGCCGGCGCAGATGACGGTTCGCGAGGCGCTGCTACGGGTTAGCTCGAGCACATTCGAAGCTTGGCCGGTGACCGATCGACAAGGTGTAATAGGTGTTATCAGCCTGGCAAGGCTCGAGCGAGCGTGGGGAGAAGGCGCTGCTGACGAACGGTTGGGTGACCTTGTAGGTGCCAGCACTTTCCCACACCTCCACCCGGATCAGACGCTTGATTTGGTGCTTGAGCGCATGGGCGCGGCCCGGCTCGAACTATTGCCCGTCGTTAGCCGCGCTGACGTACACAAGCTCGAAGGGGTGATAACCCTGCGCGACGTTCTGAATTCGTTTGGTGTCGGTCCGCACGACCCAGCTTCACACGCATAGAAGTATCCAATCATCAGCGGTTTGCCGATTACCGGTACCTGTCCAGTGCTTTCTGCACCCGCTTTCGTTTCATTGCATCAGTTACGGTTAGATGCTCAATTGAGCTGGATCCCGGCAGTTTCGCTATCTCAAGCGAAGCGCTTTTTGGCAGCGGGCGAGCCGGTGATTTCGGTCGACACCAAAAAGACGGAACATGTAGGAGAATTCAAGAATGTGGGGCGAAAATGGCGGAAGACGGGCCGAACGCGTCCCCGGCGTGTGGCCAGGGGACCAACAAATACCGGGGCTGTCTTATGCTGATAGTTGCAGCGAAATGAATCCCTGTGAGCTTACTTAGGCGCTCCGTAGCGTTTGCGAAGCTCCAGGTTGACCTCCAATACGTTGACCATCTTTTCCCCTGCCAGCCCGCCAAACGGAGCTTTGGCATTGGCCTGAAGTATCTGGTCGATTTCTCTACGGATTGCCGCGGGATCATGCTGGGTGTCAGCAGCCCATTTGGAAGCGACTCGATCCAGTTGGTATTCAGCGTTCTCGAGGGTAATGTCGGGATCGAGGCCAGAACTGGAAGTGGTTACCAAATCACCAGGGATGTTCTGTAGATCAGCGTCCGGATGGTCCTGCCGCCACATGTCGAAGACGATCGACTGAACATCCGAACCATCCTTGACCGGCTCAATCGCAGTTGTAGCCTTACCGTCGGCGCCTGTGTGCGTGACCGCAGAAGGGAACCGGCCAGGGTTTTCCTTGGAGAAGTTCTCAAAGAAAACCACCGCCAAATCGGCAGCCTTGGGTTGCGGGGTGCTCGGGTTGGCTTTCACCCAGCCGGCGACGACGGCCGGATGCGCCTTGGCCCAAGCGTCCACATATGCGCCATGGGTAGGATCTGCGCCCACCCAGGCCGTCGCCAGGCCGTTGTGGAGATCGGCCCATTGGGCCACAATCCCCGGATTTCCTTGGTACCGATCTTGCTGGAACCAAGTCTCAATATCCGGGGCTACGAGCTGTCCAGCCTTGGGTCCGCTTCGATATTTCACGATTGGACCAAGGGTGCGGGCGACACGGTCTCGAAGCGCGTAATTTGAAGGAGCCAGAGCCGACGAAGAAGACGCGGACGCATCGTAGGATGCTGCCGAAGGTCGGGGCTGGAAATATTCGTCCTTCGTGAAGGGTTGCGCGATCAGTTTGGAGCCGACCACCTGCCCATCGGGGCCCTTCAACAAGCTGCCTTCCGCCTTAAAGGGAAAGAAAACGTGGCCGATGACCCATACCGCGCCCGGAAAGATACCGCAGACGATCACGACCGTGATCAATAGCAGAAAAACGCTCTTGGAAATATATCGCAACATGATAAACCTCCCCACTCAGAAGCCGCGAGAAAATCCTAAAAGGGGCGAATTCACCCCGTGTATCCCATTGAAAATTCAGGTAGCGGCACGCCGTGGCGCTAGGCTGTCCAAATTAGCGAAGCGTTCGAGGGCCTCCGCCACGGAAAGGCAAAGCCTTTCCGCACATCGGGCGGCAGAGCCGCGAGTCGCCGACGGTGGGATCGAGCGCAATTTGGAGAAGCCTGCGCCATGGCGTGCCCCTACAACGATTTTTTCACACCGACTCAGGAAGCCAGGTGCAGACCAATCGCGACAACATCAATCAGTTTGATACCAATGAACGGTACGATTACGCCCCCAAGTCCCCAGATCAGCAGATTTCGGCGAAGCAAAGCGTCGGCCCCAAGGGGTTCGTACTTGACTCCTTTGAGTGCGACCGGAATCAACAAAGGGATGATAATCGCGTTGAAAATTACAGCCGAGAGGATGGCTGAAGTGGGCGAATGCAGGTGCATGATGTCCATCATCTTCAGCCAGGGCAAGGTTCCTGCGAAAAGCGCCGGGATGATGGCGAAGTATTTCGCCACGTCGTTGGCAATGGAGAAGGTGGTCAAAGCTCCCCGCGTCATCAACAACTGTTTACCAATTTCAACGACCTCGATGAGCTTAGTGGGATCACTGTCGAGATCCACCATATTGCCGGCTTCTTTAGCCGCCTGGGTCCCGGCGTTCATGGCCACGGCGACGTCCGCCTGCGCCAGAGCTGGAGCGTCATTGGTGCCGTCGCCCATCATCGCCACAAGCTTCCCTTCCTCCTGCTGCTTTTTAATGTATGCCAGTTTGTTTTCAGGCGTGGCCTGAGCAAGGAATTCGTCCACGCCAGCCTGTTTGGCAATCGTTGCCGCGGTGAGTGGATTGTCTCCGGTGATCATGACCGTGCGCAGTCCCATTTTGCGCAAACGGTCAAAGCGCTCTTTCATCGCCGGCTTGAGAATATCCTCAAGAACCACCACGCCGATTATTTTGGGGCCATCTGCGACTACAAGCGGAGTGGCTCCCCGCGAAGCGACGCCGTCCACCAAGGGCGAGACCTCCGTGGGTACGCTGCCACCCTGCTCCCGAACGAACTCCGCCACGGCATCTGCCGCTCCTTTCCGAATACGCCGGCCGTCCGAAAAATTAATGCCGCTCATACGGGTAGATGCAGAAAACGTGATGAATTCCGCATTTTGCGGCACGCTGACTGGCCTTCGACTTTGGGACTCGTAAATGCTGACAATGCTCTTACCTTCAGGCGTTTCGTCAGCGGCGGACGCCAGAGCAGCCAACTCCCCCACCTGAGCGGCAGAATAGCCCTCGACGGGCAGGAATTGCGTCGCGCGCCGGTTACCCTCGGTAATCGTTCCAGTTTTGTCCAACAGCACGATATCGATGTCACCCGCCGTCTCCACGGCTTTGCCGCTCTTGGCAATGATGTTCGCTTGCAGGGCCCTATCCATGCCGGCAATTCCAATCGCGGCCAGCAACGCGCCGATGGTGGTCGGAATCAGGCAAACGAGCAGAGCTACGAGCGTGGGAACGTCCGTGCCCAAGCTATGCAGAGGCTGTTGCAGTCCCAAATAGCCCGTCATGTACTGTTCGGCATTCCAGGCCATCGGCCAGAGTGGTACGACGACAATCAAGAAAATCAGAGTGAAAGCTGACAGTACCAGCGTGAGCGCGAGTTCGTTGGGGGTTCGTTGGCGGATGGCTCCTTCGACCAGTGCAATCATGCGGTCCAAGAAGGATTCACCCGCCCCGGCCGTGATGCGAACCATGATCTCATCGGAAAGCACCCGCGTGCCTCCGGTTACGCCAGAACGATCGCCTCCCGCTTCGCGAATCACCGGAGCGGATTCGCCGGTGATTGCAGATTCGTCGACCGAAGCAATCCCCTTAATGATTTCTCCGTCGCCCGGGATAACCTCTCCCGCCTTCACCACCACCGTATCGCCGGGATTCAGCTCCGTAGAAGCGACTTCATCCACAGTACCTGTGCCGCTCAAGCGCCGAGCGACCGTTTCGCGTCGAGCCCGTCGCAGTGATTGGGCTTGAGCTTTCCCGCGCGCTTCGGCAAGGGCCGTCGCAAAATTCGCAAAAAGAACCGTGAGCCAGAGCCATGCATCAAGTGCGACAAAATAGCTAACGGGAACCAGGCTGTCCGAATGACCTGATGCTGCCCCTATTACAAACATTGAGGTTAGAAAGGCGCCGATCTCGACTACAAACATGACAGGGTTCTTCCACTGTATGTCTGGCCGAAGCATCGCAAATGCTTGTTTCAATGCCGGCCCGGTTGTCCCCGCTTCAAACAAGCCGTGCGGCTTCTGCCTCTTTTGCTTTCCAGCAGGGGAGGCCGGCTTTTCTGCTAATTCTGCAACTTGAGATACTTCCATGGTTCTTACTCCTTGTTAGAACTTGCCTGGGTTTCGACCCCTCGATAGCCGTCGTGTAGCGCGGGCGTCTCGCCCGCTGTCGCGGGAGCGTCCCGCTCCCGCAAGAGGCCGCGGGCAGGATGCCCGCGCTACAGCAGGCAGGATGCCCGCGCTACAGCAGGCAGGATGCCCGCGCTACAACGGGCGGGATGCCCGCGCTACAGCGGGCGAGACGCCCGCGCTACAGCAGGCAGGATGCCCGCGCCACAGCAGGCGGGATGCCCGCGCGACAGCGGGCAGGATGCCCGCGCTACAACAGGCAGGATGCCCGCGCTACAGCGGGCGAGACGCCCGCGCCACAGCAGGCGGGATGCCCGCGCGACAGCGGGCAGGATGCCCGCGCTACAACAGGCAGGATGCCCGCGCCACAGCGGGCGAGACGCCCGCGCTACAGGATGCCGTCAGCCTCCGAACGGGAATGGTCCCAAGTGCTCTGCAAGCGGCCCGAGTGCGGCCGCCGGCAAAAAGAGCAATGCCCCGATGATGAAGATGGTTCCAAATAGCAAGAACCCAAACGTCAGCGAATCGTCGCGTAATGTTCCAGGACCGAAAGGAGAGGACTTCTTCGCGCCCAGCCCCGCCGCCAAGGCGATTGGAGCAACGATCGGAAGGAACCGGGCAAACAGCATTACAAGTCCAGCGGCGATGTCCCATGGGATGGCTTCCGGCGCAGGGTTCGGATTGTCGTAAAAGCCGTAGGTCACCCCGAGTCCATCGAAGGCCGAACCGTTATTCGCGGAGGCGGATGAAAACTGGTACACCATCTGGGAAAATCCATGCGGGCCAGGATTGCTTGTGGCCTTCAGCCCCCAGTTCGTAGCGGCAAAGAGTCCAGTGGGCATCAGAATCATGATCGGATGCACTAACAGGGCGATCATCGCCAGCTTCATTTCGCGACCGCCGAGCTTCTTGCCAAGATACTCAGGCGTTCGTCCCACCATCATCCCGGCAATAAAGATCCCAATCACCAGAAAGAGCAGCAAGTTGATCATTCCCACGCCCTTGCCTCCGAAGATGCAGTTCAACCACATCCCCACCATGGGAGACAGGGAGGCCAGCGGGTTCAAACTGTCGTGTTCGGCGTTGACCGCACCACAGGTGACGTCAACGGTCACGGTTGCGAACGTGGCGCCTGCGGATGTCCCGAAACGCATTTCCTTGCCCTCAAGATTGCCGAGGTGCTGATCCACAGGCAGTCCGGCCACCGCTGGCAAATTGACCGGCAGCTTCCCACCGGATGCACTTACGCTGGCGATCTTGTAGCTTCGGGCCATGGGGTGAGCGATGAGGCCAGGATTCGGCTTTAACGTGTCGTAGTAGATCGCCCAGGCAATCCCGCCAGCGAACATCACCAACATGACCGAAAAGATCACCAGCGAATGCCGAAATCTCCCCAGCATTCGGCCGTACATCAGCACGAGGCAGAAAGGGAAAATCATCATGGCGAAGGTGGTGAGGAAATTGGTCACCGCCGTGGGGTTCTCCAAGGGATGCGCGGAGTTCATTCCATAGAAGCCGCCGCCGTTGGTTCCCAGCATCTTCTGGGGCACGAAGGCTGCCAGTGGACCGACCACGATCGTCTGCTGTTTCGGTTGGCCGCTGTCCGTTGTCCCCATCGCCGCAGGTTCTAATGTCGAAACCTGATACGAGCTGCGGTAGGTCATCGGCATGCCTTGTTGCACGAACACCAAGGAAAGGAGAAAGGCCACCGGCAGAAAGATGTAGACCACCACTCGCCACATATCGACGAAGAAGTTACCGATCTTCTTTTCCCCGCGAAATAGCCGAATGATCGCCGTGAGGGCACACAACCCCACTGCCGCCGACAAGAAGAAATTCGGTATGCAAAAGAAAATCTGGCTGAAATTGGAAAGGTGCTGATCTCCCGAATAGTGTTGAAGGTTCGTATTGGTCATGAACGAGACAGCGCTGTTGAAGATGGTGGTCGGCGACAAGAGTCCCTTGTGTTGCGGATTAAGCGGCATCCACGGCTGAATCGACAAAATGAGATAGCCGTAGACGAATAGCGCCGTGTTAAAGACGAGCAAAGCGACGGTATACTGCTTCCAGTCTTGCTCCCCCGTGTCCAGTTGCTTCTCCACCCAGCGGAAAATTCGAGGCGCGTGGTGCTTTCCCTCCATGATCCCCGTCATGTACTTGCTCAATGGGAACGCAATGATAATCGTGAAAACGATTATGGAAAGCGGCAGGAATCACATGTCTTTACCTCCTCGGCTACAAGCCCTGACTTAGAACCATTCCGGCCGTATCAGGGCCGTGAACAGATAAACGAACAGGAACAACGCAATAAGCGCGGCGACATAGATCATGGTTGTTGCCTCACTCCTTATATTTTTTCGCAGCTGTCCAGGAACAGGAAACACAACACCATGGCTATAATTCCCAGAAAAAACATTGCCGGCAACCAAAACGCGAGATTCATTTCGCATGTCTCCTTGTATCGGCCTTCCTCAACACAGTTTGGTGCTCACGTTTGTAACGATAGACCTGAAGCCCTAAACGAGGCATAAGGGAGTCATTCGGAATTCATAAAGGGGGGAAGGGCGAAAGAAGGCCATGGCTGATATCGCCGATGAACTGGCCTCATCGATTTCCAATCTGAGCATCGTGGCTCCCTGTGCCGCCTAAAGGGCGGCGCCTGGAGCTGAGATTTTTCTGGCCTTGCGCGACTTGCCGCCCTCTCCCCCTTGGGGGAGAGGGTGGACCGCCGCCGGCGTTCTCTTCAGCCCGTCAGCCGACGGGGCCGGGTGAGGGGGTGATGGGGCCTGCGACTGTCCATTTGCAGTTCACATCGCGCCGCTGAAAGCATTGGGCAACGACGACGCGACGTTCAGCACGCTCGCGAGAAACCCGGGGACAGCGTTGCGTTGTTTGTGGTTTCAGGGCATTGACCCCCTCACCCTCTGCCTCTCTGTCGCCGCGGCGACAGAGGGGAGAGTGTAGAAACTCGAGAGGCCGCCCCGAGGGGCGGCCCGCGGAAACAGCACCTGCGAGAAGTTTGGGCGGGTAATTACCTTTGAGGGAACTGGCGGTCTAACTCCAGATTGAGCTTCAGGACATTGACCCGGGGCTCGCCCAAGAAGCCCAAGTCCGGGCCTTTCGTATTGCGGCGGATGAGTTGCTCGACATTATCCACGCTGGCGCCCCGCGCTTTGGCGACCCTTGCGGCCTGCGCCTCAGCCGAAGCTGGGCTGATGTCGGGATCGAGCCCGCTGGCTGATGCAGTGAGCAGGTCGGCTGGAATGGGCTGGGTGTAGTTAGGGTTTTCCTTGCGGAATTGCTCCACAGAGCCCTTCACACGGTCGATCAGCTTCTGATTCGTCGGGCCGTAATTGGAGCCGCTCGAAGCCGTTGCATCATACCCATCATTCCCCGCCGCCGAGGGACGTGGATGGAAATACTCGGGCTTCGTGAAGTTCTGGCCAATGAGGGCCGACCCAATCTCCTTCCCATCCACTCTTAACATGCTTCCGTTTGCCTGTCGATGAAAGAGAACCTGGCAGAGGCCAGTGACCACTCCCGGGTAAATCAAGCCCGTGAGCACCGTCAGGACGAGCATCAAGCGAAACGCTGGGGCGATATGGTGACGCATAAGAACTCCTCAAAGGTTAAAGGTTAAAGGCTAAAGGCTAAAAGTTAAAGGAGGTCCTTCATCCTTTAGTCGAAGTCCTTCACGCTTTCTTCTTGATCCTGTACCCCTTATTCCTCTCATCCTCTAAGCCCTTTACCCTTCATCCTTACTCAGGCCAAGTGCAACAATCCGAGCAATCGATCGATCAAAAAGATGCATGGAAAGGGCGCAATGAAACCGCCCAATCCGTAGATCCAGAGGTTGCGGCGCAACATCCCGGCGGCGCTTTGCGGTCGGTATTTGACTCCCCGCAACGCGAGCGGCACGAGCGCGACGATGATCAAAGCGTTGAAGATCACCGCAGCCAACACGGCGCTTTGGGGAGTGTGAAGGCGCATGATGTTGAACGCAGCTAATGCCGGGTATGTAGCCATGAACATAGCCGGAATAATCGCGAAGTACTTCGACACATCGTTGAGGATGGAAAAGGTGGTCAACGCGCCGCGGGTGATCAGCAACTGTTTCCCGATGGCTACCACCTCAATGAGCTTGGTGGGGTTGCTATCGAGGTCCACCATGTTTCCGGCCTCTTTGGCCGCCATAGTGCCGGTATTCATGGCCACGCCGACGTCGGCCTGGGCCAGCGCCGGCGCGTCGTTGGTGCCGTCTCCGGTCATGGCGACCATGCGCCCGTCAGCCTGTTCTTTGCGGATATACTTGAGCTTGTCTTCGGGTGTGGCTTGCGCAAGAAAATCGTCCACACCCGCCTCAGCAGCAATCGCCGCCGCGGTTAGCGGGTTGTCACCGGTGATCATCACGGAGCGGATGCCCATGGCGCGCAGTTGGACGAGGCGGTTCTTCATGCCCCCTTTGACGATGTCCTTGAGGTGCACGACCCCTAACATCCGCGCCCCATCCGCCACCGCGAGGGGGGTGCCTCCGGCGCGCGAGATGCGGTCAGAGATTCCCATGAAGTCGCCGGGCACTTGGCCCCCCTGCTCCTTGACGAAGTTAAGGATGGCGTCGGTCGCCCCTTTCCGCAACCAACGCCCATCCAGATTGACCCCACTCATGCGCGTATAGGCAGAGAAGGGAATGAAATGCGCCTCCGGCTCGGCAACTTCCCTGCCGCGCAACTGGAACTTCTGCTTCGCCAACACGGTGATGGAGCGTCCTTCGGGTGTTTCGTCAGCCAAGCTCGACAATTGCGCAGCGTCCGCAAGCTCCGCTTGTGTCACTCCTTTGACCGGAATGAATTCCACCGCCTGGCGGTTCCCGAGCGTAATGGTCCCCGTCTTGTCCAGCAAGAGCGTATCGACATCGCCCGAGGCTTCCACTGCTTTGCCGCTCATGGCCAAGACGTTGTGCTGCATGACGCGGTCCATGCCCGCGATCCCAATGGCGGAGAGTAGCCCGCCGATGGTGGTTGGGATCAGGCACACCAACAAAGAAACCAACACCGCCACGCTCGGCACCGTTCCTGCTCCGGCGGAGGCGACGCTGTAGATCGCAAACGGCAGGAGGGTAGCAACGGCGAACAGAAAGATGAGCGTCAAGCCGGCAATCAGAATGTTCAGCGCGATCTCGTTGGGGGTTTTCTGGCGCTCGGCGCCCTCCACGAGCGCGATCATACGGTCCAGAAACGTTTCACCCGGGTTGGAAGTAATCTTGATCTTGACCTGGTCGGAGAGAACTTTGGTTCCACCCGTAACCGCACTTCGGTCGCCCCCCGACTCGCGGATCACCGGGGCGCTTTCGCCGGTGATGACCGATTCGTCCACGGTCGCGATGCCCTCGATCACCTCGCCGTCCCCGGGGATAATGTCTCCCACTTCACAGAAGACGAGGTCTCCAGCGCGAAGCTTCGAAGCCGGCACAGCTTCCATCTTATCCTTGGCCACAATGCGCTTGGCGATCGATTCGGATCTTGTCTTGCGCAACGTATCAGCCTGCGCCTTACCGCGCGCTTCCGCCATAGCCTCGGCAAAGTTGGCGAAAAGAACGGTGAACCAAAGCCACAAATCTATTTGGAGCTCGAACCCTAAGCTTGGCGCTCGGATGAAAATGTCACGAACCAAGAAAACCCCAGTCAGCGCCGCGCCCACTTCCACCACAAAAATCACGGGGTTCTTCAGCAGCGTGACAGGATTCAGCTTTTTGAACGAGTCCTTCAGGGCGCGCCCTACAAGCTCCGGATCGAACAAGGGACGCGCCCGCACGAGTTTCTTCGGAATAAGTGTGGTCGGATCGTAAATCGGAGTAGGTGTCGCAAACGTTGCCATGGATTAGCTCCAGAAAGAGAGCATCAGCGAGGAAAACAGTCTCCCCTGATGCATGAGCAAATGCTCGACCAGTGGACCCAGCGCCAACGCCGGAAAGAATGTCAAGGCGCCAATGACAATCACAGTCCCTACCAAGAGTCCTATAAAAAGCGCACCATGCGTCGGGAAGGTGCCACTTGAAGAAGGCACCCTCTTCTTAACCGCCAAGCTGCCGGCGATAGCCAGAGTCGGGATAATGAACGCGAATCGTCCCAGCACCATTGCCAGGCCCAGGGTGAGGTTGTACCAGGGTGTGTTTGGGTTGATCCCGGCAAAGGCGCTGCCATTGTTCTCCGGGGTGCTCGAGTACGCGTACAAGAGTTCACTGAAACCGTGGGGGCCGGAGTTGCCGAGATTGGCGATCGCCGGGCCGGGCGGGTTCCAGTAGCCGTTCTTTTCGAAGTGAGTAACGGTGCTGATCCCTGTGAACACAAGGATGCAGAAAGCTGACGCGATGATGGCTAGCATCGCCATCTTGACCTCTTTCTGCTGTATTTTCTTGCCCAGATATTCCGGTGTTCTCCCCACCATGAGTCCTGCGATGAAAACCCCGACAATGGCGTACAGGAGCATGCCGTATAAGCCCGACCCCGTGCCTCCGAAAATGACCTCATCCGTTTGGATGTTGAACATCGGGACGAGACCGCCGATGGGAGTAAGGCTGTCATGCGCCACATTTACGGCGCCACAGCTTGCATCGGTAGTCACGGTCACAAACAATGCCGAGGCGGGGATGCCGAAGCGCGTTTCCTTCCCTTCCATGTTGCCGCCAGCCTGATTGCCGGTGTAAGTACTTTCCAATCCGAGCTTCGCGAGAAGAGGATTGCCCGCCTGTTCGTAGTGGTAACAAGTGAAAACGCCCACGGCAAACATCACTGCCATGGCGGCAAAGAGAGCCCAGCCTTGCCTCGTGTCGCCCACCATGCGGCCAAAGGTATACGTTAGCCCGGCCGGCACCAGGAAAATCAGGAGCATTTGAAGGAAGTTACTCAACGGCGTTGGGTTTTCATAGGGGTGCGCGGAGTTGGCGCTAAAGAATCCTCCGCCATTGGTTCCTAGCATCTTGATTGCTTCTTGAGAGGCAACGGGGCCCTGCGGAATTGTCTGGGTAGCCCCCTCCACCGTCTTGACGGTGGCATAGGAATGAAAGTTCTGGATGGCGCCCTGGGAGCAAAGGATCAATGCGGCGACAAAGGCGATGGGCAACAAGACATAAAGCGTCGTGCGCGTGAGATCGACCCAGAAATTGCCGACGGAATTGGACTGCTGCCGGGCGAAACCACGTATCATCGCCACGGCCGCAGAGATACCCACAGCCGCAGAAGCAAAATTCTGCACGGCGAGAGCTGCCATTTGTACGAAATAACTGAACGTCATCTCCCCGCTGTACGCTTGCCAATTCGTGTTGGTGAGGTAGCTCACTGCCGTGTTGAAGGCCAGGTCCGGGGTTACGGGCGTGGCTCCTGGGGGCGCGGCCTTGGTGCCAAAATGCATGGGGTTGAAGGGGAAGATGCCTTGCAAGCGCTGGATGATATAAACGAACAGAAAACACGCCACGCTGAAGGCAATCAGCGATGCAGCGTATTGTGTCCAGCGTTGTTCGGTATCCTCGCGTACGCCAACCAGGCGGTAGATGAGGCGTTCCACCGGGCGCAGCAAGGGATGGAGAAAGGTCCGCTGGCCCTCAAATACCTTGGCCATATGAGCGCCAAGAGGCTTGGTGAGAGCGAGGATCACGACGAAGTAAGCGACGATCTGCAAAATGCCAAGCGCTGTCATGTTTATTCCTCATTCCTCAAAAGCGTTCAGGACGAAGCAAGGCGTAAACGAGGTAAACGAATAGAAAAAGTGCTGTCACGCCTGAGATGATGTAGTCCAAGGCAAACCTCCCTCTTACAGCCGGTCACAGGCTTTAGTAGAAGCCCAGCAGGCAACAAAAAACAATATCCCGACAAGGACGTAAACTAAATCCAGCATGATCTCTTACCTCGATTCCGCGAAGATCACATGATGCCCATCTTTACTTTAGCACTCTTGCC
>Ga0326728_10012332_pt1 | contig 19037 bp, 10 predicted proteins | sample MB3enrmetagenome_FD_207602 | JGI IMG/M metagenome (GOLD analysis project Ga0326728, IMG submission 207602) | Lab enriched peat soil microbial communities from McLean, Ithaca, NY, United States - MB31MN | ecosystem: Environmental > Terrestrial > Soil > Wetlands > Peat | place: USA: New York... | reverse complement strand
GTCAGCGCATACCAGTTAAAGAAGGTGGAACGCCTGCTTAACGACCGCCCGAGAAAAGTACTGGATTTTAACACGCCGCTGGAAGTTTTCACAAGAACCGTTGCGCTGGGACCTAGATTCTAAGCAGACACGGTTTAATTTAAATCGGAACTTAAACAACCCCGCGCCCCTTGTTTGACGCTGCCCGCCGATTGGGGTAGAATGGATTGTCGCATCGCTTCGCACTGCTACGGGGGGAAATAAATGAAACTGCTAATGCTGTCGCTCCTGTTTTTGTCGCTTGCGCCCGCTGCGCATGCGCGCGCGATGAGCATCTCCTGTGCCCTTAAACTCCAGCAAATTACCAGCCAGCAAGTAATTTTTTACTATCGCGGGAATATTGTAATAGGCGAATCCATATGGGACAGCAAACCTATCGCAAGCACCGATAAAAAAACCGTTACCAGTCATGGCTTTTTGCGAATCTACAGCACCGCGCACCACACGTTAGGCGCACCGCTTGCCTTCGGGGAATCCACGGCAAATCCACACTTGGACGCTATAACAAGCGGTGCTGTCGCGGGCGATAAAATGTACATAGGCGGCGCTGACGGGATTTTTGCCGGTACGGATTTTAATAAATGGGAACATATTCCCGGCGTTACCGGCGGCGTAACAAAAATGCTTGCGGCAGACGGCGATATTTGGGCGGTGGACGAAAAAGCCATCATCCGTTTGCATTCTGGCCGCGTTATATACAGTCACACATATACTGGAGCCGCGGTGGTTATTTTTGTCCGCTCAGCAGGGAAAATAGTCTTCGTCACAATAGACCCAGCACATACCACCAGAAAACTGGGCGCGTGCGGGGAACAACTGGATTTATCCGCGCCGCAGGCTTTGGATATTAATTCAGGCGAACCGGTCTCCGTTTCCACCGAGGACGCAACCGCCGCGAATTTCCCCGATTTCATACCGTCTTGGCTGGCGGAAAATTCCGGCAATAAAAATGCCGCCAATGATTTGGCCGGACTTGCCGAGAAACTTTACGCACAGCAAAACTATGAAAACCATTTCGCATTTTGGATAGACATATTCCAGTGGCTGCACGACAACAAGGACTATGCCCGCATAAAACGCATGTATCTGGCCGCTTCCAGTGGAAACAAACACCATTTGCTGTACCTGGGCTATGGAAAAGACCGGTTTGCGCTGGAACTGGCGACTCTTGCGGTAGAACAACACGATTATTGCGGAGAACTGCTAAGTATCCTAACCCGCCACACCGAACCGGAATACGACGAATTGCTCGCGCGCATGGTGCGCGAATGTGCGGCGCTGAAACTGGATAAACCGGGCGGGAGCACTCCATATGAAGACGCAGCGGCGGAACTGCTAAGGCGTCAGGGCGAAAAAGCCGTGCCGCTCATCAAAAAGGTAAAAGACGCGCCGGACACGCTCCCGGAAAATAAAACCACGCTGGAAAACATCCTGCATTCCCGCGGATATAATTGAGGCCGCGCAATACTATCCAAAACCCGGCCAAATATCAGCAAAAAGACAACGCAAAACGCACCCCCCACGCCGCAATTCCCGCGCTGCTCCCGTCGGCGGCGCTGCCGTTCCCGAGACTTTCATCGTTTCCGTATTGAGGAGCAGCGCGGAGTATGAAAAACCGTCCGCATTTTCCGCCGCGACGCAAAACGCGGACGGACGCGGATATTTTCAAAAAAACCGCTCCATCAAATCCGCCGCAAAACGCTGCACCGACCTTAACCATTGCGCCGGATATTAGCTATAATTTTTTAGCGGTGTCGCACGGGGGGGAAATATCATTTGTCCCGCGCCTTTATTCGCAGGGCCGCGCCCCGTCCGCGCACCAATCTATCGCAAGCGGGATACATAATGAAACTGAGAGCGCTGTTCTTCATGCTGGCGGCCGCCGCTTTGTCCGCCCACGCATACGCAGCCGATGCCGCGCAACTGCGCGCCGGGACCCTGGCTCCGTTTTCCGGGGGGCTGGCGGCGGTGCGCGTCGGCGACAACTGGGGCTATATCGACGCCTCCGGCAAGCTGGCCATACAACCTGCCTATCGCGAGGCGGGCGAGTTTTCCGACGGCCTCGCCGCCGCGCGTTTCAAGGGCAAGTTCGGCTTCATCGACCAAAAAGGCAACTGCGTAGTGCAGCCGCGCTTTATCAACGCGGGCAAATTCTCGCAGGGCCTCGCCCCCGTGCAGGACAAAACCGGCAAGTGGGGCTACGTGGGCCGCGACGGCGAGTACGCCATAAAGCCCGCTTTCGACGAGGCCGCATCCTTCTCCGGCGGTCTGGCCGCCGTGCGCGACGGCGCGCAGTGGGGCTACATCGGCAAGGACGGCGACTACGAAATAAAACCCGCCTACGCCGCGGCCGGCGCTTTCGGCGACGGGCTGGCCCCGGTCAGGATTTCCTCCGGCGACGAATGGGGATTTATAAATGAAAAAGGCGCGTCCGCCATATCGCCGCGCTACGAGGATGCGAAGGCGTTCTCCGGCGGACTGGCCGCCGTTATGATGGACGGCCAGTGGGGTTACATCGACGCGGACGGAAAGATCGTAGTCTCGCCGCAGTTCGAGTCGGCGGGCAATTTCGCCGAAAAGCTGGCCCCGGTGGCGAAGGACGGCAAGTGGGGTTATATCGACGCAAAAGGCGCTTTCGCGATACCGCCGCAGTACGCCGCCGCGCAGCATTTCAGCGACGGGCTGGCGCTGGTCTCCACCGTGCGCGAATCGCATTACGTGGCAGCCTCCGGCGCGCAGAATGCGGACCTGCCCGCAACGCTCCACTCCGACCGCGACGAATGCCTCGGCGTGCGCGACTGCGTTTCGGCAACCACCAAACAGCCGCTCGCCATCGAGCCCGGCAAATCGCTGATGGTGACATTGCGCTGCCCGGCCAGCCATCCGTATTTCTGGGACTGGGGTTACGAGGGGGACGCAAAACTGGACTTCCTGCTCGTCTCCACGCTCAACACGCCGGACAAGGGTCCCGGCGGCATAAGGGTGGAAGTGAGCGCTGGCAACGGCGGGGCTGACATGCAGTACCAGCTTTTCACGGCCTGCTCCTCCACGCCGATGACGCACGCAGACCTGACGCGCATTCTGGACGCGGGCGATTCGCTGCCCGCGCAGGACGTGCCCAAAGCCGTAGTGAAAGCGGGCGTGGACGAACTGCCCGCGCCGAACGTGGGCTCCGTCGGCGAACTCAGCGACGTTGGCAACCGCATACTTTCCGAGCTCACCAAGAACGACACGGACAAAAAGTTCCGCGGCAAGACCTGGAACGTCAGCACCACCAACAGGTTCGAGAGCGACTTCATGCTCCAGTCGCCCGACATCACCCACTGGGGCAAGCACGCCGACGAGCTGCCTTTCCTCTCGGACGACGCCTGCCCGCAGGGCACCTGCAACAAACTCTTCAGGCTTACCGAATGCACCACGGAGGACGACTGCAAGCTGCTCAAAGATTCGCATTGCCGCGAGGCGGCCGCCCTCTCCACCAGCAGCGAAACGGTAAAGCTCTGCATGCGCCCGCAGGACGTGCTGTGGGACGACATCTACAAGACGATGATCAAGGCCGACAGGCTGGTGGACATCACCACGCTCAACCAGAACTCGCAGGCCCCGGACGGGCGCTTCATGCAGGCGATACGCGCGGGCATAAAGACGCTCGGCGCTTCCGGCAAGGAAGTGACGGTGCGCATCCTCATCGGCCAGCTGGACAGCCAGATGCACGGCAAGCCCGGCGTACTGCTCGATAAAATCCTCAAAGACGTAAAAGATAATCCCAACTGCAAATTGAATGTGCAGCTCGGTTATTACGAAGCCAGCCCCGACCATTACAAGGACCTGCTCTGGATGTCGATGAACCATTCAAAAACCGTCGTGGCCGACGGCAAGTTTGCGCTGGTGGGCGGGGAGAACATGTATGACGACGACTACCTCTCCATGCATCCCGCGCACGACATGACGCTGCGCGTGGAGGGCCCCGCCGCCTACGACGCGCACGCCTTCGACAGCTATCTGTGGCAGTGGGTCGACGACAACCGCGGCAAAGGCAGTCACGAAAAAGACGTCTACGCCTGGACATGGAAGCACGGCGACAAGAAATACGACGAGAAAGGCGCGCTGGACACTTCCGTGCTGCCCGACAGCTACCGCAAGTATTCCCCCGGCAACACCACGGTGTTCGGCGTGGGCCGCGTGGGCGACTGGTACTTCATGGACCCTACGCCGTCCATAGCGAACGCGTCGGATCTGGCCACGCTGGCGATGTTCAACAGCGCAAAAAGCGCGATACGCATAGCGCAGCAGGACGCCATCTGGGGCCCCGCCGCCGCAGTCGACAGGAACTACGACGACTGGCCGGAATGGTATCCGGAATTCTGGTATCCAGTACCGTATATCACAGACATAGCAAACGCCATGTTGTCGCGCGGCGTGTCGGTATACGTGGTGGTGTCGAGCTTCAACTCCAAGACCGGCAAGACGCGCGCAGGCAGTTATTACAACGGCTTCACCGCAAAGCCGGTGGCCGAAATGTTCCGCTGGGCGCTGAGCCGCAACGACCTGTGGAAAAACCTCGACGACAAGGCGCGCAAGGAGCTGCTCTGCAAAAAGCTGCACGTGGCCACAGTGCGCTTCGGTCCGGACGCCGACTGGGGCGACGACAAGAGAACTCCCTTCGCCAACCACTCCAAGACGGTGATAGTGGACGACAAGGCGTTCTATGTCGGCTCGCACAACTTCTACCCGATGAACCTTCAGGAGTACGGGCTGATTGTGGACGACAAGGACCTGACTACAAAGTATCTCAACGACTACTGGCAGCATCTGTGGGAGAACTCGAAAGCCGCCGGAGTCTGCGGCGACGACGTAAAAACCTGTATATTCAACTGAAATTGATTGCGACGCAAACAATCCCGCCGCCCGGTGCGGCGGGATTTTTTTGCGCTAAAAGCCGCGCGCCATGCACAGTTTATCTACGCAATTCCAGCGATGGGCAGCATAATTGCTGCGTCAAAATTGCTTTAATATTTTCAGATATCAATGGAGGGCCAAAATGGATTTTAACAACGAAACCGAATTTCTTCCTTTCTCCCGTCCCAGCATCAGCCGCGCGGCGATGGACGAGGTCGTCTCCTGTCTCGAATCCGGATGGATAACCACCGGCCCGCGCGTCAAAAAGTTTGAGGCCGCGCTGGCCGATTATCTCGGCGCGCCGCATGTGCTTGCGGTATCTTCCGCCACCGCCGGGCTGCATATGATGATGCTCGCGCTGGATCTCAAACCCGGCGACGAAGTAATCACGACTCCGCTCACTTTCGCCGCCACGCTAAACGTAATCGTCATCGCCGGCGGCAAGCCCGTGCTGGTGGACACCGCGCCCGATTCCCTTAACATCGACGCCCAAAAAATCGCCCGTGCCATAACCCCGCGCACCCGCGCGATAATGCCGGTACACTTCGCCGGCGCGCCCGTCGATCTGGACCCGATATACGCCCTCGCGCAAAAGCACAACCTGCGCGTTATCGAGGACGCCGCCCACGCCATCGGCACGGAGTATAAAGGCAAACGCATCGGCTCCTTCGGCGACGTGCAGATTTTCAGCTTCCACCCTAATAAAAACATCACCACCGGCGAGGGCGGCGCCATCGCGCTGCGCGACACAAAACTCGTCGAGCGCCTTTCGCTGCTGCGCTTCCACGGCATGGACCGCGAGGCGTGGGACCGCTTCGGCAAAAAGGGCAACCAGAATTACGAGATAATATACCCCGGCTACAAGTACAACATGATGGACATTCAGGCGGCAATCGGCCTCCACCAGTTGCCGCAGCTTGACGCGTTCAACGCCCGCCGCGCCGAGCTTGCAAATCGTTACACCGCCGAGCTTTCCAAATGGGACCAGTTCATCCTGCCCGCGCAGCCAGCCTATCCGCACAAGCACGCCTGGCATCTCTATAACCCGCTGCTCCAGACGGAAAAAGCAGGCATGGACCGCGACACGTTCATGAGCCGCCTAAAGGAAAACAACATCGGCACCGGGCTGCATTATCGCGCCGCGCACCTGTTCCCGTATTATAGGGAGAATTTCGGCTTCAAGCCGGGCGATTTTCCGAATGCGGAAAAAGTCGCGGACTCAATACTAAGCCTGCCGCTTTTCCCTACGCTTACAGACGAAGCTCAGGACCGTGTAATCCGCGTGATGAAAAAAGTTCTCGGGAGATAAATTATGAACAAACTGACTTTTACCCTTGCCATGCTTGCAACGCTTACCGCCTGCGCGGCGGCGCAGCAGACGCAGTTGACTGGAATGCTAAACGGCGCTTCCGCCATCGCCGTGCCGGACGCCAAAATTGGGCAGACTCCACCGTGGCCGCATCCTGCAAACGCGCTTCCGGCAGCGCAGAAAAAGCGCGCCGATATGCTCATCAGCGTTTTTGAAAACGCGACCACCGAACTTCAGTACGGCTATGTGGAGAATCTGGGCGACGGGCGCGGCTACACCGCCGGGCGCGCCGGGTTCTGCTCGGGTTGCGGCGACCTGCTGCAAGTCGTAGAGGAGTACGCAAAAGCCGTCCCGCATGCTCCGCTGGCAAAACTTCTGCCGCGACTGCGCGAAGTCGCAAAAACTTCCAGCGACAGCGTCACCGGACTTGAGGCGCTGCCAAAGCTCTGGGCCGACGCGGCGAAGGATCCCAAGTTCTGCGCGGCGCAGGACGACGTGTCAGACCGGCTTTATTATGAACCCGCGCTCAAGCTCGCGGCAAAGGCCGGGCTAAAGCGCGACTTCTCGAAGGTGGCGATATATGAGGCCTGCATACAGCACGGCACCGGCAACGACGCCGACGGCGTTCCGGCGATGATGACCGCCGCCGCAAAGATTGCCAAAACCCCGGCGCGCGGCGGCGACGAGGCCAAGTGGCTTTACCAATTCCTGCTGATACGCAAGGCGACGCTGCAAAACGCGCATGATCCTTCCACGCGGCAGGCATGGGCTGAGTCCGTCGGCAGGGCTGACACCATGCTGGATATTTTCAACTCCGGCAACATGGATTTCAAGGGCATGCTGACCGTCTCGCCGTACGATAAAACCACGTCGTATACTATCCCGTAAGTTAAGGTCGGTGCAGCGTTTTCGCGCGGAATAAATAACAAGAAAAAGGCTGTTTTTTTGCGCTAAAAAAAGCAGCCGTGCTGCGCTGAAAATCAGACGCAAAAATACGGACGGACACCGGAGGGCAGGGCGTTTGTGCACGGCGGGATTGCGCCGGACAGACGCCGGGCGGGCAGTCAATACATAAAGGAGAAGAAGAATAATGCAAAAAAAGCGCATCCGCGCGCGAATATTATTCTTTGCGTTGTAAGGTTGAGACTCTTCCACTATCGCTCTTGCTAACGGCATTCTATTACATACGACTTAGCGCTCATCCGCCATTGCGCGCACAAAGCCGTCCGGCAAGCATGTGCCGGACGGCGGTATTAGAGAACCGCATTGCCTTGATTTTCAAAGGCAATGCGCGCATAATAAAAATTCTTAACGCTCGTCGGCTGGCAACAACGCCTCCTCGCTTTCCCTTTGCACTTACTACAGTGCAAAGGGAATTCCCTTATATCGCGACCGGGCAAATGCCTGCCCGGTCGCTTTCCATATCTTTTCCCCATATTTCGTTGCCGCGCGCCGCAGAGCGCGGAACAGGAAAGCGTGCTCAGCACGCCGCGCAAAAAGCGCGCAAGCATCTGCGCGGCGAGGCTCTCGCTCGCGCCCAAGCTTGACAACGGCACTAAACTTAGCTATACTTTAGCTATAGCAACAAAATAGCAACATACAATCCGGCAGCGCACCCGTCACTACGGTACGGGTGCGTATTTTTTTTGCAGCGGCGGGTTGCACCGTCGACAAATGGAGGCAGCAAATGGCATCGCAACAGGGAATGCTGGGCAAGGCGTGGGGCAGGATATTCGGCAAGGGGCGCATCTCCAACGATCGCGACTATATGGCGCTGTTTTCGGAGGATTTCATGCGCGCCAATTACGATATCACGTTTTATCAGGCGATAGTTTATTATTGCCGGCTGGAGCCGGTAGCCTCCGGGGTGGACACCATCTCCGACGAGTTCGAGCATATCCGCCCGGTGGTGCTGGACTCCTCCGACGGGAAGATAGAAAAAACCGGCCATCCGCTGCTGAAATTGCTGCGTTTTCCGAATGCGGACGTCTCCGGGGCGGAATTCCGCAAGCAGCTTGCGGCGTATTACCTGATAACCGGCAACGCCTATGTGGTCGCCACGGGCGAGCCGCACCGCCCGCCGCTGGAACTCTCCGTAGCGCAGCCGCAGCGCGTGACGATGACCGCCGCGTCCGACGGTTACGCGGGCAGTTATTGCGTGAGCCTCGGCAATGCGGAGTCGCTGGTGTTCGAGCGCAAGGAGGTGGACGGGCGCTTCCGCTACTACAACTCCGACGGCGCGGAGCTTTGGCATATCCGCAGCTTCAACCCGAGATATTGCCCGTCGCAGCTTTACGGCCTCAGCAAGCTGACGGCGATTTATTACGAGATAGAGCAGTACTTAAAGGGCAATATCCACAATCTTTCGCTGCTTGAGCGCGGCGCGCGTCCGACGGGCGCGCTGCTGGCTCCGGAAGGACTGACCGAGGACCAGCGCCGCCGGCTGCATGCGCAGTACGCCAGTCTTGCCGAAGGCGCGGGCAATGCGGGACGCATGCTTTTGCTGGAGGGCAAGGGGATAGAATTTCAGGAGCTCGGCAAAAGCCCGCGCGACATGGATTATCTGGAAAACCGCAAGGCGATAACGATGAGCATTTTCAACCGCCTGAAAATCCCGCTGCCGCTGGTTAGCGTGGACAGCATGACGATGGACAACTATTCCGAGGCGCGCCTTGCGCTCTACGACAACGCGGTGCTGCCGCTCGCCAATATGCTTTACGGCGAGCTGACGCTTTTCCTTGCGCCGCGCTACAAGATGAGCGAGGCGCAGCGCCTCGCCTACGACGATTCCGCCATCCCCGCGCTGGAGCCGCGACGCAACGAGCAGATAGAAAGCCGGCGCAAAAGCGGCGTGCTGACGCTAAACGAAATCCGCCGTCTGTACGGCTACGACACCATCTCCGGCGGCGATGCGGTCTATCAGCCCTCCAATATGTCGCCCATGGCGGGGAAAAACTGACCCCGCCCTCTGCGGCGCGGCGTGCTAAGCACGCTTTCCTGTTCCGCGCTCTGCGGCGCGGGTGCGCGTGCGCACTTTTCTGCATGCGCGCTCTGCGGCGCGCGGCAACAGAAGAATGGGAAAGGTATGGAAAGCGACCGGGCAGGCATTTGCCCGGCCGCGGTATAAGGGAAAGCGAGGAGGCGTTGCTACCAGCCGACGAGCGTTAAGATTTTTTATTATGCGCGCTCTGCGGCGCGGTGCGCGTGCGCACTTTCCTGTTCCGCGCTCTGCGGCGCGCGGCAACAGAAGAATGGGAAAGGTATGGAAAGCGGCGCGACATGTCGCGTCGCGATATACGGGTTGACGGTGTTCCGCAGGAACACTGTCATAGACGGGCCGCCTCGGCCCGTCTATGACGAAGCAATCTGTGCGTCGTTACGGCAAACAGCAATTATAGATTGCCTCCGGCAAACTCCGCCGTCGCAATGACAAAGTAAAACGTAAAGCGCATGCCAGCGTTCCGCGTATGTGAACAGTCCTTAAAACTAACCTCTGCGTAATTACTGACCTTCACCTAATTCCTTGACATGTTGGCTGTGTCGTAGTTGAACTGAAACAAGGCGCAAAGCGCGCGGCATACCCTTGGTATGTAAGCGCTTTGCAACGCGGTTTCAGCTTAAATACGGCCAGCCCTCCGGTCAAGCCCGCAGGGCTTGCCTCCGGGCACAGCCCGGCATTTTTGTTTCATCAAAAATGCCTGCGCTCTTGCGCATCGCCTCCGGCGATGCTCACCTTCGGGGAGGCCCATCTTTGGCCGCAGCCATCGTTGCTTCTCCTCGACTTGCCGAAGGCAAGCCTTCGTCGTCACGCCTAGCCTGCGACGCAAATCCGGGCCTCCAACATGTCAAGGAATTAGGTGAAGGTCAGTAGCGCATAACTAAAAATTTCTTAAAAAAATAGATTGTTATTATTATTGACACTTTTTCCGGCAATCTGCCATAATATTTCCAGGTAAAATGGTTCGGGGGAATTTCCGTTCAATCATCAACAAACCAATCGCACGGTTTCGCGACCTGCGGTAAAAGCGGCGGCGATGCTTTTCATGCGGCATGCGTTTGCCAATGCGGATATGGCATTAAAGTTGCTCTGTTGCGGACAGCCGGGGCGTCCGGCGAAGCTGTAAAACGGATATTTAAGGATATATAAGAGCCTGTTTAAGATCTCGCTTTCGTAGCGAAAATGGCGATTTTGAAGCCGAGCCGAAGCGCTGCGAAACGAGCATCCTCGACCAGAGGATGTAAGTTGAGCAGCGCAAAGGCGCAGGCCAAAAGCGCCATTTGCAGCAGAAATAGGAGATTTTGAACAGGCTCTTAGGGGGATATATGCCGGGGAAAACAACAATATCATCGGTCATTTTGCTGGTGCTGTGCGCATGCGCTTTGCGGGCGCAGCAGGACGCGCGTCAGGTTGCAATAGTATCCGACCTCAACGCCCCCGGCGTGGACGCCACCATGGCCTCCGCTTTTTCCGAATATCTGCGCGGTCGACTTACGAGCGACTGCACCGGCTACCGATTCGTGCAGCCGGACGGCTGCTCCGGCGACGGCTGCGCCGCTGGGAAAACGGTATCCGGCAGCATAACAAAGAACAGCGCCGGTTATGAAATCTCCGTGCGCGTCACGGATGCGGCAACCGGCAAGGCCGCGGCTAACGCGACCGAGAAATGCGACGGCTGCTCCGACGGCGCCTTCTTCCGCGCAATCGCGCTGGCGGCGGGGGACATCGCCCCGGCTTTCGGCGGCGAAAAGGCGCGGCAACAGCCCCGGATAGCGGCTTCAGCAAAGGCGGCGGTTCTGGCTGCGGCCGCGACCGTCCCGGCAATGACGGCGCTACCCACCTCTTCGCCCGCTGTTCCCGCCGCGACGCAAACATCAAAACCCGCAGCGACAAAACCGGTCGCAACACCGAAATCTTCCGCTATAGCCGCAAATACCGCCCCGGCAAAAATCTCTTCTGGAATATCTCTCCCCGGCGCAGCGGCGGTTACGGCCCTGGTCGCAGCAGCGCCCGCGATGGCGGCAGCAAACGCCGCGCCAGCGGCTGTTGCGGCGACAGCCACAGCAACCACGGCAACTGCCACACCGGCAAGCGTTGCCGCAACCGCAGTTAAACCATCCGCCACGTCGGCGGCAGCGCCTTCGGCAACGGCAGCACAAGCACAGGCTACGGCATCACCCGCTATACCGCAACCCGCGATTACAGCGGCACAGACCGCTTCCGCACCGGCTGCGGCATCCGCATCGGCGGCGCAGCCGACATCGCAATCCGCGACAGCCGCGCAAAGTGCGCAAAAAACCGCAGCAGCAGCGCCGATTTCAGCCGCACAGCCCGCAGCAGCGCCGACGGCAACCCCCGCACCGGCGAAAACCGATTCAAAAAATAACCGGCAAACTGCCGCGCCCGCAAAAACTCCCGCCGCCGAAAAAGCGCAATCCGGCGACCGGCCGCTGAAGTGGGAAGTGGCGCTCGGCGGCGGCGAGGCGCGCCCGCTGACGGGCGACTGGGCAAAAGAGGTTGGCGGCGCGACGGACCTTTATGCCGCTATCGGGCGCAGGCTGCCGCCCAACAGCTCGGCCGGCATTGAAGCGGCATCCGACGCAAAATTCAACAGCAGCGGCAACGGCGAAAACAAGACTATGCCCGCCTCGGCGTATTTCCAGATATATCATGTAGGTCCTTATATCAAAAGCGGCATGCCCATGCCCGTTTTCGGCAACCGGGTGAAACTTTACGGCGTGGCAAGCATCGCGATGTACGGCTGGAATACAAACGACATCTACAACAACAGCGGGCGGCTGGTGATGCCCAAGATGAGCGGCAGCCGTATCGGCATTAATGCGGGCGAGGGGCTTGAATGGTCCGTCACCCGGCATATCGGCATCGACGTGGAATTGCGCTGGGAGCATATATTCAACATGGTCACCAACGCGCAGACCGGCTCCGACCTCGGGTTTTCGGCCAGCAACTATGTGCCCAGGGCGATGCTGTGGTACGCATTTTGAGACGGCATGATTCGGGAGGGATTTTGAATACGCTTAAAAAGTTGACGTATCCTGCCGCGCTTGCGGCGGCGCTGCTGGCCTGCGCTACACAGGCTAAAGCCGATTCGAAGCTGGACGCGGCGCGGGCGGTGCTGCAATCCACGTCCCCGGCGCAGGCGGTGGCGCTGTACGCGCCCATATGCGCGCAGTCCACGGACGCCGAACGCGCGGCGGAATACGCCTACGCGCTGGCGGTTGCCGGTTATTATGATGCAGCCGTAACGCAGATGGACCGGGCGCTGATAGCCGCGCCGCTTAACGCCGATGTGCGTTTTTTCCTGTCCAAACTGCTTTCGTTTGCCGGACTGGAGGATGCGGCGAAGGAACAGCATGCCGCGCCGCCGGACTGGCTTAAAACCCAGCCCGCCTCGCCCGGCAAGTTGCAGACAGCGCCCGCTTCCGGCGATATGGATGCGCAGCTTGCCTATATAAACGCCCTCATGGAACAGCAGCGTTATGTGCAGTCGACGCTGATGTTCGCGCGGCTTTGCGACGCTAATCCCAAAGAATCGCAATGCTGGGCGGGATATGCGCTTTCCCTTGAAAAAATCAGCGCCTGCAAAAGCGCCGCAAAAGCCGTTGAACGCGACATCGCCGCCAGCGACAGCGACGAGCATTGCCAGCTTGCGGCAAAGTACAAGGCCGAACTGGAAAAGCAGCCGCCGCTGGTTTACGGCACGGTGGCAAAACCGGCGCTAAAGGGCAGGTATCTGGCTTATGTCGGCGGAGGTCTTAGCAGCAGCGGGGGCGAAACCTATTACAATCTAAACGGCAGGATAGGCAAATTCCTCAGCGAACGCTTCGACCTTTCGGTTACCGCCGGGCTTAACGGCGGCAACAGCGACAGCGATTATAACGGCATAAGCTACGGCTTCATCGGGCGCTACAATGTGCCGCTGCCGTTCGGCTTGCCGCTAAACGGGACTATTGCCGCGTCATTGCAGCGCACGCCCCAGCCGAGCGACAGCATGGCGCTTTTGTTTTCGCCGGGACTCAGCTATTTCATGGACAACGGCTCGTTCGATATTTCGTGGGACTGGGCCGCGACAGGGTCATATAAAGGAAGCAGCACAGTGTCCGCCGGATACACCATTTACTTCGGAGGGTCGAAATGAGAACACTGGCCCTGTTATCTATATTGTTGTTTGCGCCCGCGCTCCGGGCCGATGATAATTCCTGCGGTCTCGGCATAAAACTGCCCGACGCATTTAGCGGCTGCGAGATTCTTGACGGCGCGCTGCACCTTAAAGCGCAGGATGCATATCTGGACAAAAAGAAAACCGAACGCGCCGGAATCGTGTTGCCGGTGCTGGAGGCGGAAAAAAATTCCCTGTCCAAAAATATCCTGACGGTTGATTATAAAGGCGGCGGCGAGCTTTGGACGCTGGATGAAAAAGGCGGCGCAAAACTTCTCGATAAATGGTCCGTGATGGGGATTACCGTCGGGGAGAATATGCGCAAAAGCGGGCGCATATTCGGTTTCATAGGCGGGCAGCTTATGCGCGGGGGGGATTATCCGTCGCAGGGGTTCACAGCAAGGCTCGGCACCACCCTGTTGCAGGAACGCTACGACGCCTCAATAGGCTACTCGCACAACGCATACCAGAATGTGGACGATTCCGGGACGAACTCTTTAAGCCTCGCCGCCCGGGCGCTGTTCCGCTATTCAAAACATATCGGTTTTAACGCGGGCGGGCAGCTTGACCGCGTGTCTTATACCGGATATTCGGACTGGACGCCCTCGCTGCTCGGCGGAGTTAATTTTTACACGTCCAACGGCAGCATAGATTTCATGCTTAATTACGGCGAGTCGGGCAACAAAAGCCTGCAATTCGGTTATACGTTTTTCATGACCAGAGAGTGAGGGGTGCAAAAATTATGAAAGTTATGCCTATAAACCTTTTTTTGAAAACCGCAGGCGGCGCACTGGCGGCAGTTTTCCTTATTTGCTGCGGGGTCAATGCCCAATCTGTATTAGAAATACCGGTGAACAGCGGCGGCGGATACTATATATCGGGCGGTTTTACCGTAGGCGCGACGTTTACATGCTGCGAGGGTACCAGTTGCCATATCGATCCGATAAATACGGATGTGGTTACAGTAAATGCATCGGATTATAATTCGGGAGGAGGGATGCCGTATTCCAGTTGCATCGCTCTTGCCTCATCCATTAATTCGGCCTATCAAACTTATTATTCGGAAATGTCGGCCTACGATTCGACAATAGGCTGCAAAATATCGGGCAAATCACGTTTCAAAAGAGCTTCCGATGAAGTATGCACCTGCCAGTTTACCAACCAGGATACCCCCGCGATATGCTCCGGAGGGAACAATTCTGCGGCTGGTTTTTCAAACGGTTTTGGTTCCTACGACATAAACGGTCTTATAAACGGCAATGCGCCATTTAATATCAACGACGACGATTCTTTCGACGCGTGGGTGCAGGCGTCCATGTCGGACTGGAATAATTTCCTCAACAGGAATTCGTATAACAATCTTTACGGGACAGATTCCGCCGATTCCAGCGACGCATACTCTTATGACTACAAGCACGGCCCCGCGCCCAGCAGCTGCCCCGAATGCGACGCCGCCAGAGCGTCGCAGGCCGCCGCACAGAACGGCAACGCGGCGAACGACTCCGCCGAAAGCATAGTGGACGTCGCGGACGGCGATATGGATGCCAATTATGACGAAGTCGATCTTTCGGAAGCATCCATAGCCATACACAATTCCATGTATTACACCTCCCGGCACGGCGGACGCATGGAAAGCGGGCAGGAAAAATTCACAAGCGGCAAAAACGGCGTCGCCACGCTGTCCGCGGGCGGTTCGCAGCTGAATTTCCGCACCGGCAAATTCGACCCCGCCTCCGACAAGGAAATAAATTTCCGCGCCAACCGCAGCGACGGGATGACGCTGACCTACGGCAGGCTGACAGGCGGCGACAAGGGTTTTAAATTGGAATCGCAAAACGGCGCGGTTACCGAATTTGCCGCCACCAAGACCGGCGCATGGTCGCCGGTGCGCAAAACCGACCCGGACGGCACTTACCTTACCTATAAATACGATTCGGCGGGCCTGCTTAACAAAATAACCGACGTGCATGGCCGCTATATAACTTTCGACCGCGACGCGCAGGGCCGCACTACCGCCATCACCGACGCCAACAACAAGCGCAGCGAATTCACATACGATGCGAAAGGCAATATAGAACAGGTTTTGCGTCCCGGCGGCGTGTCCATGAAATACGCCTATACCGACAAGGGCGAGCCCGCAGCCATACAGCGCGGCAACCTTGTGGCGCGCCAATTCACCTACGACGATAAAGGACGCGTGCTTGTCGAAAAGTCCGCCGACGGACAGAACCGCCTCGACCACGCCTACGATACCGCCAATTCCCGCTCTACGGTAACGGACGGGTTCGGCGCAAAAACCACATTGGACTATATCACCGTGGCAAACCGGCAGCTTGTGACGCGCACGGAAGACGCGCAGGGCAATGTCAGCAAATTCACTTATGACGGCACCTACGGCGTGGCTTCGGCCACGGACGCGCTTGGCCGCACAACCAAATATACGCATAACGCGGCGGGCGACGTTACCTCCGTCACCGATGCGCTCGGCAACACCTCGCACATAGAATACCAGCCAAAACGCCTTCCCGGCGACGATATCGGCGAACCCACCGGTTCCACCGGCCGCCCGGCAAAAGTCACCGACGCCAACGGCGGCGTGTCCACCTACAAATACAACAAGCTCGGCAACATGACCGATTTCACCGACCCGTCAGGCAATTCCCTGTCGATGAAGTACGACGCCACCGGCCATATGCTGCAACAAAGCGACGGCGAAGGCGATGCCGTCTATTACGATTATTTCAGCACCGGCGCTATCGGCGGTTCCTTAAGATCCGTCACCGACGGGCTTGGCCGCAGCGTCGCCTTCGAGCGCGACGCAGCGTCCCGCCCCGTCAAAATAACCGACGCTTCCGGCAACAAGCTTGTGATGGCGTATGACGCGCTAAATAACGTAACCACGCTGACGGACAGCATGGGCTACAAAACCGGATTCGAATACACCGACGGCCAAAATGGTCCCGGCAACAAGCTTGCAAAGCTCACCGACGCATTGGGCCACAGCTATTCCTTCGGCTACGACAATCACGGCAGGCTGACGAAAACCGCAAATCCCCTCGGCCAGTCGTCCAATTACAGCTATGACAAAATGTCGCGCCTTGTGGCGGCAAAAGACGCAAAGGGCAACAGCTTCGCTATAAAATACGATTCGCTGGGCCATATAATTTCGCAGCAAACGCCCGACGGCGCAACCGAGTTAACCTATAACGCCGTAGGCAAACCCGCCGCGATAAAAGGCCCCTCCGGCGCGGTAAGCACGGTTTACGACGCCGACAACCGCCCGACCGAAGTAACCAACACGCTGCCCGACGGCAAACAGTACGCCGTCTATTACGCCTACGACGCCAACGGCAACCGCACCGCGATGAAAACGCCGTGGGACAGCTACAGCTATAGCTACGACAAGGCGAACCGTGTCACGGCCATTAAATCCGACGGCAAAACAACAACATTCGCCTACGACAAAGCCGGGCGGCGCACAAAGATGACGCTGCCAAACGGCGTGGAAACGGATTACAGCTACGACAAAGCGGGCCAAGTAACCGCGATAGAGCATACGCAGCGCAAAGCCAAAAAACCGTTCGCCTTCGCCGAGTACGCCTATGACAAAGCGGGCAACCGGACCGCCATGAAAGACGCCGACGGGCAAAGCAATTACGCCTACGACAATCTTTACCGGCTGACGCAAGCCGCGCACAGCGACGGCAAAACAACAAGCACCGAAACCTTCAGCTACGACGCGGTAGGCAACCGACTGTCCGACGATAAAATCCAAGACTACAGATACGACGCCGCCAACAGAATGTTGGAAAACAGCAAATTTGTTTACACCTACGACAAAAACGGCAATCTGACAGGAAAAGTGTCGCCCGAAACAGGCGAGATGACCAAGTTCGCCTACACAAGCACAAACCAGCTAAAAGAAGTGGACATGCCGGATGGCACAAAAGTAAATTACACGTACGACGTCGCGGGCCGAAGAACGCAAAAGAGTATCACCAAAAACAACCAGACAAACACGACAACATACATCTACGACGGCCAAGACATTATTGCCGAGCTTGACAGCAACGACCATCCAATTGCAACATATACCAACGGCCCCGGCATAGACCAGCCGCTGATGATGACGAAGTACGAAGAAACCGATTCAACAGCCACAGCAAAAAACTATTATTACCACGCGGACGCGCTAGGCAGCATAACGGCGCTGACAAACGACAGCGGCGCAATAGTGGAAAAAGTTTCCTATAATGCCTATGGAGAGCCGACGCTGTATGACGCAAACGGCCAAAAGCTAACGCAATCCACAGTTGGCAACAACAGGCTTTACACGGCCAGAGAATACGACAATGAAACAGGCATGTTCTATTACCGTGCAAGGTATTATGACCAGACGACAGGGAGATTCACCCAGCAAGACCCGATTAGTTTTATGGGTGGAACTGTAAACCTTTATCAATATGCCAGAAGCAATCCATTACTTTTTAGTGATTCATATGGGTTTAATGATTCCGGGAAAACAACAAATGGAGTACAAAAAGTACCCTCGCCTTATAGTTGGCTAGGTTGGGGCGGTGACGCAGTTGCTGGCATTGGTGGAGCAATTATGATAGTAGCAGGTACTGCTGGAGCACCAGTTATTATTGCTGGTGTTACCTTAACAATTGGATTAGGTGCGGCAGTTACAGCAGCTGGCGTAGGAATAAGTATGTTAGATAATTATCTCACTTCCAGTGATGCTGTGAATGGTGCACATCAAACGATTGATGACGCAAACCAAGCCACTACTAAAGAAGTACAAACAGCGACAAATCAAGATTCACAGATCTCTACTCTAGGCAAATCCATTACTCCGACAACACCGCAACCAAAATGCCCAGATTATAAAACTGGAAAATAACCATGAATACAGACATATTGACGCAAAAGGAAAAAGCCCGATTACAGACATTTGGAGCATATGTAAAAAAACAGCAAATTTTACCAAGATACTGGCTTATTTTATTTTGCCTCTGTATTTTAGGAATTATCCTTCGAATATATTCCATATCTTTGATTATGATTTTGTTACTTGCATCTTTGGGAGCAATTTCAATGCTACAATCAAAAGTCACAAAACCATTGGCGGAAATAGCACTGCAATGTTTTGATGGAACCACACCACTAAATAATGACCAGTTCAAGTTTTTAAAATTATTAAATGATTGGCTTATATCACGGAGAATCCTTACATTGTATGCAATGATTTCTGCACTGATGATTGCTCTAGAATATGTCGCAATTTTATATGGCTTGAAATGTAAAATATCCATACTAATACTCATGATTTGTTACATTTGGTCTATCTACCACATGAAACACTTTTATCTGGAAATATTGGCTATAATAAAGAAAAAAATGCAATATTTGCCATAACATGGACGTATCGAAATTTTTGTTCGGCAATTCACTGTCGATGAAATACGACGCCACCGGACACATACTGCAACAAAGCGACGGCGAAGGCGATGCCGTCTATTACGATTATTTCAGCACCGGCGCTATCGGCGGTTCCTTAAGATCCGTCACCGACGGGCTTGGCCGCAGCGTCGCCTTCGAGCGCGACGCAG
>Ga0326728_10012329_pt1 | contig 19038 bp, 13 predicted proteins | sample MB3enrmetagenome_FD_207602 | JGI IMG/M metagenome (GOLD analysis project Ga0326728, IMG submission 207602) | Lab enriched peat soil microbial communities from McLean, Ithaca, NY, United States - MB31MN | ecosystem: Environmental > Terrestrial > Soil > Wetlands > Peat | place: USA: New York... | reverse complement strand
CCTACCGCGACCGCTCGATCGAGGAAAACCTGGACCTGTTCCGGCGGATGCGGGCCGGCGAGTTCCCCGATGGCTCCCGCACGCTCCGCTCGAAGATCGACATGGCCTCGCCCAACCTCAACATGCGCGACCCGGTCATGTACCGCATCCTGCACGCCTCGCACCACCGCACGGGCGACGCCTGGTGCATCTACCCGACCTATGACTACACCCACGGCCAGTCTGACTCGCTGGAAGGGATCACGCACTCGATCTGCACGCTGGAGTTCGAGAACCACCGGCCGCTCTACGACTGGTACGTCGAGAAGCTGGGGATCCACCATCCGCGGCAGATCGAGTTCGCCCGCCTCAACCTGACCTACACCATGATGAGCAAGCGGCGGCTGCTGGAGCTCGTGAAGGAGGGCTTCGTCCGCGGCTGGGACGACCCGCGCATGCCCACCATCTGCGGCCTGCGCCGCCGCGGCTACACGCCCGAGGCCATCCGCAACTTCTGCGCGCGGATCGGCGTGGCCAAGGTGGACAGCGTGATCGACATCGCGCTGCTGGAGCATTGCCTCCGCGAGGACCTCAACCGGCGGGCCGCCCGGGTGATGGCCGTGCTGCGGCCGCTGCGGCTGGTGATCGAAAACTACCCGCAAGGCCAGGCGGAAGACCTCGACGCCGTGAACAACCCCGAGGACGCGAGCATGGGCACTCGCAAGGTCCCCTTCGGCCGCGAACTCTGGATCGAGCAGGACGATTTCCGCCTGGAGCCGCCCAAGGGCTATTACCGCCTGTCGCCGGGCAAGGAAGTCCGGCTCCGCTGGGGATACCTCGTCACCTGCACGGGCGTGGAGAAGGACGCCAAGACCGGGCAGGTGACCGCCGTCCGCGCGACTTACGACCCGGCGACCCGCGGCGGCAACACGCCCGACGGCCGCAAGGTGAAAGGCACCATTCACTGGGTCTCGGCGGCCCACGCCGTGCCGGCCGAGGTGCGGCTCTACGAGCACCTCTTCACCAAGCCCAACCCGGACGAGGTCGCCGCAGGCCAGGACTACAAGTCGAACCTCAACCCGGCTTCGCTGGAGACGTTGGCCGGCTGCCGGCTGGAGCCGGGCCTGGCCGCGGCCAAGCCGGGCGACCGCTTCCAGTTCGAGCGGCTGGGCTATTTCGCGGTCGATCCCGACTCGGCCTCCGGCAGCCTGGTCTTCAACCGCACTGTCTCGCTGCGGGACACCTGGGCCAAAATCGAAAAGGGGCAGAAGTAAGCCAGCCGCTTGCGGCTTCGCAAGGCCCGTCGCACAGGTTATGCTGGAGCGCAGCCGGAGAAGACCATGATTCGACAGGCCGCGCGAGCGTTGGGGATCCTCGCACTGGCAGCCGGGGTGTGGGCGGCGGGCGGGTGGCCGACGGAAGCCGCGGGGTCTCCGCCGCCGGCCGGCCCGGCTCCAGCCCGCTGGGTCTTCCAACCCGCCGAAGTCACACTCGATACAGTACCCGCCCCACCGGCCAGCATGTCCGTGTGCGGCTTCCGGCTGGTCGCTTGCGACGCGGGACCACAACTGGCCGTGATGGAACCGGCGGCCATGCTCGCGAGCCTGGAAGCGGGCGAAGAGGTAGCGGTCGCCCTGCCGGTCCAGTGCGCCGCCAGGCCATCGAGCGTCTCGGCAGAAGTGATGCTCGTGGACGGCAACGCGGCCGAAGTCAGCCTCTCGCTCGGCGACGAAAAAAGGGGACAGGCACCGTTTGCCGGAACGGCCCGGAGGGTGCTTCGCACAAATGGTGCCTGTCCCCTTTTTCCTCAGTCCGGCCGGCCGCTGCGGCTGGACGCGGCCGGCGCCGGCGGCAGCGCGAAGATCGTCATGCGCATGAAAGCGGTAGCGGGCACGGCCGGGGCGGCCGTCCGCTGGCGGAGCGTGCAGTTGACCGCCGCAGGCCGCACGCTGGACGTGCCGCTAACGCTCCCGGCGACGCAGTTGGGCAGCGGCCCGCCGGCCGTGCTGCCGCCGCTCCGCCCGGCGATCCAACGTGAACTGGTCGAGTGGGATTGGCGGATGCAGGACGGCATCGGCACGCCACGCGAGCCTGCGACCTACGCAGAGGCTATCGGGCAGACGTTGCGGCGGGGCGAGCGGTTGTTGGCCGATCTGCGGGCCGCCGGTGTGCCGCTGGATGCGGAGGCGGCCCGTTGGAAGTCGCTCTCCGCCCGCTGGCAGGCCCTTTCCGCAACTGCCGAGCCGGCGGCCTGGGAAGCCCTGTGGCGGGAAGTCCACGCCACTCGCCGCCGCATCGCCTTGAGCAATCCGCTGGCCCAAGTGCCGCGGTTGGCCTTCGTCAAACACGTCCCCGCCACCTTCAGCCACCAGTTGACGCAGTATCAGTCCAACTGTGCCCGGCCGGGCGGCGGGGTCTTCGTGCTGGAACGCCCCGCCACGGGCATGGCGTCGTGCCGCCAGCTCGCCACCGCGCTTCCGCCCGGCAGTTTCCAACACCTGGATGTCTCTTGGGACGGCCAGCGGCTGCTCTTTGCCTACTGCCGTGCGGACACCGCCCCGCCGGACCGCGAGAAGTGCCTCGACCGGCACTTCCACCTGTACGAGGTCCGTGCCGACGGCTCCGGCCTCCGCCAGCTTACCGACGGCCCTTACGACGATTTCGCGCCCCGCTACCTGCCGGGCGGGAAGATCGTGTTCGTCTCCACGCGGCGGGGCGGCTACCATCGCTGCGGCCGCGGTCCCTGCAACGTGTATACGCTGGCCCTCTGCGACGCCGACGGCGGCAATCCGCACACCATCTCGTTCCACGAGACGCACGAGTGGGACCCGGCCGTCTTGGACGATGGCCGCATCGTTTACACCCGCTGGGATTACGTCGACCGCGACGCCGTACACTACCAGCAGCTTTGGTCGGTCCGGCCGGACGGCAGCGACGTGCGGATCTTCTACGGCAATTACACGACCAACCCGGTGGGCGTGTGGGAGGCCCGGCCTGTGCCCGGCTCGCCGCGGGTCATGGCCACCGCCGCCGCCCATCACGCCATGACGGCCGGCTCGATCATCCTGCTGGACGTGGCCCGCGGGCTGGACGGCCTGCAGCCGATCACCCGGCTCACGCCCGACGCCCAATTCCCTGAAAGCGAGGCCAAGCTTGCGGGCTGGGGCGGCTCCGCCGTTGCGACCCGCGAGGAGCGACGCTGGCCGGGCCACTGCTACCGCTGTCCCTATCCGCTCTCCGAAAAATATTTCTTCGCCTCCTATAGTTTCGACACCTTGCTCGGCGAGCCGCTACAGAACCCGGCGAACATGTTCGGCCTATACCTGGTCGACGCCTTCGGCAACAAGGAGTTGCTCTACCGCGATCTGAACCATTGCAGCCTCTGGGTCATGCCGCTGGCGGCCCGCCCGACGCCGCCGCAGGTGCCGTCGCTGGCCGGGGACTGTCCCAGTTTTCGCGGGCGCCGCGCGGGCACCGAAGCGCAGCTTTGGTCGGCCGTGGTCGACGAAAATGGGACCGGGTACCCTCCGGGTGCCCTCGAGGCGGGCGCTGCGCGGCCGGAGGGAACGTTCCTGCTGCGGGACGTTTACCAGGCCTGGCCGGCCTTGCCGCCGGGCACGATCCGCCGGCTGCGAATCACGCAGGTCCTGCCCAAAACCACGCCGCACATCAACGATCCGACGGTGGGCATCCCCAACGCCTCGCCCGGCCGCCAGGTCTTGGGCACCGTGCCGGTCGAGGCCGACGGCTCGGCCTATTTCCGCGCCCCAGCCCGCATCGCGCTGGCCTTCCAGGCGCTGGACGGCCTGGGGCAGGCCGTGCAGACGATGCGCAGCCTGACCTACTTGCAACCGGGCGAGGTTTGCTCCTGCGTCGGCTGCCACGAGCGGCGGACGACCGCCCCGCCGCCCGGCCCCATGCCCCTGGCCCTGGGGCGCGAGCCCTCGGCCATTCAGCCTGGCCCCGACGGCTCGAAACCGCTGAGCTACCCGCTCCTCGTGCAGCCGCTCTTGGACAAGAAGTGCGTCTCCTGCCACAGCCTCGAGCGGCCCGAGGGGAAGGTCGTTTTGACCGGCCAACTGCAGGGGGCGTACACGGCATCGTACAACGCCCTGGCGCCGCGGGTGCCCTACTCGGCCTGGGGCGGCGGCATCGACGCCGGCTCGCCCACCGTGCCCGACCGCCTCGGCGCCCGCGGCAGCCGCCTCATGGCCCTGCTCCTGGCCGGCCACGAGGGCGTGGTGCTCGCGCCGGACGAGATCGAGCGTTTGGCCACCTGGATGGACACCAACGTGCTCTTCTACGGCACCTTCGACCCGGCCGACCAGCGCCGCCAGCAGCGCGGCGAGCGGATCAAGGGCCCGGCCCGCGAGTAGTGTAGTGTATCATCGTCGAGGGAACGTACTTGGGGCCGTTCTTGCGTGCCACTGGCTCTGCCAGTGCCCTTGATCACAAGGAACCCCCGCACTTGCAGAGCCAGTGGCACACCCGCGGAGCGTAAGGGGTACCCAGCCCCAGTTGCTGCATCGAGTCAGCATCGAACTACAGGCGGACGGCACTCATTGAGAATCGCCTGCACCGGCTCGGCCGGCCGTGGAGAGGCGATTGTACTCAGCCTCCTCGGCCGCCATTTCGGCATCCATCGCTTCGCGATTCGCATGGTAATACGTGATTGCAGCGTGGACCTGCGCCATGGTCAGGTGCCCGTACTGGTCGGCGATTTCTTCGGGGCTACGCCCCATCTTGTACCAGCCGGCAATACGCAGCACGGAGACGCCCGTCCCGGCAATGCAGGGACGCCCGCCGCAAACGCCCGCAGTTTGTTCGATCAGCGTTCCAATGTCGGTTACCGCGGCCATAATCACCCTCCCGAAGTTCGCCCCTTGTTTCATTCTAATCCCGTTGGGGGGACGGAGCAACGGGGGTGTGGGCGATGGGAGCCACCGCGATCCTGTCATCGCGAGCATGTCGCCGTCCCGGCGGCCTGCCGCCTGCGCATATCGGCGAGCACGTCTGCCGCGCTGCGCGTGCTCGTCCGCCCGGCACGCAGTGCTTCTGATCGACGTTGCAGTTCCCTCGAGAATTCGCCACCTGATACGGTTGCACGGCAACCGGGATCAGCGGCGCTGGGAAGGGATTCTTTGGAGTCGGCCGCCAGGCTGCGAGCTAAAGCCGCAGCCACGGAGGCGCGGTCCTCAGGAGGCAAGCCCAGCGATTCTTGCATGATTTCTTCACGTTGCAGCATGATGGGGCCCTCGCTTTGGTCCATTATATGTGATTGTCCCACCCCACCCTCGTCCAGGGGGCCCCCTTCCGGCCGAAATAAAGCCGAAGGCTGGCCTTCTTGGGGCCCTCGGGGGGACAGTCCGGGCGCCTTCACTGCCGCCCGGGCCGCAGCGGCGCGGCCGCAGCCGCCTACTCGCCAATCTTCCCCGCAGGCTCATCGGTTGGCGATCCCCATTCAGCGTCGAAACCTTCTCTTAGTCGCCGAAGAACTGCGGCGCGGTTCATTCCGTTCGCTTGCTCGTATGCGTTTGCAATGTGCTTGGCTAAATCGACCAGCAGTATCCCCCAGCTTGCTGGATCGCTCCAGAGGCCGGTAGCGAGCGACACGTGCTGCCTCCCACCCGCTACCCAGACTCGCAGCAGCTCGATGGCGCGCGCATCGTCGGCCGCGGGGCCCGGGATCGGAAGTTGCCTAGAGTCTGTATCCATTGCAAGCCTCACTCAGGCAGCCCTATGACGGATGTAGCTTCGGGGCACCGTCAGCCAACGACAATCGCCCCCCAGACCACACCCTCCCCAGAACAACCAACCTCGCCGGCCTTCCCGCGTCCCCAGTTTAGCTGTGTCCGCCGCCGTGCGTCAAGAACCGGGCGACCGTCGACGCCACTGGCGGGGCTGCTCAGCGGCGGCCCGCGGCGGGATTCTCCGGAAGGCTGACCGGCCTGCGTCCCCAGGCTGCAGAATGACTGTATGGCATTCTGCCACACAGTCGGCTATAAGTGCATGGTAGGCTGCCAACTCCAGACGCAGGTCCAGACATGTCCACCCACGCCTCGGCCAACGACGCCCGACTGAACTTCCGCCTGCCCACGGAACTGAAGCAGACCATCAAGGAGGCCGCTGCCCGGATGGGGCAGTCGGTCAGCGATTTCGCCGTTTCCACGCTTGTCGAGACGGCCCGGAGTGTGATTCAGCAAGGCAGCGCGACCCGGCTGTCCCGGAAGGATCGTGACGTTTTCCTCGCGCTCCTGGACGACAAAGATGCCCGCCCTAATCAAGCCCTAGCGGCTACCGCCAGAAAGTATAAGAGGCGCCGTGGCTGAAACACCGCATCCCGATTGGGACATCCAAAGGCATCTGAAATACGGCTTCGTGCCGCTGCAGGACGACCGCCGCCACCTGTTCTTGCCGATGCAGATCGTCCGACAGTTGAAGCTGCCGCCACTATGAGCGGCCCGTGCTGTCGGCAGCCCTCTCCAACACAGAAAGTGGAGAACAGACCCGCCTGCGGCCGCCGTCGCGCCTTGTTGACAGCACAGCATCCTCCGGCTAGGCTGGCAGCATTTGCAGGCGGTTACTTTCCTTACGGAGGTTCCTGAGATGGCGGAGAGAGCAGCACCCAAGCGACGCGCCTCGCGGCAAGTCATGGCCGAATTGGTGGCCGATGCCGAGAAGACCGTGGCCGAGCGGAAGGAGAGCGAGGCCAAGCCGGAGGAACGCATCGCGGCCAAGGCCGTCGGCGAGGCGGTGGCGGTGGCCGACGCGCTGTCCAGCGAGGGCGTGGTCCGCTTGATCGGCGAGCTGAAGTCGACGATGCTTCGCACGCTCACCCAACTTTCCGATCGACTGGAAGAGGAAATCGGCAAGTACAGCCGCGTCTGCCGCGCCATCGCGGCCAAAGACAGCGAGCTGGAGGAGATCTACGAGATCCAGCGTTCGGCATCGACGCTCTTGGCCTTCCTGGAAACGCACCAGCGCAAGCAGGAGGAAATGGAGCGCAACCTCCAGGCGGAGAAGGACCAGTTGCAGCACGAGATCGAAACCACGCGGGCCGAGTGGGAGAAGGAGCGCCGGCAGCACGAACAAGAGACCAAAGAGCGCGATGCCGCGGAGCAGAAGCGCCGCCAGCGCGAGCTGGAAGAGTACAAGTACACCTTCGCCCGCGAACAGCAGCTCGCCCGCGACCAGTCGGGCGACGAGCTTGCCGTGGCCCAAAAGGAGTGGGCGGAGCGCAAATCCCAACTGGAGCGCGAGTGGGGCGAGCGAGAAAAGGCGCTGCTTGCCGGCGAGCGGGAATTGGCGGAGCTTCGCGCCCGCACCGCAGCCTTTGCGCAAGAGCTGAAGGCCGCGACCGAGCGCGCGGCCGCCGAGGCCGTCGAGCGCGCCCAGCAGCAGCACAAGGCGGCCGAGGAACTGCTCCGCCGCGAGTTGGAAGGGGAAAAGAACGTTCTGGCCACGAAGATCGCCGCCTTGGAGCGCACGGTCAAGGAGCAGGCCGAGCAGCTTTCCCGGCTCGAACAACAGGCCGAGAAGGCCTACACGCAGGTTCAGGAAATCGCCGTCCGCGCGATTGAAGGGTCCGCCAGCACGAAGCAACTGGCCAACCTTCAGCAGCTTTTTGCGGAACAGGTGCGCAAGGGCGGTTCGCCCGAACGCTGACGGCGTGGAGGCCGACGGGAGGCCGGAAGGCAACGGCGGCCTTCGCGTCAGAGAACGATCGGACCAGCCTCCAGCGGCTGATCGGCGCCGGCGGCCCGGCGCAGGGTGCCACTGGCTCCGCCAGTGCTTTTCTGCGAGGGCTCAGCCGGGCGCTGGCAAAGCCAGTGGCACACAGCGTATATCACCCGTGTGGCATCCGTGGTCGACTCGCTTCCTCCGCTCCTCTTGACCGTCCGCGGTGTCCGTGATATATGATAGGTAAACCCGTGAAACGTGATGGTATTGCCGTGACATCTGACACAATACCGCCGGAAACGCCAGCCCGGCCTGTCCTGGTCGAGGTCTGGCGCGAGGCCTGCCGGCACATCGAAATCGACGAGTCCACGCGCAATATTGCCGGGATCTTGGCCCGCCACGTCCCGATCGGACAGCTCCTGGTCCGCAGGATCGACCGGCAGCGGTCGTGCCTGGATACCGTCGCCGTGGGCGTGCCGGCACCCGATTATCTCCTGCACGAAGCCCGCACGCCCTGCAACGAGGCGCAACTGAAGGAGCTGCTGGCTTGGTGCGGCAAAGGGAAGATTCTGCGGCGGAGGGCCGATTCTGCCGGACGGGGACCCTTGGCGACGATCGTGCCGGCGGGGACGGCGGCCGAGGTCCTGGCCGGCCCGCTCGGCGCACCGGCGAATCCGGCGGGCGTGCTGATCCTGATCGCCCGCCCGCCGGACACCTTCGACTCTCGCCACGGCCAGCTCTTCGAGGCGCTCTTGGAGCCGTTCTCGGCCGCGCTGGAGAACGACCAGCGGCTCCGCGAGATGACGGCCATGCGGGCCGCGGCCGAGGCCGACAACCAGTCGCTGTTGAAGCGCCTGGGCCGCCGCGAGCTGACCGACGCCGTCGTCGGCGGCAGCTCCGGCTTGCGGCACGTGATCGAGCGCGTGGATCTGGTCGCCCGCTCCGACGCCCCGGTCTTGATCCTGGGCGAGACCGGCACCGGCAAGGAAGTCATCGCGCGGATGATCCACTCCCAGTCGCCGCGGGCCGGCGGGCCGTTCCTGCGGGTCAACTGCGGCGCGATCCCGCCGGAGTTGATCGACTCGCAGCTCTTCGGCCACGAGCGCGGCGCCTTTACCGGCGCGGTCGAAGCCCGGCAAGGCTGGTTCGAGCGGGCCGACCGCGGCACGCTGCTCTTGGACGAAGTGGGGGAGCTGCCCCTGGCCGCCCAGGTCCGCTTGCTGCGAATCCTGCAGGACGGCTGGATGGAGCGGGTCGGAGGTCATGAGCCGGTACACGTCAACGTGCGGATGGTCGCCGCCACGCATCGCGACCTGGCGGCGATGGTCGCCGACGGCCAGTTCCGCGAGGACCTCTGGTACCGCATCTCCGTGTTTCCCATCCACCTGCCGCCGCTCCGCCAGCGGCTGGAGGACATCCCCGAGCTGGCCCGGCATTTTGCCGAGCGCGCGGCCACCCGCTTCGTCCTGCCCCCGGCCCAGCCCACGCCGCAGGACATCCAGCTCTTGACCGGCTACTCCTGGCCGGGCAATATCCGCGAGCTGGCCGCCGTGATCGACCGGGCGGCGATCCTCGGCAACGGCAAGCGGCTGGAGGTGGCCCAGGCCTTGGGCGCGACGGCGAAGCCCCTCGCGCCGGCGGCGGCCGCGGAAGCGCCGGCAGACACCGCCTCCCCCGCGCAATCATTAGCGCTGGACGAGGTCATGCGGCGGCACGTCGAGAAGGTCCTGGCGCTCACCCACGGCCGCATCGAAGGCCGCCGCGGCACGGCCGCCTTGCTCAAGATCAACCCGCACACCCTGCGGGCGCGGATGCGCAAGCTGGGCATCGACTGGGCCAGCTTCCGCGACCGCGAGGAAGCGTGAAACGCGGCCTCACGCGTTACGACAACGGCAGGGTGGATGGGCCCGCGCGGCCGGGGAGCCTACGGTTTCTTGGCGGCGGCTTCCTGGGCCAACTGGCCGTAATGCGTTCCCTCGAACCGTTCGGCCAGGCCCTTCAGCGCGGCGGTCCGCCCCCTGGGCGTCGTCGCAGCGCTTCGCTGCATGAGGGCGTCGTATGCCTTCTTGGCGGCCAACTCGCGCTTGAAGTCCTCGTCCTTCTCCAGGAACGCCACGACTTCGCGGGCCTTCTTGCTCTGCGGGCTTTGCTTGAAGGTCTTGCCCAGGGCCGTGGCCTTCTCGTGGGCCTGGAGCTGTTCGGCCGCCGACCCCTTGTACAGGCCGCGGATCTCGCCCAGCCGGGCGTCCAACAGCTTCGCCACCGCCGCGTCGACTTCGTCCTTCTCGGATGCCCCCAGCGGCGTCTTGGCCTTTTTCACCGTCGCCTCAGTGAGATCGCCGATCTCGATGGGCCACAGCGCCGCCTGCACGTCCGCCGACATCTGCGGGTCGAGAACCTTGAACTTGCCGAGGTCGGTCCGCTTCGAGATCTCGGAGGCCAGCACGAACTCCTTGCCGCCCGCCTTGTCGTAAAACATCCCGGCCTCGCCCTGCTTGCTCGCCTTGCCGTCCGGCTCGATCCACACGTACTGGTAGAGATTGCTCTTGAAGCCAAGCCGCGTGTGGATCGTCGGATCCCAACCGTGAATGATGTTGGGCGCGAAGAAGCCGCGCTCGGTCAGGTACGGCCCCGCCTCCTTGGGGCTCTTATCGGCATCTACCGCCAGCACCACCACCGGCTTGCCCTGGATCGCCGTGCGAAGCTGGTTCATGAGGTCCGGCGACCACTTGTTGGCGATCGGACACCAAGTGGCGTAGACCAACAGCAGCACCGTCTTGCCCTTGAGGGATTCCAGGCTTGCGGCGGGTCCTTGCCAGCGCACGCCCTCCAACGACGGCGGCCTGATCAGCGCGGCGGCCTCGCCGCCCGCAACCGCCCGGACCAGGCACGCCAGCACGATCCACGTCGCGAAGCAGCAGGACCATCTCATGGACCGAATCCCTTTCCAGAAAGCCAAGCAGTGGAAATCTGCGCCTCCGAGACCGAGGGAACTGCAATATATTATTGCACGCCCTGGCCCCGCGGGGAAGCGGGGAAGAATTGCCGATTCCGCATTGACAGCCATCGCTCCGCTGGACATAATCCGCCCTTCTCGTCGGGATCCGAGGGTCGGGTTGTGAAACCGGTTCCAGACAGTGCCCGCGTGCAGGGAACTCGGGACTGTGGCAAATACGTTGCGATTTGCTACGGGCTGGCCGCGGTCTCGGCGTTTTGGGGATTCTGGGCACAAGCGGCAACCCAGGAAGAGATGTCGCCCTCTCCGCCGGCGACCATGCCTGGTTCAGGGCTGAAATTCCCCACGCTCTTTGGCCAAGGGGCCGCCGCTGGCGATGGCGCTGGTCAGCAGGAGTGCCCCGGTGGGCCTGGGCCAGCCGAGCCGTGCCAGTCTCCTTTCGGAGGCGGGCTGGAGGCGTGCCCTTGCGGGCCCTGGCAGGGATGGTCGCAACGGCCGTTGGGGGCCGACTGGTTTGCCGGCGTGGTCCAGGGCTCTCCGCTGATCGACGATTGGGTGGGCATGAAGACGGGATTCCTGGGTGGTTTCGGCCTGAACTATGACGCCACGCCCCGTTGTGGCGTGGAAACACGCTTCGCTTTCGCCTCCGTCGCGCTCTACGACGGCGAGTTGGCCCGGCTTGCCGCCAGCCAACTCGACAAGAACGTTTGGTTCAACCCCAACCGCCACGGCGAGCTGTTCCAGTGGGACGTCGACCTCATGTATTACCCCTGCGGCGACCGCCCCTGGCGCCCCTATCTGTTCGTCGGCCTGGGGGTGACGAGCGTCCACTTCTCGGACCTGCTGGAAAAGACCTACTATCGGGCGGCCCCGTCATTTCCAGTCGGGTTGGGTGCAAAGTACCTCTTGACCGACTGGCTGGCCTTCCGCATCGAGTGCGCCGACGACGTTGCGGTTGGTGGCCAGAACATCGACACGATGCACAACGCCACGCTGACGGCCGGGGCCGAGATCCGCTTCGGCGGGCCGCACCATGCCTACTGGCCCTGGAATCCCGGCCGGCATTATTGGTAGTGGCCGGGGACCGGCCCAGGTTCGCACCTGGTGCCCGCCCGCTAAACCCGCCTGTTAAACCCTCATTGGGGCATGGTCTCCGACCACGCCCCCTGCCGCGACCGCAGGTCTCCTTCGCTGCTTGGGACACCTGACGGGCGACTCTCGGCGGGGTGAGAGCCCCGCGCCGAACAGGGCCGTTCCAGGGCCCCCTTGGAAAACTCCGCTGGAGATGCCATAATTGCGCGTTTCGCCGCCGGGCTGGAATCGCGGCTTGGCGGATTGGCCGTCGATTTCCCCGAGTTGCACGGAGCCCTTCCATGTTTAAGAACCTGAGCCCAACGGCCCTTGGCATTAGCGGTCATCAGAGCGAAATCATCGAACTGGCCCTGACTTACGGTTTCGGGGGGATGGACTTGAACGTGACCGACTTCGCCACGCGGGCAAGGCTGAAGGGGATGCCCTACGCCCAGCGGTTGATCAAGAGCGCCCGGATTCGCCTGGGTACGTTCCAACTGCCGCTGGACTGGGATGCCGATGAGGAGAGCTACCAGCGGGAGTTGAAGAAGTTGCCGGAGTATGCCCAGGCAGCGGCGGCCGTGGGCTGTACGCGGGCCACGGCAACGCTGGCCCCCGCCGGCGACAAGCGGCCCTATCACGAGAACTTCGAGTTCCACCGCCGCCGCTTCCAGGAGATTTGCAAGGTCCTGGAGCCCTCCGGCGTCCGCTTGGGGGTGGCCTTCCAAGCCGCCGAGTACCTCCGCAAGAGCCAGGCCTTCCAGTTCATCCACGATTTGGACGCGCTGTTGTTGCTGTTGAACATGGTGGCCGCCCCGAATATCGGCCTGGTGCTCGACCTGTGGGACATCGTGGCCTCGGGGGGTTCGCTGGAGAGCGTCCGCAAGATCGATCCGGCCCAGATCGTGGCCGTGCAGGCGGCCGACATGCCGGCCGAGGTCGCATTGAGCGATTTGGACGAGAAGTCCCGGCTGCTGCCGAGCACCGACAACCCGCGGATCGATCTGGCCACCCTGTTGGTCTTCCTCAAGGAAGTCGGCTATGACGGACCGGTGACGCCGAAGCCGTCGCGGGGCGTGCTGCCGAGCCGCCGCCGCGACGTCATCGTCAGGCAGGTAGGCGATGCGATGGAAAGGGTTTGGCGGGCGGCCGGGCTCGCCTCCGAGCGGCGACCGATCCCCTCCGCCGCCGCCAGCGAATCGCCGCTCCTCTGAATAGCCTTGCGGTTTCACAGGAACCCACCACGGATCACGCACAGCGGAAAAGCCTGTTCCACTGGGACCGCGGGTTGAAACTCACGCAGGCCGACCTGGCGATCGACTTTCGCCGGCGGCAGCCCCGGGCGTTCATCTCGCACGCCCACAGCGACCACATTGCCCGGCACGAGTACGCCCTCTGCACGCCCGCCACCGCCGCACTGTATCAACTCCGCCTCGGCCCGCGCCCGACCTTCGAGCTGCCTTACCGCACGCCCATCGACTGGGGAGGCCTGCGTCTGACGACCTATCCGGCCGGCCACTGCCTCGGGTCGGCCATGCTGCTGGCGGAAGACCGAGGCCAGTCGCTGCTCTACACGGGCGATTTCAAGCTCGGGCCTTCTGCCACCGCCGAATCGGCCGAGTTGCCCCATGCCGACACGTTGGTGATCGAGAGCACGTACGGCGATCCACAGTACTGCTTGCCCCCGCGTGAGGAAGTGCTCGGGGAGTTCTTCGCCTTAGTCCGCCGCACGCTGGAGGCCGGAAGTGTGCCGGTCATCTTGGGCTACGTTTTGGGCAAGGGCCAGGAGCTGACGCGGCTGCTCAGCTCGCAGGGCATCGGCGTGCTCCAGCACCGCCGGATCTACGAGGTCAGCCGGGTCTACGAGTCCTTCGGCGTGCACTTGGGCGATTATGGGTGTTTCACCGGGCGCGCGGAACCGGGCCAGGCGGTGGTCGTGCCTGTCGGCACACCGCTGGGCAGCATCCCGGGCGCGGTTCGCTTCGCCCTGACGGGCTGGGCCGTCCAGCGGGGTGCAAAGTACCGGCTCGGGGTGGATTACGCCCTCCCCCTGTCGGACCATGCCGATTACCCCGAGCTCTTGGAAGCGGTCGAGCGGGTCGAGCCGCAGACCATTTTCTGCACCCACGGCCCGGCCAGCTTCGTCGACCGGCTGCGCGACCTGGGCCACGACGCCCACGTGCTGGGCCGCCCAAGCGAGCCGCGGCTGTTTTGAAGCCGCTTGCGGCCTAGCGTCGCAGGGCTGGCGATCTACACGGCGGGCGACCAGGCCGACCATGCTGCGCACGGTGCCCGCCGGTGCCCCGCCCGCTAGACTCCACTGCCGGCTTGCCAAGCTCCCAAACTCCGCCACCCCCCCGGTTTGGTCTTCTTGCGCCGGCCCGATTCTGCTACTATCCCCGCCATGAAGGTTCTGGCCCTGATCGAGAGTGCCGACCACGTCTGCTTCCGCTATCGGCTCAACGCGCTGGCGTGGGCGATGGCCGAGCGGGGGCTATATCTGGAGGCCATGCCGCTGGCAAAGCGCCTTCTTCCGCGGTTGGGCCAATTGGCCGCGGCGGCCCGGGCCGACCTGGTGATCCTCCAGCGGAGGTTGTTGCCGCGCTGGCAATTGCGTTTGCTGCGGCGGCTCTGCCGGCGGCTGGTCTATGACCTGGACGACGCCATGTTCCGCCGCGACAGTTTCAGCCCGCGGGGGAACCTCAGCTCGATGCGGTTGGGGCGTTTCCGCACAATCGTCCGCGCCGCCGACGCGGTCCTGGCCGGCAACGACTACCTAAGGCAGTACGCGGCCGCATACACCGATCCCCGGCGGGTTTACCTGGTCCCCACCTGCGTCGAGCCCGGCTGGTACCGGCCGGCCCTGCACGCCCGAACCGGCCCGATGGTCCGTCTGGCATGGATTGGCCAGCGGGCGGTGCTCCCTTCGCTGGCATGTGCCGGCGGGCAATTGGCCGCGGCGGCGGCGGCGCTGCCCGGCCTCCAACTCAGGCTGATCTGTGACGTCGCTCCGGCTCACCTCCCAGTGCGGGTCGTCCTGAGGCCATGGTCCTCGGCCACTGAGGCGGACGAGCTGGCCGAGAGCGACATCGGCATCAGTTGGCTGGTGGACGACCTGTGGAGTCCGGGCAAGTGTGGTCTGAAGGTGCTCCAGTACATGGCGGCCGGGCTGCCGGTGGTGGCCAACCCGGTCGGCATCCATCGTTGCTTCGTCGTGGATGGCGTGACGGGGTTCTTGGCCGAGACGCCTGCCGAGTGGGCGCGCGCGATCACCCGCCTGGCCGCCGATCCCGCGTTGCGCAACCGCATGGGAGCCGCGGCGCGGCAGCGCGTGACCGACGAGTATGGCGTGCAACAATGGGGTCCGCGCCTCGCAGCCGTGCTGGACGCGGTTGCCCATGGGCAGCCGGGCAGTCTGCACATGCCCGGCGGGCAGGCGGACAGCGGCGAGCACCGTGCGAGACCATGCTGCCTGGCACCTGGTCGGCCTGGTCCGCCGGCCCAGTCGCCGGCTGGCGAACCGCGGCCCGGCCGCTTATAATCAGATGCGGCTCGTGAAACGGGTGATTGGCGCCCTTTGTACGACTTCCGCGACCAGCCTTCGGCCGGGACCAACCTGCGGTTAGCACCTCCGGGGCCCGCCGACGACCAGCCTTTGGTCGGGCAGCAACCTGCGGTTGCTGCCCCGGTCGCGGCAAAAGGCGCCTGTCCCCTTTTTCGGACGCAGAGACAGGGGCGATGTTGACGTTCCGGACGTTTCACAACACCGATCCGCCGGCGATCGCTTCGATTTGGGCGAGCCGTGCCGGGCAGGCCGGCCTGTTTCAGCCTGTGTCCACCGATCTGCTGGAACAGCACGTCTATGCCAAGCTCTATTTTGATTATCCGGGCCTGATCCTCGCCTTGGATGGCAGCCGGGCGGTCGGGTTTGCCCACGCCGGTTTCGGCGCGACCGACAGCGGCGACGGCGTGTCGACCGAGCTGGGAACCACCTACCTGGTCCTGGTGCGGCCTGACTGCGACGAGGCCAGAATCACGCGGGCCCTGCTGGAACACTCCGAAGACTATCTCCGCAGTCGCGGGGCCAAGGTGCTTTACAGCGGGGGCATCCAGCCGCTCAGCAGCTTTTACTTGGGCCTCTACGGGGGCAGCGAGTTGCCCGGCGTGCTGGAGTCCGACACGGTGGCCCAGCAGACCTTCGCCGAGGCCGGTTATCGGGAGATCGACCGGACGATCCTCTTGCAGCGGGAGCTGGCCACGTTCGAGGCCGTGGTCGATCGCCGGCAGATGCAGATTCGGCGGCAGATGCTGGTGGAGATCGTGCTGGACCCGCCGTCGCGGAACTGGTGGGAGGCCTGCACGCTGGGGGCGTTCGACCTCACGCGGCTGGAGGCGGTGCCCCGCAGCGGCGGTCCTGCGGTGGCCGCGGCCACCTTCCGCAACATGGACCTCTTGGCCGGCGCCGCGCGGCCCGCAGCCCTGGGACTGATCGACGTCTGGGTCGAAGAGTCGTTCCGCCGCCGCGGACTGGCCATGTTCCTGCTGGGCGAAGCCTTCCGGCACTTCCTCCACGAAGGCATCGGGACGGTCGAGGTCCAGGCCATGCAGCACAATATTGCCGCCCTGGGACTCTACCAGAAGCTGGGCTTCCAACAGGTCGCTCACGGCAGTGTCCTGCGGAAGGAGAGCTGACCGGGGCTCACGCCGCCTTCTTCACTTCGCGGTGTTTCTTGTGCGGCTCCTTCCACCGCCGGTGGACCCACCAGTATTGCTCCGGCGCTTTTCGGATGGCTTCCTCCAGCTTGTGGGTATACCACTGCGTCAGGTCGCGGACCGTGGCGAGCTCGGGCGCCTGCCGCGGATCGGCCAGGGCGGAGGTGACCATCTCGAAGCGCATCGGTTGCTCCAGCCGCCGGGCATAGCAGACGGCCACCGGGGCCTCATGCTCCAGGGCCAGCAGGGCGATCGCCTTGTGGGCGGAGGCCGGCCGGGAAAAGAACTCGACCCAACAGCCCTTCTCCCCCGCGTGCTGATCGGCCAGAAAGGCCAGCGTCCCGCCGCGGGAAAGGACTGCCAGGATCTGATCGTAGCCCCCGTTCTTCGGGATCAGGTACTGGCCCGTGGCGCCGCGGAAGCGGGCCAGGAAACGGTCCAAGTAAGGATTGTCCAGATTGCGGGCGACGGTGAAGGTCGGGAAGCCCAGCACGCCCAGGGCGTAGCCGCCCAACTCGAAGTTGCCGAAATGGCCGGTGACGATGATCACCGGCCGCCCGCTCAAGAGCAACCGCACCAGCGGCGCCACGTCGCGCAAGCGGACGAATTGCCGCCAGTTGGTATCATGGATCTTCCGCGAAATGTGCGTCACTTCGACGGCCAAGAGGAACAGGTGTTCCCACATCCGCCGGGCCAACCGCCGCCGCTGGCCGGCGGAGAGCTCCGGGAAGGCGATCGCGAGGTTCTCCTCGACCACGTCGGCCCGCAGCCCGAGCACGTTGCCCACCAGCCACGCCAGCCAGCGTGCCACGCCCCGTCCCATGGCGATCGGCAGGGCTTGCACGATCGCGATCAGGATGCGGACCAGGACGTAAGCCGGATAATCGAGCAGATGCTTGCGGGACATGCCGTCATTGTCCCGAAAACGGCCGGACGAGCCAAGAGGAAAAAAGGGATTGGGGATTAGGGAGCGCCGGAGGCAGGCAGCGGGCGTTGAAAAGCCCGTGGACTGCGTCCGCGGGTTATTGCGCTCCGGAGGGGGCGGCCGGTAGAAGCGGAAACGATGGGCGGTGGGCAGTGCTAGGCGAAGCTACAAGCGGCTTTCATCCTTTGTCCTTTTGCCTTCCGACTTTCCCCCTTCACCCTTGCTCCAATCCCCAATCCCTAATCCCCAATCCCCTTCTTCCTGGCCCGCAGCACGGGGTCGGCGGCCAAGGGCAGCGGCACGGCGCGGCCGGTCTCGGCCGCCTTGTAGATTGCCAGGATGATCTCGACGGAGCGGCGGCCCTCGGGACCGTCCACCAGCGGGGTGGTGCCTTTGCGGACGGCCTCCAGCACGTCGCGGAACTGCCGGGCGTGGCCGTGATGGCCGATGGCCGCGGGGTCGGCCGCCCCGCCGCCGCTGCTGGTGCGGCCGGCCATCTTCCGCTGGATGGCCGCATCGCGCGGCTTCTTCTTGGCGAAGTCCCACTTGACCAGGTCTTCTTCCTCCATGACGGCGGAGCCTTCGGTGCCGTGGATCTCGATCCGCTTCAGGTAGCCGGGATAAACGGCCGTGGTGGCCTCGATCGTGCCCAGGGCGCCGTTGCCGAAGCGGACGGCGGCCACGGCCACGTCCTCCACCGCGATCCGCTGGTGGGCCAGCAGTGCCGCGCTGCCGCGGACCTCGGCCACCGGCCCCATCAGCCACGCCAGGAGATCGACGCTGTGGATGGCCTGGTTCATCAGCGCGCCCCCGCCGTCCAGTTGCCAGGTGCCCCGCCAGGCGCCACTGTCGTAGTAGGCCTGGCTGCGGTACCACTTGACGATGGCGTCGCCGAGGGTGAGCCGTCCGAAGCGGCCTTCCAGCATCGCCCGCTTGAGCTCCTGGCTGGAGTCGTGGAATCGCGAGGGGAAGACGGTCGAGAGGACCACGCCCGCCGCGCGGCAGGCTTCGATGATGCGGTCGCAGCGGCGGAGCGTGATTTCCAGGGGCTTCTCCACGATGACGTGTTTTCCCGCCCGGGCGGCGGCCAGCGCCGGCTCGAGGTGCGCCCCGCTGGGCGTGCCGATCGTGACCACTTCGACGGCCGGGTCGGCCAGCATCGCGTCCAGGTCGTGATAGGCCGTGCAGCCGGTCGCCTCGGCCAGCCGGTCGGCGGCGGCCACGGCAGTGTCGTAGCACGCCACGAGTTTCGCGCCGCGGACGTCGGCGATGGCCCGGGCGTGGAACTTCGCGATCATGCCGCAGCCGATGATGCCGAAACCTGTTGCCATGGTCTGTTTCCTCCTGGATGGGAGGAGCCATTATAGCGCACCCGGCCGCGCAGACAACAGGGGGCCGCCTCACGAACCCAGCACGTTTCCTGGCAGCGTGGTCCGCGCCGGGCACCATGCGCAGCATGGTACCCCGTGCCGGCAACATTAGGGCGGCCGGCAGTTCTCGCCCCCCGCGCGTCACAACCCGGCCAGTAACACGAGCACGGTGCAGTAGTTCAACGACATATGCAGCACGATTGCCGGCACAATGCGGTGGGTGCGGTAGTACAAGCTCCCCAGCACCAGGGCGAAGAAGAACAGCGGCGCGGGGTCCGCCGCCACGCCTTTGGGCAACAGGCTCCAAAAGAGGAACTGGATGGCGTAGATCGGAACGGCCACCG
>Ga0326728_10012328_pt1 | contig 19038 bp, 22 predicted proteins | sample MB3enrmetagenome_FD_207602 | JGI IMG/M metagenome (GOLD analysis project Ga0326728, IMG submission 207602) | Lab enriched peat soil microbial communities from McLean, Ithaca, NY, United States - MB31MN | ecosystem: Environmental > Terrestrial > Soil > Wetlands > Peat | place: USA: New York... | reverse complement strand
AGCTCTACCAGGAAGCCTGGCACAAGAAAGAGGACGTTTAATAGCAGGGTTACCTGTCATCACTGCATGATCCGCAGTTCCCTCCCAGCCCCCTGATGCCGATACGGTAACAGGGGGCTTCCTTTTTGAATTTAAGGCTAGGGTACCAGGGTATAGGCATGCAGAGATCGCATTTTTTTCTTTACAAGCAAAATTGCCTCGTGTATGAATCGCAGCTTGTAAATTTTATACGGGGACAAATAGGACGGGAATATGACTTTGAAACCAGATAAACTCAAGTTTTTCCGATACATGCTTCAGCAGAAGATTGATGAGTTGTTGGATGATGCAGGAAAGACCTTCAACGGGATGGTCAATAGTGAAGGCAACCTGCCCGATCCGAATGATCAGGCAACCCTCGAAACGGACCGTAGCTTTGAATTGAGAATCCGTGACCGGGAGCGCAAACTGATCTTGAAGCTTCAGGAGGCGATAAAGCGAATTGATGATAAAACATACGGCATCTGTGAGAACTGCGGGGAACAGATCTCAGAAAAGAGGCTTCTTGCCCGCCCCGTGACGACCCATTGCATCGACTGCAAAAACAAGCTGGAGAAACTTGAAAAGCTGAGGGTTGGCTAAATCATGTGCATTAGTTTGTCTTTGCGGTGGATCGCAGTGTAAACCCCTTTCCCTTCACTGTCAAAGTGGATTTGAAATTCCCTGTACGCTTCGGTTCCCATCGATAATGTGGTGAATGTATGCTGTAAAATGCAGGCATATCTATCGATGACCACCCGGAGGAGCTTTCTTGCCTTACGAGGATTCTTTGTTGTGACCTGCCTTTAAACTATTGCTTGGTGAAAGCATTGAGGCTATGCCATTCCAGATCACATCAGATTTCCGTTGTATTACTTCCATGACATCCGTGTGCAGACCTCCCCTGTCAAAGGCCTCCTGTAACGAATAGGCCATCTTTTCCAAGGGGCTGTGTTGATAGCCATCTTGCATGAGACCTATTCCATAGGCCAGCAGAAAGTTATCAACGCCTAGTCGCTCCCATTGCGCGACGTGAACCAGTTCGTGAAAATGAAGGCTTTCTGATTTTCGCTGCAGACAGCTCACAAAAAAAGTGTCCATGTATGTGATGCCAGCAATGGGCATATGTTCGATCCATGAAAACTCGTTTAGACCCATAAGGCTCAGCGGAGGAAACGGCACCTTGCCAGTGACCACCACGACTTTTGCTGTTCTGAGAAAATCAGGTGGAAAGGTTTTTTCAATTTGCGGAAAGGCGAGGGTGATCACGGGGACAGCCTGATCCTTGTTCTCCTCTAGGATATATTCTATCCATCCCCGAACCGTAGGCAACATTAAACGGAACTTATGTACCTGATCAATTAAATTCATATCGCTTTCCATTGGTGCTGTCTTTGATGATAATAAGATTAGACGATTCCTCGTCATTTCTCAATGTCCTGGATATCGACAACTTTTAAGCCGTATCTTGGTTCATTTTGGTTTTTCCGAGGTTATCCCCGGTTAAGGTGGTTACACTTTTTGGGGTAACTCTATAGACCAGCATCTGTTCATCTATGTGGTGGTCATTAACTGTGGAATGTCCCAAAAGGCAGTATCAGAACAACAGACGAGGGAGGAACTAGCATCATTGGGATAACAATAAGAATTGTAAGTATTCTCAAATATAAAATCTTCAAAAAATTACTGATGCCAAGCCCCTATGACTCTTTTGGAACAAATATCTATAACAGCACATACACAAGAAGTCCTGTTCCAAAACAGAAAAGAGTATCGCGAAGAAAAACCTCCATGCCCATGAAGGGATCGGTGTGTGTGCTCCCAAGCCCCCGCAAACTCCACCAATCCACTTGTTAGTTTTTGATTTTGTAAATCTCTGAAGCCAGTTTGGCATTGTTTTATCACAAAATCATTGAGTCATCGATGAAAAGCACGTGGGAAATAATGTGCCAATAACGGGTATTTGATTCGCATTAACCATTGAATAAACCTCTTGCCAAGTGTCTATTCTGCAATTATTTCACTTGAACTCCAATGATATTTGGAATCGGAAATTGTACTTCTTTCCTGTCATTAGTATTTACTGGTATTCCATTGTTTCCGGTAAGGTCGAGAGAAAACTCCTTCGTATTAATTGACAAGCTAGCGATGGGACCACCCTCCACATGCATCATACGGGTAACACCCAAACCGAGAGCATTGACCGCTTCGTTGAATTCTCTCATGGTCAATGGTGATTGACAAAATAAAAATAGCACACGTCCTTGATTATCCATACCAATGGCCGCTTCACTCCATTTCCGCTCTGACATCCCCCACACGTTTACTCCATTACTCTTCATCAGCCGCAGGTTTTGGATTACGACATTATAGTCTCCTAAAAGTTTCATCGCATTGGGTTCATCAAGATCAATGATGATTGTTGGAGAAAGCCCTTTTATCTTGGGACCGAAGGCAAAAACTGACTTATATTTACTATTCAAGTGGCCATTTTGGATATAGGATCCATTTTTAAGATAACCCACATTGGTTAATAAATCCTTCCCATACATTCCCGCATTAATCGCAACAGCCAGGTTAAATTCTTCACACCATTCACCGGCTGTGCGTGACTTTCTCCCTTGTTCCGAAGCCAAGATCAGTTTTAACTCGGCCTGAGTGGGGTCTATCCGAACAATGTGTATTTCCCCTTCTTCAATTAATGTTGTTTGTTTAATAGGAAAAAGCCCATATTCAATCCCTCTTGCTAGATACTTCCATTGACTATGAGCCTGTGCATCTGTTGTTAAGTTTAATAAAACAGATATTGTCCACAAAATTGGAATAACCGACACCGACCATCTATTCACAATATTAACCCTGTCATCTTTCGAGTAAGAGAGTTCACGTCATTTTCTATGTCAGCCTCAATGTCTGTCAAGGTTCCGGAGACCGCACCCGTATGCAGGGTAACAATCAAGCCAAGGTAAATTCTATTAGTATAGCTATTATAAGGAAAAATACTATGACCGCTGTATTGAACCACCCTCCTACCTTGAATTTATCTCAATGCTGACCCTTCAAGAAAGTCAGATATGCTGTCGCAGTTTCCTTAGGCCTTTCCAGCATGGGAATGTGTCCGGTGTCTTTCATAATGACCGTTTGATATTTTTTTAGATTTTTCTCCAAGACGGCAACGCCTCCTACATCCAGCAATTTATCGCTGTCGCCCCATATAATCAGAACGGGAGCCTGAATCATCGGTAGGTAGGGATTTAAAAAAGTTTCCAGTATGGGAGATCCGTCTTTCGCTTCATTCCATTTCAGGTCATGCATTATCTTGCTGTTGAAATCCCTGTGTGCATTTGCTTGAGCGGCAAATATTTTCTTAAATTGATCCGGCATGAAAGGAGGGTTTACAAAAACTAGCTTCATCAATCGATCGAACTCCTCATTGTTGCTGACCAACAGGGGATTAATGCCCTTCTCTAGAAGCATAGCCACTTCGCTTTTATGGGGTGATTTCACGCCGGCGGGTGCCAACAGCGCTGCGGTCAGAACCTTTTGGGGATATGTTGCGCTGTATATGGCCGTAAATGCCCCTCCCATGGAGTTTCCTGCAAGATGAAATTTTTCCAGCTTCAATTCCTCCGTGAAGCGGTCGATGCGTTTGAGTTGATGATCGGTATCGTAAACATCCTGGGTTATCTCAGAGCTCTCGCCAAAACCCGGAAGATCAGGGATCACCACATGATAGTCCTTTGTGAGATATTTTGCGAAACGCGTCCAGTTATCCTTATCCGCAGAAAAGCCATGAAGCAGCAACACCGTTTCCCCTTTCCCTCCTTCCAGATAAACGATCGTGTGGTCATCCACCTGTATCTCCTTCTTGGTTAAACCGGCAGCACCTCTTTCTGCGTTTATTGCCAGCTTGAACATCGCTTCAGGGAACAGGTAATAAGCGCCGAAAAACAGCACGATAAGGACAAGAAGACCAACAGCTATTACTTTTTTCATGGGACACCTCCTTCTTTAAAACATTAGATTATTGAAGTAGGAAAGGGCAACTGCAGGGTTTAGACCTCGCTCCCAAAACTATGTATCTCCATATGCCGTAAAAATATTCTCGCCTCTGTAACTACCTGTTGCGCATCACAATAGACTAGTCATTATTGATTGTAATCTTGCATACACTTAAAAAACTGTCAATCAACGAGTACAGTGAGTAACTCATTTGTTCGTAGAGACTTTATTGTTGAGACTAGAAGGCAGACTGTAAACCTGCCCTTTTTGATAGTGATGATTGAATAAATGTAGTGCTGGTTTAAAACTACTTCTTCGTATTTGGTTCAGGCTCGGAAGCAGGTGGTGTCATGGGCATGGATGCATTACCAACTTTCACGTCCAGCAGTTCCACGTCAAAGATTAATGTTGCGCCACCTGGGATCACCGGCGGACGTCCGCTGTCCCCGTAAGCTATATCTGATGGGCACACCAATTGGGCTTTACCGCCTACCTTCATCATGCCTACACCTTCCATCCAGCAAGGAATAACCTGATGCAACGGAAATTCTGCGGGCTGGCCACGCTTGATAGAGCTGTCGAATTCCTTGCCATCAATAAGATTACCGGTGTAATGCACCTTCACAACATCCGATGCTTTAGGCTGAGCACCTGTACCGGCCTTAATTTCCTTATAGATCAAGCCGGAAGCGGTTTTTTGTGCACCCTTTCCAGCGGCAGCTTTTTCTAAAAACGGCTTAGCCAACGCTTTTTGTTTTTCGGCGGTTTTAGCCATACGGGCCCTGGCTATTTCACTGATTTTCTGCCTGTAGGCGTCCGGATCCGCCACTAACTTCTTTCCGGCAGACGCGTCGGAAATCCCCTGCTGAACAAATTTCAACTCTTCCGGTGACAAGTCAAAAACAGACAATTGCTTGTCAATCTGAACTCCCAATGCATAGAAAGCCTTCTGGTCTTCTGTATTTGGTTCTCGGGAATAGGCCTGAATAGGGAAAATAGCTAGAAGGGCAACAAAAAGAACAAGCGTTACTTTGCGCATAACAATCCTTTCTTTTCCGATTCAAGGGAGCTGTATACCAAGACAGAGAATTAATCAAATGGAAAGAAACTCTTCGTCCAGCAAAATAAAGCAGGGGATCATATCAATTGGGTGAATATGGAAAGTGATGATTATGTACAGAGAGGATTCAAGATGAATTCAGACAAAGTTCATAATGCGATCGATTAAAAGAACTTTGCTATGCTTGCCCTTATAATCTCAGCTCCTTGTACCTAAAACAATCTGTAACATGATCATTAAACATGCCAACGGCTTGCATAAATGCATAACAGATAGTTGTTCCAACGAACTTGAATCCCCGTTTACGCAGATCTGTGCTCATCACATCAGACTCCGGACTACTGGAAGGAATATCCGCTATCTTCTTCCACGCATTTTGGATCGGTTTGCCATTGACAAATTGCCAGACATATTGGTCAAAGCTTCCGAATTCTTTCTGCACCCGCAGGAATGCTTGGGCATTCGTAATAGCTGCATGAATTTTGAGTCTATTTCGTATGATCTCAGGGTTATCGAGTAGGCGAGCAATATCGTGCTTCGTATATTGGGCAACTTTTCGTGCATCAAATCTATTCAAAGATTTTCTGTAAGCCTCTCGCTTTTTAAGGATCGTTGACCAACTGAGCCCTGCCTGGGCACCTTCCAAAATAAGGAATTCGAAGAGCTTTGTATCATCATGAATGGCTATCCCCCACTCATGATCATGATATAACATCTCCAACTGGCCCTTTTCGGCCCATTCACAACGCTTCATACCTAAATACCTGCTATGCAACTTGTCTCGTCTGATTTTGATTATTACAGATTGAAATCTACCATAAATTTCAGAAAAACATTTTCACATAAAATCTTTTTGAGGGTATGCACTGAGAATTATTTGTCCAATATTTTTTTTGCCGTTTCCGTCCGCCAGTGCGGACAGATTATCGGCCATGGTCACCCATCCGCCGCCCATTGCCTTATACACGTTGATCATTGACTTCACAATTCTTTCAACACATGGAAATAGGACAAATGCTAAATATCGAAAGTAATGGTGAACAAAGAGGGGTAAGGTGTTTTCTTACCTCTTTTCAGTAAATTGTTACGAATCAGTTGTGGCGTTATAATTTTTTAGATTTTGTTACAATAAAAGGTAATAAAAATAAAGTGAATGGATTACTTTGACTTGACTTATCATCAAAAATAGTTTAAGTATTTCGAGAAGTTTTAAATATGTTCATTCATGACACCATGAGGTGCGTTGATTTGAACGAACAGCAATCAGAAGAACCCACTTCGTTGAAAAATGGAGTGGGTTTTTTTTGATACGTTAAAAATCTCATCAGACGAAAGGAGAAAAATATGGACATTTTATTTTATACAGAGGTCATTTTATTGGGTATTTTTCTAATTTGTGCCGTAACTCTCAATAATACCCGGAAATTGATGGATTCTCAGAAATCTATAATGGATTTGGTTAATAATAAACAAGCGAAATAGATGATGGATATGTAACCTCATCTCAACACTTTTACCAAAGTTCAACGAGAGTTCTGCCGCTTTTTATTTCGGTTGAAATCTTGATTGGATAGGTAACATTAGAAAAAAGTTTCGGAGAATAGTTGATACATGACCTGACACTTGCTGTCAGTTCATGTTCTGTTGATGGCAATTTAATAATGTTTTAATTAGCTGGCCCGGACGATATTTTTCCTGATGAATGCATCGATCTCATCTGTTTTATAACCCAATTCGGCAAGTACTTGCTTTGTATGTTCGCCATGCAAGGGGGCATGTTTGAACCCTGGTTTCCCCGACCTTTTTAATTGGATGGTCATGGTCGGCAGGAATCCTTGATTGCCGTTTTTATAATCAACTTCCATAATGAAGTTATTGCTATGTGCCTGCTCGTCGGCCAGTATATCACTGAAGCTTTGGATGATCTCAAAGGTTATGTCTGCTTCCCCCCAGATCTTAACCCATTCATCCCTGTCCCTTTTGGCTATTGCATCGTCCAGTATAGAAACAAGCTGCGCTGAATTATCTTGAGCGGCCACAACACTGTTAAATCTTTTATCATCGATCAGATCTTCTCTTCCGATGGTTTTACAAAAAATTGGCCAATATCTGTCATGCTCTATGATGGCTAAGCACAGCCATTTGTCATCTCGGCACTTGTAGGGATTAGCTAATGGGTTGACAGGGTCTTTACGCGAGAATTTTGGAATGCCCGCTTCTTGATACTGGCATGCTGTTATATTCAATCCCATATTCCATATAGCAGCGTGGTATAATGCTACTTCGACCTTTTCTCCCCTCCCTGTTTGGGTGCGACCAAGAAGCGCAGCCAATATCCCTCCTGCCAGGAACAGTCCGGTGGGGTGGTCTCCGAATCCAGCCCAAGCTGTAGGCGGCGGCGCATCCGGTTCCCCCATTTGCCCCATGACCCCCCCTCGTGCCCAGTATGCAGTCAAGTCAAAGCCCGGTTTATCAGCATTCTTGCCTTTATTCCCATATCCGTTGATGTACCCGTAAACGAGTTTGGGATACCTAGGTGCCAGTTCTTCATAAGTTAGACGGAGGTTTTGTAGAGATCCATTACGAAGATTCGTAACGAAAACATCTGAAACGGCCAGCAGTCTATGAATTATCTCTTGCCCTTCGGGTTTCTTGAGATCAAGACATATTCCACGTTTAAAAGCATTATCCACTTCGAAGATGGGATTTTCATCCTCTTGAACAGGGCTCTTCAGTAATAAACCGAAATAGCGATATACATCACCAAGGCAAGACTCAACCTTAATCACATCAGCACCGAATTCGGCTAGTGCGCGGCAACAAACCGGCGCAGCTGCATAGGTACTAAGATCGATTACCCTGATACCCTCTAACGGCATGTCATTGGTTTCCATTCTTTTTTCTCCGTATTTTGATTGATCGTTTTGATGTGCTTTTGTTTTTATTTACAGATGAATCCGCAATAGCATGAGGATTCTGACCACATCAAAGATACCCAAACTTACAGTAAATACAATCATTTTTAGGTATTTTCACCTGGGGCTTCTATGAAGGCTGCTGTTATGGCGAAGTTCCATATCACGGCTTCATTCAGAAATCCATAGTAATAGTAGAAGCTTACGCACTTTAATGGGGATAGAGAGCGTGCATTTTAGATTCCAGCTAACTTTACAACAAAAATGCACATACCTTTTTGGTTTTGTAAGAATCAGCGATGAGTCGTTTCTTTCTGCTAGTGCACACATTGTCATTTTCATAGTGGATTTCAGATGGTAATCGTGATTATATGAATGGTAACCCTTCATCTCAAAAATGGTTCCAGGTCCTTCACCCATACATGAAGGTATTACGGGCTGATCTCTGAAGCCCCGTGATCGGAAGAATACGAGGTTTTTATGTTTGCAGGGACAAGTATTAAATTGGTCATATTATCTTCATAGAAAATTATAGCGAAGTCCAGAGGGACTAATCTATCTGAAATGATGAGAGTTATAAAATCAAATATAATAAAGTGGTTACTTTTAATCGTCCCAGCAATCGTACTGGGTTGTTCAGGACCGATAATAGATAAAGGATATCTTTTCGAACCCTATTACAAATCCATTGTACAGGTCGCACAAGATCAGAAAACAATGCAAGGGTTAGGTCGAATCCGTATAGATACCATTGAGTTTGACAAACCCTATATAAAATATGACGTTCCAATAACCATAATGAGATTGTTTCCAATTCTCAGCGCAATTCAAAGAGCAGAGGATATCCAAAGAAATTGTTTCAAATATAATTACAATATTAGAAACCTTCAGAAAGGTGAATTGGAAAAGATATTGGTTTCCGATCTAAGGAATTCAGGAGTATTTAACAAAGTGGATTTGGATGATACTCCGTGGGACTATGAGATAAAGGGCAAAGTGAATTTTACCATAGAATCATATACGCATTTCTCGGGTTTTGGTTTTATCGCGTATTGTGGTATGATCTTGCCCGGATTTTTATTTCCTGTTGCTACCGTCGATACTGTCTGTGAAGCCCATTTTGACGTGATTTCTGCAAAAGATAATAGAATTATTCTTGCAAAGGACTATCGCTCATCTGATGAAAAATCAATTCGGCCTTTTTATTCTGATAAAACACAAGAATTGTTTCCTCGAGTTTTAGGTAAAAATATTTACCCGACGATTGTAAAACAGTTTATAGATGATCTTGCAGATACTTTGAAATCAGAAAATCATGTCTTTTCTCAGCTGAGATAATGCTTAAAATAGATCTGGTACATCACGTTAAAAAAAGACCGGTGTTCTAATCGGCTTTATCAATATTGTCCAGCATGTCCATTGCATTTCTGATTCTTCCCATTTATATCAATAAAGCAATGATCTCCCACTCCAGAGCTGCAGGAGGATCTCAGATGGTATTGCTTTGATATAACCGGAAGCAAATGCCTATTTTATTCCGGGCATTAGTTCTTCTCAAAGATAAATCCACCGGTAACAGACTCCCTCTTTGGAATGATCATAGCCGGATAAAAACCTTTTGTTGCCGACCTCAGGATCCGTTAAGTGAGGAAATGGATGCTCACTATTCCCATTGAAGTGCGTAAACTTCTACGATTACTATGGATTTCTGGATGACGACGTGATATGGAGCATTGCAAGAATAGCAGCATTCATAAAAGCCCCAGATTTTTTAACCCATTCCATTAAATAGGAGGATTGCTTATGAACAAGGCACAGTTGATCGACGAAGTGGCAAAGGTGACCTGCACCAAGAAGGAAGCCGAATTGGCCGTGTCCGCAACATTTGCCGCCATCCAGAAGGCCTTAAAGAAGGGCGGTGAGGTAGCGATCATTGGATTTGGCACATTTGGCGTTTCCAAGAGAAAGGCCCGCAAGGGCAGGAATCCTCAAACGGGTGCGGAAATCAAGATCGCAGCGAAGAAGGTGCCTGTATTCAGAGCTGGGAAAGATCTCAAAGCCGCCGTGAAGTAAAATTTATAGGTATTAACGATTCATTAGCAACTGAGTCACATTTGAATTGGATATACAACTTGGGCCGCTTCATCATATCGGTGGGGCGGCTCCATTAGTTCTTCTAATAGCAATTTCTATCTTTATACGTGTCAACAAGTTTCAAGGTGATATTGGTGTGAATCTGAAACTTTATCGTTTTACTTGTCCCTGAATTCAAAGACTTTGAGGTAATATAGTGGCATTGATGCGCTACAAGATTGTCTTCTCCGCCATAGTTGTAACAATGCTCCTGTGTGTCGATGTCAGTCGAGTCAATGCCGGAGACACAAAAGTTGGTGACGGCAGTAAGGTGGCTCCCAATGTTGTTGTGGAAGGCAAAGAATGGACGCCATTCCAATTGACCTTTTTAGTTCCATTCCAACTCTCCCCTTCAAACCGGGATGTTTACGGAATGAGAGCAAATTTGATAATTGGAGAAAACAAGAATGTTTGTGGCCTTGATATAGGAGGCATCATTCAAGGCACTGATGGTACCGGGGCAGGTATTCAGATTGCTCATGTCATAAGCTTGACTTCGACCTTTTATGGATTGCAATTAGGGTTAGTCAACATGGTTGAAAAAAAATTAGCCGGGATGCAAATTGGATTTGGTAATGAGACCGGAGATATGTCAGGCCTTCAAATGGCTGTTTTAGGAAATGGATTCACCTTTGAACCCATAAGAGGAGACATCAAAGGTGTTCAGTTATCAGGATTCGCTAACGTTGTGGCTCATAGTGTGAAAGGTGTTCAGATCGCAGTAGCATATAATGAAGCCGAAGAGGTGGATGGATTACAGATTGGTTTCGTTAATTATACAGACAGAATGACAGGTTTGCAAATCGGCATTGTCAACATTATCAAAGAAGGTGCCGTCGCTTTCTGCCCGATCATTAATTTTAATTTCTGAGAAAGGTGAGTTTGCCGGATCTTTTTGCTGTCGCAAGTATGATACCAATTTTTAAGATAACAGGAAACTGCACTTTTTTCTCCATATCGATCACTCGACACAGGGAATCCTTAGTACTTGGTTCAGAAATATTTAGGTGATAGGTCATTTACAAACATGTCTCTTTAGTTCGTCAATCACGGTGTTGGGATAAATATTTTTCAAGTCCGACTGTTTTGATGACACCTCTATAAATCTCCCATTTTCATCAAAGAGCATGACTGAGAGTAAGCGGTATTTATGTTTTTCACAATTAATTTCATTCAAAATTTTGACGGTGGCTAGTAAACTGCAATTGGGATTCGAATTTGGTTTCGAAATGTCCATGCATGCGTCGACCCAACTACTCCAATCTTTATTTATTCCATGATACCTTATTACATCCCATACCTTCACAATGCCCGTTTTCTGCGAAACACTATCCTTATCATAAAAATAGACAGTTCCCTCGCGACCATCATCATAATATTTCACCAGGTTCTCTCCCATGACATCAGTTATGCATACTGATAGAACAAGTCCCATCGTCAGCAACATACAGAAACTTGTTCTTGATACCATGTCGGTGCTTCCTTTCATTTGAACAAAGACGTATCAATGATTCTGTGCTATATTTTCAGTCCCCGTGGACGATATAGAGACCCTCTGGCTGTAAATGCCCAGCAGCAAACTGATGGTCCTCACATCGATATAGCCGATTTCACTGATCCCCGCTTTTTTCGCCTCCGCGATGATCCGCCTGGTGGTCCATTCCGCGGAAAGTGCAGCCCTGGTAACGGGCTCCCTCACCCTGTATCAATCAACGACGCACTGCTTCGTTCCCACACTGGTCTCGTTGAAGTTCACGGAATAGGGAACAACGGTATTGGAATAGATTACGCCGACCGTTCCGCAGCCCGTAACAGAAACTGCCACTGTTTTCTATGAATATTATATCCTATGTTGAATAGTTCCATCCTACAAGAACTATTCAACGGGTAAATCAATATGGGTTAACAGCGGGAAATGGTCAGATGGATAGTACTTTCCCAGATATTCTTGAATTATTTTTGTATCGTGGACCCCGACAGAAGTCGGAACAAAAATATAGTCCAGTTTGAACCGAAAAAAATATTTGCAAAATCCATGAAAGGTAGAAATATGGCGCTTAAGTGGATTTCTCACCCGAAAGGTATCCATTAATAGTTCTGGATTTAATACAGTTCCTTTCGTCTTAATCATTATCGGAATTTTACCTTTTAAATACTGTATGGGCACACTTTTCTCTCGGGCATTAAAATCACCTGCCAGTACAAAAGGTTTCAGGAAATGCCGTGCATGTATGAATTGCATCAAAAAAACAGCGCTTTTTTTTCTCGAACGCCAGGAAAGGTGATCCAAATGGACATTATAAAAATAAAAAATCTGCTCTGAGTTTTTTTCAATTAGACGGGTCCACGTGCAGGTTCGAGGAATAATGTTTCCCCACCCTTTTGACCCTGGTACGTCCGGGGTATCTGAGAACCAAATGGTCCCCTCGGCTAACAGGGCAAAACGCACCGCATCAAAAAAAATGGCTGTATGCAGTCCTCTGCTGCCACCCAAATTCCCAACACCAACTACTTTATAACCCGGTAGCATGGTTCTTATTTCTAATATTTGAAAGTCCATGGCTTCTTGCAGACCCAAAACATCCGGGTGATAATGGCTGAATAGCTCATGCACACGTTTGCGACGGTACGTCCATTTATTTTTACCGTCTTTCGCTGTCCCGCGGCGAATATTGAAACTCATGACATGTAAATTTAGCCCAGTGTTTGGTCTTGCAGTATAAAAAGAATCTATTTCGGATTTTGAAAGTTTTGGCAAGGGATCGAAACCACGGAGCAAAACGAATGAATTACGGCTTTTATCAATAGATTTTTTGGGGAACATTTGCTTTTTCATTTTTTGTTGGCTCCTACCTTACACATACATTTATTTCAACTGTCACATGGGCTAATTCATTAATTGAATTCAGCCGCTCCTTATAGTCTTCAATTGTTTGGTTTCTTCCTGTCACTAACGACACGATACAGGCATATCTGTTCTGAGCCACCTTCCATACATGCAGGTCGCAGATTTTCGTGTCTCCATCGGATTCTATCTGTGTTTTAATTTTCTGTATGAGCTGTGAGTTCACGTCGCGCTGAAGCAGAATTCGGGCGGTATCTCGTACTAAGTAAAATGACCATTGTAAAATCAGAACTGCGCCAACAATTCCCATAAATGGATCCAACCAATTATATTGCAAATATTTTGCACCAAGCAGTGCCACAATTGCCAGGACAGAAGTGAGAGCGTCTGCTATTACATGCAGGTAAGCGGATTGGAAATTCAAATCATCATCCAAGTGATGGGAATGTGAATGGTCATGTTCTTCAATATGATGGGGCTCATGAGTGCGGCCTTGAATCTTGAGGATAGAGGCACACACAAAATTAACGAACAAGCCTATAATTGCCACCAATATTGCTTCGTTGTAGTGAATGTTGAGTGGATGGAAGAATCGTTCCACGGAAGTAAATATCATGAAGCATCCGACGATTCCAAGCACAATTGAACTGGTATAAGCTCCAAGTATTTCTACCCTCCATGTACCGAATGTGAATCTCCCATCATTTGAATATTTTCGTGCGAATATATATGAAAAAAGAGAGATTCCAAGCGCGAAAGTGTGTGTGCCCATATGCCAACCATCGGCCAATAGCGCCATTGAATTCGATAACCAGCCGAAGAGAATCTCGGCAATCATCATCACAAACGTGATGATGACGACAATTGCTGTCCGCTTTTCTATGGCCTTTTTTTCATCACTGAATGCATGGTGATGTTGCCACAATTCCACATTTTGGTAGTGCATGCTTTCCTTCTTCAATAGATGCAAGATTACAGGTTTGATCTTATAATAGTCACCGGAAATTTACCTGTCAATCATTGCCGCTTGAAAGGGTTAGTGTCTGTAAAAAATTAATGGATTGGGAAGTTAACTTTCTTATGTCTTGATTCCAGATTCAGGATTGCCTGCCGCTTCTGAGCAGGAATAAGATGAGCACATCGCAATGTAATGATGATGCTCTCATGGGAATAAAGGACTGACCCTGTCAAAAGAAGTCCCAGCTTGATTCTAGATTACACCTGCCACTAAACAATATTCATAAAAAATACTTTTAGCGATTACTTGTTGGAAGAGAATTATCCTTTCGGATGAAGAGTAGCTTCTCCCACAGAATAAAAAATGGCAGCATTCTCAATTGACATTTGGTGCATATTTCTTGCCCAGGCCAGCCTTTTAAATACAAATGCAAGCAATCATATTTGTTTTCATTTTAATATAGACTCACTTCAGGCTTTAGGAATCGTGGACTCACAAGGTACTCCGGACTGGCAGAAGCCACAGCCATAACCTTCAAAACCGTAATGGGAAGTAACAAAGTCCTTCATCACTTCCAGAACGTAAGACATGCATTTTAATTTATCATGCCCCGATTCGCTCACGGCTCCAACGGGGCACCGCTGAATGCACTTCTTGCAGGTCCCATGGGTGTAAAAAAGGCAATACTCATGATGGTGCTTATATGGCCGGTGAGTAGGAGGAATTTGAAGGTGGGCCACAACCGAACCGCACCGCATCGCCTTGCCAAGAGGGGTAATCAAGCCGTCGCAAAGGCCAAAGGTTCCCAATCCGCAGGCATGAGCCGCATGCCGTTCAGACCAGGTTGACGCCAACCCATAGCTCTCGGACATCTTCATTGTCCAATGGGGAGCAAGTACTGGAGCAACCGCTTCGACACCGCCAAGATGGAGAGTCTCCACCATATGTTGTCGGAGCTTAACGTTTACCTCTTCACCGAATATTCTAGCTCTGGCGCAACTTTCCGGAGGGTAAACTGTTTCCTTTCTAAGGTCAGCTTTAGTTTTTTCAGTCTGGGGCAGAATCCAGCTTATGACAGTCAAGTCACTGGCCGCCACCTTCAACTGAGGGAATACCACGTTGAATAATTCCAATGGAGTCCAGTGAAATGGTCCGACATGCTCTTTGTAAGATTGGAAAATGGGGTCATCCCCGCAGGAGAATCCTACCAATGGGTCGTCCCACGCCTTGTCATTAGATAAATTTTTCAGGGTATTTCCCGGAGATCGGTTGATAAAATCCTTTATAGTGGTTTCAACCCATCTTGCCATATCCCGCACCTTCGGTTCTTCCTCCATTTGCACCTCACTGGATTAAAGCCCTGCTCTCTTTTGAGCATGGAAAAGATTTTTTCTTCATTTTGACATCATCGTTTCCGATCTTTTTTAGCAGATGCCTTTTATTTTCATTTACTCCCCGATCAGGGCAACTTCTCGAACAGATCAGTAAACACCTCAATGGGTTGAGCGCCGACAATCTTGTATTTATTATTGATAATGAAGGTGGGAACGCCGGTCAGGTTGATCTTTTCTCCTTCTTTTCTCGCTTCATCTAATCTTGGTTTGTAGCGGTGATCTCTCAGGGTATTCATCATGTCTTCCACATCAAGGCCACACTTGGTTGCAATTAGAGAGAGAACTTTAAAGTTTCCAATATCCGTTGCCTTCGTGAAATAGGCGTGAAACATATTTTCATGAAATATTCCATGTTTCCCCATGTCACGCGCATATTCACTGGCTTCCAGAGCAAGGCGTGAATTGGAAAGAAGGGTGAGATCTCCAAATACAATACCTAATTCTTCCCCACGCCGTCGCAGATTATCATACATACGAGACACGTCATAACCTCTGAACCTTTCTGAAAGCAGAATCCCTTCAGGAGGCGTTTCTGGATGGAGCTCGTAACTTACCCATTTGTATTCGATGTTGATTTCCTTCTTTAACCGGTCGACAATGCCCTTGCCGATATAACAGAATGGTCAAATGTAGTCGGAATAGATTTTCATGTAAATCATGTTTTTCCCTTTGCTGTTGTTCATTCTTCAAATCAAGCATCCTCTTCAAATATTTGCAACGAAAATGTACATTAATGGGTGCGGTATAGATGAAAAGCAAAGGGCTATTATGTACTTGCTGTGTTTAGATCAAAATCGGATCATGCGCCTGATTTGAAGCGATAATACCAATGCCCATGGAAATTTTGATATGTCCAGATGAAACGGAAGAAGAGGGGCAGTTGCGGGATCCAAAAGCCTTCCGGTAATGGTTCTGAAGGAGGGATTCGCCCCATCTCAACATTTGAAACGGCAATCCCTTCGCCATCTTCTTGGCGCAGACGTGCCAATATGTTACCGCTGGCATCAACAATCTGGGTTTCACCCAGCAGATAGCTAGAATAGCGTATACCAGGCATCAGTGGCATATTCCCCTTGAATGCCGCTGCATGAGCGGCATGGATTACCGGACAACCGAGCAGTTTGGCTAACCGTCGCGGCGTATCTTCCATGATGGCAATGTTTTTGTCGGAGGGTCAGGAAACTTTTTATAAATTTCTATTAAAGCAACTTTTTTTTCACTATATAACAGTTTAACTACTACCTTCACTTTTTCAGATGATGTTTTTACACTATCTTTATCATAGGGAAATATATCTCTATTGTCTGGTTTCGGAAAATATTTTGAAATTCTCTCCTACAATATCAGTTGCGAATACTAATAGAATGAAACTAACCATATATATCATTACGCCTCTTTTCACAGTTTAATGCTCCCGTATACGGTTTTACAAGTTCGTAAAATTCCGATAGACTATGACAAGCGGTTTCGTCTACATTGCACATTGATGGTTCATCATTAAGCTTGCCACTACCGATATAAGATGCAACTTTAGTATTTTCATTACTAAGATTAATCAACGCTTCCGTCCAAAATTTATCATCATCCTCATTTCCTTTACAAGAAGCTTTTCTGAGTACAAAACAAGAATTAAATTTCACACCATAGTGATATATGTTTTTTCCTGAACTTTTTTCACCTTCGCATAATTCCCACTTTTTGACATATTCATTTGCACTTTTTACACACTCTTTTTGTAACTTGCGAATCCTTTTGCTATCAAGTTTCTTGTCAGCGGCAAAAGAAGGTGTAGCAACTAAAACTGACAATAACAAAATAAAAAGCTTTTTCATGCTCCCCTATTGAGTAATTAGGTTTAAGTCCTCTGGTTTTTTATGTTCAACGATTTTAGCCGCGGCCTCTCTCGCCTCTACTTCATAGGGATTGTTGATATAGCCTTTGGTAATGAGGTAATAAAAATACTTTATCGAGAACTTTATTCTACCCTCACGTGCCCACTGTTCCTTATGAGTGTTTTCATGTACCTGCCATAAAATATCTTCTTTAACGATCGCTTCCGACACAGAATAGTAAGCGGTCTGCCCTATGGTGACTGCCCATTCTTTTGTCTTACCACCTCCAAGAATACGAACCCACTTTTGATTATACTTATCCATGATGACCTCAAACCGTTTCTTATTTTAACCCATCATCTGTCCACTTTCCTTATGTAGTTAGCATGAATGCCGACAATATTAATAAAACAACACCGCTCCCCCAAATGATCAGAACTTTATTTTGTTGCGTTTCTTTCTTCAATGCAAAATAACACACGTAAGCAGGGAGTACGATACATAGAAAACCATCGATAAACTTTCGCTTGAAGGCTATTAGCGTTAAATAGATTTGAGCACTAATCAAAATTAGAAAGCCAACCATAAGACAAATTTTGCCAATTGATTCCATGAGGATTCTATACTCCGTTCGATGCTTTTCAGGCAGAATGGTGCTTCACTATGACCGTTATTGATTTACTTGGCAAGGGGAGAAACATCAAGTCGAGTTGGAATCGTTTAAAATAGATCCCAATCTAGTTGTTATTCACCATTTCTATAAAGGGTTCATCCGACCCAGAAAGCTGTCGGCCTTTTCGCCTTCTGCATCAATCATTATTCACAAGCGGAAGAGAACATTCTGGACCTTTTCCTTGGGTCCGGTCCGGCTCTCATGGCCGCCGAGCAATTGGGCCGGAGCTGCTATGGCATGGAAGTAGATCCGATTTATTGTGATGTCGTCTGTAAACGATGGCACGATTTTACCGGCAAGAAACCGATTCTAAAAAAAGTAGGAGGTAAAGAACATGTATAATAAAAAATCCCTAAAAAATTTGAAGAAGTTTTCATCGGAAAACCAGCCGAAGAAAAATGGCAGGCCAAAGGGTTTATTGTCCCTTACCAGAGAAATCAAAAAAGTGCTGGAAACTGTAGATCCAACAAGTAGAAAACCGATTCTAGAGCTTCTGGCCATTGCCGCGAAAAAACAGGCTATGAAAGGAAATTTAGCCTATTTTAAGGAGATCATCAAGCGCGTTGACAACAAGGTTCCGGATAAGACCGAACATACGGACAAAGACAGCGGACCGGTAACTATTAGAGTTGTTTGCGACGCGCTTGAGAAAGTAGATGATTTCGGTAAAAATTAAGGGGAAGATGCGCGTAATTTTAATGAACTGTAAATGAGCCATGAATCCTTTGCACCCTTCAAATAAGCGTCATTCTGTTGCCAAGTTGCAGAATGACGCTTGAAGAAATAAGCCGCGAGCTGCAAGCTATGGCAATTCAATCATATCGTCATCAAGAAATATTGGCCACAAAAGTTGGTTGCGGATAGAGTTTATTACGGATTTAAAGCAAGCCTTTTATCGAGATTGACGATTTGTTTGTTACGGGAAAGAAGGCATTCGGTTTGACACGGTCTTGAATTTTAAAAATTCTTTATCAGGAAGTTGTGGATATCTCCTCACGAGTCCTTTCTGTGTCCTTGTGATGAAAAGTGAAGATTGCTGGTTGAAATATGGAGCAAGAATGTTGTTTTTAATTTAAGCCTTTTTTCTTTTGACGTTTGCTATAGTAGCTGCTATGCGTTTATTGATATAGGACACAAAATCAGGTTCATTCCCATGGACATCGGAAGTGAATTTACAACCTATCTGGTTTTCAGTGACCCTGCAAACG
>Ga0326728_10012327_pt1 | contig 19039 bp, 11 predicted proteins | sample MB3enrmetagenome_FD_207602 | JGI IMG/M metagenome (GOLD analysis project Ga0326728, IMG submission 207602) | Lab enriched peat soil microbial communities from McLean, Ithaca, NY, United States - MB31MN | ecosystem: Environmental > Terrestrial > Soil > Wetlands > Peat | place: USA: New York... | reverse complement strand
AATTTCCGCCCAACGTTTTCAGCAACAACAACCCGGTCAACGGACCTGTGATCGACGGCTCGACCTGCGTGTGGAATTTTTCGCCTCAGGGAGGGATCGGGATTCACTATTTCACACGCGCCAAACGCTCGATCGACGTGGGCTTAAATGCAGTCCATATCTCGTCAGCGTCTCTGGGCGACCGCAATCCCGGCGTGAATGCAAGTCTGCAGGTACAGGTGGGATACACATTCTGGAGATAAAGAGAGGGACTAGGGAATAGGGACTTTCCCCCAGAAGAGCTTCTGTGGTTTTTCATTCTTCGTAAAGAGTGCGAGCGCGAAGGATGAGGCGCGGCGCGTTAGGCGCGAGGATACGAAGACGATGCAGGGAGCGGTTGTAGAGTGCGTGCCCAACTTTTCCGAGGGCGCGGATGCCGGGCGCGTGGAGGCGATTGTGGCCGCCATGCGTACTGAAGGCGTACGGCTGCTGGACTGGTCGATGGACGCGGATTACAACCGTTCCGTGGTGACCATGGCCGGGGAGCCCGGCGCGGTTTTGGAAGCGGCGCTGCGCGGAGTGGGCAAGGCCGTGGAACTGATCGATCTGACGCGTCAGCATGGTGCTCACCCGCGCATCGGGGCGGCCGACGTGATTCCCTTTGTGCCGGTTTCGGAAATCCGCCTGGAGCAGTGTGCGCTGCTGGCGCGGCAGGCAGGACTGGAAATCTGGCGGCGATACGGCATCCCCGTCTTTTTCTATGAAGCGGCGGCGGCACGGCCGGACCGGGCGAACCTCGAGGATGTGCGCCGCGGCCAGTTTGAAGGGCTGCGGGAAGCGGCTGGGAAGGACCCCTCGCGGCAGCCTGATCTGGGCGGGCCGGGACTGCACCCCACGGCCGGCGCCTGCGCGGTGGGCGCACGCAAGTTCCTGGTGACCTATAACATCAATTTCCATTCGGCCGATGTAGCTTTGACACGGGCGATGGCGCGCGAAATCCGAGCCGTTTTCGGCGGTTTGAAGGGCGTTAAGGCGATGGGCGTGCTGGCGCACGGACGTGCGCAACTGGCGATGAATATCACGGACTTTGAGCTGACGCCAATTTCGCAGGTGTATCGCGCGGTGAGCGAACTGGCGCGCAGGCACAAGGCCGCCATCGCTTCAAGCGAAGTGCCGGGACTGTTGCCCGAGGCGGCTTGCGAGCGGGAAAGCGAGTGGATGCGTCAGTTAAGTGGATTCGATCTGAATGCCAAGATTCTGGAACGCCGTCTCGAGGTTCCTCTCGCCTGGCCGGAGCATCGGTGAGAGTACTTTCGCGAGCGGCGGGCGTCTTAGAATGGAAGAAGTGGAGCTCAACCGGCGGGATGCGCGGGTCAAAGACTGCGCAGGAGCCGCACGGAGGACCACTGGACTGGATATGCGGAGGATGAAGCTGGTGAAGGTACGGGAAGTCATATCGATTGCATCGATTCTGCTGGGGACGGCGTGCCTTTCCCAGGCCGCTCAGCTGTCAACAGATGCCCGCTCAGCGGTGCCGCGCGAGGTGCAGCAACTGATCGTGATCGATTACCGGGCGATGCAGAACTCGACAGCGGCCATGGAACTGCGCAACCGGGTGATGCCCCCGGAACTGAAGCAACTTCAAGACGCGCTGGAGAAGTCGGGACTGAACGACAACCACGACGTGGATCAACTGGCTTTTGCGCTTTTCAGGAGTTCGAAAGACAGCGACACACTGGAGACCCTGGGGATTGCGCAAGGGCAGTTTCCGATGGCCGACATCCTGGCCAGCTTCCGCAAGCAGAGCATCAAGCCCACCAAGGTGCGCAACAACAGCATCTATCCGTTGACCAAGGCGGGAATGGTGCTGTGTTTTGTTGACTCGTCGACGATCGTGTTTGGCGACAAGGGCGCGGTGACGAGCGCGCTGGATGCACGCGACGGCATGGCGCAGAATTTGCTCAGCAACGGGACCATGATGAGCGCCATGCAGAGCGTTGACTCAGAGCCTCTGTGGAGCACGCTGGACGCCAAGGGAACGGAGACGATGATGCGCCAGTTGCTGGGCGAGGCCGGATCGGTGACGGACTTCGACTCCGTGAAGCAGCGGCTGCAGTCATCGTGGTATTCGATGAATTTCCAGCACGGGGTCAAATTCGACCTGACCATTTCGACCGGCGATACGTTTACGGCGGCGACGATTTCGTCGTTGATGTCGGCGGCCATGATGGTGCGCAAGATGAGCAGCACGGATGCGGAAAAGCAGGCTCTCAACGCGACCACAATCGGATCGGACTCGGGCCGTCTTTCGGTCCACTTTGCGGCCAGCGACTCGGAGTTCGGCAGCCTTCTCCAATCGCCGCTGTTTCAGAGCGTCGTTCGCTGAGGAAGCCGGGAGCCGCGACGGTCTCAGGCCGAAATTGTGACCACGGCGTCGCCGTTGCCGTATTCAGCTTCGGAGCGAGACTGAAGGAAATTGCAGACCTGGTTGCGGCCGTTATTCTTCGCCCTGTAAAGTGCCTGGTCGGCGAGATCGATCAGGTCGGTGGCTTGAGCGCCGGGCCGGGGAATCACGGTCGCACATCCGGCGGAAATCGTCACAATACCGAACGGACTTCCCGCGTGTTTGAGCTGGCGGCCGCGCACCGCATTGCTGATGGCATCGGCAACCTGCGCAGCGCCATCGTTGTTGGTGGACGGCAGGATGACAGCGAATTCCTCGCCGCCGAAGCGGGCCACAAGGTCGCCGGGACGCGAGACTACGTCCTGAATGGATTCGGCTATTTGTTTGAGGCAACTGTCGCCGCGCAGGTGTCCGTAGGCGTCGTTATATGACTTGAAGAGGTCTGCATCCATGATCAGCAGCGAGAGCGGCTTGCGGGCGCGCAATGCGCGGCGCCACTCATCGATGAGGCATTGATCGAAGCGGCGGCGGTTGGCCAGCCCCGTGAGCGCGTCGGTAATGGCCAGCGCTTCGACAGCATAATAGGCTTCCTGGAGCCGCTTTTCGGTTTCTTTGCGATCGGAGATATCGCGTGCCACCTGGAGAATCCCAGTGGGGTGTCCTGAGGTTGGATCGCAGATGCGGCGCAGGCTGATCTCCACCCAGTGATACCCGCCATCCTTTTTTCTGACACGGCACTCCACCAGCGCATCCAGCGCGCCCTCGCGCAGAGCGCGATCGCTCTCGACCACGCGGGGCAGATCCTCGGGATGAATCAGATCGAAACTGTTTTGTTGAAGGATCTCTTCATCGGACCATCCGGAGAGTCTGTGCGCCGATGCCGAGACATAGCTACGGTGGCCCTGAAAGTCCGCAATGATGATGACATCGCGCGAATTTTCGGTGACCAGGGCATGCAGACGGGCGACCCTTTCGAGACGGCGTTCGGCAATGCGGCGGCGCTCCAGGACGAAGGAGACACTGAAAAGAACGGCCAAGGCGGCGGCGATGAAGATCTGAATGAGCAGGGTCGGCGCAATTGACGCCAGGGGCTTGGACGCGGCAAATGGGCCGTATCCCTTGACGGTGTACCAGTTTCCAATGGCAGCAACGAAGAGAGTAGCCAGCGCGGCCCATCCGAGGCTAAGGCGGAGCAGAACCAGCACGAGGAGCGGGTAGAGGATGAACGGCGGAACCGGAACGCTGGACTGCGAGAAGGCGGCGAATGCGCAGACAACAACCGGAAGCAGCCACGCCCAGTTTTTCAACGAACGCACGGAGCCGCGAAAACGCGAACGGAAGATGGCGACGCAGGCGGGTGTGGCGATACAAACTCCGAGAGCATCGGCGATAAACCACTGCAGAAATTCAACTCCAGCGGCGCGGAGATGCCAAATTGTGTAGGCCGTGTGCCAGAGAGGCGAGAGTAGAGCTTCGGCGACTCCGAGGATGGCAGGGCCGGTAACGACGCCGTACGCAATGAAGCGCAGGATATAGCCAGGCGACGCGAAATCGGGCGGGCCGGATGAGCGGCGGCGGAGCAGCAGCGCGCTGACGAGGGACTCCAGGACATTGAGAACAGCTAATAGGAGCCCGCTCAGGAGATGATGATGGCCGGCGATCGTACCGGCGCAGAACTGCGCAACAAAACCCGCACTGAGGTAGGCAGGCCAATGTTTGCGGGGAGCCATGAGCAGGTAGGCAAGCAGGACCCCGTTGGCAACCCAGATGAGGTTTGCTTCCGGCGCTAGGCCTACGAAGAAGGTGGCCACGGCGACGAACAGAAAGCACCCGGCAAGCCGGCGCGCAAAGAACACCCTGCGCAGGCAGGGGTACACTGGACGACCGGCGAAAGATGCGTGAATACGGCAAAACCAGAGTTGCGCGGCCCTTTGGGGCTTGCGTTCAGGGTCGCCGCTCCCTGTCGGTTCCACCCCAGCGACGAGGACCTGTCGCTGGGGACCCCGGGTTGGTCGCATCGACTTGAGTGCGGCGGCTTCTGGTTTTGCTTGACGACGCACCTCGACTCTCCTGAGGTGCATATCGGATGAATTTGGCGAGAAGTGAGTGCGGACGGAGTTTTGCTGTGCATATTGTGATTCTGTTGGCGATCGGGATCGGGATAAGGGAAGGGAAGCAAAGTGGGAATCAAGTTCGGCCCTGCCGTTGGGAAGAAAGACAATCCTGATCTGGCCCTCCTCTTCTTTCGCGAGATCAGGGCCGGTAGTTTGCGTTAGTTGGCCGCCCCAAGCGAAAGGTCACGTCCGGTTCTTCTCAGCGGAATCAGCCGGCGGGGCGGGCGATTGCGCTGCAACCTGCTTTTCCAGCCGGTCGAGGCGTTTGGCGAGTTCGGGCAGGCGCTGGAAGAGAGCCACGGCGCGCAGCCAGGTGCGATTGTCGAAGCCCGGTGAGCCGGAGATCATCTTGCCCGGCGGCACGTCGTGAGAAACGGCGGATTGAGCCGTGAGAATGACCCCGTCTCCGACCGAGCAGTGCCCTGCGATTCCGACCTGGCCGGCCAGGATCACATTGTTGCCAATAACAGAGGAGCCCGCCAGGCCGGTCTGCGCGCAGAGCAAAGAATCCTGGCCGACGCGGGAGCCATGGCCGACCTGGACAAGATTGTCAATCTTGGTTCCGTCGCCGATTTCCGTTGAACCGACGGTGGCGCGGTCCACGGTGGCATTGGCCTGCACATCCACGCGATTGCCGAGGCGGACCGGGCCCGATTGCGGGATCTTCTCCCAGTGTCCTTGATCGTTTTTGGAGAAACCAAATCCGTCGGCGCCGACGATGGCGCCGTTTTCGAGCGTGACATGGTCGCCCAGGATGCAGTTTTCGCGGACGACCGAGTGAGCGTGCGCGAAGAAATGGCTGCCGGCCTGAGCGCCGGGATAGAGAACCACATGAGGCAGCAGCGTGGCGTGCGGGCCCAGGCGAACGTTAGGCCCGATGACGACATAAGCGCCAATGTGCGCGTCGAGGCCGATTTCAGCAGTGGGGTCGATGACAGCCGTGGGATGAATGCCGGGCGGATAGGCAGGCGGCTGATAGAAGATCCCCAGGGCGCGAGAAAACGCGTGGTAGGGATTCTTGACGCGGAGGGTGGCGGCGGAAATCTCCTGAAATTCGGGCTCGACGATGACGGCCGCGGCGTGCGTGGTGCGCGCGAGGCCCGCGTACTTGGGATTGGCGACGAAGGTGATCTCGGAGGGGCCAGCCTCTTCAATTCCCTTGACGCCAGTAACTTCCAGGTCCGCGTCGCCGCGCAGTTCCGCGCCGAGCCGGTTTGCCAATTCGCCTAGTTTCATAAAGAAGAATTGTAGCGGAAAGGAGCGGGAGTGCGGAGGTCCGGAACGGGACAGCAAGAGGAAGCTTTCGAGACAGCGAAAAGGCTTGAGGGCTCACGCGCAACACATTATGAGTGTGCCCGCGCAGTCAAGACGCCAGCTTGCCAGAGCGCGGATTGTCCCAAGTCTTCCGCCCGGGGCGTCCCTTTGCCCTCGAGATCAGCCCTCCCGATCCGGTTCAGGCTGCCGCCGCTTGAGAATACGTAAAAACCAAACGAGGAGGGGGGTGCATGGCACCCCCCTCCTGTGGCTGTTTGCGGCCGGGTTAGAAGTTAAGTTTCAGGCCGAACTGGAACTGCCGTCCCGTTGACCCGTTTCTGAGCACCAGGCCGGTAGTGCTGCTCCCGATCGTCTGCTGAGAGGGAGAGTTATCGGCAGTGGTGTTGGTCAGATTGAAGGACTCGGCACGGAAGTTCAGCTTGTAGTTCTCGTGAAGCGGAAATTCCTTGCCCATGGAGGCGTTGACCGTCCAGCTGTGCGGACCGTACACCTGATTGCGCTTCTGGTTGCCAAGGTTCGGCATCGGCGGTGCGGGCCCCCCCGGGTCGGTGTAGGCACAGGGATTGAATGCGTAGAAGTTCCCGTCAGCTCCCCGTTTACCGATTGTGCTGGGGCAGGCCAGGCCGGTATCAGGTTGTGTGGAGTTGAAGGTGTTCGACCCGCCCTTGCGCGGATTGGCAATCTGGTCGGCGCGCAGGCCGCCGCCCGGGCCCAGATTATAAGGTGAAAAGATGTTCGAGTTGACCGAATACGGGTTACCGGTCTGCCAATAGCCGCTTCCCGAAATCGTCCAACCCTTGGCGATCGCTCCCACCAATCCCTTTTCCGAATTGGCGAAAGGTACTTCGTAGCTGGTCATGTAGCCGAGGCGATGGCGCAGGTCCAGGTCGCTGTTGCCGTAATCGTATTTCGGACCGGTGACCGTAGGTGAAGAGTGGTCCGTGGGATTGTCTACCAGGCATCCAACACGCGGGCAACTTACGCCGCCGGGCGGCCCCATCTGCTGAAGAACACCAAGGGAAAGAGCGTGCGCCCAGGTGTAGTTCAGGTTGCTGGTGAGACCTTTCGCGAAACGGCGTGTGTATTGCAATTGCATGGACTGGTAGTTGGAAGTCCCAATGGTTTCATTCGTCATCATGTGGGTCGAGCAGGTGAGCAAAGGCAAATAACCGGTGCCGTGACTGCCGGGCCCCGGGGGCCAGCATCCAGCGGCGAAAAAGTCTGCATTGGTATCGTACTGGTTGATGTTCGTTCCTACGTGCAAGTGCCGGCCGGCGTTGCCTACGTAGCCCAGAGTAACGACGTTGGAGCCATATTGCTTTTCGACTTGCAGGCTCCACTGTTCCAGATAAGGGGTTACATTATTCATGGAGCTGACAAGGATCATGCCTGGGTAATTTTGCCGGCCGGCCTCAATGACCGCGGTCTCATCGGCCAGGTCAAGGGGTGCCATGATGCCCTTTGAAAATTGCGTATACCCCAAGTTTGGCAAGGGGGCGAGGGCAGCTGCCACGTCCGGGTTTGTGCTGGCATCCGTATTGGTGAAGGTGAAGTAACCATAGCCAAAGGGAGCGATGCACGGTGCGCCTTCCTGCCCACCTGTGTTGGCGTTGCCGCAACCGAGGTTATTTTGGAACGGGGGGGTGTAGCCCTGGGCGCCGGTAGAGGGTTGGTTGAAGTAGGTCATGCCGAAACCGCCGCGCACCACCGTATTATGCGCGAGGGAGGCCGAGAAGCCAACACGAGGCGCGAAGTCATGCCACTGGGTCACGAGTCCGGCCGTGTTGTTGGCGTGGTTGGCCCCGGTCATGTACGGAGAAACCAGCAACTCTGAAGTGGTATCGAAATTGCCGATGTATCCGTTTATTTCGGTGTACGGTGTAATGAGCTCCCAGCGCGCCCCTAGATTCAGGGTCAGCCATCGAGCGGCTCTCCAGTCGTCCTGGACGTAGATGTTGGATTCCCAATTGCGCAGGTGCTGGGCCACGTTTTCGGTGCCTCGGCCTATTCCAGAGCCGGCCCCGAGCAGAAAGTCGGTGACATAGTTGCCGGTGGCGCTGCCGTCGATGTAGATCAACCCGTCGGTGCCATTGCCCGACTGCATGTAGTACATCTGCCGCCGGATGATGCTGCCGCCCGTCTTGACGGCGTGCTTGCCGTGGATCCAGGTCAAAGCGCCGGAATACTGGAAGGTGTTGTCGCCGGTATGGAATGGAATGCTGTTGGTGTCGCCCAGATTGATTCCAGAACCGCCGCCGCCTTGTCCGCCTCCGCCGGTTCCAAAGGGTATGGTGCTTTGTCCCTCATTGATGATAGGCAACCCGAAATTCGCATCGCCAATGGTGCTGTTAATGCAACTGGTCGCATCGCACGGGAACCCCAGGTTGGTGGCCGCGTTCGCGGGATTGATCATGTTGACGTTGTTCATGTAACGCAGATAGCTGGCCTTCAGGTCGAGCAGCAGAGTGGGACGGAATGTGTGGGTCTCGTCCAGGGTCAACTTCTGCACCCGCTGTTTCGCGTCCTGTCCCGCTCCGCCGAAAAACTTTGTCGACCCAATGGTGACGCCGGGATAAATGGTCGGAGTGAGGGTGTCGAAGTTGTTGAAATCATAGTGCCCCGAGAGGATATCGGCCTGGCTGAAGTTATGGTCGATGCGCCCGTCAAAGGTCGTGATGTACTGCGTCTGGGCCGGTTGAGCTACGTAGTTGTAACCGGCTGTCCGGGCCGCCGCCCAGGTGGTGTTGACATTGGGCGCGGGGTACAGGCTCAACATTTTCACCGCGACTGGATCGAAACTGGTGCTGGGGATGCCGGCGGCAGCCAGCGTGTTGATCTCCTCGCCACGAAGCGTATTCAGCAGGCAACTGGGTGGTCCGGGCGGTCCGGGCGCGGCGGCGCCGGTGCAGAGATCGGCATCGCTGAGTTCCGAGAAATCGCCCCCAATCATCGTCGGCGTAGGCACCAGGGCCGTGACTTTCTGGCCGGCGATCTTGCGAAATCCCTCGTAATCCCCGAAGAAGAAGGTCTTGTCTTTCTTGATGGGCCCGCCCAGGGTGGCGCCAAACTGGTTCTGGCGCAATTCCGGCTTCTTCGTCTCGCCCGTGATGAGTCTGGAGTCAAGAATGTCGTTGCGCCAGTATTCGTACGCCGAGCCATGGAAGGAATTCCCGCCGGATTTGGTGATGACGTCTACCGCGCCACCGCTGGTGCGGCCCGTTTCCGCGCTGTAGAGGTTGGTTTGAACCTTGACTTCCTGAATCGCGTCGAGCGACGGACGAACACCCACGATGCCGTAAATGGCCTCGTTGTTGTCGCTTCCGTCAAGCATATTGTTGTTGCTGTCGGATTGCTGCCCGTTCGCCACATAGGCTGAATAGGGGCGGGAGTCCTCGGTGCGAACAGCGTAACCGACCACCATACCCGACTGGGGATTCCCTTGATAAACGCCGGGCGCCAGCCGAACCAGGTCGGTCACGTTGCGGCCATCCAATGGCATATCCGAGAGGATCTGGCCGGGAATGAGGGAACCAATGGCCGAGGTATCGGTGTCCAGCGCCGGCGCAGTCGAAGCGGAGACCGACACTGTTTCGGCCGCTCTCCCCAACTGCAACGCGGCGTCGACGCGTGCACGGTCGCCCGCGGCCAAGGTGATGTCCTTGGCCATGAAGGTTCTGAATCCAGTCGCCTCAATGCTCACTTGGTAAGTGCCAACTTGAAGATAAGTAAAGAGGTATTCCCCATTTGCGTTGGTGGGCGCGGTGCGCGTGATTCCTGTGTCTACGTTCTTGATGGTGACGGTTGCTTTCGCCACTACCGCCCCGCTGGGATCGGTGACCGTGCCGACCACGTCCGCTGTCGCCACCTGCCCCTGCATTACGCGTGGCATTAACGTCAAGAGCATTGCTGCAAACGCAACTGCTTTCACAACATATATGAAAGTTCCATGCCGGAAATTCATTTTTGTCCTCCCAAAGGTTCAGAAACTTATATCACCCAAAGTTTCATTTTTTAAGGTTGGCCCGCACTCTATTCTCATTCTGGAATTGTTGTCAATATATATATAGGTGTTACACATGTGTTACACAGGTTATGCCACGTGATTATGTTGATGATTCGGGCGCAGTTACTTCAAGACAGCCTGGAACTTAGGGCTGAGAGAGATGAGCCGGCATTCTGCGCGCTGTGGTGGAGCGGCGATTTCGGGTGAGTGCAAATGTGCGTCGAGGACGGGCCGCGCATTTGAATGTCCGGCGGCGCTATCGAGGTTCGACGGCCATCGCAGCTGGAGCGTCAGGGGCAGAGGGCGCCTGCAGCGTGTGCGCGGCGGTCTGCGCGGCGCTGAGAAATTGGTTGGGCCTGATGCCGAGAACAAGCGTAGCGGCGACAGCCAGCAGCAGGGCCGCGCCGACGGCGATGCCGACCTGCGGGGCGGAAGCGGCAGACGCGTCCCGGTCGTCGGGGCGCTGCGCGGCGGTAAAAGCCAGCCGAAGGTAATAAGCCGCGGCTAACCCGGAGTTGAGAAGGCCGATTATGGCCAGCGCGATGGCGCCACCACTGACGGCGGCCGAAAAAGAGTAGAACTTGCCAAAGAAGCCTCCGGTGAAGGGAATGCCGACCAGCGAAACCAGGAAAAAGAGAAGCAGGCTGCCGACGAGCGGCGAACGGTAGATGAGGCCGCGGTAGTCGCTGATGAGAGGAAACTCGTCGTCGTATCCGCCAACAAGCGTAATGACGGCGAAGATGCCGACATTCATGGCGGCGTAGGCCGCGGTGTAGAAGGCGGCGGCGGAGATGCCGATGGAGCCGATGCCGGCGAAGGCGGCCAGCAGATAACCGCCGTGGGCAATGGAAGAGTAGGCCAGCATACGCTTGACGTTCTGCTGGCGGAGGGCCGCGAGATTGCCGACGGTCATGGAGAGAACGGCGACGATCCAGAGCAGCGGCTCCCAGAGCGAGCGCAGGGCGGGGAAGATCTCGTAGACGACGCGCAAAAGCAGGGCAAAGGCGGCAGCCTTGGGCGCGGTGGACATCAGCGCAACAACGGGCGAGGGCGCGCCTTCGTAAACGTCGGGGGTCCAGATGTGGAAGGGCGCGGCGGAGACCTTGAAGAGAATGCCGACGAGCATCAGCGCCAGGGCCGCGACCAGGAACAGACGATTCTGGACTGCAGGAACGAGACGGGCAATCTCGTAGATCTGCGTGGTGCCCGTGGCGCCGAAGGCCAGCGCGATGCCGTAGAGAAGAAATCCCGTGGCGAAAGAGCCGAGCAGAAAGTACTTGATGGCGGCTTCGGGGCTGCGGCCGGTCTGTTTGCGGTAGCCGGCCAGGATGTAGGTGGAGATCGACGAAATCTCGAGAGCGATGAAGACGAGCAGCAGTTCGACGGCCCCCGTGAGCAGGCACATGCCCACGGCGCCAAAGACGACAAGAGCGTAGAACTCGCCCTGATGATGGCTGTCTCTAGGCAGCGTGTCGAGCGCGATAAGCAGCGCCACGAGAACGATGCCGCAGATGAGCACGTGGAAAAAGACCGTGAAGGGGCTGGTTTCAACCGTGCCGTAGAAGCCGGTTCCGGCGGGGAGCGAAAGCTGCCAGAGGCTGGCCCAGAGTGCGAGCGTGGTTCCGATGGCGGCGACCCAGCCGAGCGGGCGGCGCGGCGAGCCGGGCGGCAGAGAGGCTTCGACCAGCATGATGCCGACGCCGGCGAGGGTGAGGATAACCTCGGGGAGGATGCGGAAGATGTCGGGCACTGGAGTCACCGCTGGGCCTCCAGGTCAATCGAAGTGGAGTGTGTTGCCGCGCCGGAAGCAGGAACACCAAGCGCGGGAAGAACAACTGCAGATCCTTCGACTGCGCGCCGCTCTGGCGGCGCTCCGCTCAGGATGACAGCCTTTTGTGCGGCTTCGCGCGGCGGCGATGGCGGGCGCACGCCGCTTTGAATCGTATTGAGCCAGAGCGAAGGCGCGACACCGAGAACCAGCATGAGGACAGTGAGTGGCGCAAGGATGGCCAACTCGCCGAAGCGGAGATCGGCTGCAGGCATCGAGGAAGCGAGCGCCTTTTGCTGGCCGTAGAAGATGCGCTGGACGAGCCAGAGCATGTAAGCCGCGCTGAGAATGACGCCGAGCGCTGCGAAGACGGCGGCGCCTCGGCTGACCCCGGTAAAGGTGCTCGAGAGGATGAGGAACTCGCCGACGAAGCCGGAGAGCAGTGGCAGGCCGATCATGGCCAGAGCCGTAATCACAAAGCAGCCTGTGGCCTTGGGCATGCGCGCGGCAAGACCGCCATAGGAGGCGATGAGGGTGGATGCGAAGCGGAGTTCGAGCAGGCCGAGTAGCAGGAACAAGGCTCCTTCGACGATGCTGGCGGAGAGGATTTGGTAAACCGCTCCGGACCAGCCCGTGAAAGTGAGGCCGTAGATGGCCAGAACGATGAGGCTGAAATGGCTGAGGGCAGCGAAGGCCAACAGGCGCCAGAAGTCGCGCTGCACGAGCGCTAGGCAGGCCCCGTAGAGAATGCCGATGACGGCAAGAACAATCAGAAGCGGCGCAAGGGCGCGAGTTTGAACGGGGAAAAGGCCGGCGTGAAAGCGGAGCATGGAGTAGAGACCGAGCTTGCCGGCGACGACCATAGCGAGCGCGACGGGAGCTTCGGCGTACGTGTCGGAGAGCCAGCCGTGCAGCGGAAACACAGGCACCTTGACGGCGAATGCGAAAAGAAAGGCGAGCGCGGCCCAGAAGAGCGCGCCGGCGGGAAGCATGCCGTTGGCTATGTGGTATTCGAGTTCGACATAGTCGAAGGTTCCGGTGCGTGAGTAAAGCCACAGGATCGCCACAAGCAGCGGCGCAGAAGAAATGAACGTATAGAGGAAGAACTTGAGTGCGGCTCCTGGGCCGTCGTTGCGGCCGTACATGGCGATGAGGATGGCCATGGGAATGAGTGAGAGTTCCCAGAAACCGTAGTAGAGCATCAGGTCAAGCGAAATAAAAATGCCGTACATGGCCGTCTGCTGCACGAGAAACAGCGAGTAGAAGGTCTTGCGGCGAACCTGGATGGCGTTCCAACTGGCAACAACGCCGATGGGCGCGAGCAGTCCGACGAGGACCACAAGCCAGAGGCTGAGCGAGTCGACGCCGACGTGATAGTAAATCGCGGGATTCTCAATCCAGAGGCGGTCGATCTCAAACTGGAATCCGGGCCGGCCCGCGATAAAATGCGCGGGCAGATGAAGCGTGAAGGCGAAGGTGACGAGCGAGGTGACGAGGGCGATCCAGTTAGGGAGTTTGGCGTGGTCGGGCAGAAGAGCGACAAGTATGGCGCCGGCAAGGGGCGCGAGCAGAATCAGGGTGAGCACGGATTGGTTGATTTCGTTCATCGCTCTGCGCCGGCCCCTTTCAGAATGATGTGCAGAGATGCCGCCCAGTCCGCGTGCCACGGAATGAGCAGAAACAGCAGAAGAACGGCGGCCGCCGCTGCGAGCCAGGCGGCGTAAGAGCGGAGATTGCCCGATTGCCAGCGCTGAAGGATCATGCCGGCGTAGGTTGCAATGCCGGCAAGCAGCCAGGCGAAGCCGCCAAGGATGCCTTTGTCGACAACCCAGTCGAGGAAAAACTTCGAGACGGCGAGAAGCGGCTTGACGAGAACGGCGCTGTAGAATTCGTCGACATAAAATTTGTTCAGCAGAATTTTGTAGCCCCAGGGCAAAGCCGCGGCCCATTGCGCGGCGCGTTCGGGCCGGCGCCGGTAGAGTTTGTCTGCGATGAGCCAGCCTTCCAGAGCGACGAGAACAGCGACGATGCTGAGGATCAGCTCGAGATGCGGGATCGTGGACAGGGCCGCATGCTCGCCGACCGAGGGAGCGAGAAATGCTCCGAATCGCTCGGCTCCGACCCAGCCGCCGCCGATCGAGAGTACGGCGAGAATCACCAGCGGCGCGAGCATGGACCAGGGGCTTTCGTGGGGATGGACGTCGGGCGAGCGGGCTTCGCCAAAAAATGCCATGTACCAGAGGCGGAACATGTAAAAGGACGTGAGCAGGGCGGTGACGAGGCCGACAAACCAGAGAATCTGGCCGTTGCGGCCACTGAGGAAGGCAGCGTAGAGAATGGCGTCCTTGGAGAAGAAGCCTGAGAAGGGGAAAAAGCCGGCGATGGCGAAGACCGCCGCGGTCATGGTCCAGAAGGTGATGGGTATCTTTTTGCGCAAGCCGCCCATCTTGCGAAGATCCTGCTCGCCGCCCAGAGCGTGAATCACGGAGCCGGCGGCGAGGAAAAGAAGCGCCTTGAAGAAGGCGTGGGTGACGAGATGGAAGATGGCTGCCGAGTAAGCCGCGACGCCGCAGGCCAGGAACATGTAGCCAAGCTGCGAGATGGTGGAGTAGGCCAGCACGCGCTTGATGTCGTTCTGGACCAGGCCCATGGCGGCGGCGAAAATGGCTGTTGCAGCGCCGACAACAGCGATCACGGCGAGCGCGGCGGGCGCATGGTCGAAGAGAAAATGCGTGCGCGCGACCAGGTACACGCCCGCGGTGACCATGGTGGCGGCGTGGATGAGGGCGGAGACCGGCGTTGGGCCTTCCATGGCGTCGGGCAGCCAGACGTAGAGCGGCAACTGCGCGCTCTTGCCGGCGGCGCCAAAGAGCAGGCAAAGGCAGATGAGCGTAAGCGCGCCACCCTGCCACGCGGGATTGCCCGCGAGTTTCGCGGAGATTTCGCTGAAGGCGAGTGTCCCGAAGTTGGACAGTAACAGAAAAATTCCAATGAGAAAGCCGAAGTCGCCGACGCGGTTGACGATGAAGGCCTTTTTGCCGGCGTTCGCGGCTACATCGCGCTGGAACCAGAAGCCGATGAGCAGGTACGAAGCGAGACCCACGCCCTCCCAGCCGACGAAGAGCACGAGTGCGTTGCCGGCCAGGACCAGCGTGGACATGAAGAAGAGAAAGAGATTCAGAAAGCTGAAGTAGCGCGCGTAGCCGGGATCGCCGCGCATATAGCCGACGGAGTAGATGTGTATGAGAAAGCCCACGCCGGTGATGACCAGAAGCATGACGAGCGAGAGCTGGTCGAGAACGAGCGAGAAGTCGATGTGAAGCGAGCCGACGGAGATCCAGGGGTGAGGGCAGGTTTCGACGTAAGGCAGTTGGGCGGCGCCAGTGAATGCGCGAATGGAGTTAATGACCACGACAAACGAAACCAGCGGCGCGAGCAGCCCGACAGATGTCGTGAACCAGCGGGGCAGGCGCGAGCCGAGCAGGCCGTTCAGCACGAAGCCGGCGAAGGGCGCGAGCGGAATCAGCCAGAGATGGAGGGAAGCGTTCATAGTTTCATCAGGTCGATGCGATCGACGGACAGCGTAGCCCGCGCACGGTAGACGGCAATGATGATGGCCAGTCCGACTGCGGCTTCGGCGGCGGCGACCATCATGACGAAGAAGACGAAGATCTGTCCTTTGACCGCGTGCCACTGGCAGGCGAAGGTGACAAATGAGAGATTGACGGCGTTGAGCATCAGCTCAATGGACAGGAAGACGGTGATGAGATTGCGCTTGATGAGAAATCCGACGACGCCGAGCGCGAAGAGAACTGCGCTGAGCAGCAAATAGGCGGATAGAGGAACGCCTTGCGAGAGCGCGGAGCTCATTGCCCGGCCTCGCTTTCTCCCGAGCCGCGGCGGGCCAGAGCGACGGCGCCGAGGATGGCGATAAGGATCAGAACCGAAGTGACTTCGAAGGGCAGCAGGAGTTCGCGGAAGAGAACGCGGCTCAACTCCTCAGTCGTGGTGACGCCCTGCTGAATGCCGTTGGCCGTGAGGCCCCGGGCGCGGAGAACGACCGAGGCGAGCACGCCGAGAATTACGACCACCGCTGGGAAGCCAATGGCGCGGGCGGCGCGGGAGCCGAGAGTGTGCTCTTCACGGCCGGCGTTGAGCAGCATGATGACGAAGGTGAACAGAACCATGACGGCGCCGGAGTAGACGATGACCTGCGCCGCAGCCAGGAACTCGGCCCCCAGAAGCAGGTAGAGGATCGCCAGCGAAGTCATCACCACGATCAGCGAGAGAGCGCTGTTGATGGGATGGCTCTGCACCAGGAGATTGACGGCTCCGGCGATCGCGAAGGCGGCGAAGAGGAAGAACAGGGCGAGATACATCTTTCTTCTTCGTTCAGCGGTAGGCCAGCCACAGGCTGGTGCCGACAATGTTGAGGATGGCCAGAGGCAGCAGAACCCGCCATCCGAAGTTCATAAGCTGATCGTAGCGGAAGCGGGGCAGCGTGCCGCGCACCCACACGTAAAGACACAAAAACAGGAAGACCTTGAAAGCGAACCAGAAGAGGGGAAGCACCGCGTTGAGGAAGTTGTTCTGGAAGTGATCGAAGTGGCTGCCGAAGGGGCTCGTCCAGCCGCCGAAAAAGAGCAGAGTGGCGACGCAGCCGACGTTGATCATGTTGGCGTACTCGGCCATAAAGAACATGGCGAACTTCATGGAGCTGTATTCGGTGTGATAGCCGCCGGTCAGCTCGCTTTCTGCCTCGGGCAGATCGAAGGGCGAGCGGTTGGTTTCGGCAAAGGCCGCCATCAGATAGATGAAAAAGGCGAGAAACTGGAATCCGCCGAAGATGTTCCAGGAGGCGATGCCGTGCGTGGCCTGCTGCTCGACGATTGCGCGGAGGTTGAAGGAGCCGGCGAGCAGGACAACGCCGACCAGCGACAGGCCGAGGGCAAGTTCGTAGCTGATGAGTTGAGCCGAAGAGCGCAGCGAGCCAAGCAGGGAATATTTGTTATTCGACGACCAGCCGGCCAGGGCCACGCCGTAAACGCCGATCGACGTAACGCCGAGAATGACCAGCAGGCCGATGTTCACGTTGGAGACCTGAAAGAGATCGAAGCCCTTTGGGCCGAAGCCGGGCGCGCCGAAGGGAATCACGCCGATGGAAATGAGCGCGCTGCTCAGCGCGATGATGGGCGCGAGAAGATAGAGCGGCTTGTAGACGCCCGTGGGGATGAGGTCCTCTTTGAGGAAGGATTTGGCGCCGTCGACGAGGGGCTGCAACAGGCCAAAGGGACCGACACGCGAGGGTCCCCAGCGGTTCTGGATGCGGCCCACGAGCTTGCGCTCAAGCAGCACCGTGTAAGCCACGGCAACCAGCAGCAGCACCGTAACCACGGCGACCTTGACGATGCTCCAGAGAATGAATTCGAGTAGCGTCACGTGCGATTTGCCTTGCCTGTGATTTCCTTGGTCTGGTGCTGTTCGTGGGCCTGGTGCTGTTGAAGTTCCTGGAGCGCGTGGCTGTAACGGCCCAGCGTTCCTGAGGTGAAAAGTGTATCGTGCGCGGGGGTGATCAGCTCGGGGCCGGCGAGTGAAGCGAGCGGGACAAATTCTGACGTCGGCGTGACATGAACATCGTTGCCCCCAAAAAGGTTGAGGCGGTCGATTGAGTAGCCGGGAACCAGACGGGCGATCTCATCGAGCGCGGCAAGGGGATCGAAGGGGCTGAGGCGAGGCTCGAGTCCCTGGGCTGCGAGCCAGACGTCGTGCTGGTCGGCTTCGCCTGCCTCCGCGCCGCGGGATTGGCCGAGATCGGCGGTGACGGCAGATTTGCCGAAGGGGACAAGGGATTTCAGATCGGCGCCTATGGCTTCGGCCAGGCGCACGATGATCTCAAAGCCGGGTTTGACTCCGGCTACGTCGGCTGCCTTACGAAGCATCTGCAAATCGCCGTAGGTGTTGGTCACGGTGCCCGAGCACTCGTAGAGGCTGGCCGCCGGGAAGACGACGTCGGCTCGCGCGGCGGTTGCGGTAAGGAAGAGGTCCGAGACGATCAGGAAAGCGTCTTTGAGATTTTCGGGATCGAAGCCGGGGCGGGAGAACGGATCCGCGCCGAAGACAAGGAGCGCGGCGAGAGAACCAGAGGCAGAGTCGAGCATTTGCGGCAGGGTTTTGCCGGGTTGAGCGGGAAGGCCGGCGTACTCGGCGAAGGCCCCGGGTGCGGAGACCGGAACATAGCCGGGCAGCAGGTCGGGCAGCAGGCCCATGTCGGCCGCCCCGCGTGAGTTTACGTAGCCTCCCAGCAAGGCAAACCGGACGGAGTTGGGATTGGGGCCGCGCGTGAGACCCCAGGAGACAAGATCTTCCAGAGCCTTGCCGCTAAGCTCCGAGCCGATCAGGACGAGCAGGGATTCTTCCTGGGCGACGGCTTTGGCGAAATCGGATTGGCCGGATGCGAGCAGGGCAGCGAGATCTCCGTAGGCGCCGGCCGGGATCTGCAACGTGGCCTTGGCCTGGCGATCGAGTTTGATGGGCCGGTGGTTGGCGATGTAGAGCCGGGCGCGGCTGAGCCGCGCGGCGCTGCGGACGCGCCAAGCCAGCAGCGGATGCTCTTCGGTGGGGTTTCCGCCGATGAGCAGAATGGCCGGGGCCGAGGCAACGTCGCGCATGCGGGCGGTCCTGTCCGCATTGCCGGCAAGGGCGCGGGCGAAGGCAGGGTAATCGGCGGTGCGCTCGTGGTCGATGTTGTTGGTCTGAAGGATGGTGCGCGCAAACTTCTGGAGGAGGTAATTCTCCTCGTTGGTCGAGCGGTTGGAGCCGATAACGCCTACGCCCGAGCCGCCGCGGGAATCGCGAATGGCCTTCAGCTTTTCCGCGGCGAAGCGGATGGCCTGCTCCCATGTAGCCGGTTCGAGATTGCCTTCGTTGCGGATGAGCGGCTGCGTCAGGCGCTCTGCGCTGTGAACGAAGTCAAAGCCGAAGCGGCCTTTGGCGCAGAGGAAATCGTTGTTGATGCCGCTTTTGTCGCGATTGTCGGCGCGGATGATTTCGGCGCCCTCCGCGAACTGGCGCACGCCGAGCGTGACCTTGCAGCCGTCGGCGCAATGCGTGCAGACCGTGGAGACGTGGGTCATCTCCCACGGCCGCGTTTTGTAGCGATAGCTGCCGCTCGTTAAGGCGCCCACGGGGCAGATGTCAATGCACATGCCGCACTGCTCGCAGTCGAGCCGGTCACCTTTGTTGGGAATGATCGCGGAACTGGCGCCGCGGCTGTCAACGCCGAGGGCCCACACGTCCATGCCTTCGCCGCAGACGCGGGTGCAGCGATAGCAGAGAATGCAGCGCGGCCGGTCATAGTAGACGGCCGGGGACCACTGCTGCTCGTCGCGGTGGTTTTTGGCTTCGGCGTAGAGGCTTTCGCCGGCGCCGTACCTGAAGGTCATATCCTGCAATTCGCACTCGCCGCCGGCGTCGCAGACCGGACAGTCGAGCGGATG
>Ga0326728_10012326_pt1 | contig 19040 bp, 13 predicted proteins | sample MB3enrmetagenome_FD_207602 | JGI IMG/M metagenome (GOLD analysis project Ga0326728, IMG submission 207602) | Lab enriched peat soil microbial communities from McLean, Ithaca, NY, United States - MB31MN | ecosystem: Environmental > Terrestrial > Soil > Wetlands > Peat | place: USA: New York... | reverse complement strand
GTTCTTGGGTCTGGCAGAGGAGCCTGACTTTCCTCCACCAAGAAGTGAGGAAGATGGACGCAGGCTAATCATGGTGACTTTGCAGGGCTCCTAGCCTCGGTCTGAAAACAAAAACAAGAGCGCGGTCATGAGGAATAACTGAAAAGACTGATTCTCGCATATCTCCTCTCCTTTACATCGACAACGGTGTTGTGTCAACCGGAATTGCACTAGTGAATGGTTTTTGAGATGGTGTCGGTAATATATTCCCAAGGCTCTGGACAACAATCAGATACAACTAGGCAAGTCAATTAAGCACCTAGGGAACCAAATAACACTTCATTGACAGAAATTATTGATTGACAGAGATAGTTGATGGGCGGTATTGTGGTAGGCAGATAACAAGAGGCGGAAACACGATGAACCAGACGCAAACTCAAGAGAAAGGCGACCGGCGGCAAAGAACACGGAACTGCCATTCGTGGAAGGCGTTTACGCTGATCGAGTTGCTGGTCGTGATTGCCATCATCGGCATTCTTGCGGCGATGCTACTGCCCGCCCTGAATACGGCCCGCGAGCGAGGCAGGGCGTGCGTGTGTGTGGGGAACCTCCATCAGGTAATGCTGATGTGCACGACCTATGCGTCCGACTACAACGGCTGGATCTGCGGGCCATTGGAAGACGGAACATCCACGTCTAATACATGGAGCGCGTTCCTGGTGAATCTCGGGTACGCGCACGTCACCGGCTTCAACGTGTTTGTGTGTCCCAGCTATGCACCGAAGCTATTCAATGCAAACATGGGCGATGCATGGAGTCGTACATACGGATTACGGCTTGCGCCATCCCAAACTCAGGTGAACGCTTATCCGAACTATTACGGCGCCACTGCCAAGCCGTCGTGGGGAACGCTCACGGAGCAGAATATGTTGAACTTGTACTCCCTACCGAATGCTACCGACTATCCTTTGGTCGGTGATACAATCATCGATACGCTCACCGCGGCTCCGAACCCGTCGCAGTGGTACGAATTTGGCGACGTATATGTGGCCGCTGAAAGTACGCTGACGCTGGATGCTCGCCACCTCGGTAGCGTCAACATCGGCTACGCGGACGGGAGCGTACGGAGCGTGACGCGGCAAGAACTCACCAGTTCAAGTTTACAGCCATACCAACGTTTCATTGTCAGCACGGTGCATTGATAGTGGCCGTCTCTGGCCTGCGGAGCGGGATGACAAAAGAGCGTGATACAGATTGCGAAACCGAATCGAAATGAAGACTGAGTTTTCCATCAAGGGATTTCATATTGACCTGAGGATCCAGGTGATGCCGATGCCGGCATTACGGAAATACGTGGCGGAGTTGGCTGAATTCGGGTTGAACACGCTGCTCGTTGAATGGGAGGCCTCCTATCCGTACAACCGGCATTGCATCATCTCCAGCGAGTACGCCTACACACGGGAGGAGTTGGAGTCCTTCATCGCGTACTGTGGCCGCCTGGGCATTGACGTGATTCCGTTGCAACAGTGCTTTGGACATACCGAGTACATTCTGCGGCATGAACGGTACGCGGGCCTGCGGGAAAGCAACACGGACATTTGTCAGGTATGTCCCGTCAAGTCGGTGGACACGTTCCCCGTCTTTCGCGAACTGCTGGCTGATATCGCCTCCACACATCCATCGAAGTACATCCACATTGGGGGTGACGAAACGTATCTTTTGGGGCACTGCCGGCAGTGCCGCGCCAAGGCGCAACACGAAGGTAAATCGAGACTGTACGTTGATTATTTCAAAGAAATCGCCCGTTACGTGATCAAGCTCGGACGCCGTCCTGTGCTCTGGGCGGACATGCTGCTGAAACACCCCGAAGCGGTGGGGGAGATGCCGCGGGAATGTGTTTTCGTCGATTGGAATTACGGGTGGGAGCCCAATCATTTTGGTGACGTCTCGCGAATCGAAGGCAACGGTTTTGAAATCTGGGGGGCGGCGGCGTTACGCGCCCATCCTGACAACCACTCGCTCACATCCTGGCAGAAGCGGTTTCAGAATATTCGCGACTTTGTCCCCCATGCTCGCAATCAGGGCTACACGGGCATGCTGCTGACGTCATGGTCAACCTCCGGGGTTTACGGTTACGAATGGGACCAGTGCGGAGAGGTGGTCGATTTGCACCCAATGCGGAGAGTCTATCCGTTATCGGGCTTTCGAATTCTGTTGGCTGCATACGTTCAGGCGTTGAAACAATCCGAACCCCTCGAGCCGCAAGAATTCGTCAAGCAGTACGCGGTGGAACGGTTTGGCCTGTCACCCCATGATGGGGATAAGCTGTGGCAGGCGCTGACCCTTGATACCACGCTGATTCAACCGGGCATGGACGTCGGGCCGGTTTACACCAAGGCGCAAAAATCCAAGCGGTTGCTTGTAGCACTTCATCCTGACCAACACGTAAACGAATTTGAGCACCTGAGACTGATGGCCGACTTGCGGGAGTACCACATGCGTTTCAAACGGCTGGAAAGTGAGATTCAGTCACCGGAGTTTTCTTCCGCGCAAATTCCACAAAAGACCCGTGCGCTGGAAAAATTCATCGATGAATCGTTAACGCTCGACCAACGATTCATGGAGCTCAATGCGGGTTTTCTCCATGAGAAGGGGATCGTGGAGGAAGTGGAGGCGCACACCAAGAAACTGCGCAGACTCTATGATCGGTTGTCACGGGCTGGTCGAAAACCCTGCGCAACCGTCAAAGCGCCGGTGCATCACAGGCGGAAACTGCGCTGGCCCGGTTCGATCAAAGTTGCCATGGAGAAACCACCGGTGGAGCCATCTCCGGCGGCGGCGGTAGAGTGAGCCAGGATGATTACAGTTGAAAAGCTGACACCCGCTTGGCGGGAAGCATTTCTGGTCAGCCGCAATTCGCTATTTACGCCTCTCGATTCTTCGTATTGGGATCAGATTGAGCACCCAAATTCTTCGATTTCCGTACGGACATTCATTGGGCGGGATGAATCGAGAGTTCTCTCTTGGGGCAGTTTCTACCTGCGGGGACTTCACGTGGGGAGGGACCGAGCGCCCGCCCTCCGGGTTGCCATGGCGTGCGCGATCGGTACGCTGCCCGACCATCAACGGCGAGGTCTGGGGGCAAAAGTTTGGCGTGCCGCGGAAATGTCGTTGGGCCGGGAAGCGGACGGCATTCTGGTTTACACCGGCGAAGGTGGATCAGGATACCCGTTTTATCGGGCGATGGGTTATTTGCCTCTCCATTATCCGCTGTGTATGCGTCAGAAAGTTTCTGTGGAATCGCGCATCGAGAGAAGCGCGGTCATGACCCGGCCGCTTGCTGGATTTGATGATTTCTCGCATTCCGGTGCTGGCGCCTTCGCCGAGTGCTATCGCGGATCGGGAGGTTTTTTGACGGATCGGCCGGGCTCCTTGGAGCGTTGGGCCAAGGCATCCTTCTTCTACCATGCGAACACAATCGGGTGCGTGCCGCAAATCTCCTGGCTACAGGATAACCTGGGCGGGCAGTGGACGGCGTATGCCATTTGGGCCGGCCCGATCAAAAAAATCGATTGGAAGCGGGATGCCGTCGAAATCTGGGAGTTGGCGTGCCGCCACAATTGCGACACAGGGTCTCTGGATCGACTTTTGCAACCGGCGCGCGAAGCGGCTGACACGGGAGGCGGATATATTGATTGGTGGGCAGTGCCCGGTCCGCTGACCAGCCAAATGCTGGCGCTGGATTTCGTGGAGATGCCCCGCAGTTTGTGCGTACTGGGAAAAGTGTTTGATCCGGCGGGCAAATTGGCAGAACAATTGGAGGCGCGAGATTTCCCGGCCAACTGCCGGAATGCTGCGGGGGGGCGGGTGGAGATTCGCGCCGGGGATTGCCTTGTGGAGATCGAACATGACGCGGCGATGCGGATGGTTTTCGGGCGGTCGTCAGCCAGTCACGAGTATCAACTCGGAATGCTGACGATCTGTCCGTTGGCGAAGGCGCCGGCGACACTCGAGGCCTTCGATGCCGTACTGCCGCACGTGCCATGGAGTTACCTTGCTTCGGAATACATATGAAGAATAGAGAGATGCAGCAGTTCTCAATCGACCAGCGTACCTGCCCGGCCGAACTGCGCGCCGGCCTTCGCGAGATCCAGTCGGAGTACCCGGGGCGATTCGCCACAACCCGCCGTGCGCGGCGCCTGCGGTTTGTTGGCGGCCTGAGTAAGACATCGGGAGGGTCGGCCGTAACCAAGAGTGGCGCGGGAGTCACGATCCGATACGCGCGCAAGACCGATGCGTTTCGTGCGCTGGGCCGGCTCTTGGGCGAGAGCGACTCTCAGGCCGTGTCGCGGGAGTTTTCCGAGTCAGCCAAATTTGACCTGCTGGGTGTGATGTTGGACGTGTCGCGTAATGGGGTGTTGCGCCCCGAAACAATGAAAGCGTTGCTGCGCCGGTGCGCACTGATGGGGATCAACACATTCATTCTCTACGCAGAAGACACCTATGAAATACCGGGGGAGCCGTTTTTTGGGTATCTGCGCGGCCGGTACACGCAGCGGGAACTCCGCGAGCTGGATGCATACGCCGACGCGTTGGGAATGGAGATGTTCATGGCGATCCAAACCCTAGGACACCTCGGACAAATACTGCAATGGCCCGCCTACGCCGACTACCGCGACGTGGATGAAGTGTTGATTGCCGGAGAGAAGAAGACGTACGAGCTCATCGATAAGATGATCAATGCTGCGGCGGGCCCATTTCGGTCGTCACGGCTGATTGTGGGAATGGATGAAGCACACGGCCTGGGCACGGGGCGCTACCTGAAGAAGCACGGTTACCGGCAGGCGTTCACTATATTTAACAAGCATCTGGATTGCGTGCGAGAGATTTGTCACAAGCGCGGCGTTCGCCCCATCATCTGGAGCGACATGTATTTTCGTTTGGGCTCCAAAACAAATAACTATTATGACAAGCAGAGCCGGATCCCTGCGGCAGTCGCGGCCAGCATCCCCAAGGACGTGCAGTTGGTCTATTGGGACTACTATCACACCGAATCTGACTTTTACGTGGAATGGATCAAGCGCCATCGGGCGCTCGGCTTCGAGCCCATTGTGGCTGGCGGGGTGTGGACGTGGAGTCATTTCTGGGCGGCCTTGCCGTTCTCGTTTACGGCGACCGACGCCTGCATGCGCGCCTGCAAGGCACAGAGCGTCCGCGAGGTCTTCGTCACGCTCTGGGGCGACGATGGAATGGAATGCGATGTGTTCTCGGCTTTACCGGGCATCCAGTTCTTCGCCGAGCACGCGTATGCGGAATCCGTGGACGAGCAAGAATTGCGGGCCAATTTCCGCGGTTCGTGCGATGCCGAATTTGATGACTGGGTCAAGGCCAGTGAGATCGATTCCGTGCCCGGCCTTGCCGCCCCCGGGAGGAGCCACACCAATGTCGGGAAATGGCTGCTATGGCAGGACCTGATGCTCGGCCTGATGGAACCGCAGCTGGCACATCTATCGTTGCGCCCACACTACCAGAAGTTATACGGCACACTGCGGGCTGCCGCCCGAAAAGGTCCCACCAACCAGCGGCTCCTGTTTCCGGCGCAGATGGCGAAGGTCCTATCGCTGAAGGCCGGATTGCGCCACGACCTGATCGCTGCATACAAAGCGGGCAATCGAAAGCGCTTGCGAACCTTGATCGAGGGCGATTTGAAAAGACTGCGGTCGGCGATGGACAAGTTATGGAAGGTGCATCGCCAGACCTGGCTGAGATTGTACAAGCCGTTTGGCTGGGAAGTGATCGAGCAGCGCTATGGCGCGCAGTGCGCCCGCTTGGAGGGTTTGGCGGAACGAGTGCGGTCCTATCTGAATGGCGACGTTACTTCCATTCCGGAGTTCGAGACGAAACTGGAGAAAGTGTTTCACCCGCCAAAGGGCGATCTGCCGCGTGCGACCTACTCGCGCGTGGCCACCGCCAGCGCGGCGCGTTGGTGATGTTATGAGATCGGGTCAACCTCTATGCAACCAAGACTTTTCCTGCTGATTGTGGCCCTGCTGATGAGCCAGGCCTGCCAACATGTGAGCCCGTCAACCTTCCAGCACGGCGCGCAGGAATTCGTGTGCTCGCGCGCCTCCAGTCCCATCCACGTGGATGGCAAACTGGACGAGGAAGCGTGGCGGCAAGCGATTCCGCTCGCCTTCGACATACCGCGGGACCAGCAGCAACAGGGACTGACGTTGGAAGAGAAGGGCACGGGCCGAATTCTGTGGGACGACCAATATCTCTACGTCGCGTTTGATTTCGTGGATTCCGATGTTGTGGCCAACGGGACGGAGGACGATCAGGAACACCACAATCTCGGGGATGTGGCGGAGATCTTTCTGAAGCCAACCGACCAGACGTGGTACTGGGAGTTTCATGTGACGCCGGCTGGATACGTCTCGACCTACTGGCATGTCGGACGGGGCCGATTTGGTTTGCAGGGAGAAAACTCGCATATTAAACCGCGGTTCATCCAGGCGGCGGCCCAGGTCCATGGGACGCTGAACGACTGGCGTGACCGTGATCAGGGATGGACGGCGGAGGTGGCCATTCCTTGGAGCAAGCTGGACCGCTTCGGGGAGAAGCCAGATGTGAAGGCCAACTGGACGATTCTGTTGGCGCGCTACAATTACACGCGCTACCGCGTGCAGGCGACAGGACCCGAGTTGTCCTCGTGGCCGGTGTTGTCGAAACCGGCGTTTCACCTGGTGGAGCAATACGCCCCGTTGAAGCTCGTACCCTGAGGACACGCCAAGCGAATGCACTGGATTGACTACGCTATCACGCTCGTGCCGTTCGTCATTGTGATGATCGTATCGGCGCGCACGCGCCAGTACGTCAAGAGCGTGGCGGACTTCATGTCGGCCAGCCGCTGCGCTGGGCGGTACCTGGTGTGCAACGCGGCCGGCGAGGCCGCGTTTGGGGCGGTCAGCGCAGTGGCCATATTCGAATACCTGTACAAAACCGGGTTTGTGCTGAGTTGGTGGCAGCAGTTGAGCGTGCCCGCCGGGTTGTTGCTGACCCTGACGGGCTTCGTCGTGTACCGCTATCGGGAGACGCGGGTGATGACGATGGCGCAATTCTTCGAGATTCGGTACTCGAAAGGGTTTCGGGTGTTTGCCGGCATCCTGGCGTTTGTCTCGGGGGTGCTCAACTACGGGATCTTCCCGGCGGTGGGGGCGCGGTTCTTCGTGAATTACTGCGGGTTGCCACAGTCCATTCCATTGGGGGGATTGTCGGTTCCGACGTTTGCCATCCTGATGGCGATCTTCATCAGCTTGGCCCTCTACCTGACGCTCGTCGGCGGTCAGTTGACGATCATGGTCTGCGACTGTCTGGAGGGGATCCTGTCGAACATCCTGTGCGTGCTGGTGGCGGTGGGGCTGCTCTGGATCATACGCTGGTCGGACATCTACACCGCGCTCTCGGCCGCCCCCAAGGGACAGTCGATGCTCAACCCGTTCGATACCGGCCAGGCGCGGGACTTCAACATCGGATACGTGCTGATTGGCATCTTCATCCTGGTTTACAACTACATGTCGTGGCAGGGGGGCTACGGGTTTCGCTCGGCAGCGGCCAGTCCCCACGAAGCGCGGATGGGAGGCATCCTGGGCACGTGGCGGGGGTACGCCCGCAGTGTGATGATGACGTTGCTGGGGGTGTGCGCGTTCACATACCTGAATCATCCCCGCTACGCCGCCGGTGCCGCCGAGGTGGCGCAGGCCTTGCAACGGATTCCCGAGGTGCCGATCCAGAACCAGATGCGGGTGCCGGTGGCTCTGGCGCATCTGTTGCCGGTCGGGCTGAAGGGGGCGTTTGCCTGCATCATGTTCTTCGCGATGCTGGCCTGTGACGGCTCGTACATGCACTCCTGGGGCGGGATCTTCATCCAGGACATCATCCTGCCGTTTCGAAAAAAGCCGTTCACACCCGAGCAACACATTCGGTTGCTGCGCTGGTCGATTGCCGGGGTGGGCGTGTTCGCCTTCCTGTTCGGGCTGCTGTTCAACCAGACCGAATACATCCTGATGTTCTTTGCGATCACGGGGGCGATCTTTCTGGGCGGGTCCGGGTGCGCGGTGCTGGGCGGACTGTATTGGAAGAAAGGCACGACGGCAGCAGCGTGGGTCAGCATGATCGCCGGGTCGGTGCTGGCCACCAGCGGGATCGTGCTGCAGCAATGTTGGAAGTCCGTGCAGCCGCACCTGGTGAACTGGTTTGCCGATGGCGCGCTGCACCAGTACTTCCTGCAGCACCCGGAGAAGTTCCCGATCAATGGCCAGGTCTGGGGGTTCGTCGCCTCGTGCGTGGCGATCCTGTTGTACATCATCGTCTCGCTGCTGACCCGGGCCACCGACTTTGACATGGACCGTATGCTGCACCGCGGGCGCTACGCCGTGGAGGCCCGGCCGGTGGATGTCGCGGGGCCGACCCGAAAAGGGTTCCACTGGGGCGCGCTCCTCGGGTTCGACGGGGAGTTCACCACCGGCGACAAACTGATCTCGATCGGGGTGTTTGCCTGGAGCATGTTCTGGTTCCTGGTGTTTGCCATCGGCTGTGTGTGGTACCTGTGGCGCCCCTGGTCCCTGGAAGTGTGGGGCAAGTACTGGTTCGTCTACGCCGTGTTCCTGCCCCTGCTCGTCAGCGCCATTACCACCGTCTGGCTCACTTGGGGCGGCGTCCGCGACCTGCGCCGCCTGTTCCGCGACCTCCGTACCTGCCAACGCAACTCCCTCGACGATGGCACCGTCCTCGATCACCATAACCTCGACGAACTCGCCAAAAACGCACCGCACGCTGCGAGCGACTCACGGGTAGTGGGCACCCGACGACCGTGAATCGACCTTTGACAGTGGGATTGATTGGTGTCGGTGGGTTCGGTGCGTCTCACGTAAAGGCTTTGGAACAACTGGAAGCGGAAGGCCTCGTGCAGCTCGCGTGCGTGGCCGACCCTGCGGACAAAGCCTTGGCCGAAATAAAACGAGCGCTGGAATCCCGTGGCGTTCGTTGGTACTTGGATTATGCCAGCCTGCTTGAACAGGAACCAGAACTCGACGCGGTGGCGGTTGCCGCCCCCATTCATCTCCATATGGAAATCACCGCCGCTGCCATTGCCTATGATCTGTTTGTGTACTTGGAAAAACCGCCCGTGCCTCTTATCCAACAACTTGACGACCTGCTGGAGCTCGATGTCCACAAGAAAGTGACGGTGGGATTTCAACTCGTGAACTCCCAGCCGGTGCAGCAACTCAAACTTTGGATTACGCAGGGCGCTTTGGGGAAGATTCGTAGCGTTTGTGTCCACGGTTGCTCGCCACGGTCCGCGGAATATTACGCGCGGACTCCGTGGGCCGGAAAGATGATCTACGATGGCAAGCCGGTATTCGATGGCCCGGCCACCAACGCGTTGTCGCACTGGCTTCACAATATCATGTACCTGGCCGGCAGGAAAATGGACGATTTCGGCCTGCCGGTGGATGTCGAGGCGGAATTGTATCGGATCAGGCCCATTGAAAGTTACGATCTCATTTGCATGCGGGGACACATGGAATCCGGCGCGAGCTTTCAGTTCGTGGTTACTCACGCTGCCGAGGAAGTCGCTCCCTGCAAGCTGGAGGTTGTTGGGTCCAAAGGCCGGGCGTGGATTACCGAAAACAGCCCCGTCTTGGGGAACGATTTGGGATTGTCGGAGTCGGCGCGGCACTGTGCCGATCCTTTCTTGAAATCCTGGCGGCAATTTGTGCGGTTTGCCCGGGCCGAGGAATCCCGGGTGGCCACTCACTTGGAAGACACACGTGGCTTCGTTTTGGCGACGAATGCAGCGCTCGCAAGCTCGGGTGGCATTCACGTCATTGGCCGGCCATCGGGCAATGGCTGTGTCGATACGGGCAAGCTTGACCTTGTAGAATTGGTAGTACATTCGGCACGGGAGGGTGAACTTTTCTCCCAAATGAACGCCGACTGGGGCCGATCCGGCAGGGTGATTGAAATCGCGACCTGGCTTCCTTCAATATCCGGAGCGAGTTTCCCGTAGGATTTATAACACTTCAGTCAAATAAGTGACTAATCGTCTGTTCGATTCTGGGAAGAGTGTTAACCGCGGATTTCTCATAGAAAAACCAACAAGTGCACTGGAAGTGACAACAGCGTAAATTATTCATTAAACGTAATAATTCATTGACACACACGTCTGCTATCGAGTATCATCGACCAGAGTTGCAGTTGAGTCCGCAGCGTAACTCAATCGGTTAAGAGAGGGCAGATGGTGAATGTTTTGCCAGCACGGCGGAAACGCTCGATGAGTTGGAGTTGTTCACTCCTTTCCGTTACAGGATCGCTGGCGATCGTGGTTTTGGTTTGTTCGCCTGAACTGAAATTGTGTCTGATCTGGAGTTGACTATTAAACACATCCACAGCTTGGTCTATCCTCGCCGTCGGCGAAAGTTCGCAGCCGTCTTCTTGAGCGTTACCTTGCTGGTCCTGATGGTCGTCCCGTCACGAGCTGGCCTTCGGGTCGTGGCTTATTACCCTTCGTGGCTCAAGGCAAAGTATCCCTGCACTCAAATCAATTATTCACAAATGACGCACATCGCCCATGCATTTGTCTGGCTGAGCGCGAATGGGACACTGGATGTAACGAGTGACTGGTCGTTCTATCCAGAACTTGTGAAAGAGGCCCACGCACACGGCGTAAAAGTTGTGGTATCAATTGGCGGCGGTGGGCGTGGCGCCACGAATTTCGCAACGATGGCGAACGATGTTGTCGCCCGGTCGAATTTTGTCCAACAGCTCACCGCCTTTTGCATGAGCAACAACTACGATGGTGCCGATATCGACTGGGAATCGCCAGCGAATGTCAACGACATGGCAAATTTCACGGCGCTGTTGAAGGAGTTGCACGCCAGTTTTCAGACGGCGAATCCCCGTTGGACATTGTCAGCCGTCATTCGATCACGGCCGTGGGCCGGGCGGTGGTTGGACATTGACCATATTAAAGAACTCCTGGATTGGGTTGGAGTAATGACATATGACTATCACGGGCCGTGGACGGGACATTCGGGCTTCAATGCGCCGTTGTATGGCGCGGATGGGGACCCGTGCGGGATGTCCAACTGCGTTGATGGGTCGGTCCGGTATTACCTTTCGCGCAATCTCCCCAAAGACAAGCTATTGGTCGGACTTCCATTTTATGGTTACCAGCTCTGGTCCGGGAAGCTGTATGCGACCAACAGCGCTGGCGTCGAACTCACGTACGCCGACGCGATGCAGAGAATTTCCAATGGCTGGACCCGCGTGTGGGATAACTCATCACTCGTGCCGTACCTGGTCAATCCCGACCACACGCTCGTGGCGACCTACGATGATCCGATGTCAATTTCAAACAAATGTGAGTATGTTGTCACAAACGGCTTGGGCGGCGTCATCATCTGGGCGCTGGGCCAAGACTTGTATGCGGGAGAAACTCCATTGTTGGATGTGGTCGGATCCAGCCTTCTGACGCCCGGCGGCCCAAGACAACATCGGGCCCATCCATGAAACGCTTGCGCAAAGACTGGTTCGCGGTCGTCACGGACAAAGCTGTTGTTTGGAAGCTTGGCCAGTGGCAGGCCATCGAGAGTGAGTGGTGCGGGGGGAGATATGCAGAGACACGATGGGTGCCTGTCTCATGGGGTTTCGAGAAAGAGTAACGCATGGAGAACAGAGGACACTTTGGTGCGCAATAAATTAGCCATGACTAGAAAACTATTGGGGACAGTCCGGTCCGTTGGTGTGGTCTGCCTGCTCTGGCCCATGTGGCTGCTCGCCGGGACGGGGGATTCATCAAGCGGGTCGTCGCCGGGCAGCGCCACGGTCCGGTACGTGAATAACGGGACGTGGCTGGACTACGCGTACTTGAGCGAGGCGGAGTATTGGACCAACGTGCCGCAGGTCGCTACACAAATGAGAGACAGCTGCCACGTGTCCTATTGGTTCCTGAATGTGGGTTCGATGGACCAAACCGGCAAGTTGAAGGGTGGGGTGTCAAACGTTGTACACTTTCTCGACACCTTGAAGGGGTGGGAAGACCAGAACCACTATCGTTTCAAAGTGTTTGCCTGGCTCAATGCCAACCGCCCCAAAGTCGACGTGACGAATCCAGCCGTGCGCGCAAATATGGTCGAAGAATGCGGGAAATTGGTCTCCACGAACGTGCCAAACAGTTACATCGCTGGTGCGAACCGGGCGTTTGATGGCATCCAGTTGGATTACGAGCCCTGCGGGCCGGCTGACAACGTATTCGACAGTCTGGTTGGCTTCTTCGACCAGGTTCACGGGAAGCTCGTGGCCATCGGCATGGGGAGCACGTTGACCAGTTTCACCGCGGAGAAGTACGGCACCAACAACAGTGAATGGGTGTGGACTCCGCAATACTACTACGATATGGCTCCGCATTTGGACCTGTTGTGCGCCATGACCTACGACACCGGGATCAAGGTTGGTCCCGAGTATCAGGACTGGATGGAGTACCAGACAACGAACATCCTGCGGGCGGTGTCCGGCAAGTGGTGGGGCAACGACGCGCAACATCCACCACCAACCAATCATGTGAAAGTCATGATCGGATTTCCAGCGTTTCCGAACAGTACCTGGCATACCAATGCAGCCGAGAATGTCATCTTTGCGTCTTCTGGCGTGAAGGCAGCGCTGGCTACGTTGTCTGGTCGAGGAGACAATTCCGCCGGGTATTTCGAGGGAGCGGCCGTGTACGCGCACAGCGATGGCACGGGTACAAATGGGTACGCAAATAACGGCACCGATTGGCGTTGGTTCCGTGAGCAATGGCTTGGCACACGATAGGAGCCAGGTGAACAAGAATCCACAGAGGAATGATATTTTGCGACGGACCGGCCTCAGCGGCGTGTGGGGATTGGCCCTCGTTTGTGTGATGTCGTCCCGGATGGCCCACGCCGGCGTTTCCGTGACGCCGGTACCGACCGCGAAGCCACTATTCTCGGATAGCTTCGACGCCGACAACGTGGTCGGAACTTCTCCCACCCACTGGCACGTCAGCGCGCCGGCGCGTACGACGGTGCGGGTGGTGGACGCGAGTGTGACCGAGCCATTCTCTCCACCCTATTGTGTGGAGTTGGTGGACAACAGCCCCACGGGACGCCCGGAGATGTATCGGGAGTTTGCTCCCGCGGAAGCGGGACGAGCGAGTGCCTCGTTCAAGTTGAAGTCAGCGTCGACGGCACATGCCGCCCTGCAGTTGCGGAGCGCCCGGGGAGCCCATCTGTGCTCGGTCGTTTTTGCCGACAACGGAATGATGCGCTACGAGGGAGCGGGTGGAAATGTGATCAGCACGACCCCGTGGACTGCGGGCCAGTGGCAGACAGTGCAGATCGAGTGGTTCAGCGATTTCACGTACAACGCGTCCCTGGGAGACGCGCAAATTGCGCAGCGGGCACGTTTCGCGACGAATGCCGTGCCGGGAAGGGTCTACGTGACCGTGGGATATGGATCCGCTACCAACAAAATCGGATACGTGGATGATGTCAATGTAGTTGGCGCCGAGAGGCGTTCATTGGAATAACAAACGGAGAGATGCTAGTTTCACAATCAGGGAATCAAGGACTCGCAACGAACCCGCCGCACGGTGTTCGGGTGCGAGACATGCTGCAGGATATCTACGCATTTATGGATCAAGTCGTCCATGACCGGATTGGTTGCTTTAAGAAACAGGGTCGATGGAGGGTGCTCTGGTCTCCCAGGTCGCGCATGAGGATTCGAGGCGCACTTTACGCAACGCTGGCGTATTTTGCTGTCGCGGGTTCTGCCGGCGCGCAGTTGCTGATGTCGGACAACTTCGACGAGGTGGGCAACACGAACGGAGCTGCCCCGGTAGGCTGGACGCTGAATTTGCCCGCCAGCACCCAGGCCACGATCGTGAATAGTTCCGTCACGACTCCCGAATCCGCGCCCTATTGCGTGGAACTTGTGGACAACAGTAGCAGTTCACTCCCGGTGATTTATCAATCGTTCCGTGCGGAATCGAACGGTGTTGCCATGGCTTCGTTCAAGGTTCCCACCTTCGGGGCCGGTCCTGCCTATTTGGAATTGAATGCGACAAACGGCACTTTCTTGACTGCCCTGGTTATGGACACCAATGGATTGGTTGGGTATCAGAGCACGAGCAACGTCACGGTGGATACGTCGATTCCGTGGACCCCCAGCGTGTGGCAAAAACTCCAGATCGAGTGGTTCGCCAACGAAACCTTCAACGCCTATATCGGCAGCACCCAGGTCGTGCAGGGGGCGTCATTCGCGTCGACCGCACTTCCGGGGCGGATCAGCCTCCTCGCCGGAACCAGCACGGGGACGGGGCGGACGAATTTTGCCGATGACGTGCAGGTCGTGTTCTTGGAAATGTTGATGACCGATAGTTTTGACACCAACGAAACGGTCGGCAGTGTTCCAACCGGATGGGTCGTGACCACTCCGGTGGGCACCACCAACCTCGTCGTGAATTCGACGGTGCAGCCCCCGCTGAGTTCTCCCAACTGCGTGGAGTTCAGTGACAACGGCGTCTCGCCCGGCCCCCAGATGTACACCAATTTCACGGGGATGGCCGATGGACGGGCGTTCTATTCGGCGTTCATTCCCTCTACAAACCAGGCGCCGTTCGATATGCACCTGCGGGACACGAACGGGAACTTCCTCGCCGCAATCCGCCTCGCGGAAAACGGTAGCATGTCGTACAACGACTCGCCCGGAGGCAATGGTCCCTTCACGACCACCTCCGTCCCGTGGACAACGAACGCCTGGCAAACGATCCGGGTCGATTGGTTCAGCAATTACACGTTCAGCGTGTATCTTGGCCCGACGCAGATCGTCACCAACGCGCCATTTTCGACGAATACGATACCGGCGCGAGTCCTGTTCCGACTGGCGGACTCGACCAGCACGAACTGTCTGGCGTACTTGGACAATGTGCTCGTGAGTCATCAGGCGTATCACGGCCCGGCCAACTACACCAACAATGCCACCTGGCTCGGATATAATTATTTGGGCACGCAGAGCTACTGGTCCCAGGTGCCACAACTTGCATTCCAAATGAAGACGAACTATCGGGTGCCCTATTGGTTCATCAACGTGGGATCCCTGGGTACCAATGGCGTGCTGCAGGGCTCGGTGGCCGGTGTCACGAACTTCTTGAACACACTGAAGACGTGGGAGAACCAGCAGGGCTACCAGTTCAAGGTGTTGGCGTGGGTCAACGGTGACATGCCCTACAGCGGCGGCCCGACCAGCGGCCTGGTGAACGTGAACATTGCCTCGGTGGCTTCCAACATCGTGATGGAAGCCGAGAAACTGGTTTCGACGAACGTGGCGGGAAGTTACATCGCCCATGCGACGCGGGCGTTTGATGGCGTGCAACTGGATCTCGAACCGTCGGGGCCCAACGGGTCGGACACCCAATTCTGGAACATTGTGCAGATGGTCGTCAACATCAAGAGCGCCTTCCGGTCTCTCGGGGTGGGAAACAAATTGACGTCGTTTACGTCGCCCTCGTACACCACGACGAGCACCAACAACACCATCTGGGACTGGCCGCCGATGTACTACTACGCCATGGGCACGAATATCGATTTGCTCTGTGCGATGACCTATGACACCGGCTATACCAGCGGTTCGCAATATCAGAATTGGATCCAAGACCAAACAACGAATATCCTCAAAATGGTCTCGGGCAGCTACTGGAACACTAACTCGCTACATCCCGCGCCGACCAACGACGTGCAAGTCATGATCGGTTTTCCGGCATTTCCCAACAGTTCCGACCATACCAACACCGCCGAAAACATTTCCTTTGCCGCTCCCGGAGTGCAAGCCGGTCTCACGAATCTACAATCGCGTGGGGATCTTTCGACGAATTACTTTCTGGGGGCCGCCGTATACCTTCAAAACGATGGGACCGGTGACGACGGCTATGCCAGCTACGACACCGACTGGTGGTGGTTCGGACAATATTGGCTGAACACTTGGGCGGACTTGGGCGCTTTGGCGAATCTATTCGTCAGCCCGGCCATCCTCAACTTCGGGTCGGTGACGATCGGCACGACCAACAGCCTGCCGTTTTCGGTGATCAATACCGGCTACCAGTCTCTGACTGGCACCGCGACAGTCGGCAGTCCCTTCGCCGTGACCGCCGGTAGTCCGTATACCGTTGGGGTTGGCCAAACCCAGGTGGTGACGGTGAGTTTTACGCCACTGTCAACCGTTGCATTCACCAACACGGTGATTTTTACCAGCAATGGTGGAAGCTCGACGAACACGGTGATCGGAATGGGCGTGACGCCGGCGCAGATCAGTGTCAGCCCGTTGAGTCTGGATTTCGGCACGGTTGCGACGGCCAGTTCGTCGCAGGGCACGTTTGTCGTGACCAACGTCGGTGGCAGTGCGGCGACCAACGGAACGGTCGCAGTTACGGGGGGGCCATTCACCATCGTCTCGGGCAATGCGTTTGCATTGGCGACCGGCGCATCCACCAACGTGGTGGTCCAATTCGCGCCGTCCACTGCCGGCGGGTTCACCAATGCCGTCGTTGTGGCCACAGGCAACGGTGGGAACTCGACGAACGCGATTACCGGCACGGGCGCGGTCGCTCCCGTGGCGAGTTTCACGGCCACTCCGAGCAGTGGTGTCGAGCCTTTGGCAGTAACGTTTACCGACACGTCGGCCGGCACCGCGCCGCTGAGCCTGACATGGACCCTGGGCGACAACACGGCGACCAACACTTCCGGTGGCGCGGTCTTTCCGCACACCTATGCCGCAGGCACGTACACCGTGACACTCACCGTCAGCAACGCGGTCGGCTCCAGCACGATTGTGTCGAATAATCTGATCTCCGTGCTATCGGCGTTCCAAGCGTGGCAATTACAGTATTTCGGTTGCACGAACTGCCCGCAGGCACAAGCGGGCGCGGATCCCTACGGCAAGGGCATTAGCAACACCAACCAGTTCCTGCTCGGGTTGAACCCGACGAATCCAGCATCGGTGTTCCAGATCCTTCAGGTGACGCCGCATGACGGCGACATGCAGATCACTTGGGCAACAGGCGGCGGGATCACGAATGTCGTGCAAGCGACCGCGGGATTGGCGGACGGCTCGTACTCAACCAATTTCGTTGACGTCAGCCCGTTGATCATCATTCCGGGCAACGGCGACACCACGACCAACTACCTGAACACGGGCGCGGTAACGAATTTCTCCACCCTGTACTATCGGATACGGTTACAACAGTGACGGAGTGTTTGCTGGCAGAGATATTGGGCTTTCGAACAGGCGGCGGTCCGAGTGGGCGCCGCGAAAGACACGGCGTCGCCTGACAATTTATGAAATCAGAGGAACTCCGAACTCGCCACATCAGCGCACCATTGGATAAGTCTTTCCGGCCTGCGGCGCTCGCCAATCAAGGTTATCTCGAAGTCGCTAAACGCTCGGGAAAGACGGTCTCTCTGGTGATCGGCATGGAACGTGAAGACGGTCGTCTCTCGCGGTTTGAGACGCCGGTACTTGACGAACCGGACGATCGAACGTTTTTCTACGTGGAGCGACTGGTGAAGTTTCTGTTGTGGGCGTGGGGCGGGTGGAAGATCCACGTGGGAGGGCCACGACGCATCGGCGAATACATTCGTGACTGCTATGCCCTGGGCGGCACCCGCGCATTTGACGTGGACTTGATGAGTCGGGTGTACGAGCGGACCTTCGATGTGGCGGTAATGGAAGCCGACGACGTGCCCGCGGAACGTGAGGTGGCTTCCCCCAAGGGTGGCCATCTGGACGGTTGCCGTATCGGGTTCGATCTGGGCGCCAGTGATTACAAAGTTGCCGCGGTCAAGGACGGCGCACCGGTGTTTAGTGCCGAGTTTCCCTGGGACCCGAAGAACCAGGCGGATCCCGTCTATCATTTCACGAAACTGAATGAAGGGATCGCGCAGGCGGCCCGGTATCTGCCCCGGGTCGACGCAATTGGCGGTAGCACAGCCGGCGTGGTTGTGGATAACCAGATCATGGTGGCCTCGTTGTTCCGCTCCGTGCCTGTCGAACGCTTTGGGGACGCGAAGAACATCTTCCGTCGCCTGCAACAGCAGTGGGATGTGCCCGTGGAGGTGGCCAACGACGGGGATGTGACCGCGCTGGCTGGCGCGTTGTCGCTGGGAGTCAACGGCGTTCTCGGCGTGGCGATGGGATCGAGTCTGGCCGCAGGGTATCTGGATCCCCGGGGGCGGATGACCGGCTGGCTCAATGAACTGGCCTTCGCGCCAGTGGACTATAATCCCCAGGCGGCGACCGATGAATGGTCGGGCGATCGCGGGGTGGGGGCGCTGTACTTTTCGCAACAGGCCGTTCACAGGCTGCTGCCGGCCACCGGTATCAAGCTGCCCGTCGAGATGGGTCTGCCGGAACGCCTGTTGGAAGTGCAGGCGCTGATGGCGAAGGGCGATCAACGCGTCGCCGCGATCTATGAGACCATCGGGGTGTATCTGGGTTACGCCATCGCGCAGTACGCCGAGTTCTATGATTTTGAGCACCTGCTGATTCTGGGTCGCGTGATGACCGGCACCGGTGGTACCCTCCTGGTGGCAAAGGCAGGGGAGGTGCTGCGGCAGGAGTTTCCCGGACTGGCCGAACGGGTCCGGTTGCATGTGCCCGACGAAAAGAGCCGACGGGTTGGCCAGGCCGTGGCCGCCGCCAGTTTGCCCGCCATTTCGAGGCAAGAATGATGAAACTGCACAACGCGACGGCGGAGGTCTTTGTTCCGGACGGTGCGGCGGCGGAAGCGCTCCAGCGCATCACTCATCTGGGGATCGGAGCCCATCAGGACGACTTGGAGTTCATGGCCTTTCACGGCATCCTCGCCTGCTACCATGGTCAGACCGAATGGTTCGGCGGGGTGACCTGCACCAACGGCGGCGGCAGCGCCCGAAGCGGGCCCTATGCCTCCTATACGGATGAGCAGATGCGTGGCGTGCGACGGG
>Ga0326728_10012325_pt1 | contig 19043 bp, 11 predicted proteins | sample MB3enrmetagenome_FD_207602 | JGI IMG/M metagenome (GOLD analysis project Ga0326728, IMG submission 207602) | Lab enriched peat soil microbial communities from McLean, Ithaca, NY, United States - MB31MN | ecosystem: Environmental > Terrestrial > Soil > Wetlands > Peat | place: USA: New York... | reverse complement strand
CGCCCGGAGGGCGGCCATCATGTGCCGGCGGGACGCCGGCGGTACGACTCCGGTACGGCTCGCTCGGAGGAGTAAATTGCGCGTAGCCATCGTTCATTACTGGTTTGTGAGCCGGCGCGGCGGCGAGCACGTTGTCGAGGCGCTGTGCGAATTGTTTCCCCAGGCCGACCTCTTTGCCCTGGTGGCCGATCCCCAAATGCTTTCTCCGCAGATTCAGAAGCACAAGCTGACTACCTCATTCCTACAAAAGTTGCCGGGAAGCCGGAAGTGGCATCGGCGCCTGCTTCCGTTGTACCCCCTGGCCGTGGAACAGTTTGACTTGCGCGGGTACGACCTGGTGATTTCGTCGGAATCGGGTCCGGCGAAAGGAGTGCTGACCGCGCCGGAGACCTGCCACATCTGTTATTGCCACACACCCATGAGGTACCTCTGGAACCTTTACCAGGATTACAAAGACGGGAGCGGTTTGGGGACATTGAGCAAGCTGGTTTTTGGACTGACGGCCCACTATGCGCGGCTGTGGGACCAGGCGAGCGCGGCGCGCGTCGACCATTTTGTGGCGAACTCCCACACCGTGGCCGCGCGGATTCGCAAGTATTATCGGCGGGAAGCCGAGGTGATCTACCCGCCCGTGAAGGTGAGCGGCGCGCCGATGGGCGGGAACGTCGAGGATTATTACCTCGCGGTGGGCCAGTTGGTGAACTACAAACGCGTGGACTTGGCGATCGAAGCTTGTAACCAGCTCGGTCGGAAGCTGCGCGTGGTGGGCGTGGGAGAAGAATACAAAAGGCTGCGGCGCATGGCGGGCAAAACCGTGAGCTTCCTGGGAGCGCTTTCGGACGAAGACCTGCGCAAACAGTATGCAAGCTGCCGCGCCCTGCTTTTCCCGGGCGAGGAGGACTTCGGGATTGTGCCCGTGGAAGCGCAGGCAGCCGGACGGCCGGTGATCGCGCTCGACAAGGGCGGCGCGCGCGAAACGATAATCGGCGCCTATCAAGACGCGCATGCCGTTCCCGAGGTATCCACGGGAATGTTTTTCGGCGACCCAAGGGCGGGTTCGCTGGTGGCGGCGATTAGGAAGTTTGAGGCGGCGGAGCGTCAATTTTCTCCCTCCTTCATCCGCGCCCACGCGGAGCGGTTCGACAAAAAACACTTCCTCGAGAAGATGGGCAGCTTTGTGGCGGACAAGCTGGAGGATTATCGCGAGCCGCGTCCGCCCTGGCGAATGCATGCGTGCGCTGCGGCTGGAAACGTCCCAAGTGAATGATAACTTTCGGAGTGCGGTCGCAGCAGCTACCGCCTTCCGCCTTCGGTTCATTCGGCAGGTGAGCCGGGGGCGAGAAAGAAAAGCGGTAGCTGCTGCTACCGCACTCCAAAAGGTTGGAGCCGGTAAATGACTTGCTGGAAAGCAACCATACGGCTGCTCAGTTGCGCAGTGGGGCTGGGCATCCTCCATAGCGTGGTGGCGCGGGCGGAACCGCCGCGGGGGTCCGTCTACGTAGCCTTGGATAGCTGGGTGTATCCGGCGTTCGATCGCCTGGCGGGCTTGGGCGTCATCAACAAGCAGTTTGTGGGCTTGCGGCCCTGGACAAGAATGCAGTGCGCGGAATTGGTGGCAGACGCCGAGGAGAACCTGCTGAATGCGGAAGTCGAGGGCGGCGAAGCGATGGCGCTCTACGACGCTCTGAACGAGGAGTTCAGTCCGGAAATCAAATCGCTCAACGGGGATTCCACATGGCAGGCGGGAGTGGAATCCGTTTATACGCGGGCCATGGGAATTTCCGGCACCCCGCTGCGGGACGGGTATCACTTCGGCCAAACCCTGGCCAACGATTTCGGCCGGCCTTTTAATACGGGTTTTAACAATGTGTCGGGGTTTTCCGCCCAAGCCGTGCATGGCCGCTTCTTCGCCTACGTCCGGGGAGAGTATCAGCACTCGCCTGCGTACGCCGGATTGACGCCGGCGCAACAGTCATCCCTCGCGCAAATGGATGGCACCCCCTCCGCGCCATATTCACAGGCTGCGGGCGCGGTGAACCAGTTCGACCTGCTGGGCACTTACGTGGGGGTGCGCCTGGGGAATTTTGATTTGAACTTCGGGAAGCAAAGCCTGTGGTGGGGGCCGGGTACCATGGGCGGCATGCTGATGAGCGACAACAGCGACCCGGTGCCCATGCTCAAGGTTAATCAGGTGGAACCCATTGTCCTGCCGGGGTTCCTGGAGTATCTGGGGCCGGTGCGCGTGCAGGCGTTTTTGGGCAGGCTCGCGGGCGACCATTTCCCGCCCCGGCCCTATATTCACGGCGAGAAAATCCTGCTCAAGCCCACTCGGAACTTGGAGATTGGATTCTCCCGCACCACGGAGGCTTTTGGCCAGGGCATTCCCATGACCTTTGGCAACTTGTTCGCCACTTACTTCAGCGTGAGCGATGTTTTCGGTAACATCAATCCGCAGGATTTTCCCGGAAAGCGCCAGGGGGGCTTGGATTTTTCCTACCGGCTCCCCCATTTACGCAAGTGGGTAACCCTCTACTCGGATAATTTCAGCGCAGACGATGTAAACCCTTTGGTGAACCCTTCCCGGGCCATGTACAATCCGGGCATTTACCTGTCGCAGATTCCGCGCCTGCGGAAATTTGATTTTCGCTTCGAACTGGCCAACACGCACCATCATGAGGAGGCCTACACCAGCTTCTTCTACAAGGATGCCTACATGAATAAAGGCTTCCTGCTGGGTGATGCGGTGGGCAGGCGCGGGTCCGGCTTCGCGGCAAGCAGCACCTGGTGGCTTTCGCCGCGCAAACGCGTGCAAGCCGCGTGGTACCAGCACAGCGTAAGCAAGTCAGTAATTCCTTCCGGGGGGTCGCAGAACTCGCTGCGGGTCCAGGCGGACTGGCTGGTGCAAAAGGAGATGGAATTCTCGCTTCTTGCCCAACATGAACTCTGGGTGTTCCCATTTTTGGCCCCAACGCCGCAGAGTGACAACGTCGTTTCCTTGCAGTTTATCCTTTATCCCAAAAAACCGTGGTCGCGTTGAGGTCGTAGCGGCGAGTTTACCTCGCCATGGGGCGGCGTATCGCCGCCCGGAAAATGGCGGCGTAAAGCCGCCTCTACGTGAAACTCGAAAACCGTGTAATATGGTGGACCGGCTGCGGGAAAGTACATGGCAAACCAAAAGGAATAAATATGCGACAGCCATCACTGCGAAGAGCCGTTTGGGCTTGTCTGGCATTGCAGGTTCTGGTTTCGGCATCAATTCTGCGCGCGCAAGGCGGGAGCGCCATTTTTGATGTGCGGGATTATGGCGCCACGGGCCGGAAGGCGGACATCGTCACCGCCGCCCTGCAAAAGGCCATCGACACCTGCGCAAAATCCGGTGGCGGAGAAGTTTACCTGCCGGCCGGCGATTACACCTCAGGCACGCTGCACCTGCGCAGCCACGTCCGGCTGTACCTGGAAGCGGGGGCCACGCTGTTCGGGTCGAAGGCGGAATCCGATTTCACCACCGACGCCCTGCTGCTGGGCGAAGACCTGGAGAACATTTCCATCGAAGGCCGCGGCGTCATCAACGGGCAAGCCGAATACGATTGGCGCATGAACGTCATCGATGACGGGTATATCCGTGACAACCAGAAAGCGGCTGAGGCGGCGGGCGTCCCCCTGATGCGCTCCTTTCCCAAGGAGATGGACCACCGCAAGATCTACCCGCACATGATCAAGCTGCTGTGTTGCAAGGATATTCGCATCGCGGGAATTTCCATCATCGACTCGCCGAGCTGGACCCTCTACCCCTACGACTGCGAGCGGCTGAGAATCGACGGAATTTATATCCATACGAGCCAAAAGTACGGGGTGTGGGCCGATGGGATCGATCCCAATAGTTGCCGCGATGTGGTCATCGCCAACAGCACCATTGAAACCGGCGACGACGCCATCGTGTTCTATTCCACTCCCGAAGCAGGCGGGCCTCCCAAGGCGTGCGAAAACATTACCGTCACCAATTGCCGCCTCTCCTCCTCCTCCAGCGCCATCAAATTTTGCGATGGCAATCAGGTGGCCGTCCGCAATGTGACCATCAGCAACTGCGTCATTACCCATTCCAATCGCGGCATCGCCTTCATGGTTTATGACGGCGGGGTGGTGGAAAATGTGGTGATCTCCGATATCGTCATCAACACGCAGCGCTTCGACTGGTTCTGGTGGGGGAATGGCGACCCCATCTACTTTACCGTGCAAAGACGCAGCGAGAGCCTGGGGCTGCCGCTGAAGCCTGATGAGCCTCCCGCCGGCGCCATCCGCCACGTCATCGTGCGCAATATCATTGCCCACGGCCAGGGCTCCTGCCTGATTCTGGGACACCCCAACAGTTGGCTCGACGATGTGAGCCTGGAAAACATCAAGCTCTACCTGGCCACCGACCCTTCCGCGGCCTACGACCGGTCAATTCACGCCATGTATTTCCAATACGCCCGGAACCTGAAGGTGAAGGACGTCCAGGTGCAGTGGGAAAAGCCCGGGTCCCCCAAATGGCAAAGTGCCCTGTACTTCCAGGATGTTAGGGAACTCAAGTTGGAAGGGTTCTCGGGCGCGCCGGCCAAGGCGGAGTCGGATAATCCCGCGGTGGTTTTGGATCAGGTGGAGGGCGCCACCTTCGTGGACTCGACAACTTCGCCGGGAACTAAGATTTTCCTCAAAGTTAAGGGCGCCAAAAGCCAGGACATTCACCTGAATGGCAATTCACTGCACACAGCGCACATCCCCATTCAAACCGACAAAGATGTGAAACCTGGAGCGGTGAAGGAAGCGAATGATTTTTAGTTGCCCTCTACCGGCCTAGAACGCTGTTGCATAAATTTACATCTCAAGTATCAGAACTCAACAGCCGATATGAGGAGTGTGCGCGCTGGTATGATTATCAATTGGTATGAGGATTTTTTGTGACAAACTGGCTCGCAATTTGCTGTCAGTTATGTGGCTGTAGAAACCATTAGATTTTGCCAAGGTTGTTGTTAAAAAAATTCTAATCCGACGGAAATGACCCGGTGTATGATTACCACGCAATTAACGGGTAGACTGGCGATGACATCTTGTGCCCAGAGCTGGCGGAAAGCGCCTTCGGGGGGAGTTCTGTCCCTGCTCGCAAGTGTCAGCAGAGGGTCTGCCTGAGGAGTTCTTTATGCCCTCGAAGAGAGTCTTCATAGCGCTCTCCCAATGGATGCTGTTCGCCGTTTTATCGTTGGCCATGGGCCTTGGTTCGTTGCAAGCCGCGCCCTCCAAGAAGGCTCCGCCCAAAGCTGTGCCTCCTCCCGAGGACTTAAGCAAATACGTCGGCTCGGATACCTGCCAGGGCTGCCACCCGGATGTTTACAAGCAATTTGAGACCACGCCCCACTGGCGGACCATGGAATTCACCGTCAAAAACAAGCAGGGGTGCGAAGCCTGTCACGGTCCAGGGGCGGATCACGTCAACGCCGGCGGCGGCAAAGGCACCATGTTCAACTTCCAGGGCGTCTCGGCCAAGGAGATCAGCGCGCGTTGTTTGAAATGCCATGAGTACGGCGAAGAACACAGCAACTTTGCCCGGTCACAGCACAGCGACAACCAGGTGAGCTGCACCAACTGCCATTCGCCGCACCATGCCCAGGAATCGCAATACCTCCTGGTGATGCGCCAACCCCAGCTTTGCTATTCCTGCCACGGGGAAATTCGGGCGGACTTCAGCAAAACCTTCCACCACCGCGTCAACGAAGGGTTGGTCAAGTGCACGGACTGCCACAACCAGCACGGCGGCTTCCTGACCAAGCAGTTGCGGTCGACGGCGGCGCAGGACATTGTCTGCATGAAATGCCATACGGACAAAGCCGGCCCCTTTGTTTATGAGCACGCGCCGGTGAAGACGGAGGGATGCGTTAGTTGTCACGTGCCCCACGGCTCGGCGAATATGCGCTTGCTCAAACGCAGCCAGGTGAACCTGCTGTGTCTCGAATGCCATACCTTGACGATTGACTCGGGCGCGCCCAGCATCCCGTCGTTCCACAACCAGACGGCGAAGTATCAGGCGTGCACCCTGTGTCACACGCAAATCCACGGCTCGAATTTTAGCAGTGTGTTCTTCAAGTAGGGGGTGCAGCATGCGAAACGGGCACCGGACAGAAGAATTCTCAGGGGGGACGCGGCATTTGGGACCAGCGCGCAGGAAGCTGGGAAACGATACGCAAGAAACGTCAGCAGGCTCGAACCGCAAAGCTCAGCCCCTGCTCCCCCAGGAGTGGCTTATGAAACTGCATGGGTCGCGTTTGTGTTGGGTGATGGGCGCATTAATCCTGGCGGCCGGCCTGGCGACGCCGGCGCATGCTCAAGAGGATAAGGATGGCACGGGCCGGGTCTGGGGCAATTATCACGTCGACCAGTCCATCGAGGTGGGCTGGCGCGGGAAGAGCTTTTCGGGCAACAACGATGTGTACGACACGTTCGTCAACCTGGGCCAGGGCTTCCGCCTTTTTAACGAGACGCTGGAGATGCGCTCCCTTAATCATCATGGCGGGCTCTTCGACAACCTTTACATGTCGAACTTCGGCTATGGAGGCGATCCCAACGACGTCTCCATGCTGCGGGTATCCAAAAACGCGTGGTACGACTTCAGCGGGACGTTCCGGCGTGATCGCAATATGTGGAATTACGACTTGCTGGCGAATCCCCTGAACCCCGCCACCTCCACGCCCGCCATCTTTATTGGTTTCTCCCCACACGGAGTGGATTTGACGCGGCGCATGAGCGATGTGCGCTTCACCCTGGCGCCCCAATCGCCCGTGCGCCTGCGCTTGGGCTACTCGCGCAATAATAATGAGGGACCTTCGCTGTCCACCTACCATCAAGGCACTGAGGCGCTGCTGTTTCAGGACTTCAAGGTGACCACCAACGCTTATCAGGCCGGGGTCGACTTTAAGGTCATCCCCCGCACTAATTTCAGCTTTGACGAGTTCCTGAACTGGTACAAGGGCGACACCTCCTGGGGAGACCACAATTTAACTTACCAGCTCGCCAACGGCCAACTGGTGGACCTGGGCGTTTCCTGGGACACGGCGAACTCTTCCCCCTGCAAAATACCGTTCAGCAATTCCACCACGAAACCGCCCACCGCGGCTTCCAACTGCAATGCCTTCACGAATTACATTCGCAGCGCGCCCACGCGGACCTACTATCCGACCGAGCAAGTCACTTTCCAATCGAACTACTTCAAGAACGTGGATATGTCAGGCCGCCTCATGTACAGCTCGGCGGACGCGCGCGTGATGAACTACGACGAGCTGTTCCAGGGGTTTGAATCGCGGAGTCTTGCCACACAGCTCAGCACCGCCGGCAACGCGGCGATCAATCGCACTTCCGTATCGGCCGACTACGCCTTGACCGCCAGCATCACTTCCAAGTTGCGCCTGGTGGACGAATTCCGCTTCATCTATTTCCGCATTCCCGGCCAGAACCAGCTCTCCACCACCGCGCTGTTTGCCACCAACATGTTGACGGCCCCCATCGTTTTCAACCCGGCAACGTGCCCCGCGCCGTACACGGCGGCCACCTGCCCGACGCATTCGAGCTCTTCGGAAGCGGATGCCTCCACGGCCGTCTCCAGCCTCTTTCTGGGACAGGATTCCAAGTACAACACGCTCGAGCTGGAATACGATTTCTCGAAGCATTTTGGCGGACGGTTGGGATACCGCTACCGCCATCGGACCATCGACCAGCGGGATGTGGAGCTGAACACCAGCACCTATGACCCCATTCTGGCCACGCGCTCGTGTTCGGCCTCGCTCGTCGGCTCCAACGGTTCGTGCACCACCAGCTCGTCTTCCTCCGACTCCTTCGAAACGCTCATCAATGAGGATTCGCTGCTGGCGGGGGTGTGGGTGCGCCCAATCGATGGTCTTCGCCTGACCTACGACCAGGAAATCCTTTACGCCGATAACACCTTCACGCGCGTCAGCCCGAGGCAATCCCAGCACTACAAATTCCGGGGGGAATACAAGCCCCGGCCGTGGCTGAGCATGAATTCAACCCTGAACATCTACGAAGCCCGCAACAACGTTTCCGAGATCGACCATCTCGAGCATACCCGCAGTTATGGATACAACCTCACGCTGGCTCCCCAGGACACGTGGTCTTTCGACATCGGCTACAACTACACGGGGATATTCTCGCAGACGGATATCTGTTTCATTTTCGGATCCGGCGCGCCTCCGGCCGGATTCCCGGTCTGCCCAATCGCGGGTTCGGCAGCCACCCTTCAGGGACTCTCGGTGTACAACAACCTGCTGAATTATGGATATGCGGACTTCATGATCAAACCCCAGAAGCGTGTCACCCTGCGGATGGGCTATGCAATCGATAGCATCACCGGAAATACGCTGATCCTGAACCCCAATTCGCCGCCAGGACCGCTGAACTACAACTATCATCGACCCTACGGAGCAATCGATGTGGACGCCTCAAAACGCGTTACCTTGAAGGCCTACTGGGGGGATTACGACTACAACGAGAAGGACAATCCCGTCGATTACATTGGGCATCGCAGCTTCCGGGGAAATTTGGTTAACTTGTCCTTGCGCTATGCCTTTTAGCCCAGCGGGGTGAGCACGGGACCTGCGCCGGTGTTGGTTCCGTGCTTCTTCCCGCCCCCTTTCCTCAAACCGCCGCCCTGAGTGTGTGGAGAAAGCGGAGCGCGGACCTTTCCTCTTGGTCCGCAGCTATGGTCCTCGCAAACTCGCGTCGGCTCGCTTCCCCATTGCCCACGCACGGCATCGCGCGTAGATTGGTCATGTCCCAACGCGGCGGATGATGCTAAGCGCCGCTGCCGGACCGGGGCGTCAGGCGGATACGGGAGGCGATGACGTGTTCAATCTCATGGCGGATAGTCTGTGGGCAGGCCCCCTGCTGTGGATGGCAATATACATCTCTGACTACTCGTTCACGATTGCGTGTGCTCGCTTGTACCGCGCCCAAGGCAAGATCGCCTTTGAAGGCAGCGTCGAGCTCAATCCGTTGTTTCAGGCTGATGTTGACGCGCTGCGACGGGTAAGCCCACGCTTCTGCCTGGCTCTTATCGTGAGCACTGGCTATCTGTCCCTGGTGCGATGGATCTCCGGGCCCTTAACCGGATCGGGGGATCTCTACCTCTTCGTGCTTGGGGCGATGATCTTGCTAGAGGCGACCATCCATATGCGTCATCTACGCAACTGGTTTCTGTTCAAGAAGGTCATCCCCATCATCCAAGGTCGCTTGGAGTATCCTCGCGGCATTCTGCTCCAAATGTCGGCATACGAAATCCTCACCTTTTCGGTGCTATACGCTGCCTTGTTTTGGGTGACGGGGAGTATGTTTCTCCTTGGCGGGACAATCGCGTGCTGCTCCCTCTCCGTAAGACATTACCGGCTCGCTCGGCGATACAAGGCGGCGTTATCGAAAGCCGCCTAGCAACGCGTTCGATCTCACCAGTGGGGTGCGCAATAGCTGTAGGGCGCCGCGCCACGCTTGCCCCAGGCCGCCAGGCGGCCGGCTGCTTTCCAACTCGGGCATTTCCTAAGCCTCATTGCGGCGCGGGGCCCTGCGTGATCTGGACCAAATCATCCGGCCGAATCCACTTGGCAAACGCCGCCCGGACATCCTCCGGGGTGAGGGCCACGTAATGGCGCGCCGCCTGGATGGGCTCGTCGAGCGGTAGCCCCATGACTGACCTGGAAATCATGCCGCCGGCAATCGTGTCGACACTTGATTCGGAGAGGGGAATCTCCCGCAACAGGAGCGCCTTCGCCTCCTCCAGTTCGTGCGCAGTGGGCGGCGCCGTCTGCATGTCCCTCAAATCGCGCGCCACGATGCTGTGCGCCTTGGAAACATTGGGAGGATCGCAACCGTAGCTAACCTCGTAAATCCCCCGTGTCCTTCCCACGTTAAAGGAGGAGGAAACGGAATATACCAGTCCTCCTTTTTCGCGCAAGTCGCGGTAGTAACGCGTCGCGTAGAAGCCCCCTCCCAAAACGTGGTTGCCCAATTCCAGGGCGTAGTAATCGGGACTGAAGCGGTTCAGGCCAAGAACCTCCGCCAGCGTAACGTCGTCCTGAACCCGGCTGGAATCCGGAACCGCCGTAGTGGCTGCCTTGTTGGGCGGCGCCTTGGGCAGATCGGTTTCCGGCTTGGCGCCCACCGCCTTCCAACCACCGAAGTACTTGGTAATAACGGTCTTCGCTTCATCCGGCGTGATATTACCGATCACCACGATCGTGGCCAAGTCCGGCCGGAAAACATGCTGGTAGTAATCTTTGACATCCTGCAAGGTCAACGCGGTCACGGTGGCCGGCGTGGCGTGCCGTAATGTCGGGTCAGTCTTCGGGAAAAGCGCCGAGTTCATCGCCTGGTGGGTCAGGAAATCGGGGCTTTCCAGTTGGCCCGCCACTGTCTGGGCAAGGCGCCCCTGAACGACTTTGAACGCGTCCTCCGGCAGCGCCGGGGTGAGCTCATTTTCGGCCAAAAGCTGAACAGCCCGGTCGAATTTTGAGGGCAGCGCCTGCACGGAGAAGCCTGTGCCGGCAGACTCTTCCGCGCCAATGTCATCGAGCGCCTTCTGAAAAGCCAGCCGATCGAGCTTGGTCGTTCCATATTCAAAAAGTTGATTGAGCAGGCTGCCCACGCCCTCCTTGTCCTTCGGGGCTTCCACATTGGGGTTGTTTTTGATTTCACCCGAAACGCTGACCGTGTTGCTAACCGACTCCGGCTGGACAATCAACTTCAGCCCATTGGGCAACGAGGTGACCACCGGACGCACGCTGGATTCCGGCACCGCCAGGCGGCTGAGCGCTTTCGTTGCCCACTCGGGCAGCGCCACCTCGTGCGTTTGCGTGGACGCCAGGGACTCCTGCCCGCCGAAGGCACTGTTGGAAACCGGCTTTCCGGAGGCCTGCGGAGTCAGGACCGCGGTGATGGCCTCGTTAAACGTCAGGTATTGGCGGGCCACGCGGCCAACATCCGCCACGGAGGCTTTGGCAATGGCCTGGATATCGTCGTCGGGCGACTGGCGGCCCTCGATGGCGACGGCTTCCGACCACTCCATGGCCAGTCCTGAAACTGAGTTCCTTTGGAATTCGGCGTCGACGATCTCGTGCCGCCGGGAGGCTTCAATCAAATCGGCGGGCAGGCCATTCGCCACATCATCGGCAAGGATCTTCTTGATCTCGTTAACCAACTCATCGCCATTGCCACCTTTGGGATAGACCGCCAAGGCATAACCCAGACTTGCCTCGGGCAGGGTCGATAGCTGGAAACCCGCATAAAGCGCCTTCCCTTCCGGAACCATGGCGTACAAGGAACCGCGCTGGCTGCTGAGCACGTCGGCAAGCAACTGGGTGGCAGCGTAGTCCGGGCTATTCGACCCGGGCATGCGAAAGGAAACCACCGCCAATCCATAAGGGAGATCGGTGGGGAGCGCCAACGCCTTGCCCTTCACCGCTTCCAAGTTCACCGCGGGGTGCGCGGGGAGGGTTTTCTTGGGAATGTCGCCATACAGTGCTTTAACCTCGGCCAGGACTTTCTCAGGCTCCACATCACCGGCGATCACGAAAATGGCGTTGTTGGGAGCGTACCAGGTCTCAAAGAACTGGTGGAGCATTTGCCCGGTGGTTTTATCGAAGGATGGCCGCGAGCCCAGTGCGTCGTGGGCGTAGGGCGTTCCCTGGAACATGGCCTCCAGCAACTGCGTGTAAAAGACGTATTGTGGATTGGAAAGGTCCTGCGCCACCTCTTGCTCGATGGCGGGCCGCTCCTCCTTCCAAAGGTCCTCGGTGTCCAGAGAACCACGCATGCGGAGCGCCTCCAGATGCAACGCGACATCCAGATCATCCGCGGGCACGGTGAAGAAATATTGCGTCACGGTTTGCTGCGTGTCGGCGTTGAAATTGCCGCCCATGGCCGCCGAAATGTCGGCCAGTTGATCCGCTGAAAGGCCCGGGCTGCCGCGAAACATCATGTGTTCCTGCGCGTGGGCCATTCCCGGAAATCCCTCGGGCGCCTCGTTCGAGCCAACTTGGTAGTTCATGACCGTGGTCACTACCGGCGCCAGGGTGTCACGAACGATCACCACGCGGAGCCCATTCGCGAGCGTCGCTCGCGTGACGTTCGAAGCCTGCTCAGGTCCGGGCCTTGCTGATCCGAGCGATGCGCAGAACAGTAAGGTCATCGCACCAGCGATGAAAGCGCGCCTTGTGAAATTCCGCCAAATGCCCGCCCGCTGAAAGTTGTGTATGCGCAACATGAAATTCCCCCTGATTGTGAGCATGATTGGCCCCGGCAATGCGCCGCCCCTGAACTCGCCCCGTCCTCCAGAGTACTCAATTCGGCGCAGATTGGAAAGAGGATCGGCTCATTGGCTCATCGGGTCATCAGGTCATCGAGCCATTGGTTCATTGATTCATTGGGTGATCGAACCATCAGGCCATTTATTCTACGAGCCATTGAATTGCCGATTGACGATTTTCGATTAACGATTTTCGCAGTCAGCAAATTGATTCATCCTCTCACCAAATCCAGTCGATAGACGAAGCGGGGGGGTGTGGGCGGCCCGGTCCAGGGGTAGGGGCGTGCACGGAGGACTTCTTCTTCACCCTTAGGCTCAGTTCAATCGATGCTTGATACGGGCAAGGGCGGGCGGCCCCATCCCCGGCTATGGGCCTGCTCCAGAAAACGTATTCTTCCTCACCTTTGGGCTCGATTCCGCCGATAACCGATGTGGGGGAGTGTGGGCCGCGCGGTCAATTGAGGTTTGTGATCGGCGCGTTACGGCTGGCGATTGGCGATTGGCGATTTTTATCTGGCGGCTTTCGAATTCGGCATTTTGCTTCATCTTGTCGCCAGGCTCCGCCGATAACCGATGTGGGGGAGTGTGGGCCGCGCGGTCAATTGAGGTTTGTGATCGGCGCGTTACGGCTGGCGATTGGCGGTTGGCGATTATCGAGTTTCGGTTTTCGATTTTCGAGTTTCGTTATGTGAATTCGATTTCCGGCCCTGTGCATTTAAGCCTCCGCGCCTCCGCGCCTCTGCGGTGAAAAGCCAGCCTACGCCGTGGCCAGAATTTGCGAGACGGCGGCAGACAGGCGCTCCCACTTGGCGGTTTCGAATTCAAGTTGTTTGCGCCCGGCATCCGTCAGGCGGTAGTACTTGGCCTTGCGATTGTTTTCCGACGCGCCCCACTCGGAAGCAATCCATTCCTGCTGTTCCAGCCGGTGCAGCGCCGGGTAGAGCGACCCCTGTTGCACCTGAAGCGAGTCCTGCGAAATCTGCTGAATACGCTGTGATATGCCCCAGCCGTGCATCGGCTCGAGGGCAAGCGTTTTCAGAATCAGCAAATCCAATGTCCCTTGCAGTAGATCAATTGACTTTCCCATGATTCTCCTTATTTCAGAATTCAGGCGTTATTGTTCTGGCAATCGCCAATCGCCAATCGGCAATCGCCAATCGCCAATCGGCAATCATTCGTACCTCAGCGCCACCATCGGCTCCACCTTCATGGCGCGGCGGGCGGGCAGGAAGCCGGCCAGTGCGCCTGCCCCCACCAGCGTCGCCGTCGCCCAGACGATCGTCATCGGGTCAAAGGGTTCCAGGCCGAACAAGAGACTTCTCAAGACGTGTGCAACTGACACGGCCGCAGGCACACCAATGGCTGCGCCCGCCGCCAGCATCAGCAGGGTCTCGCGCATGAACATCCAGAGCACGTCCCGGCGTTGCGCGCCGAGGGCCAGCCGAATGCCCACTTCACTGGTGCGACGGGTAATCTGGTATGCCACCACGCCATAAACCCCGATGGAGGTCAGCACCAGCGCCAGCAGTCCAAACACGCTGGCCAGAACGGCGAACATGCGGTCGGGTTGAAGCAAGCCGTTGATGACTTCGTTGATGGTTCGGACACCATAAACAGAAATGTCCGGGTCCATGAACTGGATTTCACGGCGCATGGCCGCGATCACCGCCGGGGGATTCCCGGTAATCCGCGCATGAACATAGTACGGGCGATCCTGGAAGCTCTGGAACAAGGGCTCGTAGAACATCGGCGCCGGCCGGTCGCGAAGTCCGCCGTATTTGGCATCCGCGATGACCCCGACAATTTCAATTTGGCTGCTTGAACCCGCGCCCGCATGGCCAAAACGCTTCCCCACCGGGTCGTCCTCACCAAAGAACTCCCGGGCGAAGGCGCGGTTGACAACGGCAACGGGCGGAGAGTTCGCTTGATCCGCCATGCTGAATTCGCGCCCGGCGAGGAGCGGAATCCCCACCGTAGAGAAAAAGCCGGGGCTCACCAGGTTGTTGGCAATCTGTGCCGAGCGCTCGCTTCCATCCACCTGGCGCACCCAGACGGAGTTGTTCCATCCGCCGTTGCCAAAGACGGCGTCACCCGCCAGACTCGCGGAAAGAACCCCGGGCACGGTCGTAAGGCGCCCCGTCAGGCCTCGCCAGAACTCTTGCCGGTCATGAATCGACTTGGCCAGGGAGGGGTCCACGCTCATCAAGACCAGGTTTTCCCGCGCCAGGCCCAAATCCGTGCGCCCCAGGTTTCGCAAAGTGCGCACAAACAGCCCGGCGCCAATCAGGAGGGTTAACGACAACGCTATTTGGATGGTCAGCAGTTTTCTGGCAAACGGCAGCCGGGCCGAGCCCCGGAGTTGCAGGGTGTCACCGGTGGCTGGAGCGCGACCCCAATTTCCGGCGCGGAGAGCGGGCAGCACGCCGGAGAGCAATCCGGTGAGAATCGAGGTGGCGAGGCAGAAGCTGAGGACTTGCCCGTCCAGCCGAAAGTCCAGCCCCACTCCCTGCCGGTTGCCCACCAGCAGGGTGACCAGAATCCGATGTGCCCAGGCCGCCACCAGCAGTCCCACCACACCTCCCAGCAGCGCCAGGAGAATATTCTCCGTGAGCAATTGGCGAAAGATGCGCAGGCGGCCTGCCCCGATCGCCAGGCGGATGCCCATTTCCCGCGTGCGCGCCGCGGACCGCGCCATCAGCACGTTGGCAACGTTTACGCAGGTGATGAGCAGCACCAGCACGGTCATCCCCACGAGGATTTTCAGCGTTTTGGAATACTCCCAGTATTCCCAGCGCAGGTCGGAAGTGCCGCTGGTAGCAGGGTTAAGAAGCAATTTCTCACCCAGCACCCGTTCCTGATCCTCCTTCCGCCAATCCTTCATGCTATCGCGGAAGGACTCGATGGCCCGGTGGAAGAGCGGCTCGAGTTGCGCCCGCGCCTGAGGAATGGAAACTCCAGGTCTTAGACGGCCCAGCACCCAGACATAATCCGGATGAGGATCGGAGGCCAACGGAACCCACATCGCCGCGTTTCGACTGCGATTAACGCCAAAGAAACTCAGTGGCATCACCCCAATCACCGTACACGGCTCGCCATTCAGGCGCAGGGTGGCGCCCACCACGGAGGGGTCACGGCCGAAGTGGCTGCTCCAGAACGGGTAGCTCAACACCACGACGTTGTGATCGGCAGCCGGGCGGTCGTCGGCAGGATCGATGGTGCGCCCGATGAGTGCAGGGACTCCCAACGTGGGGAAAAAGGAGCCGGAGACTTCATGAACCACGACGCGCTCCGACCCGGCCGGGAAACGTAAGACGCGCACGTCCGTCCAAAAGGCCAGGAGGCCGGAGAGGACGGAAGAGTTCTCGTGTAAATACTCATACTCGCGTGGTTCGAGGTTGCCCATCATGTTCCCTTCCGGGTCCAACCTGACGAACTCCACAAGTTCTTGCGGATTGCGCACCGGCAGCGGCCTGAGCAGCATGGCGCTGATGACGCTGAAAAGTGCCACGTTGGCCCCGATGCCCAGCGCCAGGGAGATCACCGCCACCGCCGTGACGCCAGGGTTTTTGTGGAGCATGCGCACACCGTAGTTGAGATCCTGCATGATGCTCTCCACGAAGCGCACGCCCCACGCGTCGCGGCATTCCTCCTTCACCTGCTCGACGCCCCCGAATTTGCGCAGCGCGGCGTAGCGAGCCTCCTCCGCACTCATCCCCACTGCGATATTTTGCTCGATCTGCTTCTCGAGATGAAATGCCATCTCGTCGGACAGTTGTTGATCGAGTTCGTCTTTCCGGAACAGCGCGCGCAGACGACGCATGAATTTCATATCAACCTACCTTTGCCTCGCGATAACGATCGTAGCGCCCCGATGTATCGGGGCGGCTCTTACCATGCAAATGCCCCGAATGCCGGATTGCGCCCCGATGCATCGGGGCGGTCGGGGCTTCGCCATGGATTCGTGGTTACCGATTCGCAGAGCTGCGCTCTGCGCAATCCGGCAATCTGCGAAGGATGCTCATAGGGACCCACCCTAGCTTTCCCGACGATGAATTGTAGGGGCGGTTCGCGAACCGCCCCTACGCCATTCGCCCCACCCTCGCAGGGGCAGTGGCGGAGCTGATCAATTGCCATATTTCCGTATCCATGGTATGGTTTTCCGTATGAAGACGACTCTGATCATTCCTGACCCGGTCTTCCACGATTTGAAGCGGCAGGCCGCCAAGCGGCGCACAACCCTTTCAGAATTGGCCACCGAACTATTGCGCAAAGGGCTGAACGGACGGCCCAAACCGCTCAAGCTCGCACCCCTGCCCAGCTTCAGTGCGGGGCGTCCTCTCATAGACGTCTCCAACCGCGAGGCGCTGTTCGACCTGCTGGACGCTGATCGCGACGAGCGGCTGTACGGGCGACTGCTCAGGAAAAAGGACTGAGCGTGTTCGTCGTCGACACGAATCTTCTGATCCACGCAGCCATCCGGGAATTCATTGACCACGGTCGTACATCCAAGCTGGTGGCCGAGTGGAAGTCCTCGCCCGTGCCGTGGTTCATTACCTGGTCTATTACTTACGAATTCATACGCGTCGTGACTCATCGCTCGGTCTTTTCCCATCCCCTGACGTTTGCCGATGCCTGGAGCTTCATCGAAAACCTGCAAGCGTCGCCTTCCTTTGGAATCCTGGTGGAAACGGACCATCACGCGGAGGTGGTGCGCGACCTCACGCGGGAATATCCGCGCATGTCGGGCAACCGCTTGCACGATCTGCACATCGCGGCCCTCATGCGGGAGCACGGCGTGGTGGAGATTCGCACGGCGGATGCCGGTTTCCATGAATTCAAATTCCTCCGCGTCGTCAACCCGCTCTAGCCAGTGTCCTACTCATTCCTCAGCGCCACCATGGGCTGGACTTTCGTAGCGCGCCGGGCGGGCAGGTAGCCGGCGATGAGTGCGACCACGGACAACACCGCGACCGCCGCGAGCATGGTCACGGTATCTTGTGGGCCAAGCCCGAACAACAATTCCCTGAGGACTCGCGTGGCCGCGAGCGAAATGCCGATGCCGGCGACGACACCGGCGGCGAGTACGCCAACGACATTGCGCATCACCAGCCGCAAAATCGAGCCCGGCCCCGCCCCCAGCGCCATCCGGATGCCGAACTCGGTCTGCCGCTGCGCCACCAGATAGCTGAGCGTGCCGTAGAGCCCAATCATCGCCAGCAGCAGCGCCAAGGCCCCGAAGAACCCGGAAAGCAGCGCCAGCATGCGCTCCTGAACCATCGAGTCGTTCACCTGTTCAGCGAGGGTGTGAAACTCGAGTGGAATCTGCTTATTCACCTCCGCGACGGCAGACTGCACTGCCGTGACCAGGGCCGAGGGCCGAATGCCCGTACGCACCTCGAAGGTTTCCGCCTCAGAGTGTCCCGGAACCTGAGTGGCGGGAAAGAATGCGATGGGAGAAGCTTCCTCGCGGAGCGTTTCGTATTTGGAGTCCTTGACGACCCCCACGACCTCGATGGGCGGCCCCGGCTTCCCGCTTTCCCCGATGATCCGGAATGTTTTCCCGACCGGATCGAGATTGGGGAAGAAGCGGTGCGCAAGGGTTTGGTTAACGATTGCCACTTGAGGGGCGGTCGTGGTGTCGGTGCCATTGAAATTACGCCCGGCCAGGAGAGTCATGCGCAGCGCCGCGAAATAACCGGGCGAAATGAAATTAAACCAGGCGAGGGCGTCATCGCCCGTAACCGCCTTCGACCACTCGGTGTGAATTTCGTTGTTCCACCCCGCTCCGCTGACCGGCGTCATCACGGACCGGCCGACGGAGACTACCCCGGGCAGAGCGCCCAACCGGGTCTCAATCCGCTCGTATGTGGCGAGTAGCTGGTCGGCGGGCACCTTGGCAGTCTGGAGGTTGGTCCCCACCATCAAGACGTTGTTGCGGTCGAAGCCAATGTCGAGAGTGGCAAGTTTGGCAAAACTGCGCAAAAACAAGCCGGCCGCCACCAACAAAACCAGCGAGAGGGCCACTTGCGAAGCCACGATCCAATGCCGGCTGCGCAAGCGCCCCGGACGTTCACTCTCGATTGCCTGCCGGCCCTTCATCGCCCAAGTCAATGACACCCGCGTGGCGCGCAGCGCCGGCAACAGGCCGAACAAAACGCTGGTGAAAACGGCAATGGCCACGGTAAATCCCAGGACGCGACCATCGAGCGAGAGGTCCAGGAACACCGTATTCCTGGCGGTGGAGATGAATCGGACCAGCAGGGAGGTGCCCCAGCGCGCGAAGAGAATCCCCACCAGCGCCCCGGCCGTGGAAAGCAGGGCGCACTCGGTGAGCAACTGGCGAATCAGGCGGAAACGACCGGCGCCCAGAGCTTGCCGCACGGCAAGGTCCTTCTGCCGCGTGGCGGCGCGCGCCAGCATCAGGCTGGCAATGTTCGCGCAGGCAATCAGCAGCACCAGACCTACCACGACCATGAGCAATTGCAGAGGCCGGTCAAACTGCCGCCGCAGGGAGGACATCCCGTTGGCGGCCGGAGTCGTTATCAACGCCCTTTGCGCGAAGTTTTTCTGGTCGTCGGGAGGCCAATTTTGCGGCAGAGCCGCGCTGAAAACCTGGGGCGAGAGCACCCTCAGCCCCGCCGCCAATTGACTCAGGCTCACCCCAGGCTTGGCGCGTCCCGCAACCCTCAGCCACCACCACGAGCGA
>Ga0326728_10012324_pt1 | contig 19044 bp, 17 predicted proteins | sample MB3enrmetagenome_FD_207602 | JGI IMG/M metagenome (GOLD analysis project Ga0326728, IMG submission 207602) | Lab enriched peat soil microbial communities from McLean, Ithaca, NY, United States - MB31MN | ecosystem: Environmental > Terrestrial > Soil > Wetlands > Peat | place: USA: New York... | reverse complement strand
AGACAAATGAGACTGTTTATTTTCTCATTTGGAATCAGGGGTTTGAATGCTGAAAAAAACGGCGCACCATTCAGGAAAGGAAAAAGTGTGGCATTTTGCCTCACTTTGGGGCCTGGGCGCTAGGGGCTGAGCCCCCTTGGGAACACGGGCTTCTCGCCGGCCCCTTCATTGGCGCCCGCGAGCTTTTGTAGCGCAGACCTTTAGGTCTGCGGCCTTTCGTCCTCCTCCCTGTGGTTGTTCCCTTCCTTGAGAGACGCAGACCTAAAGGTCTGCGCTACAAACCCGGAATGACATGCAGGGGAAATAACGACATGCAGGGGAAATAACGATATGCAGGGGAAATTAGGGCACGATGCAATTCGCTCTTGACTTACCAGAAACGTGGCGATAGCTTAGGTTGCGGAAAAAGCTGTCGGATATTTGGATACAAGGAGGTAGTATGTCACAGCGGCGAAGTTGGGCGTGGGCGGCAGTAGTGTGTTTGTTTTCCGCGCTGAATTTGCCGGCGCAATCCGGCTCGGGCAGCGGCAGCAGCATGGACGCGGCGGTTGATTCAACGCCGGCGTCGGGGGTGGCCGCGACTCCTGGCGCGGTTCCGCACCTCATCAAGTTCAGCGGCGTGATCAATCCCAAGACTAATCCGCAGATTGCGCAGATTACACAGACGAAAGAAAACGAAAACGGAAAGAGCCCATTGCCGGCTGTGGTCGATGTCACGTTCTCGCTTTATCAACTGCAAGAAGGCGGCAGTGCGCTCTGGTCGGAATCACAGCAAGTGCAGTTGGACAGCCAAGGACACTACAGCGTCTTGCTGGGCGCGACGATGCCGGAAGGCTTGCCGCTCGACTTGTTCACCTCGGGCGAAGCGCTGTGGCTGGGAGTGCAGGCGCAGGCGCCTGGGGCCACGGAGCAGCCGCGCGTGCTGCTGGTGGCCGTGCCCTACGCATTGAAGGCGGCGGACGCGGATACGCTGGGCGGGAAGCCGGCGTCGGCCTACCTGAGTGTCGACAACCAGTCTCCTACGCCGCAGGGAGCGGGATTGGCTGCGGCCGCGTCGGCCGCTGCCGGGTCGGGTTCGGGTAAGGGAGAGGCGGAAAAGAAACAGCGGAGCACGAGTATCAGCGGCAGCGGGACGGCCAATTACGTGCCGCTGTGGCTCGACAACAACGGCACCTTAGGGAATTCGGTCTTCTATCAGGCGAGTAATGGGAACATGGGCTTGGGCACGACGAGTCCTCAACAGGTGTTGCAGGTGAACGGGGCGAACGAGATTCTGTCGACGGGGACGGGGGCAGGCTACAAATTCCGGATGCGAGATGGCACCACGGACTCGGTTTGGTATGGTAGCGGGAACGTGTCGCGGTTCTTTCGGACCGATCTAGGCGACATCATAGGCATCACCAATAACGGCAATGGCGCCGCCAATGTGGGGATCGGGACGATCGCTCCTGCTCAGGTGCTGCACGTGAACGGGGCGAACGAGATTCTGTCGACGGGGACGGGGGCCGGCTTCAAATTCCAGATGCGAGATGGCAAGACCACCTCGGTTTGGTATGGTAGCGGGAACGTGGCGCGGTTTTGGCGATCTGATTACGGAGACATCATCGGAATAACCAGTGCCGGGCGGGTGGGCATTGGGACCACGAGCCCCGCGGCCACATTGGAAGTGAACGGGCCGGCGCAGTTTGACCAGCCCATGACCTTCGCCGCTGGCCAGACGTTCCCAATCCCTAATGGGGGCGTGACGGACGCGATGCTGGCCAATGCCTATTCGGGCACGGGAAGCTGCTCCTCGGGTCAGGTAGTTACGGGTCTGACTCGCGCTGGCGGGCCCACCTGCGTAGCGGCGGGCACTGGCACGGTGACCAGCGTGGCGAGCGGAGCGGGACTGACCGGCGGGCCCATCACGACGAGCGGAACGCTGAGTGTGGATAGCACTATGGTCCCCTTCCTAAACGCCTCCAATACGTTCACGGCGAGCAGCAACACCTTCGGCGGGAGCGTAACCGCGAGCAGCTTCTCGGGCAACGGTTCGTCGCTTACCAACGTGAACGCGGCGCTGTTGGGCGGCTTGCCTGCAAGCTCTTTTGCGACGCTCGCCGCGAACACGTTCGTGGCCACTCAGACCATCAGCGGCGGCAACTTGGCGCTGCCGGATACGAACGGTAGTGGCACTGCGGGCGTGGTGACGCTGGGTGGGGTCCCCTTCCTCCACGATTGCTGCGGCAGCGCCAACGGGGACACGTTTGTAGGAGGGGGCGCTGGCAATTTCACTATGAGTGGGTTCGAGAACACGGCCATCGGCTCGGGTGCGCTCACCTCGGCCACCACGGGGTACGCCAACACGGCCAGTGGCCATTATGCGCTCTACTCGGCCACCGCGGCGTACGAGGACACGGCCAGCGGCGCTTTTGCGCTTACCTCGAACACCTCGGGGGGCCAGAACACGGCCATCGGCGTCGAGGCGCTCTACGCGAACACCGAGGGGCACTACAACACGGCCAGCGGCGAGGGTGCGCTCGGCGCAAACACCACGGGAAACTGGAACACGGCGGTCGGATTTGAGGCTGCAGACTATTCCAATGGCATCGGCCTTATTCCCACCATCGGTTACAACAGCACCTTCATTGGCGCCTATGCGACCGCCACGGTGGATGGTCTCGGAAATGCCGCGGCGATTGGATATCGCGCCCAGGTGGCTGAAAGCAACGCGCTGGTGCTTGGCTCGACTGCTGCCCAGAACGGCAGCGCCAACACGAGCGTGGGGATCGACGTGGCAAGTCCGAGCAACATCTTCACCGTGTTGCAGGGCGGCGGGCACGCGATTGCCGACGGCTGGGACACTTACAGCTCGCGCCGCTGGAAGTCGGACATCCAGCCGTTGCACGGCGCGCTCGGCAAAGTGGAACTGCTGCGCGGCGTCTCGTACACTTACACGACAAACGGCAAGCATGATATCGGCATGATCGCCGAGGAAGTGGGACGCGTGGTGCCGGAAGTAGTGAGCTATGAAGCGAATGGCAAGGACGCGAGTGGGATCGACTACGCCCGGCTCACGGCGCTGCTGGTGGAAGCCGTCAAACAGCAGCAGAGCGAGATTCGCACGCTCCGCGCGAGGGTCCGGCGATTGGAAGCGGCAAAGAAAACAGGAAGATGAACCACCAAGACACCAAGGCACCAAGGCACCAAGGAACAAGAAAGAGGACAAGTGACGCCGGACAAGTGACAAGGAACAAGGACAAGGGACCGACCTCAGACCTTTTTCACCCAGATCCGGTCGGTGCTGCTCTTGCCGAGGTGGTGGCGGCGCCGCCCAACGGCTAGGGTCACGGTCTCGTCGAACGTCTTCTCAACGATGTTGATTTCGGTTCCGGGCCGCAAGCCGAGCCGGTCGATAAATTCGAGGAAGGCGGCATCGCGTTCCGCGACGCGGATCACCCGCAACTTCTCCCCCGGGCGGGCTTGCGCGAGCGGCTTCGCTCCCTGGCGGCGGAGTTTTGCCGCCCCGCCGATCAGCGGATTCCCGTGCGGGCAGGAGCCGTCGCGGCCGAAATAATCGAGGAGCCGCCGTTCGAGTTCCCTGGAGATGGCATGCTCGAGCTTTTCGGCTTCGGCGTGGACCAGTTTCCAGTCCATGCCCAGCACGTCGGTGAGCAGTTTCTCAATGAGGCGGTGCCGCAGCGCCAGGCTCTGGGCGATGGCACGACCTTTGGGCGTCAGGCGGATTCGCCCTGTCTTGTGGTCCAGGCGGACGTGGCCGCGCCGCACCATGCGCTTCAGCGCCGTGGTGACGGCCGGGGGCGTGACGCCCAGCGCTTCCGAAAGCCGGGCGCTGATGGGGTCCTGGAGCTCCACCTGCATGTTGTAAATTGCCTTGAGGTAGTCCTCCTGGGAAACGCTCGTCTCCCGAGCCCGCCGTTCCGACCCGCCGATGTTGTCACGCTTTCGATTCATTGAAAATCAGAAATTAGAAATCAGAAATCAGAAAAAAAGAAGTTCTCAGTAATCAGTTCTCGGTTCTCAGTTCTCAGTAAGAGCAAGAGGGTAATTGATCGCTGAGAACTGAGGACTGAGAACTAAAGGCTTTTTCTGATTTCTACTTTCTAATTTCTAATTTCCCTTTCCAAGCTCGACAAAAGTTGCTTAACGCTCAATTCGATCTCGTCCCGGACGATTCGGAAGAATTCCAGCTCCAGGCCGAACGGATCAGCGATCTCCCACTCCACAAGCCGACCTTTGAAGCCCTCAGGAACCGGGCAGGATACTTCACAGCCCATCGTCACCACAATATCCATGGTGGCGAGGGGAACAGCCTTCAGCCCCTTCGACTCATGCCCGTCGAGTGAGATTCCCCTCTCCTCCAGAACCGTGTAGGTCTCCTTGATGATGCTGCCGAAGGGCTGCGATCCGGCGCTCCAGGCCTTGACGCGGCCCTCGCCCAGGTGATTGGCCAGTGCCTCCGCCATCTGGCTGCGGCAAGCGTTGCCGTAGCAAACGAATAGAATGTTCACAAGCAATGTCCTTTGTCCGTAGTCCGTTGTCACTTGCGGAAGACGTGTGCCTACGGGTTTACGGGCCGAATTTGGTAGCGTAAGCGTCTGGTTCAGCCCCCTGCGAGGCCCGGGCGCGCGGGCGGGCCGGAAGATGCCTTTCAATCGGCAATCGTCAATCGGCAATCGTCAATGACTCAACTTGCTCAGGAACCAGCGGTGGATGGTCTCGTCCTCCGTCAATTCCGGATGGAACGTAGCCGCGAGCAGATGGCCTTGTTCGACCAAGACCGGCAGTCCGTCGGACCGGCCAAGTACGCGCACGCCTTCGCCCACCCTGCGGATAATGGGCGCGCGGATAAACACCATCTCCACGGGACGGCCGGTGAGATCGGGGCATTCCCCTTGACGCACCGAGCTGTCGATCTGCCGGCCATAGGCGTTTCGCTCCACCGTGACGTCGAGAAGGCCCAGGTGCTCCTGGGGAGGGTTTAAGACGTCCTTGGCCAGCAGGATGACGCCGGCGCACGTCCCAAACACCGGCTTGCCCTCCGCCGCAAAACTCTTGATGGCATCGCCCAGGCCTTCCTCGGCAAATAACCGGAGCATGGTGGTGCTCTCGCCGCCCGGCATGATCAGCGCGCTCACGCCATCGAGGTCAACCGTGTGCTTCACCAGCTTCCAGGGGGCGCCGATGCGGTCGAGCATCTTCGCGTGCATCGCAAAGTCGCCCTGGACGGCGAGGATTCCTACGGGTTTGTGGCCGTTGTTCATTTCTAACAAGTATTCAGTTCTCAGTGATCAGTCGTCAGTAAGAGAGCACAAGGACCCACACCCGGCTTCTACTGATAACTGACGACTGACAACGACCGACAACTGACGACTGACCGACGTTGTTAATGAGCTGCTGTCACTAGCTTGGCGTTGAGGTTGATCTTGGTTCCGGCGAGGGCCTTCGAGACCGGACACCCCTTCTTGGCGCCTTCTGCCAGTTCCTGAAACTTGGCGGCGTCGATTCCGGGCACGTCGGCCATCGTGTCGAGATCGATGCTGGTGATGGCAAAGCCGCCTTCCACCTTGTCAAAGTGAACGTTCGCCTTGGTGTGAACGCTCTTGGGCGGATGGCCCGCGCCGCTGAGCTGCGCCGAGAGCGCCATCGAAAAACACCCGGCGTGGGCCGCCGCAATCAACTCCTCGGGGTTGGTCCCCGTACCACTTTCCATGCGCGACTTGAAAGAGTACGGGCCGTCATAAGCGGCGGTTCCAAACTTCATGTGGCCCTGACCTTCAAAAAGGTTCCCTTTCCATTCTGCTTCGGCAGTCCTGACTGGCATTGCTGTCTCCTTGATTTATGAGTTTGGCTTACATTTCATGAGATGTCCTCATTTTGGCACTCGATGCTCGCGTCTCACCGACCACTGGTAGTGGTGTCATTTGGAAATGGAGATTCTCTCGAGCCACCCGGTCATTCCCGCGAAAGCGGGAATCCACTCCGCAAACCTTTGGAAATGTGCTCCGTCGGACTGAATTCCCGCTTTCGCGGGAATGACTGCGGGGTGGGACTCCCCTGTGCGCTCCAAATGACACCAGTACCCGAGTACTAATTTGTTTCCGCCAGTCGTAGCGGTTGCGTGTAGAATACCAAAATGAGCCAGAGCCAACGCTTCCTAGTGAATTTGATCTTCGATCCTGAATACGCCGGCTACGTAGCTGACGTCCCCCAGTTACCTGGCTGTATGTCCCAGGGCAAGAGCGTTGAGGCGGCATTGCGAAACGTTCGGAAAGCCATCAAAGTCTACCTCAAGGCTTCGCCCAAAACTGAACCCCTTCAGGTTCGCAAAGTCCTTACAAGCCAAGTGGAGGTTCGGCTCTGACGCGTCTCGCCGGTATCTCCGGTCGAAGGGCGGTTCGTGCCTTTGAAAAGGCCGGTTTCGTCGCCAGCAAGCCCGAGGGCAGTCACGTGACACTCAAGAAGCCCGGATATCCGGTGCTCGTTATCCCTTTGCATCGTGACGTATCACCGTTCCTGCTGCGCTCCCAGGTCAAACGCGCCGGTCTCACCGAAGAGGAGTTTCGAAAGCTGCTCTGAACTCCTCGTCACCAGCCGCGTGTCTGTAACAGCTCTTTCTGGTCCAGCTTCGCCACATCGATCCCGCGCATGGCCTCGCCCAGTTCTTCCGAGCACTCGGCGATTACTTGCGGCTCGTTGTAGTGGGTGGTGGCGCGCACGATGGCCTTGGCGCGCACGGCCGGGTCGGACGACTTGAAGATGCCGGAGCCCACAAACACCGCCTCCGCTCCCAGTTGCATGACGAGCGAGGCGTCGGCCGGCGTGGCGATGCCGCCGGCGCTGAAGTTGGGCACCGGCAGCTTGCCGTTCTTGGCCACCCACTTCACCAGCTCGAAGGGCGCGCCCAGATCCTTGGCTTTGGCCATCAGTTCTTCGTCGCGGAGCGTGGTAAGCAGGCGGATCTCCCCGGTAATGGCGCGCAGATGGCGCACCGCCTCCACGATGTCGCCCGACCCCGCCTCGCCCTTGGTGCGGATCATGGCCGCGCCCTCGCCGATGCGCCGCAGCGCTTCGCCCAGATTACGCGCGCCGCAGACAAAGGGCGCCTTGTAGGGCCACTTGTCGATGTGGTGCTCCTCGTCGGCGGGCGTCAGAACTTCGCTCTCGTCGATGTAGTCGACGCCGATGGCTTCGAGCACCTGGGCCTCGGCGAAGTGGCCGATGCGCGCCTTGGCCATCACCGGGACGGTGACAGCGGCCATGATCTCCTTGATGATCTTCACTGACGCCATGCGGGCTACGCCGCCTTCCTTGCGGATGTCGGCCGGCACGCGTTCCAGCGCCATCACCGCCACGGCGCCCGCTTCTTCCGCGATTTTGGCCTGCTCGGCGGTGGTGACGTCCATGATGACGCCGCCCTTCAGCATCTCCGCCAGACCCACCTTCAGTTTCATTTTCTCGTCGTATTCAAACATGGAAATTCTCCTTAGGAATTCAGTGCTCGACAGGGCGCCCGTTGCGCCTCTGGGCGAGCACAAGGCCCGCACCTACTGTCTCAATTCTGCTGGCCGGACTAAACCAGCGCCACATCCGAAGCCGCGGGCGATTTCCGCCGCGCTCCGACTTTCCGCACTTCTGCCTTCAGCAACGCGCCCAGAATCTCGACGCCCTTTTCGATCTGCTCGTTCGGCAAAGTCGTGAAGCACAGCCGGAAGGCGTTGTGCCGTGGCTGCTGGAAGTAAAAGTAGCGCGACGGGGCGAAATTGACGCCGCGATCCTGGGCTTTCACCAGCAATTCCGACGCGTCAAGGCCGGGCGGCATTTCCACCCACACCGCCATACCACCTTCGGGGAAGGCGCACCGAGCCTCGGGCGGAAAGTGCCGCTCCATCGCCCGGCGCGTAAAGTCGAGCTTGGCGGCGTAATGCTTGCGTGTGCGCCGGATCCACTTATCCAGCCAGCCTCGCCGCCCGAACTCGTCGAGCACCGCCTGCCCCAGCAGATTCGTGTGCAGATCCGCCCGCTGCTTGGCCCCGCGCAGCCGCTCGATGACGCGGCGCGACGCCACCATCCAGCCGACGCGCAGTCCCGGAAAGCCGATCTTGGAGAAGCTATTCAGATAGATCACCAGGCCGGTTTGGTCCAGAGCCTTGAGTGAAGGCAAGTCACGGCCGTGGTACCGGAGCGCGCCGTAGATATCGTCCTCCACCACTGGAACCTGAAAACGCATCGCCAGGTCCAGCAGCCGTTTCCGACCTTCAAGCGGCATGGTGCGTCCGGTGGGATTCTGGAAGTTGGGGTTGGCCAGGACCAGCTTCACCTTGTTCTGTTCCAGCGCCGCGGCGAGAAACTCCAGATCCATGCCCTGGGGGCCCACGGGGGCGCCGATCACGCGAAGCCCCGGGAAATCGAACACGCGCCACAGCCCGGTGTAAGTCGGGTTCTCGCAGACGATAGTGTCGCCCGCCGCCACCATCGACCGCCGCACCAGATCAAACGACTGCTGGCAGCCATTGGTGATGAGGATTTCGTCGAGCTCCACGGAAACGCCGTCGCGGCCGAGGCGGCCCTGAAGATATTTCTTGAGCGGCGGGTAGCCGTCACTGGAACCGTAGTCGAGCAGCTTCGGGCCTTCTCGGCGCAGGACGATGTCGGTGGCGCGACGCACCAGCTCCGCGGGACTAAGGTCCGCCGAGCCGTGGGTGGCCGCGAAGGAGATCACCCCCGGTTGCATCGCCGCTGCCATTAAGCGGCCGAGGGAGTCGTCGCGCGGTTCCTCGGTGAAAAAGCTGTCCCAAAAGAAATCGTTGCTCGCCTTGCGCCTTGACCGGTCCGGCAAAGTGAGGTGGCTGGCGAGCGGCGACACAAACGTGCCCCGTCCCACCGTGCCCTGGATGAGGCCCTCGGCTTCGAGCTCGGCGTAGGCGTTGCCCACCGTGGTGCGGTGAACGCTGAGGCGCTTCGCCAGCTCGCGGCTCGGTTCGAGGCGATCGCCCACCTTTAACGCGCCTCCCACGATTCGCGCGCGGATCTGATTGCGGATCTGGAGATACATCGGTTCATGCAAGCTGGGGTCGAGCGTCAGCAACACGTGATTACCTCCTGGCCTGTCCTACCAGTCCAATCTAGTCCAAGAGATGGAAGATGTAAAGAGCCAAGTAGGCCAAGTTCGGGACGGGCCAAGGATGTCGAAGGAATCAAGCCAACGAACTGCCTGGGTCTTGCTGCCTGACCATTGGCACCCTTCTGCTACGCTATCGCTCACCATCCCGGAGGTGATGGAGTCGATCGAGGTGATCGCGACGCGGCGATCGCGGTGGAGCGTTGACGCCGCAAGCTGACTTGGCTATTATGGCTATCAACGAGGTGAAGGGTGCGCCTCTACAACAATCTGAGAGGTAGAGTCTGATGCGAAGAGTGATTCGAACATCCGATGCCCCGAGGCCGCTCGGGGTCTATTCCCAGGCGATCGTCGCGGACGGGTTTGTCTTCGTGGCGGGGCAAGTGCCGATCAATCCCGAGACGGGCCAGATGGAACCTGGCGACATCCGCTCCCAGACGCGCCGCGTGCTTCGCAACATCGCGGCCATTCTCCAGGCGGCCGGCAGCTCGCTCGCAGACGCGGTCCGCATGGGAATCTTCCTTGCTGACCTCAATGACTTCCAGGCCATGAACGAAGTCTTCAGCGAGTTCTTCGCTGAAAACCCTCCGGCGCGCACGACGGTGGGGTGTTCTCTGCCCAAGATCAAGGTGGAGATCGATTGCATTGCCCGCGTGAGCAGGCCCAAGCGGGCGCGGCGGTGAGTATGTCAGTATGTCAGTGTGTCAGTACTTCAGTGTGTCAGTACGTCAGTAGGTCAGTACGTCAGTGCGTCTGCGATCAGTGCAACAGGGCGACGGCGGGTGAGTGCAGCTCCAGGCTGTAAGACTGAGATACTGACTCACTGACATACTGACATACTGAAACGCTGACCCACTGACCCACTGACCCACTGACCCACTGACCCACTGACATACTGACTCACTGACATACTGAAGCACTGACGCCCCCCCCTCATTCAAAGGGATGGCCGAAGAACGTCAACACCCAGAGGGCGAGCATGTAGAGGCCGAGAAGGGATTGAACTCCCGCCGCGGTCCTGACCCATCCGACGGCTCTCAGGTCGTACTCGCGCCGGGTCAGCATCTTGAGCCACTCGCCGATGTTCAGTTCCTGATAGCCGATATTGAAGGCGCTGGTGAGGCTGAAGAACATCGCCGCGCGAGCGAGACGCCATTCCCGGCGCAGCCGGCGGCCGGGCTTGAGCGCACCCTTCGACCGCGGCGCATTCTCGCCGGCTGGGCGAGGGAGTCGTACCTGGAGGCGCCACTTGCGCTCCCGGCCCCGTGATTCGCGAGTGGCCTCCACATAGATTCCCGATGGTCCCTTGAGATGCATGAACAAAAAGTAGAAGCCCGTCATCACCAGCCACACCAGCCCGAGAATCTTGAGGGGGCGCCCCGGGTTCATTCCATACTGGCAGGTCCAATCGAAAGCGATGCGCCTGAACCACCGCCACTGGATTTTGTCCTGCGCGGTTTCCCGGCGATTGACGGCGTAAGTGATCTTGTTCTCCGCTTGCACAAAGCCGCCGTCGCTGAACCCCTTCCGCAATCGCACCAGGGCCTCCGGATCGTCAACATAGGTGACTAGGTCCAAGTGTCTGGCACGCGCGATTCCCGTGATCGGGGGATCCTTCGAAGGTTCGTAGATGGTGCGGTCCAGATCGGCGTCCCGGAACCAGGCGTCGGTCAAGTCAGCACCCCTGAGGTCGGCACCGCTCAAGTCAGCGGCCGCCTTAAGGCGGTCACTAATCGGTTCGCCGTTAGCCTGCTTGAAGACCTTGAAGATCTTTAGAATTCCGACGCGGGCTGCTGCGATGGGAGCGACCTTGAGGCCCAACTGCGCACCCACCAGCTTCGCACCGTACAGGTTGGCCTTGCGCAGATTCACACCTTCAAGATCCGCCTCGCTTAGATCGGCGTAGCTGAGATCGGAGCCGCTGAGATTGGCTTGACTCAGAGTTGCTCCGGTCAGCTTCACCTTGGCAAGGTTCGCCTCTCGCAGGTCAGCCTGGCTGAGGTCGGCGCCGCTCAGGTCGGCGCCCGTCAGGTCCGCGCGCTTCCCCTGCTGTCCCTTGGATTCCGCCCACTGTTGGTGTTGAGCGAGTATCTGATCGAGGTCGGCGCGTGATCGTGTCTGGCCCGATGAGTCTTTCCAGGTCCATGCCGCGGCGCTCGCGGGCTGCGTCGGGGCGGAGGTCGCGGCCGGAGCGGGTGCAGGAATTGCTGGCGACGCGGCGGGCGCCGTGACCGTGCCTTGAGGGTTTTCCCCGGCTGACCGCCTCTTGCCCCGGCGCGCGGTCTGACCGGATGCGATCGACACTGCGACAATGCAACTGGCAGTCAACACGCCGGCGATGAACAGAGATCGGAACCGCATGGCCGCCCTCCCGTGTGGCCATTATGGGCGAAGAGCGTCGGCTTTGCAACGAACACCGTTGACGAATTGACGCAGCTCCAATCGGGAGGCGTGTTCCACTCTTGGAGTCGCGTCTTAGATCTCGACAGCTTCCAGGCACGAGGCCGATATTTGCCCAGGCCCCACAGATCTGAGTATAATGATCCGCAATGATCCGCGGTGGTCTCGGGCCATAGACGGTGGCAGCGAGAGGAAGGACACGGTTGTTCAAGAAGGTTCTGGTAGCCAATCGTGGTGAGATCGCCGTGCGGGTGATGCGAGCCTGTCGCGAGATGGGCGTCGCCACGGTCGGGGTCTACTCGGACGCCGATCGCAAGGCCTTGCACGTCCGTTACGCTGACGAGGCCTACCACATCGGCCCGACGCTTTCTACCGAGAGCTACCTCCGCATCGACCGCCTGCTGGACGTGGCGCAGCGAACCGGCGCCGAGGCGATCCATCCCGGGTACGGTTTCCTTGCCGAGAACCAGGAGTTCAGACGAGCCTGCGACGCTGCCAGGGTTGTCTTTCTGGGCCCCGAGGCTTCCGCCATGGCGCTGATGGGCTCCAAGACCGCCGCGCGCGAAGCGGTGCTGGGCGCCGGATTGCCGACGGTTCCCGGAGCGAATCACAACCTGGACAGCCTCGACGAGGTGAAGCGAGTGGCGGAGGCGATCGGCCTGCCCGTCATGCTCAAGGCGGTGGCAGGCGGCGGGGGCAAGGGGATGCGCTTCGTGCGCTCGCTGGAAGAACTCGAGTCCGCCTATCGCAACGCTCGCTCCGAAGCGCAGAACGCTTTCAACGACCCCTCCGTCTACCTCGAGAAGTACATCGAGCGGCCCCGCCACATCGAGATCCAGATTCTCGGCGACCTCCATGGCAACCTCATTTATCTGGGCGAGCGCGAGTGCTCGCTGCAGCGGCGCCACCAGAAGCTGCTGGAAGAGTGCCCTTCGCCGCTGGTGGACGAGGACATGCGCCGCCGCATGGGCGCGACCGCGGTGGGGATCGGCAGGCTTGCAGGGTACACCAGCGCTGGGACGGTGGAGTTTCTGGTCGACCAGAACCGCAACTTCTATTTCCTCGAGATGAACACGCGGCTGCAGGTAGAGCACCCCGTCACGGAGCTCGTCGTGGGCATCGATCTCGTCAAGGAGCAGTTGCGGATCGGGGCTGGCGAGCTGCTTGGCTGGAGCCAGGAGGACGTTCGCCTGCGCGGCGCGGCCGTGGAGTGCCGCGTCTGCGCGGAAGATCCGGCGCAGAACTTTTTCCCCTCGCCCGGCCTGATCACCGGCCTCAAAGAGCCGGCAGGCCCTGGCGTCCGCCTCGATTCCGGCGTGTGCGAAGGCTTCAGGGTGCCACTCGAATACGACCCGCTGCTCGCGAAGCTGATCGTGTGGGGGCAGGACCGCGCCGAGGCCATCGCCCGCATGAAGCGCGCTTTGAGCGAATACGAGGTGGCCGGCATCAAGACCAACCTCGTCTTCTTCCAGCGCCTGCTGGCCCATCCGGACTTCGTCGCGGGCCGGCTCGATACGGGGCTTGTCGAACGCGCTCTGGCTGGCGGCCTCATGTCCGACGCGGATCCCTCGCAAGACGACGATCTCGCCGCGATACTGGCCGCGACCTTGCATGCCGTGAACCACGCAGGGTCGAGCGTCAATAGCCAGCCTGCAGCGGCATCTTGTGAAAGTCCGTGGAAACTGGCAGGTCGTGAAGCGCTGCTGAATCGATGGCCCAAGGAGCAGTGACAAGCGGCGAGTGGCGAGTGACAAGCAAGAGAATCTCCGCGCGCCGCGAAGAAGTTCAGGGTTTGTAGTACAGGAGCACACGCAAGAGGAACGAGGCGCCGAATCTCGATGAAAACAAAAATCGTTCAAGTTCCGATGGACGAAAGCTCGCTGCGTGCCGTGAATCGCAGGGCCAAGGCGTCCCACTCAGCCCGTGCCGCTCTCATCAGGGCGGCTTGTGAGGACTACCTCCGAAAGCTTGAGGAAGAGGAACTCGATCGTCGCTATGTGGAAGGCTATCGCCGGAAGCCTGAACCCCCCCTTAGGACAGGCTGGCCTCAAGCTTGCTGCGGAAGTCTGGCCCGAGGAAGACTGGAGCGCGGAAGCAACCAATGAACCGCGGCAACAGAATCCCGCGGGATACATGGTGCCAGAAGTCGATTCGCATGTCATTCTGAGCAACTACAGCGGCTTTGGCCGCTGTAGTTGCTCAGAATGACATGCTTGGAGGTTTTCGGCGTCCATTTATGACGCTGAGTTATAAAGGCCCATGGGGATCTACCAGTGAAGTTTGACATCCAGCTCCATCGAGGCAGTGACGTTCGAAACCACCAGCTCGAGCTGCGTGCTGATGCGACAAGTTCGGACGCCAGCGGAAAGCTGGACTTCACCCTTGATGCCCCGGCGAAATCAGTGGCCTCCCAAGACGGGTCGGACCGAGCCGGCATGGCGGACTGGGCTGAAATCACGCCGGGAGTGTACTCGATTCTGATCGGCGGGCGATCTTATGAGGCGCATGTCACCGCCCGGCCCGGGTCTTCGCCCCGCGAGGCTTCCTACGTGGTGGCGCTGGGCTCCCGCGAGTATGTCGCCGAGGTTCGGGATCCCCGCGCGTGGCGTCGCTCGGCGGCAGCGGAAGCCGGCGAAGGGCCGCAGGAGATCGCGGCGCCCATGCCCGGAAAGGTCGTCAAGATGCTGGTGACGGAGGACCAGGAGGTGAGCCGGGGCCAGGCGTTGCTGGTGATTGAAGCGATGAAGATGCAGAACGAGCTTCATGCCCCACGCGCCGGCCGGGTGGGGAAGATTTATACGGTGGAAGGCGCGGGCGTGGAAACGGGAGAGAAGCTGCTGCGGCTTGTATAATGCGTTCAGTTCTCGAAGAAGACGAACTCCTCAGTGTCAAGGGCTCAGGAGTTCACGGTTTCACTGGTTTCCTGGTGGGTTGGATCCCGCCGCGACGATACGCTCCGCCAGGTAGTTCACTACTTTGGCGCGGTTGCGCAGTTGCTCGATGTAGGCGGCTTTGAGGAGTTCTTCCTTGTCGTTCATCAGGGTGCGGCGAATGGCGCTCTGGACCTGCGGGTCGGAGAGCTTCATCTGCCCCGGGTCGGTGCGGCCGAGCAGCTTGATGATGTGGAAGCCGGAAGAAGTCCGGATGATTCCTGAAATCTCGCCGGCCTTGAGCGCGGTGACAGTGCGCTTCAGTTGCGGGTTGGAGTCGAGCGAGGAGGCGGAAATGAAGCCCATATCGCCGCCGCCGAAAGCCGTCTTGGGGTCTTCGGAATATTGCTGCGCCACGGTGGCGAAGTCGGCGCCGCGCTGCAACCTCGCGTATAGGGCCTGGATCTTGCGCTCGGCGGTCGCCATCTTCGTGGCGTCGTCGTTCTTGAGATTGCGCGCCGCCGGGTTCGCGAAAGATGTCACTTCGATCTGGGCCAGGTGGTACTCGGTCTCGGGGGCATCGAAGCTGGCCTTGTTGTGCTCGTAGTAACGAGCGATTTCGGCGTCCGTCACCGCAAGCCGCGAGGCGATTTCCTTGTTAATGAGCCGGTTGATGATGAGGCTGTCATGAACCTGCTGAGGCAGATCCGCCGCGGTCAGGCCCTGGTCACTCAACTTCTTCTGGAACTCCTCCTCCGAGTAGGGGCTTTTGAGCTTGGCCAATTGTGTATCGACATCGGCTTTGGAGACAGTGATCTGCGCGTGGGCGGCGTGCGCCAGGAGGATCTGATTGTTGATGAGTTCGCCCAGGATTTTCAGTTTGAGGTTGAGCGCTTCCTCGGCGCTGGGAGCCTCCGCGCCGTCGGGCACCCGTTCACGGTAGGCGCGCTCGACTTGGTCGCGATAAATCGGCGTGTCGTCCACCTTGGCCCAGACTTCACGGCCCGCGGCGTTCTGGCGGTTGCAGCCGGCAATCTGGGCCAGCGCCGCGAAAGTGAAAGCAAGGAGGCAGAACCGGCGTTGGAATCCTGATGGGAAGAGCATAGTGTGATTGTAGCTCTCGCGGGACGAAAACAGTAGCGGACTTTTTCCGGAGAGCGGGAGTCGGTTCGATTCTCTAGCGGCGTTTCGAGCCCTCGGAGAGCACAGGTGTAGAGGCGGCTTTACGCCGCCAAGTGGCGAGCCGCTACGCCGCCAGGTGGCGAGGTAAACTCGCCGCTACGCCCGGGCGAGGAAGGTGTGGGCAAAAATGCCGCGCTTCTGTTACAATGGCGCTTTGCGTATTCCTTTCGTTCGATGAGGTGTTGTTTATGGCTCAGGCTTGTGAGATCTGCGGAAAAGGCCCGCACTACGGAAACCGCATCAGCCACGCTCACAATATCACCCGGCGGCGTTGGAACCCCAACCTGCGCGTGGTGCGAGCGGTGGTCAACGGAGTCCACAAGACACTCCGGGTGTGCACGGCGTGCATCCGCGCCGGCAAGGTGGTTAAGGCCTAGGTTTCGTTGGGGTTGATACTCACTCATAGAAGCATTTGATTTTGAGCAGTGCCGCCATCAATACAGCATGGTTCGGCTCCGTTGCGTATCCTTCCTGACCTTCTGCTTCGACTAGTGGTTGCTCTTGTCGGATCAGCCCTCACATCGATACATCGGTGTCGTTTGGCTCTGCCCCGGCGGCCCCAGTCCATCGTGGTCCAGGTCGCTGCCCTCGAACGCCGCAGTCGACCCGCCGCGCGCGGCTCGTCGGGCCGGAGGCGTGTCGCCAAGGCAGGTTGATTTGGCCGGACCGCGCCGCGGCGCCGGATACGATCGTGCCAAGCGGGCAGCACGACATGGTGGGAATGCGTCATTACGGGATGACGATGGAGATCGGTGCCGGGTCGCTCGTCGAGCGGATCTTGAACCATGACACTTCGGGAACCAGCGTCGAGCCCGATTCGACGCATTGATCCATTGCGCCATTGATCCATTGGGTCATTGAAGAAGAGGATGGCAAGTTTTTTCCCCCATGGCTCAATGAACCAATGGCTCAATGGATCAATGGATCAATTCCCTCACTCCATTCGTGGTGAGCAATCCGGGCTAACCAAGGTGTGATCGCCGCCCATCGGCCTGCCAACTTCTCCGATCGTGAATACACGCCTCAAGTCTCCAGCTTATCCTGCCGATCTTTAGTACGGGTACCCCGGTAAGGGGGCCTGATCTGGAATTCGCTGCCCGTGTTGTAGAGGAGGGACATGCCGAGAGGAAGCGGAAGGGACAGCAGTCACGGGAAGCCGTGAGGACAAGCGCCATGGAGATTTCCACCGCCCTCGACGACCGCAAGAGCCTCCTATCAATCAGTCAAGGTGCAGGAGGCCCAGCCCCACCGTCATCCGAGGATCCGGAGCAGATTTTTGACCGGAGCGCGTGCCTGGCGCGTGTCGACGGCGACGAGGATCTGCTGGGCGAATTGGCTAAGATCTTCCTCGACGAGTGCCCGGCCCAGCTCGCGGCCGTTCGCGAGGCTGTGGCGCGCGGCGACTGCCAGACAGTAGAGCGAACGGCGCACGCCCTGAAAGGGGCAGTGGGGAACTTCGCGGCCCACTTCGTCTTCGATCGAGCCGAGTGCTTGGAAATCCAGGGGTGCCTGGGCGATTTGACCCAGGCCCCCGAGACGCTGCTGGAACTGGAACGAGGACTGGAACTGCTGAAGCCGGCGCTCGAGAAGTTGACGCCGCAGGGGGCAAAGTGAGCACTCCCGTCCTGCACACTCGATCCCCGATCGGGTCTGAACTGCTGCCTCCCCAACTCACCATGCAGTATTCTCCTTTCCGCTTGGACCTGATCTGCTAAACTACCCGTGCGTGGATTTTTGTCGCAACCAACGTCAAAGAAGCATGGCTCCCACCTGTGTGCGTGGGCTCACCCGCGCGGCGATCTTCAGTACAGTTTTCAGCTTCTGCCTCCTGGGGGTTGCCCGCGCCGAGAAGGTCGGGGACCTGAAGCCGCAGGGTTACGTCAACGACTTCGCCGGCGTGATCGATGCCGAGACCAGGGAGCGCATCACGGCAATCTGCTCGGAGGTGGATCACGCCGCTCAGGCGCAGATCGCCGTCGTCACCATCAATTCGCTCGAGGGCGAGCCGGTGGAGGACTTTGCCGTCGCTCTTTTCAAGCAGTGGGGAATCGGCGCGAAGGGCTCGGATCGCGGGGTCCTGATCCTCCTCGCCAAGTCGGACCACAAGCTCAAGGTCGAGGTGGGTTACGGTCTGGAACCGATTCTGCCCGACGGGTTGGTAGGCGGTTTTGGCCGCGAAGTGGTGCCGATGCTGCGTAGCGGAGACTACGGCGGCGCGCTCTTGCAGGATACGACGCTCGTCGCCCAGGTGATCGCCAAGGACCGCGGGGTGAAGCTCAGCAGCGTCCCGATGGTGAGCCAACAGCCCGCTCGCCATGAGCCCCAGTTCGACTTGGTTAAGCTGATTTTCTGGGGTATTATCATTGGTTTCAGCATCCTGTTCTCACTGATACGACGTTTAAGCGGCGGTTCCAGGCGACGCCGCGGGGGCTGGTGGATTGGCCCTTGGATCGGTGGCGGATTTGGAGGGGGCGGTTCCTGGGGCGGCGGCGGCTTCGGTGGAGGGGGCGGTTTTGGCGGCTTCGGGGGAGGCTCCTCGGGAGGCGGCGGGTCGACCACAAGTTGGTAGAAGACCGAAGAAAGTCAGAAGGCAAAGAGCAAAGAAGGGAACAGGGAACAGGGAACAGAGAAGGCTCACTTCACGAATTTCGAGCCGCGCTGGCTCCTTCTCACGATTTTCGAGTTTCCATTTTCGAGTTTCGATTTTCGGTTCCCGGATTTCACATGCATAAACACCTGAGCGAATTGGTGGAAAAGCTGAAGGCGGCGGCGGGCGCCAACCTCAAGTCCGCGGTGCTTTATGGCTCGGCGGCGGGCGGCGAGTTTCATGCCGAGCATTCCGATCTGAATGTGCTGTTGGTGCTCGAACGGTTGGGCCTCACTGAGCTTGAGAAGCTCAACTCGACGGCGAGGTGGTGGGAGAGCAAGGGCCATCCGGCACCGCTGGTCTTCACGCCTGAGGAACTGGCCCGCTCGGCGGATGTCTTTGCCATCGAGTTGCTCGATATCAAAGCGAGGCACGAAGTACTTGCGGGCGAGGACTTCTTCACGGCGCTCGAAGTGCCGCTGAACCTTCACCGCGCCCAGGTGGAGCGGGAGCTGCGGACCAACCTCGTCCGGCTGCGGCAGCATTACCTCGCCGGCTCGGGCAATCGCAAGGCCGTGCTCAAGCTGATGACCGAATCCGTCTCGAGTTTCGGCACCCTCTTTCGACACGCTCTGATTGCTCTCGGCGAGCAACGCCCCCAACACAAGCGCGACGCGGTGGACGGGTTGGCGGCACTGCTGGGCTTCGACCCGAGCCCGTTCCACACTATTCTCGACCTGCGCGCGGGCCGGCGCCGGGCCCAAGCGATCGACGTTCCGGCAACTTTCAGCGGCTATCTCGAGGCCGTGGCGCGCGTGACACACGAAATCGACGTGAGATTTACTTAATAGCGGGGTTGAAGGTTGAAGGTGAAAAAATCGAAA
>Ga0326728_10012323_pt1 | contig 19044 bp, 9 predicted proteins | sample MB3enrmetagenome_FD_207602 | JGI IMG/M metagenome (GOLD analysis project Ga0326728, IMG submission 207602) | Lab enriched peat soil microbial communities from McLean, Ithaca, NY, United States - MB31MN | ecosystem: Environmental > Terrestrial > Soil > Wetlands > Peat | place: USA: New York... | reverse complement strand
ACTCGACTCTTGTCACTCGTCACGGTATCTCACATGCGCATCACGGAACGCGAAAACCCGTCCTCAGCAGCGCTCGACACAAAACCCACCGCTGAAATTCTCCGCATCATCAACCGGGAAGATCGGCGCGTCGCTCCAGCCGTGAACAAGGTCATACCGCGCATCGCGCGCGCAGTGGATACGGCTGTGCAAGGCATCAGCCGGGGCGGACGGATGATTTATCTGGGCGCTGGAACCAGCGGCAGGCTGGGCGTCCTCGACGCTGCCGAGTGCGGTCCGACTTTCGACAGCGACCGCGTGCAGGCTGTAATCGCAGGCGGCCGAGACGCCATGCTGAAGTCCTCAGAAGAGACGGAGGATAACCCCCAGGAAGGTGAACGCGACTTGCGCCGCATCAGGCTCAGCAAGAAGGATGTCCTGGTCGGAATCTCCGCCAGCGGCCAGGCTCCTTACGTGCTGGGCGGGATGCGCTATGCTCGCCGGATCGGCGCCAGGACGGTCGGTCTGACCGTCAACCCTGCCGCCCCGATGAAGCCGCTCGCGGACGTCTTCATTGCGCCCGTGGTGGGACCTGAGGTCCTTACCGGCTCCAGCAGAATGAAGGCCGGAACCGCCCAGAAGCTCGTCCTCAATATGCTCTCCACCACCGTCATGGTTCGCCTGGGGCGCGTCTTCTCCAGTTGGATGGTCAACATGCGATTGACCAACCGGAAGCTGCGCGAGAGAGGCCAGCGAATCCTGACGCGCTCCACGGGCGCCACTCCTGCCCGCGCCGCCCGGAGCCTGAAAGCCGCCGGAGGAAATTTGCCGCTGGCTCTGCTGATGCTTCATCGCCGGATAAAACGAGACGAAGCCCAACGACTTCTAGCCACGAAAAAGAGCCTTGCCTCCCTCCTGCGCGGTCCATCGTAGGGGCAACCCTGGCGCTTGCCCCGGGCGGCCACGAGGGCCGCCCCTACAGCGCATTCGAGTGGCCGTGCTGCCTCAGAAACTCTCGCTCAAGCTAATCTCATTCAACGTCTGGTCCAATCGTTGTGCCGCCTGCTCGCGCTTTCCGTCGAGATCAGCGATCTGCGCACGCAGCGCGGCGAGGCGGTCCTCTTGCGTATTGAGTTCTCGAGTGTAGCGCTCGGTCAAGGCTTTCTCCTCCGCACTGCCCTTGAGCGCCTTCATGTTCTCGCGCAGGCGCGCCTGGTCGGCGCCAATGGTATCGACCTCCTGACGGCGCGCCTGAAGTTGCGCGTCGAGCGTTGCAATCGCGCTCTTCTCGTCCAGCACGCGCCGGAAAGCCTGCTCCATGGCGGGAGTGACTCGCTGCTGCTGGGTCAGAACTTCGACTTGGTCGCTCGTCAGGTTGGTGAGCGCCAACGTGGCCGTCTCGGGCTTATGCTCCTCGACTACGAGTTGGCCGCTCTGCTTCGGGTTCACTTTCACTCGAAAACGATAGAAGGAAGCTGACGATTCTTCCGCCTTCAAGTTGTCCGCAAGCTTCCACTCGGGGCGGGCCGGGTGCTCGATGACAACCTCTCGTGAAGTGACGTCCGAATTGGAGATTTTGTAAGTCCTGCTCGAACGTTGTTCCCGGGTGGTGAACATCAGGCCCTTGTTGATCACAATTCTACTGATGGGTTTCTCCGAAAAGTTCTCCTCTACCTTAACGCGCAACGCCGGATCGGGCGCGTAGGAGACCAGCCGCTTCTCGCCAGGATGAACGGCTTCCAGCAGTCCCTGGCCGGCGAACGTATCGCCTTCAAGTATGTTGAAGCTTCCTGCATCCAGCGTCTGTCCGCTTGTGTTGGTCAGCCAGAGGGCGCGCAGGGCCGTGGCCGACTCAGGGTTCCACAACGTCACCTTCTCCGCATCGATATGCGCCTGGATAATCGGAACCAAGGCCGACTGGTTCTTATCGATGGTCACGGTTTGCTTGATATCGTATTCAAAGAGGTCGCCGATTTCCTTCGCTTCCGCTTGGGGCTGCTCCTGTTCCACCCACCTTTTGGGCTCAGCTAGTTGTCCGTTGGCATCGACCGCGACAGTTTGCGTAACGCCTCCGACTGTCAGAGTTGGCTGAAACTGATTCCTTCCGGAGGAGACGACCACGTTGTTCACGGCCAGCCGCTGGAATCCCGGTGAGTCAACGGTAAGGGATGAGTCACCTGGCTGGGCGTTCCGGAACCGGTAGTGGCCCTGAGAATCAGCGCGGGTGGTCCGGGAGGCGCCGTTGGCGTTATTCGTCAGGGTCAACTTGGCATTTGGGATAACAGCCCCGGTCTGATCCCTCACGATGCCCTCCAGGACGGTCGCCCCACCGACCACGCCGCCCAATACTCCGCCGCCCACACTGTACAACCCACCAGCGGTTCCTCCGCCTTCGCCTGGTCCGACCCCTCCGCCCTCGCCTGAACCCACAGGTGGGGGTGCAGCCGGCGCTGCCATCAACGCCATTTCATGCGTCTGGGGTGTGAGTGTCATCTCCTGGGGCAAAGCCACCACCGGCCGGCGCACGTAATAGGGCTGCGAGATCTGCTGGATGAAAGACTGCGGCGCGCCAGCAACAAGAGAGAGCCGGACGCCTTTCCAGTCCTCGCCGATGGTATTATCCACCACCGCCCATCCCTGGATCAGCGGCGAATCGTCAGGCTTGTCAGTAAGCAGGATGCGGTAAGTGCTCTTCCAAACCGGCACCTCGCTGATGTAACTCACAAACACGTCGCGTTCGCCATCGCCTGTGGCGGAGATGGTCATGCGGCGCAAGTCCATGGCCTTGGCGGACCCGATGAGGTTCAGGTAGCGCCCCACATCGTCGCTAAGGTCGCGATCGGCGATGCGCACCGAGGTGGCCGGCCCCATCTCGAAGCTACGCAGTTCGCCCCCATCGGTTACAAGGGAAAGTTCGGTCACTTCCGTCAGTTGCTCGCCTTTGGGGTTGAGGGTCTTGCGTGTCTCGACGCTCAACACCCGGCCCACGCCGGACGCCGAACCGTTATGCACCTCCACTCTTGTGCCGCGCAGCGCGTTGAGAAAATCATCCCGCGAAGTCCCCTCGCTGAGGGGCAATCGAAGGGCCTTCAGCCGCTCGCTGAGGGGTGCAATCGAGTTGAACCGCACACCGCTAATCCGTCCTGAGCCGAGGTCCACCACGGTGAGCGAGTTGAGGACGTCATTAAGCTGTGCCGTCGTGAAGTCGATGTTGAGCTCCTGCGTGCCGCGTACCCGGGCGGAGTGCTCGAAGTAGCCAACTCCGTTCTTGTAGAGCACCACCCGTTTCACCGGCAACCGCTCCTGCGAATCCGCTGCGACATTCGTTGCCGTCCGGCCACTGGGTTCCTGCTGAGCGTTCGCGATGCCCGCAAGCAAGACCATTAATGCACTTGTGACTATTAGTCTCCGCATTAAATCCCCCCTCGTATTGGAAAGTAGCAAAGCGGCGTGTTGAATTAACGCGTTCGCCGTTCTTTGGCTTAGACACCGGAGCCCAATCTCAGGTTGCCGGACCTTTCCGGTTATTTTGTGGCGCGGGCATCCCACCCGCGGTCGCGGGAGCGTCTCGCTCCCGCGAGCGGGCAGAGCCTCCCCTGAGCGGAGTGAAGGAATGCCCGCGCGTCAGCGGGCGAGACGCCCGCACCACAAAATCGAAAATCTTGGAACTTTCTGGGCCCTTCCTACGTTCCTGGTCATAGAGTGAGGAGGTGGTCCCCGATGATGAAGAAAACAGTTGGTGTCATGGTTGGCATGTTGGTCTTTGCCGCGCTGGCGTTGCCCGCGGACCGTTGGATACACATCCGGGTCATCGAATCGGGTCCGGACGGAGATCGGGTGCGCGTCAACATTCCACTGAGCCTGGCGGAAGCCGTCCTTCCCACGATTAAATGTGACAAGCTCTACGAAGGCAGAGTCAAGGTGGAAGGCCATGCCTTTGACCAGGTGGACGTGCGCGCCTTGCTGGAAGCGGTCCGCAAGACGCAGGACAACCAGTACGTCACCGTCGAGTCGAAGGATCAGAACGTGGAGGTTGCAAAAGCCGGGGACTTCCTGCTCATCAAAGTTCACGAAAACTGCAAACATAGCGGAAAGAAAGACCAGGCTTTGAAAACGACGAACACGGTAGACATCAAGGTTCCCTTCAAGGTCGCCAACGCCTTGCTCTCTGGCCCCAACGACGAACTGAATGTGCTGGCGGCAGTCCGTGCTCTCGACGAATTCCAGAATCTGGAGCTGGTCACCGTGAAGGACGGCAGCGACGACGTTCGCATCTGGGTGGATTCGAACAATACCGCAGACTGAGCTGTAGGGGCGGCCCTAGCGGCCGCCCGAGGGCGCCCACAAGGGGCGCCCCTACTCCGCACGAGGGCAACCTCGCGGGTTGCCACTATAGGGCTTCGCGGAAGGCGGTGGGTTATGACGGCAGGCATGGCAGTTCTCGCAGGGGCGCTCGGGGTCTTCACGGCAGGCGCTGTGGTTGTCTGTAACGAGGGGGCGGTGAGGGTCGATGTGCGGGAAAAGAGCCAAGGTGGCAACCACATCCATTTGATTTTGCCCGCCGCCGTTGCCCCGGTGGCTGCATTTATGATCCCCAGGAGCAAACTCCACGACGCTCGCGACAAAATCAGGCCGTGGCTTCCGACCATCAAAGCAGCCAGCCAAGAACTCGCGCGCTGCGCCGACGGTCCGCTAGTTGAGGTAGACAGCCGTCACGAGCATGTGAGAGTCTTCAAGTTGCAGGGGTCTGTTTTTATCGACGTAGACTCGGACGAGGAAACGGTTCACGTTTCATTTCCGCTTGTAGCGGCCGCCGACACAGTGAGCGAGTTAGCAAGGTAAGCTTGAATTGCCTCTCCTTGGAAGAGCGGTAGACAGGGGGTGTCCGGTTCGAGTGCGTCCTTCGCCGACCGCCCCCTAATCACCTTTTCGTGCCGCTCAAGAACTCCCGCATTGTCATTCTGAGAGTCTGTGATTTTTTTGGATTTTTGGCCATTTTCGAGCACTTAACTCATTTGTTATCAATGGCACTTTTCGGCAACATTCAAAAAAATCACGCTCTCTGAGCGAAGCGAAGAATCTCGGCAGTTGCCGTTTCCGGGCACTACAGGGATCCCTCCTTCGTTTCACTCAGGAACGCCTGCGGTTCCTCAGGATGACATGGTGAATGATTTCCCCCAACCACCCTCCGCCCCTCCTTGGCTTTGGAGGGGAGATAAAGGCAGCCAAGGAGGGGGACCACGCCGACCTCAATTCACCGTAAGGGTGAGATTGATCGTGTGGGTGAGGGTGGAAGTCGAGGCGGCGGCTCCCGTGACGACCACGGTGTAAGTCCCCGCAGGCGTACCGGGGATGGTCTTGGGAGCAGGAGTGCTCGACCCACCGCAAGCGGTCCACAGCATCGCCAGAAGCAAGCACGCGCCCAGCAGATACGCGGCGCGACGCTTCCTGGCGGCAACCAGCGTCGCCAAACTTGCCAGCCCCAATAAACCATACAGCCAGAACACTCTTCCAAAGCCGGTAAAGCCGGGCGGCAGCAACCTTCCCGCAGGTGGCGCGAGCCACGCCGTGGATGGCGCTGTGGTCGTAATGGCCACCCCCACGGTCGTCGATGCCGTGCCGTTCAGAGCCGCCGAGTTGGGTGTCAGTGTACAAGTGGCGAGCGACGGCGCCCCAGTGCAGGTCAGGTTCACGGTCTGGGTGAACCCTCCCCCGGGAGCAAGGGTCAGAGTGTAATTTGCAGTTTGGCCCGCGGTCACCGTCTGGCTGGTGGTAGCACTTGAGATCGCAAAGTCCATTCCGGTGCCTGAAAGCGGAATCGTCTGGGGGCTGTTGGCGGCGTTGTCTGTCAGCGTAATTGTCCCGCTTTGACTACCGGCGCCAAGCGGTGAGAAAGTGACGCTGATGGTGCAACTGGCGCCCGCAGCAAGCGAGGCCGGGCAAGTGTTAGTCTCGGCGAAGTTGCCGGTGCGAGCGATGGTGAGGGAAGACAGAGTGAGATTGCCCGTGTTCGTTAGTGTGATCGTCTGCGGGGCGCTCTGGGTTGAAACGGTCTGCCCGGAGAAGGTCAGGCTCGTCGCCGAAAGGCTGACCAGAGGCGCCTGCCCCGTACCGCTCAGGCTCACGCTTTGGGGGCTGTTCAGGGCATTATCCGTCAGCGTAAGGACGCCGCTTCGAGCCCCAACCGCTGTAGGCGTGAAGGTAACACTGATGACGCAACTGGCGCTGGGAGCAACGGAGCCTGCGCAGGTGTTGGTCTGGGCGAAATCTCCGCTCGCGCTAATCGCGAGGGGAGCCAGAGCTACACTACCCGTATTCGTCAGTGTGAGGGTTTGCGAGGCGCTCTGGGTTGATAGGGCTTGCCCGGAGAAGGTCAGGCTCGTCGCCGAAAGGCTGGCCACAGCCGCCAGCCCTGTACCGCTGAGGGTCACTGTTTGGGGGCTGTTGGTAGCATTGTCCGTTAGCGTCAGGGTGCCGGTTCGAGGCCCAGGCGCGCTGGGCGTGAAGGTAACGCCGATGGTGCAAGCGGTGCCGGGATTAACAGGGACGGTGCAATTGTTGGTCTGGGCGAAATCTCCGGTCGTACTAATCGTGAGGGGTGTCAGTTCTCCAGTCCCCGTGTTGGTCAATAAGATCGTTTGCGGCGCGCTGCTGGTCGCTGGAACTTGCCCCGCAAAGGTCAGGCTTTGTGTCGAGAGCGTGACCACCGGCGCGAGCGCCGTGCCGCTCAGCGTCACGATTTGCGGGCTGTTCTTGGCGTCATCCGTAAGCGTAATCGAGCCCGATTGATTTCCGCCGGCTGTGGGAGCGAAAACGACGCTGATTTTGCAACTGGAATTGGCAGGGATGGCAGGCAGACAGTTATCGGTTTCGGTCCAGCCATTCGAAATCGCCAGACTGGTGATGCTGATGGCCGCCGCACCAGCATTCGTGACGGTCACGCCCTGCGGGGTGCCGAGGGTGCCCAGAAGCTGATTGCCAAAACTCAGGCTGGTGGGTGAAACCGTGACAGCGACCGTCGCGTCCCCGGTGCCACTCAGTTGAACGGCCTGCGGGCTGCCGCCCGCGTTGTCGCTAATCGCCACGGTGCCGGTACGGGTACCCGTCGCCGTCGGCGTGAAGGTCACATCAATAGTGCAATTGGCCAGGGCCGCTACCGTCCCGCCGAGATAAGGACAGGACGTTGCCGTGTTGACAATCGCGAAGTCGCCGGTCGCTACCATGCCGGAAATGTCGAGGACCGCGTTGCCCAAGTTCGTCAGCGTCACACTCTGCTTCGCGCTGGTCACTTTTAGAAATCCGCCCGGAAAGCTCAGGGCGGGGGCGGATAAACTAACTGCCGGTACGGGGCCCGGTGAGAGCCTGGCCACAAACGCCACGGTCTGATTTGCCCAAGTGTCGGTGTTGGTAGCCTTCAACGGGTTCACCATCGGAAAGTCAGTTGACGATGTTGACCCAATCACCCAGGCGTTGAGGGATGGGTCCGTGGCGATGGAGTTACCAACGTCGTAAACGTTTCCTCCCAGGTAGGTCGAATACACCCAAGCCGAACCAGAGGGGTTCAACTCGGCCACGAAGGCGGTTTCGTTCTCGGCAGTGCCGACCGCATTATTGGTGGTCTGGATGGGATTGACGAGAGGGAAGTTCGTCGTGTTGGTCCAGCCGGTCACATAGGCGTTGCGCGAAGGGTCGATAGCGATCGCGTTCCCGCCACTTAAACCCGAGCCGTTCACCTGCTCGCTGCCGCCCAGGAAGGTTGAATAGACCAAAGCCGTGCCCGTCGCGTTCAGTTTGCTCACAAACGCATCCTGGAGTCCTGCGAATGTCCCCTGTGCCGCGGACGCGGTGGGAAAGTCGGGTGAAGTAGTGTAACCCGTCACGTAGGCGTCGCCCGACGAGTCCGCAGCGATGCCAAATCCCGCATCGTTATTGCTGCCGCTCAGGTAAGTGGCATAGACCAGGACCGTGCCCGCCGCATTCACTTCCGTCACGAAGGCGCACTCGGGTGACGGAGCTATGGGTCCGGGCTTTGTGCAGGAAGTCTGGTAGGCGCCCGGAGTAACGGGAAAGTTCGGAGCGCTACTGCCGGTGATGTAAGCGTTCCCAGGGGGGTCCAGAGCGACCGCGTTCGCGCTGGTGCCGCCGCTGCCGCCCAGGAAGGTAGAATAAACGAAGGCAGAGTCGCTCTCGTTGATTTTGCTCACAAAGGCGCCCGTCGGGTTAGCCTGGATGGGATTCATCATCGGAAAGTCAGCCGAAGAAGTGTTTCCGGCCACGGTAACGTTACCCTGGACGTCTACCGCGATACCGTTGCCGATGTCGCTGTCGCTCCCACCCAGGTAGGTGGAATAAAGCAACTGAGAGCCAATGCTGTTCAGCTTGGTCACAAACGCATGCCCGGCAACGGACTTCGGGCTCGGCTCCAACGCATGGAGCACGGGAAAATTGGATGAGCTAGTGGCGCCGGTCAGGTAGATGCTGCCGTCGGAGTCCACCGCGATGGCCTCCCCGAAGTCTTCGCCGTTGCCGCCCAGGAAGGTGGAAAAAACGAAGCTGCCGCTCGGGGTCAGCCTGGACACGAACAGGTTTTGCCCTCCCGCCAGGCTCGCCTGCAACGGATTTACTGTGGGGAAGTCGGTCTGGGAGGTGGATCCAGTTATGTAGATATAGCCGAACCCGTCACTGACGACGGCATTGCCCGTACTTCCGCTGATCACCGCTCCGCTGCCGCCCAGGTACGTGGAAAACGTCAGCGCCGGGTCGATTACCAGCGGCCGGCTGTGGTCGTAAGGGCCCAACTCGAAGCGAACGCGGTTCTGCGCGTCCATGCGGAAATGGCCCCGCCGGTATTGTCGATTGACGATGGCCGATTGTCGATTGACGACTTTTGGCTTTGGTGTTTCGTTCTGAACTGTTAACTGTGGACTGTCGACTGTCGACTGCTCTTGGTAGACCTGTGGCTTATGGAATCGGACCTCTCCGCCTTTGGCCGGGATCACGAGGTCACCATTGGCGTCAACACGTAGGGGCGACCCTTGTGGTCGCCCTCGGGCGGGCACAAGGCCCGCCCCTACGTCCAGTGCAATGGCGTTCGCGTCGGCGCCCGGTGCGACGATGAAGTCGTACTCCAGTTGCCCGTCCTGGTTACCGTGGTATTCCAAGTCCACGCCGGGATAAACGTTGTGATAGCGCACCTTCGCGTAAGTCGGCACGTTGCTGCGCCACTTCTTCGGATCGTTGCCGATGAAGTAATTCACCTTACCCGGAAGCTCCTCGCGCCCCGTCACTTCCGCATCCGGCTTCGCGCTCGCCAGTCGCAGGCGCAGAACCTGCTTTTCGATTTTCGATTGCCCATTTTCGATTAGGAAGTTCGTCCGTCGTCCGCGCTTCCCATCTGGTGCGTGAGTTCTGACTTTGGGGTTCTGCTTTGTTCCTACTGACAACTGACCACTGACTGACGACTTCCTTAGTTCCAACACCGCCTCATTGCTGGTCAGGAACACAGCGTAGCCATGCCCGTGGGAGAGGAACTTCACCCGTCCATCAGTCTGCCCCTGGTTCGCCTCGAAACTGAGGGGTAGCTTCCCAAAGCTCGCTACGATCTGCGCCTCAGCCCCGGACATCGCGGGCTTGGCAGAAATCTCGTTCCCTGCTTTCCAACCTTCATGAAAACTAAACCAAAGACTCCCCAGGAAAATTACAGATACGCAAGCCCAGTAAATCACCATTCGGCTCGTCGCGGTGTGCGACTTTGGGATGAGCGCGGCAAACATGGGCACCTCCATGCCGCAAAGGAATTCGATCGCGCTCACTATACTCCGCCCGCGAAGCAGATGCAAGGCATCATATCGCGCCATCTGAAACCTCGCTCGGGATGCGGCAAGGCAAATAGGGTCTGAAGAAATGCCCCGGCGCACAGGTGTGGTGCGGGCGTCTCGCCCGCTGTAGCTAGGGCATTCCCTCGCTCTGCTTAGGACAGGCTGACCGGGAGCGGGACGCTCCCGGGACAGCGGGCGAGTCGCCCGCCCCGCGTCGAACCGAAGACGGTTCAATTCACGGTCATAGTCAGTTGAATCGTGTGGGTAAGCGTGGAGGTTGAGGCATCCGTTGCCGTTACGTCCACGGTATAAGTTCCCGCCGGCGTGCCGGGCGTAGTGGGTGGAGGAGCGGTCGTTGCACCACCCCCGCAGGCACTCCACAGCATCGCCAGCAGCAAGCACGCGCCCAGCAGATAGGCGGCGCGACGCTTCCTGGCGGCAGCCAGCGTCGCCAAACTTGCCAGCCCCAACAACGCACACAGCCAGAACATTCTTCCCAACCCCGTAAAGCCCGGCGGCAGGAATCTTCCCAGCGGCGGCGCCAGCGAAGGAGCCGTGGTCGAAACCGCCACCGCCACGGTCGCCGATGCCGTGCCGTTCAGCGTCACCGAGTTGGGTGTGAGCGTACAGGTGGCAAGCGAGGGAGCGCCGGTGCATGTCAAGTTCACCGTCTGGCTGAACCCTCCTTGGGGAGCCAGCGTCAAAGAGTAATTCGCAGTCTGACCCGCCGACACGGTCTGACTGGTGGCGGAGGTGCTGAACGCGAACTCCATTCCGGTGCCCGAAAGCGGAACCGTCTGGGTGCCCGCATTGTCTGTCAGCGTCAGCGTGCCGCTGCCACTCCCGGGGTCAATGGGAGAGAAAGTAACACTGATAGCGCAACTTGCGCCCACCGCCACAGAACCGCCGCAATTGTTGGTCTCGGCAAAGGGCCCGGAGCGTGTGATTTTGAGGGGACCGAGAGCCTCATTGCCCGTGTTCGTCAGCGTAAGCACCTGCGGGGCGCTCTTGGTGGAAACTGTCTGCGCGGGGAAGTCAAGGCTTGTAGACGAGAGGCTGACCGCCGGCCCTAGTCCAGTACCGGTCAAGCTGGCCGTCAGCGTGAGCGGCGTCGGTTGGGTGTACGTCACCGTCAACGTCCCGGTTCGCGTCTTACCTGCGGTAGGAGTGAACCAGACGCTGATGGTGCAGTTGCTGCCCGTGCTCAGGATCGTCTCACTCGTGCAGCCGCCCGGATCCGCGCTGAAATCCCCAGTGATCGCAAAGCCGGGCACCCCGTTTCCGCCATTGCTGGCGTTAAGGAGAGTGATCGTCTGGGAAGGGCTCGTTGTGCCCACGGGCTGGTCACCAAAGGTGAGGCTGGTGGGCGAGAGGCTGGCCGGCCCTGCAAAACTTGTGCCCATCAGTTGCACCGTTTGGGGGCTGTTGATTGCGTCATCGGTCACCGTGAGCAGGCCTTGAAAGAGTCCACCCGCGGCGGGCTGGAAGCTGACATTGATCGTGCAACTGCCGTTGGGAGCAACAGAGGGGAGGCAATTATTGGTTTGTGTATAGCCGCTTGGCACCGTCACGTTTGTGACCGCCAGGGCCACCGAAGACGTATTCGTTAGGGTGACCGGCGTTGGGGCGCTGGGCCCGACGCGGTAGTTGTACGTGAACGACAGGCCCGGCGGGGAGATATTGGCTGCGGACACACTTTCAGTCCCAACCAATTGAAGCGTCTGCGGACTGCCGGAAGCATTGTCCGTGACCGTCAGCGCGCCGATGCTGAGGCCTGGCGCCGTGGGCGTGAACGTGACATCGATCGTGCAGTTCGCCTCCGGCGCCAGCGTGCTAATCACGTAAAGGCAAGAACTGGTCGCCGTGTCCACCGCAAACTCGCCGCTGGCAGCAATGCCGCTGATATTCAACGCCGCATTGCCGAGATTGGTTACCGTGACGGTCATTTGCGGATTGGCCGTGTTGATGAGCACACCTCCGAAATTGAGGACGGAGGGAGAGAAGCTCAGGGCCGGCGCCGGCCCCGGCGAGAGTTCGGCTACGAACGCCGTGGGGCCGGGTTGCTGAGCGTTCTTGTTGGCCAGCTGCAACGGGTTCACGGTCGGGAAGTCGGGAGACCAGGTGTTCCCAGTCAGGTAGGCGTTTCCGCCGGTACCCACGGCAACGCCCGAGGCATTTTCCTGAACGCTGCCTCCCAGATAAGTGGAATAGACTAGGGCGGAGCCGGCCGCGTTGAGTTCAGTAACAAACGCCGTAACCGCCGTGCCACCGCCCGCTCCTGTGCTATGGTTGGTCGACTGCACCGGGTTGACGGTTGGAAAGTCCTTCGACCAGGTATCTCCGACCAGGTAGGCGTTCCCAGAAAAGTCAACGCCGATGCCAGAGGCCGATTCCTCAACGCTGCCACCGAGGTAGGTGGAATAGACAAGCGCAGCGCCCGCTGGATTCAGCTTGGAAACGAAAGCGTTTTGCGTCAAGGGCGCGGCGCCTTTATTCGTCGCTTGCAGCGGGTTGACGGTAGGAAAATTCGTCGAACCTGTGTACCCGCTCACGTAGGCATTGCCGGAGGCGTCCACAGCGATGGCGTTGCCCTGATCGGAACCACTGCCGCCCAGGTAGGTCGAGTAGACAAGCGCGCTTCCGGCCGAATTCAGCTCAGCCACGAACGCGTTGGAAGGGCCCTTCAGGGTCGCCTGAAGCGGATTGACGGTGGGGAAATCCTCCGATTGTGTGTAGCCGGTCAGATAGGCATTTCCAGCGAGGTCCAAGGCGATGCCGTTGACCCCGTCCCCACCGCTGCCCCCCAGGTAAGTCGAGTAGACCAAGGCGGAACCAAACTCGTTCAGTTTGGCAACGAATCCATTGCCGTTGGCAGGTGAGTTATTGCTAGCCTGCAACGGGTTCACGGTGGGGAAGTCTGTCGAGAAAGTTTTGCCAGTCACCAAAGTTTCACCGGAGGAGTCCACGCCGAGGGCGTTAACGGCGTCGCCCCCGTTGTCGCCACCGCTGCCACCGAGGTAAGTCGAATAGAGCAAGGTTGAGCCTAACACGTTGAGCTTGGCGACAAACCCAGTGCCGAGGGCAGGCGAATTGTTGCTCGCCTGGATCGGATGGACGGTTGGAAAGTTTGTCGATGACGTGATCCCTCCCACGTAGACGTTACCCAGGGAATCGACGGCAATGCCATGGCCCCCATCAATTCCATTTCCCCCGAGGTAAGTGGAATAGACCAGCGCAGAGCCCGTCGCATTCAACTTGCTCACGAAGGCGTTCGCCATTCCGTTTAAGCTCGACTGCAACGGCTTGGCGGTGGGAAAGTCTACCGACGCGGTTTGCCCGGTCACATAAGCGTTGCCCGAGGAGTCCACGGCAATGGCGTAGCCGTAATCGTTTCCGCTGCCGCCCAGATAGGTCGAGTAGCTGAGCACTGGGTCAATGACGAGCGGCTTCGCGTGGTCGTACGGACCCAACGCGAAGTGGACACGATTCTGGGCATCAAGACTGAAATGGCCCTCACGGAATTGACGATGGACGACTGTCGATTGTCGATTGACGACTTTTGGTTTTCGTGTTTCGTTCTGAACTGTTAACTGTGGACTGTCGAAGGTCGACTGCTCTTGGTAGACCTGTGGCTTATGGAATCGGATCTCGCCGCCCTTTGCTGCGATTTCGAGATCCCCATTGGCATCGATCCGTAGGGGCGACCCTTGTGGTCGCCCTAGAGCGGGCACAAGGCCCGCCCCCACGTCCAGCACGATGGCGCTCGGATCGGCGCCCGACGCAACGATGAAGTCATATTCGAGTTGTCCGCCCTGGTTGCCGTAGTATTCGAGGTCCACGCCGGGATAAACATTGTGATATCGCACCTTCGCATAGGTCGGCACGTTGGTGCGCCACTTCTTCGGATCGTTGCCGATGAAGTAATTCACCTTGCCGGGCAGTTCCTGCACTCCGGTGACAACGGCATTTTGATTTGCAGAGTCGAGCCTCAGCCGCAAGACGTCCGCTGTCCGTGGTCCGTGGTCCGTTGTCGGGCCCCCACTGAACATCGTAGAATCCCTGGCGCTCCTGGCTCCGAGCTTCCTGGTTCTGACCACTGACAACGGACGACGGACGACGGAGGTCCTTTGCAGTTCCAACGTCGCCTCACTGCTGGTCAGGAACAGAGTCAAGCCGCGTCCCCGAGAGAGAAACTTCACCCCCGCGTCGGCCTGCCCCTCGTTCAACTCGAAACTCAGAGGAAGCTTGCCGTAGTTCGCCATCAACCGGGGCTCGGCCTGTGCAGAAACAGGATTTCCGCCCTCTGCCGGCACGCTCTTTGGTGTTTGTAAGCTGCCATGAAAGCTAAACAACAAGGCTGCAAGAAATATGCTCGACACACAACCGGCATAGATTGCGACCCAGGTGCTCGCGGTCCGCCTGTGAAGAAAGAGCGCAGCAAACATAAGCGCCTCCACGCTGCAAAAGAATATGACTGGGCACACTATATCCGTCCCTCGAAGCAGACGCAAGGAGTAGTAGTATCCCGCCCGTCGATACCGTATGGGTAAACCACGAGGACGTAGGGGCGAAGCGCCGCCTCGCCCCTACTATCTAACATGTCGATTATGACCTGCATGCGAGAAGACTTCTTGTCCCTTGACAAACGCAGACTTATAGGCTAGAGTATCACGGTGGGGTTGGGCTGGCGGTGAAAGCCGGCCGGGAATACGATGCTGTATCCGCACTGCAGCAACGTAGCGCTGACCTTCAGGTCAGCAGGTTGGGACGGCGGTCTAATGCCGACCTGAAGGTCGGCGCTACACGAATTCCGGGAACAAAGCGAGGATGTCTATGAAAACAAAGGATCGTGGGTTGGCGCAGACATTGCTTCTGAATGTCTGCGATGCGCCGAAGACGCAGTTCGGTCAAATTATGCCAAATGCCCTGACCTGTCCCTTCGGGACATCGCAGACCCCACAATTCGGGGTCTGCGCCAACCGGAATCGGCAAGGGTGAGACCACGTTTTCGACGGAACAAAGCGAGAATGTCTATGAAAACAAAGGATCGTGGGTTGGCGCAGACATTGCTTTTGAATGTCTGTGATGTGCCGAAAGCGCAGTTCGGATAAAGTGTCCGATTGTCCTGACCTGTCCCTTCGAGACATCGAAGACCCCATACACCTGGGTCTGCGCCAACCGGCTGTCGTCTAGCTGAGAGCTGATAGCTTACGGCTGCCAGCTACTCACTCCCCACGACCGGGTTGGTGAGCGTTCCGATGCCCTCGACCGTGATGCTGACCGTATCGCCCGGATGGAGGTGAACCGGAGGCTTGCGGTGATGGCCCACGCCGCCGGGGGTGCCTGTAGACAAAATGTCGCCCGGTTCCCAGGTGAGCGATTGGGATAGGTAGCTGACCAGAAACGGAATCTTGAAGATCAGGTCCGAGGTGGTCGAATCCTGCATCGTCTTGGCGTTGAGCGTAAGCGAGATTCGCAGTGCGTGGGGGTCGGGGACCTCATCCTTGGTGACGATGCACGGGCCCAGGGGTGCGAAGGTATCGCAACTCTTCCCTCGGAACCACTGCTTGTCGCCGATTTGAAGGTCGCGCGCGCTCACGTCATTGAGAATGGTGTAGCCGGCGATGTGATCGAGGACCTTGTCTTCTGGTATCGCCTTCCCTCGCTTCCCGAGCACGACCGCGAACTCCGCTTCAAAATCCACTTGGTGCGAGTTGGGCGGAAGAACGATGGGCTCGCCGAGGCCGCAGATGGTGTTATTCGACTTGAGGAAGAAGATCGGCCGCGCGGGTGTTTGGATCCCCTGCTCGGCGCGGTGGGACTCGTAATTGAGCCCCACGCACACGATCTTTCCGGGCCGCAGCAAGGGAGCGCGCAGGCGCACGTTTTCGAGCGGCGTGAAGAGGCCTCGAGGCAGACGCGCAGGTTCTGGAAACGCCGCCGCGGCGCCCAGGACTGCCGCCAACCCCTGCCGCCACCCCTCCCCGCGCGCCAGCAGTTCGAGCATGTCGCGCGGCGCGGCTCCCGGGGCCAGTACCGTGTCGGCCGCCTCTTGCAGCTCAGGCCGCGTCTCGATGCCGAGCGTATCGCCTCGAAGCATGCCGATGGCAAGCTCGAGGTCGATCACGGAATTGTCCCGCAAAGCGCCCAACCGGTCTTCATCGCCGCTCGTGAAGGTCACTAGTTTCATTCAGCCTCCTTAACGCAGTAGGCAGTGGGCAGTGGGCAGTAGGCAGTCGGCAGTCGGCAGAAAGCCGAATCTCCTGGGAGGCGGGCAGAAGGCCGAGCGTACGCAGGGAACAGAAAGTCGCCGGCAGGCAGTGATTGCCCTATCCAAGAGATGCGCGTGTCATAAAGCGCTCCGCCGACTGGCAACTGCCTCTTGCCCACAGTTGACTGCCTACTGCCGACTGCCCTCCGCCAGCACGCGCGCCGTTTCGCGCGCGACCACGATTTCCTCATTGGTGTAGACGATCAGCACCGCCACGCCGGAAGCCGGGCTCGAGATGATGCGATCGCCGCGCGCGGGCTGGCAGTTCACCTCTTCATCGAGGTGGATGCCAAGGAATTCCATGCCCCGGCAAACTTCCCGCCGCACCCGCCAGGAGTTCTCCCCGATGCCGCCCGCAAAGGCCACGGCGTTGAGCCCGCCCATGGCGGCGGCGAAAGCCCCGATGTATTTCTTGACCGCGTAAATGAGCACCTCCACCGCCAAGGCGCTCCGCCGGTGGCCTTTCAATGCCGCTTCTTCGAGATCCCGCACGTCGCTGCTCAGCCCCGAGATGCCCAGCAGGCCCCCTTTCTTGCACAGGAGTTCAGCGATTTCGGCGGGCGTCAACTTCTCCTTCTCCATCACGTGCAGAATGATGAAAGGGTCAAGGTCACCGCAACGCGTGGCGTGCTCGATTCCGGACTGAGCGGAAAAGCCGAAACTCGTGTCGACGGACTTCCCTTCCTCGACCGCGCAAATCGACGAACTCCCGCCCAGGTGGCACGAGACAATCCTCAACTCGGACGCGGGACGGCCCAACATCTCCGCGGCGCGGCGCGCCACGTAGCGGTGCGAGGAGCCATGAAAACCGTAGCGGCGCACACCGTGCTTTTCCCGCCACTCGTAGGGGACGCCATAAGTGAGAGCCCTCTCCGGCAGGCTGGCGTGGAAACCCGTTTCGAAAACCGCCACCATCGGTACTCCGGGCAAAACCTCGCGAAAGATCTGCATGGCTTGGATGTAAATTGGGTTGTGAACGGGCGCCACGGGAACGAACTCCTGCATAGCCGCCAGCAACTCGTCATCGACCAGGAAACTTCCGCAGTAGCCCGGGCCGCCATGCACGGCTTTGAACCCTACGGCCGCAATCGCGCCCTTGGCCTCGGCCGACGCGTGGCGTTGAGCGAGCTTGTCAATCAGGAATTTGATCGCAGCCCGGTGGTCGGGGATCGGCGCCGCCTCTTTCAATTCCCTTCCAGTCACGTCATCCCACCTGGTGATCGGAGACTCCGCGTTGCCGATGCGCTCGATCTTGCCGCGGGCCAGAACCTTTTCGCCCTCGGTTTCAATGAGCTGATATTTCAGCGACGTGGAACCGAGGTTTGGCACCAGAATCCGCAAGGTGGAACCTCTCTGCGCGCAAAGCGCTTTGGAGTGCGGCAGCTTGCTGCCGCTCTGCCTCAGGCCGGCTTGCCGGCCGTCTGTCTGTGTAGCCGACGTTCAGGCCAGCACCTCGCATGCCGACCCGAAGGTCAGTTCTACGCGGCGCAGCGCGAGCTAGCTCGCGGGGAAAAGCGGCGGCAAGCCGCCGCACTCCAAAGCTACGCCGCCTTTCGCTGGTGGTGCATCAGCAGGAGGGCCAACGACATGGAATGAATCTTGGTCTCCGGCGGTTCCGCCCGCGAAAGCACGATCAGCGGCACGCGCGCCCCCACGATGATCCCGCCGGACTGGCCTCCGGCAAAGTAGGTAATCGCCCGATACAGGATATTCGCCGCTTCGATGTCGGGCGCGACAAAGACGTCGGTAGCCTCGACAACCGGGCTGGCAATGCCCTTGCGATCCGCGGCAAAGCGGCTGAGCGGAACGTCGAGGGCCAAGGGGCCTTCCAGGTAGGCGCCCGTGATCTGTCCTCGGCGGTTCATCTGCACCAGCGCCGCCGCATCCACCGTTGCCGGCATGGCCGGATTGACGAACTCCAGCGCCGCCAGCAAGACCACCTTAGGCTCCGCGATGCCCAGCGCGTGCGCCACTTCGATGGCGTTGCGGCAGATTTCCGCCTTGTTCTCCAGGGTGGGCGCAATGTTGATCGCCCCGTCAGTCATAACCATCAGGCGGGGAATTCGAGGCGTCTGGAAAACGATGACCTGGCTCAACTGTCTTCCGGCGCGCAAGCCACGTTCTTTGTCCAGAACCCCCCGGATCAGGTTGGCCGTAGTCACCTTGCCCTTCATGAGCAGGTCGGCCCGGCCTTCCCGTATCAGGTCGATTCCCTGGCGAATCGAAGCGTCTTCCCCGGAGGTCGCGATCAGCGACTCGGGACGCAAACTGTAGCCCACTTTGCGAGCGGCCTCTTCAATCTTGGCGGGCTTGCCAATCAGCGTGGGCAGCGCCAGTCCCAGCGGCTCGGCTTGCGCCAGACTTTCCAGCACGTCTGGATCGTGTCCTTCGATCACCGCGATTCTCGCCGGGCCAAGCTGCCGAGCGCGCGCAATCAGTTCCTCTAGGCTGTGGATCATCTACGATTCTCCAGGACAGGTACCACCGTCGTTGACGCCTCTGTGTCCTCCGTGATTAGAGAAAGATCTAACACAGAGGCCACCGAGTTGCTCCGTGACCTCTGTGTTGAAGCTTTGAGGCACAGAGACCACAGAGACGCTCGTTATCGATGGCGAGAGAGGACGTCAACTCGCGGCTACGGCCCGGTTTTGCACTTGGCCCACGATGGTCTTGAATTCGTCCTCCGTGAGCAGGTCCTTCTTCTCGAACGACTTCTCCTTCACCAGGCGCACCATTTCCAGCATCTCCTCTTCGTTGGCGGCAACACCCAGCTTCTCGCACCATTCCTGAATCGACGGCAGCCCACTGTTCTTGCCGAGCACGATGGTGACCGGCGCTTGTCCCACCAGCTCAGGAGCGAACGGAACATATTCCAAAGGGCTCTTCACCCGCGCTTTGCGGACAAACCCCGCCACGATCCCGGACTCCACCTGGTAGAGCATGTCGCCCACGATGGGACGGTTGCCCGGAATCTTC
>Ga0326728_10012321_pt1 | contig 19045 bp, 16 predicted proteins | sample MB3enrmetagenome_FD_207602 | JGI IMG/M metagenome (GOLD analysis project Ga0326728, IMG submission 207602) | Lab enriched peat soil microbial communities from McLean, Ithaca, NY, United States - MB31MN | ecosystem: Environmental > Terrestrial > Soil > Wetlands > Peat | place: USA: New York... | reverse complement strand
CGAGGGCGGGCCTCCCCGAAGGTGAGCATTGCCGGGGGCAATGCGCAAGAGCGCAGGCATTTTTGATGAAACAAAAATGCCGAGCTGTGCCCGGAGGCAAGCCCTGTGGGCTTGACCGGAGGGCTGGCCGCTTTTGGGCTGTAACCGCGTCGCGCTGAACACACCATACGGGAAGTATGCTGTATTCATCGCTCCTTGTTTCGCTGCAAAATCGAACCAGTCGCATAGCGCATTATTTAGGTTCCTATCAATAGTTTTTGGAAAATTAAAAACTGGGGCTATAACCCCCGGTTTTTTGTTTTTGCCGTTCCGTTAATTCAGCAGAGCTTTTTTATGTGCGGGGCTATTTTTGCCATAGCCACCCTGCGGTGGCTTATGGAATTTTTTTCCGCGAAAGTCAGTTCCGCCAGCGTTCTGCCATCTTGCAGCACAAATAGCGGATCATAGCCGAAACCGTTTTCACCGTGCAGCAGAAATCCTATCATTCCGTCCAGTCGGCCTTCCTCGGTCAGCACTTTGCCGTCCGGCGCGGACAGCGCGACTACGGTGCGGAACTTTGCGGCGCGGCTTGCCTTGGGCAGTTTCGCCAACTCGGCCAGCAACTTTGCATTGTTGGCCGTATAATCGCGTTCCTTGCCGGAGTAGCGCGCGCTGTAGACTCCGGGCGCGCCGTCCAGAGCGTCCACCTCCAGTCCCGTGTCGTCCGCCAATGCGTAAAGCCCGCTTTGTCCGGCGGCAGAGACGGCTTTTAAAATCGCATTTTCCTCCAGCGTTTTTCCGTTTTCCTCCGGCATGACAAGTTTTGGAAAATCCGACAGAGTTTTGTATCCCGGCCCTTTCGGCAGCATGGCGGTTATTTCGCCGGCCTTATGTTTGTTGGCTGTGGCTATGAGTATCTGTATCACATTGACTCCCCTGAAAATTAATGGCTGTCGACTCCGACATATCAGATTCTATAAATTTGGGCCGCCCGTGAGTTCGGCGCTATTAAAAATCCGGACGCACAGACCGGATTTTATGGTTATGAATGACGGTTATCCGCTTAAAGCCTCCTGCGTTAAGCAACATGGCGGGCAAATTTGTTAGGATTTATATGAGGCACAACAACTATGGATACGGAATTAATTCCCTCGGAGCCGGAGCAGGAAAACAGTAACGGAGCAATGCCGGAACCGCAGATAATAGAGCCGGAAATAGTAAGCAGCTCGAGCAGTACCATTCACGGTCAAGCTCGTTCCCGCACAAGAAAGCCGGTAGCAAAAAAATCCTTTCTGCTGAAAGCGGCGGGCTGGACGCTCGGCCTTGTCGGGACCGTGGTCGGAGGCGTGCTTGCGTTCGCTTTTGCCGGGGTTTTCCTTGCGGTATTATGCGTGATAATAGTGCTGGGGCTTTTGTTTTTGCTGCTCAGGATGCTTTTCGGCGGCGGTTCCAAAGTAATTATCCGCCGGTTCTAGTCCGCAACAAAATTATAAATCTGCCTTAGCGTCTGCGCGCCGGCGCGGCCGCCATTCACCCAGTAAACCCCGCCCACGATAAACAATCCGCCCACCGCCGTAAACGGCGATATATGCTCGTGCAAAAGCAGCACGGACGATATCTGCCCGGTGAACGGTTCTATGTATATGAAAGACGATGCCGACGCTGTGCCCAGTTTTTCCACGCCGTTGTTCCAGAAATAATAGCAGATGCCGGAAGAGAGTATGCTAAGGTACGCCACGTCTATCCAGCCCTGACGGCTGAGGTGCATTATTTCACCGATGCCGCCGTTGTAAATGGATACCGGCGCCATCACCAGCAGCGAAAACGCCATATGAAACAGCGTTATGCCCGTCTGCGGCATGTCCTTGAACCAGCTCGATATCTGTATCACGTAAAATCCCCACAGGAATGTGCTGACGAGGAAAACCCCGTCGCCAAGTCCCGTCGGCAGTATTCTGCCGCCGAGCCCCTGCTGGCTGGAGCAGGCAACCACCAGCACGCCGGCAAAGCCCATCAAAAACCCCAGCATGCGCATCCTGCCGATACGCTCGTGCAGAAAAACCGTTGTCATCGCGGTGATGACCATCGGCATCGTGCCGGACAGCCAGCCCGCGTGATTGGCGCTGGTGTGCAAAAGCGAATAGGCCTGCACCATCTGCACGGCGACAACGCCGGTCATGCCGGAAACGAAAAGATTGAACCAGTCCCGCCATTTGAGTTTTTTAGTCCAGTCCAGCGGGCCGGTCAGGAAGAACATCAGTATGGTGCCGCCCAGACAGCGCAACGTTATGACGGTGGAGGGGGAAAGCTCGCTTAAGGCGCTTTTGCTGAACGCCAGCGCCGCGCCCCAGATGACGACGGAAAAAATTATCATGAAATAATTCATAAGTTTTGCCGGAGGGAGCGCCGCCGGCGGCGGGGAAAGTTTGTCAGCAGCTCCGATATAAATTATACTTTATTAGTTTAGCACGACGGACTGAGTAATGCGGAAAAACGGTTTTCTCCCTATAAACGCCGCCGAGATGCGCGGCCTCGGCTGGGACGAAGCGGACATAGTCTTCGTCACCGGCGACGCTTACGTGGACCATCCCAGTTTTGCGATGGCCATGCTCGGCCGCGCGCTGGAGGCGGAGGGGTTTAAAGTAGCGATACTGGCTCAGCCGGACTGGCGCTCCTGCAAACCTTGGCGCGAGTTCGGCAAGCCGCGCCTTTTCTTTGCGGTAAGCGCGGGCAACGTGGACTCGATGATAAACCATTACACCGCCAACCGCAAGATACGCAGCTCCGATGAATATTCTCCCGGAGGACGTGCGGGCCTGCGCCCGGACCGGGCAACGATGGTTTACTGCCAGCGCGCGCGGGAGGCTTTCCCCGGCGTGCCTGTTATCGCGGGCGGAGTGGAAGCCTCGATGCGCCGCCTTGCGCATTACGATTACTGGAGCGATACGGTAAAGCGCTCTTTGCTGCTTGATGCCAAGGCGGATATGCTTGTCTACGGCATGGGCGAAAACCGGCTGGCGGGGATCGCAAAAAAAATGGCCTCCGGCGGGCAGGTGCGCGATTTGCGCGGTATGCGCGGTACGGTGCACGCGCTGGGCGCAAGCGAAACCGCGCCGCAGGATGCGCTAATCATTCCCTCTTACGAGGAAGTCCGCGCGGACAAGAAAGCCTTCAATTTGGCGACCAAAATAATTCTGGAAAACACCAACCCCCACAATGCCGCTACAATAGTTCAGATGCACGGGGACAGGGCGATAGTGCAGTCGCCGCCGTCGCTGCCGGCGACAACGGAAGAGCTGGACCATGTTTACGCGCTGCCGTATATGCGCGCGCCGCACCCCGCCTACAAGGAAAAAATACCGGCCTGGGAGATGATAAAGGATTCCATCACCGCGCATCGCGGCTGCTATGGCGGCTGCAGTTTCTGTTCGCTTACGCTGCATCAGGGAAAGATAATACAGTCCCGCTCGCAGAAATCGGTGCTGGACGAGGTTGCAAAACTGGCTTCGTCGCCCGATTTCTGCGGCACGGTTTCCGATATAGGAGGGCCGAGCGCGAACATGTACGGCACCTCCTGCCGCAATCCTCAGGCGCAGGCGGCGTGCCGCCGCTACTCCTGCCTGCACCCGGATATCTGCCCCAATTTGAACGCCGACTGTTCCGCCGCCGTCGAACTGCTGGAAAAAGCCTCGGCGACTAAAGGTGTCAAAAAGGTGATAATTTCAAGCGGAGTGCGCATGGACCTTGCGCTGCGCGAGCCGAAATATCTCGTGCGCCTCGCTTCCAAACATACCGGCGGGCAGTTGAGCGTCGCGCCCGAACATATCTGCGACAGGGTGTTGCAGCTCATGCGCAAGCCGAAGGCGAAAACCTTCACCGATTTCATGGAATGCTTTTTGCGCGAAAGCAAAAAGGCCGGGCTGGAACAGTATATAGTGCCCTATTTCATCTCGGCGTTTCCCGGTTCGGACATGAACGCGATGGTGGAGCTGGCTTTGTATCTTAAAAAACACAATCTGCGTCCGCGTCAGGTGAACGATTTCATTCCCGCGCCCATGGAGTACGCCACTGCTATTTATTACACCGGGCAGGACCCTGTTACCGGCGAACAGGTCTATGTGCCGAAAACCGAGCAGGAACGCCGCCTCCAGCGCGCGCTGCTGCAATATTTCAAGACCGAGAATTTTCCGCTGGTGATGAAGGCTTTGCGCCTTGCGCACCGGATGGACGCGGCGCGCATTTTATCCTCGCGCTGATATGGTAAACTGAACACATGCCGCTGAGCAAGGAAGAGATAGAAACCCTGTTTTCCAAGGCTTTGCAGACCCGCGACCGCGACGAAAAGCGCGAGCTTTGCCGCGCGATACTGGAAAACGGGACCGAGACCGCCTTCGGTCTTTTCTGCCTCGCCTGGCTCCTTGCGGACGAAAACCCCGCCAATCGTCAGCGGGCCATAGGCCTTTATGGCGAGGCGCTGGAGCTAAATCCCGCTTTCTGGTTCGCGCATTTCGAGCTTGGCAACATGCTTTACGATTCCGGCAGATATCGCGAAGCCGCTGTGGAATACGATGCCGCGCTGGAGCATGGCATAAAGGCGGCGAATCTGTTTTTTAACGCCGGGCTGGCGCATGAAAAATGCGGAGACCCTTCCAGGGCGGCTCTCTATTACAGTCGCACGCTGGAGGCTGACCCGGAACATGACGGAGCGTATTTCGCGCGCGGCAGCCTGCTTGTCACCACACGCAATTTCGAGGGCGCGCTTTCCGATTTCAACATGGCCGTAAAACTTCGCCCGGACAATTTCAACTACGTTATAACGCGCGGTCTGGCCTACGCAAATTTGCAGCAGTTCGACCCGGCGATGGCGGATTTCACCCGCGCGATAGAGCTTAATCCCGGGGATGTAAATCCGTATCTTTACCGGGGCAACATATACCTGCTTATGAACAGTCTCGACGCGGCCATAGCCGATTTTGCCAAAGTCATAGCGCTTGAGCCGGGTAACGCCGTAGGCTACGAATTCCTCGGCATACTGTACTGCGCGAAAAAACAGTTCTCTCAGGGGTTGTGGTGCTTCAATAAAGCGCTGGAGTTAAATCCCGCGAACACGCGCATAATGGAAGTTATGCGCGAAACCCGCCTTGACCAGTACGAACCGGCGCGTCCGGCGCTTTAATCATGTCGCTTTCAGTCAAAATAATACTTGTGCGTCCCCGCAATCCGCAAAATATAGGCGCGGCCGCGCGCGTCATGGCCAATTTCGGTTTTTCTGAGCTTGCCGTGGTCGCTCCTCATCCGCCGGTATGGGAGGAAGTGCGCTCCGCCGTGGGGGGGGAGGAACTGCTTGCAGCCGCCGTGCTGCATGACAGTCTTGAAGCCGCCGTCGCGGACTGTGCGCTTGTACTCGGCACCACTTGCGCCAATAACCGTAGAGTCGGACAGAAATTTGTCCTGCTTCCTGAAATTGCGGAGTATCTGCGAGAAAGGACGGATGGAGGAAGTTTGCGCATCGCCGTAGTTTTCGGTCAGGAAAAAACCGGGCTTACCGGCATACAACTTTCCATGTGTCATGCGCTGCTCAATGTGCCAACAAGCAAAAAAACTCCGTCGATGAATCTGGCGCAGTCGGTTGCGGTGTGTTGCTACGAACTCTCCAAACTTAACGATTTTGAAAAAAGCCCCGTGCCTTGCGTGAAAAAACCGACTCACGAAGATGCTCTTTTGTTGTGCCGGGAACTGGACGCCGTGCTTACGCTCGTCGGTTTCAACAAGCGCAATGTATACGAAAGCTTGCGTCTTGAGCGTTTACGCAGACTGGTCTTGAGTTGCGCGCAGAGCGCGGATGATTTTTCCTATCTGCGCGCTATAGTGAAACAATTGGCATCAACTTATGAACGAAAAAATCCTTAGCGGACTGCGGCTGGATGATGTTTCTTATCTGCGCTACGGCAGGGTGGGCGCAAAATACCTGCTTACCGGCGAGGAAGGGCAGTTTGCGTTTGTTCCCGAAAAGGATTTTGAACTTTTTCTGCGCGGCAAGCTGCCGCGCAAAAGCGCTGCGTTTAAAACGCTTGCGGCAAACGGCTTTGTGCGCTCGGAGCAGGATCTTGTTTTGTCGGCGCAGGATTGGCGGCGGCGCAATTCATTTCTGGGGCGCGGCCCCGGGTTGCATATCGTTGTGGTTACATTGCGCTGCGACCATCATTGTGTATACTGTCAGGCCGGCTCGCTTGGCGAAAAGACCGGGCATGAAGCCGATATGTCGCCTGCCACCGCGCGGCGCGTGGCGGCTGCCATACTCAGCTCTCCCAACAAAAATATAAATGTGGAATTTCAGGGCGGAGAGCCGCTGCTCAACTGGCCGGTGGTGGAATTCTTTGTAAAACACATGCGGGCGGAGGCAAAACGCAAAGGCAGGAAAATACAGCTCAGCCTTGTGACCAATATGGCGCTGATGGACGACAAAAAACTGGATTTCCTGCTTTCCAGCGGCGTCAACATCTGCACCTCGCTGGACGGGCCGGAGCATATACATAACCGCAACCGCGTTTCGCCTTCGCTGAACAGCTATAAAAACACCATGCGCTGGTTTAAAAAAATCGGCCCGAAAGCCGCCAGGGCCGCAACGCGCATGGACGCGCTTCTCACCGTCACGCGCGCCGCGCTGCCTTACGGCACTGAAATTGTCGACACCTATGTGCAGGCCGGCGCGCAGGCGGTTTTCCTGCGCCCGTTGAATCCGCTCGGCACGGCGTCCAAAGTCTGGGACGCCATAGGCTACGATGCCGCTGAATTTCTCAAATTTTACGAAGGGGCGCTGCGCTACATTCTGGACCTGAACCTCAACGGAACAGAGATCCGCGAATCGACGGCGGAGCTTCTGCTGGTCAAAATATTGCGAGGCCGCGATCCCAACTTTATGGACCTGCGCTCGCCCTGCGGCGCGGGCATAGGCCAGCTTGCGTATTATTACGACGGAAAGGTGTTTTCCTGCGACGAGGGACGCATGCTTTACGAGATGGGCGACGCATCTTTTATGCTCGGTGATTTGGCTAGAGACAGGTACGAGGATTTGATGTCCTGTTCCGCCACTAAATGCCTCGTTACCGCTTCATGTCTTGAATTGCAGCCTCAATGCGACGCATGCGTATATAAACCCTACTGCGGCGTTTGCCCTGTGCTAAATTATGCCGCGCATGGCGATTTGTCCGCCCGCCCCGGCGGGCGGCGTTGCGCAATCTATAAGGGTATTTTCGGGATATTATTCAGGCTGCTGGACGATAAAAAATATTCTTGGATATTGGAAAGCTGGGTCTGAAATTAAGTCAGTTCGGAAAGCAATGCCAGCCGCACTTTGTGTTCGGTGGCGAATTTTTTAAGCAGTACGCAGTATTGCTCGAAGGCCGACAGATCAAGCTGGGAAAAATTCGCGTGGCTGAAATACACCCCGGCGCATGGTGCTTCCTCAAGTTTTGCCGCTGTCATCTCCATCATTTTCCTTGAAGTGACGGAAGGTCCTTTCCCTTTGCACGCCTCATGCAGGTTGATATCGAACAGTACATGCACCATCGCGGTCTTAAACGGCGTTTTGCGGGGTCCGGCCGCAAGCACGCGGAAATGCAGTTCGTCGCAGACGGCGGCGGTGTCGGCGTCGCAGCTCATGCCCGGCGGGACGAAAACCGGCGCGAAATTATTTTTGCAGAAATTGTGCAGCCGCTCCATGGAGGAGCGCATGTCCTGCTTGAAAATTTTTAAAGACGTTTCGCTCCCCGCGCGGTTTTTGCAGCCGTACTGCACCGAGCAGAAAGAGGCTTCTTTCTGCAATTGCCTTAGATAATCGCATAATTCCTGATTCACCCTGGCGGGCAGCAATGCGAACGAAACGGGGATGGCGTTGGCGGCGCAGGCGGAAGCTGCACGCCGGAAATTGCGGTCCGGGCGGTATACGCCGCAGTCCAGCAGAAAAATTGTGGGTCTGCGTTTCATGGCTGTTCCTGTGTTGCGGGCTGTCGAGGTTATCTACAATTATATAGAATTAACTCATGCCTGATGTTCCTATATGGAGCGAATGCAACATAAATTGCGTTTTCTGCTCCAATCCCGTGGAAGGTTTCCGCGGGACTAACGAAAGATACACCTACGAGGCTTTCCGCGAGAAATGGCGGCTTTATCTCGACGGGAAGGCCAGCTTCCTCAAATTTAACGCCGTGGACGATTTTTTGAGCATGACCGGCGGCGAGCCTACGCTCAATCCCGGCTTCCTTAAAATCCTCGGGCTGGTGCGCAAAACATGGCCGCGCAAGCCTATCAAGCTGCTTACCAACGCGCGGATGCTGAGCTATCCCGATTTCGCAAAGACCGTGCTGGCGCTCGGCGGGCCTGATTTCGAGTTGAAAGTTCCGTTTTTCGGCTACGACGAAAAGACATATTCCGCCATTTCCCGCGCTCCCGGCGCTTTTGCCGAGGCGCGCGCCGGGCTGCATAATATTTTCAAATACCGCTCGCCGGGGCAGCGCGTCACCATACGTATCATTCTGCACAAAATACAATTGCGCTGGCTTAAGGAGCTGCTGGATTTCCTGCATTCGGAATTCCCCGGCATAGGCGCGGTGGAATTCCTGTATGTCGAATACGAAGGTTTTGCCGAAAAGAATCTGAAAGCGCTTGCCGTTCCGATAACCGAATGCGGAGCGTTGCTTGGCAAACTGGAACCTGCGCTGCTTAAATTCCCCGAGTATCATCTGCTGCATTTTCCGTTATGCGCACTGCCGCGCAAGCTGTGGCATCGCGCGTGGCGCACGCTGGACCCGATAAAAATAGTGCATGCGCCGCAATGCGGCAAATGTTCGGCGCGCGAACTGTGCGTCGGCATACACCGTACTTACGCCATAAATCTCGGGGTCACGGAATTCAAGCCGGTAAAATCGCTTGCTGGAGTAAAACGAAGCCGCGACCCGTATCGTCCCGTTCAGTCCGCCTGATTATTTACGCTAAAAAAGCCCCGCGCAAGCGGGGCTTTCTTTTTGCAATTTTTTGGCGTTACTTCCAGTTTTTTGCGTCGAAAGGCGCGCCGTGGCCGGGATAAATTTTGCGCAACTGGAGTTTGCTCAGTCGAGCGACACTGTCGCCCAGCTCCCGGTCGTTTTCTATGAAAATGGCGGTGTTCGGCCCGCCGCCCTGGTTGACCACCGTGTCGCCAGAGATGAGGTCTCCTTCTTTTGTCAGAATGGCTATGGAGCCTTTTGTGTGTCCCGGCACGTGCAGCACCGTCGCGTTTATGCCGTAAACGGAAAGATCGGCCTTGTCGGAAAGCAGTATGTCCGCTTTGAACTTTACGGGTTCTGCTTTTTTCGAGAACAGTCGCTTTAGCCCGAACAACAACATCATCAGCTTTGCGTTGAACGTGCGGGCATGGCGCTTGTAGCGCAGTCCTTTTTCAAGCGCCTCGGAGTCGCCGGGATGTATCGCTATTTTGCAGCCGTATTTTTTGCGCAGCGAGTCGGCGCAGCCGATGTGGTCCATGTCGGCGTGGGTGATTATTATAAGTTTCAGCTTGTCCGGCAAAGCGCCGTTTTCCTTGAGGGCGGTTTCAAGCTGCGCATACTGGAAAGGCATGCCGGTGTCCACCAGCGCAAATCCGTCGGCGGCTTTTAGCAGATAGGCGTTTACAAAGCCGAGCGATATGGTTGTTATGTTTTCGTTCATATTATAATCCGTTATTTTTTGTACTTTTCGCGCAGCGCTTTCTCGACATGCGCAGGTACGCCGAAATCAAGCTCGCCGCCGAGCATCGCCACCTCGCGCACCGTAGTTGAGCTTAGGTAAACATAGTTGACGCTCGGCATCAGAAACACCGTTTCCATCTCGGGATAGAGCATGCGGTTGGTGTGCGCGAGCTGGAACTCGTATTCAAGATCAGATACGGCGCGCAGTCCCCTTATGGCGGTGGTTATTTCGCGCTGGCGCATGTAATCCACCAGCAGTCCGTTGAAGGAATCCACGCGGACATTTTTTATATCCGCCACCGACCGGTGTATGAAATCCTGCCGTTCCTGCGGCGTGAAGAGTCCGGTCTTGCTGCGGTTTACCAGCACGGCCACGATCACTTCATCGAAAATCGCGCTGGCGCGGCGCATTATATCTATGTGCCCGTGCGTGACCGGGTCGAAACTTCCTGGATATACCGCTATTTTGCGTGTCATATGCTCTCCTTATTTTACGGAAAAAAGTTTTGCCTTCGGGTTATGAAAAACCATTGCGCTTACGCTGGCTTCCGGCTCCATCATGAAATTCTCGGTGAGGCGCAGACCTATTTCCTCCGGGCGCAGAAGTTTAAACAGCTTTGCCTGATCTTCCAGCGCCGGGCATGCGGGATAGCCGAAGCTGTAGCGTTTGCCGCGATAATTGCCCGCAAGCCGCGCAGGAATGTTTTCGCGCAGCTCTCCGAATCCCCAGTGCAGCCGCAACTGTGCGTGCAGCGTTTCGGCGAAAGCCTCGGCGCAGGTGGTTGCAAGCACGTTTAACACATGCGATTCGGCAAGCTTGCCCGCGCCGCGCAGCCTGGCCGATTCTTTGACGAAATCAGCCCCGCAGGTGCACGCAAACATCGCTATTGAATCCATTCTTCCGCCCGAAACAGGCGCGGCGAAATCAGCAAGACAGAGCCGCTCTTCATCCCGCTGCCGGGGAAAGACAAATGTGTCAACGGTTTTGCCGTTCCTGTCAAAAATGTTCAGCGCGTCGCCGTCGCTTTGCGCGCGGAAAAACTGCCATACGCAGGCGGGTCGGAAAAGTCCGCCGCGCGCTCTTTCCAGCAGATGCAGCACTATCTCCTGAAGCTTCAAAAATGCCGGGTCGCCGTCCTGCGCCAGTTTGTCTATATTCCCGCGAATGGACAGTTGCACGTTGTAAAGCAGCCGGTAATTTATGTGGCGTTCTATTTTTGCGAAGGCGAAATCGCGCTCCACATGCCGCTCGAAATCTTGCGGAACCGGCAGGTCCTCGGGGTAAAAATCGCTCATCTGGCTCCGGTTATCTCAAGCGCGCTGGCAAGTCCGGCCATGGCGTCTTTTGCGTAATGCACCGCCGCGCAATGCTGCGGAGCGAGTTTGAGCTGCACGAATTTTTCGGACAAGGCCGCGCCTCCGGCGATGACAGGGATTTTTACACCGGCTGCATTTAGATCCGCGCAGACGGTTATCATCGCTTCGGCGGATTTTGTAAGCAGTCCGGAAAGGCCGATAATATCAGGTTTTTCTTTTTTCGCCGCATCGACTATCGTCTGATTGGGCACTTTCACGCCGAGGTCTATGACCTCGAAACCGTTGCTCTCGAAAATCATGCGCACCAGATTCTTGCCTATGTCGTGCACGTCGCCGCGCACGGTGGCAAGCAGCATTTTGCCGCGCGGCGCGGGTTTTTGCTTTTTAAGATGCGGCTCCAGCGCGCCGACGGCCAGCTTCATCGTCTCCGCGCTTTGCAGCACCTCCGTCACTATCAGTTCTCCGCGCGAGAACAGCTTGCCCACTTCGGCCATGCCTTCGGACAGCGGGCCGTTTATTATCTCCATCGCCGGGATTTTTCCGGCCAGTTCAAGCGCAGCTTCGGGCACACCGTCCTGCGTGCCTTCCAATACTGCGCGGCGGAGCTTTTCCTCGGGCGTCGCCGGAGCGGGGCGGCTAAGCCGCGCGGTTTTGTCGCGATAAAGTTCCGCAAAACGCGTTGCGCTGTCCGCCTTCGGCGCGAAAAGAAGTTCCTCTCCCGATGCGCGCTCGGTTTCCGGTATCGACGGGTAGCGGCGCAATTTTTGCACGTTTACAATAGCCATGCCAAGGCCCGCGCGCACGGCGTGATAAAGAAAAATTGAATTTAAGACTTCGCGTCCGGCGGGCGGAAGCCCGAAGGAGACGTTGCTTACCCCCAGCACACTGGAGCTGCGGGGGAATTCTTTTTTGAACAGCTCTATCGCCTTCACCGTTTCAAGTGCCGCACCCTGATATTTTTCCTGCCCCGACGCGGCGGGGAAAACCAGCGCGTCGAAAATCATGTCCTCGTCGGGTACTCCGGCCTTGCTTAGTATGTCATGCGCGCGTTTTGCTATTTCCAGTTTGCGCTCGCGCGTGACGGCCATGGAGTCCTTGCCGCTTTCGTCTATGCAGCCCACGACAAGCGAACAGCCGTATTTGCGGTTGAGGCTTGCGCCGTCTAACAGGCGCTGCGGCCCTGATTCCATATTTATGGAATTCCATACCGCCTTGCCCGGTATCATTTCCAGCGCGGCCTGCGCGGCCTTAAAACTGGTCGTGTCTATCATCAGCGGCAGGCGCACCGCGCGCGTAGCAAGGGGGACGAAAGAATTGATGTCCGCCAGTTCGTCTCGTTCCGGGTTGGAAAGGCAGATATCCAGTATATGCGCGCCGTTTTTTGCCTGACGGCGCATAACGTCGGCGGCGGCAGGCCAGTTGCCGGAAGTAACCAGGGTGCGAAATTCCTTGCTGCCGATGACGTTTGCGCGCTCTCCAACCAGAAAAGGCGGTTCTATCTCGTCCGCAAAAACAGCTTCCATGCCGCTTGCGCAGAACATCGGTTTGGGCAGTTCCGTGCGCGGTTTTATGCCGGGCAGCGCCTCTGCCAGAGCTTTTATATGTTCCGGGGCGGTGCCGCAGCAGCCGCCCGCAATATTTAGTATTCCTGCGCGGGCGTAATCGGCCATTATCGCGGCGAACTTTTCCGGAGCAAGCGCGTATCTGCCGTTTTCGTCGGGCAGGCCGGCGTTGGGCATGCAGAAAACCGGGAAGCGCGAGCGTGCCGCCAGCGTGCGCAGATGATCCGCCATTTCCACCGGTCCGGCGGAACAGTTAAATCCAAGCGCCAAAAGCGGATAATGCGCCAATGCCGCGTATGCCGAAGCGGCGTCATGGCCGCCGAGCATCTTTCCGCCATTGCCGAAAGTTACCGATATTATCACCGGTATTTCCCGTCCGGCGGTTGCGCCCGCTTCAAAGGCAGCTTCGGCCGCCGCGCGGACGTTCATCAAGTCCTGCGCGGTTTCTATAAGGAATATATCCACGCCGCCTTCTGCCAGCGCTTTCATCTGTTCCAGATATGCCGCGCGCATATCGGCGAAGCTGATGCTTTTGGTGACAAAGACTGTCTTGGTGCCGGGGCCTACGGAGCCTGCTACATATCGCGGTTTTTGCTGCGTTGAAAATTTATCTGCGGCGGTTTTTGCTATTTTCGCGGCGGCGATATTTATGTCGCGCACTTTGCTTTCCAGCCCGTATTCCGCAAGAACCACGCTGGTCGCGCCGAAGGTGCAGGTTTCCACAATGTCCGCGCCTGCGGCGAGATAACTTTCATGGACCCCGCCTACGGCCTGCGGTTTTGCAAGGCACAGGTTTTCGCAGCAGCCTTCGCAGCGTTCCCCGCCGAAATCCGCCGCACTCAGCCGCAATTTTGCGATTTCGGTGCCGGTTGCCCCGTCGATGACAAGAATTCTTTCTGAAAGAAGTTTCTTTAAATCAGCCGCCATTATTTCTCCTATGCCATATCTATCAGCCGCCATTTACGGCTGTAAAGTTCCATAAGCCTCTGCCGGAAAGGCTGGTGCTGCGGCAGTTTTAGTTCCGGGTCCGAAGCGAAAAGTTCGTAGCGGTCCTGCGCAGCCCAGGCGAGCACGTTTTTGTCCGCCACCAAATCCCCTGCGCGCAGAAAATCCGTTTCCCCGCTCTGGCGCGTGCCGAGGAATTCTCCGGGGCCGCGCATTTCCATGTCCTTCTCTCCTATTTTAAAACCGTCGTTTGTGGCGCACAGCGCGGAAAGCCGTTCGTTAACCGTATCGCTGTTACTTGAACTTACCAGCAGGCAGAGCGATTTCTGCGAGCCTCGCCCCACCCGTCCGCGCAACTGGTGCAGGCTGGCTATGCCGAAACGTTCGGCGTTCTGTATTACCATTACGGTGGCGTTTTTTACGTCGATGCCTACTTCTATTACCGGCGTTGCCACAAGTATGCGGGTGCTGCCGGAGGCAAAGCTTTCCATCGCGGCCATCTTTTCCTTGCCTTTCATCCTGCCGTGTATCATGCCGACGGAAACTTCCGGGAAAAGGGATTTTAAGCGTTCAAACTGTTCTGTGACGGACTTTATATCCTCGTCCTCGCTTTCGTCTATAAGCGGGTGAACTATGTAGGCCTGCCGTCCGGCATTCACCTCGTCGCGGACTAGCGCAAAGGCCTCGTTTTCGCCGGTGCGGCGGGTTTCTATCGGTAAGCGTCCGGGCGGCAGCGTGTCTATTATCGACACGTCCAGATCTCCGTAAAGCGATAAAGCCAGCGTGCGCGGTATCGGCGTTGCGGTCATTATGAGCAGGTCGGCGCTGGCGCTTTTCTGGCGCAGCAGCGCGCGCTGGCGCACGCCGAAACGGTGCTGCTCGTCGATAACCACAAAGCTGAGGTTCTTGAAAACCACATCTTCCTCAAGCAGCGCGTGCGTGCCGATTGCGATGCTGGTTTCCCCGGATTGCAGCCGTTCCAGTATTTTTCTACGCTCTGACGCTTTTGTGCGCCCCAGCAGCAGTTCGAATTTGACCGGGATGTTTTTTAAAAATTTGCAAAGGGTCAGGTAATGCTGTTCGGCGAGAATTTCGGTGGGGGCCATAAAAACGCCCTGCCAGCCGTTTTCCGCCGCCAGCAAAAGCGCGCTTAACGCGACGACCGTTTTCCCGGAGCCCACATCGCCCTGCAAAAGCCGGGTCATCGGATGAACGGATTCCATATCCGTGAAAATTTCGTTTATCACGTGTTTTTGCGCGTGCGTGAATTCAAAACCGATTTGCTGTTTGAAAGGCGTAAGCAGCGTGCGTTTGACCTGATAAAGGTATTTTTTGTTCTCGACGCGGGTCTGGCGTTTTTTTATCTCCCACGCGGCGGAGAGCAGCAGAAATTCCTCGTACACTATGCGCTGGCGCGCGGCCTCCAGTTCGGCCACGGTGGACGGGAAATGCAGTCCGTGTACCGCCTGGCTGACGGAAAGAAGGTTGCGTTTTTGCAGCATCTCCGGCGGCAGTATTTCCTTTAGCTCGCCGGAATGCGCCTGCAGCGCCTTCCAGAGCACCCCGCGCATGAACGGGTTGGAAAGTCCTTCCGTGAGCGGATAAACGGGGGCAAGGCGGTCCACATGCGGCACGCTTTCCGGATCGTCCGCGAAATAATGCTCCTCGACGCGTATCTCGGTTCCGTCGGCGTTGGACGGGCGGCCTATGACCCACAGCGTTCTGCCGGGGCGCATCTCGCGCTCGAAATTGGCGAACGGATCGTAGCGCAGGCCCATTGTTCGTTTGAACCAGACGGCCTCGCACTCTCCGCCGTCGGGCCCCTTGAGCGTCACCTTGTATACGCCTACCGAGCGCGTCGGCACCTTGCGCGCGAAGGCTATCGTCCCTTTATATACCGAGTAGGATGTTTGGCGGAATACCGACATCAGCGAACCGGTGCGCCGGTCCTGCCAGTCGCGCGGATAATAACGCAGCAGGTCGTCGAGCGTTTCGACGCCCAGCCTTGAAAACAGCTCCGCGCGTTTGGGACCGACGCCTTTTATATACTGCACGCCGAACGGTTCTTGCTTCACCGCTAAATTGTACCAATTGGCGCGCCGCCGGTATATGACGCGCGGGGCCGGCGCTCCCCGATGTCTCGCGCATTGCGGAGTTCGGCAAAAATTAAGGCAACGGCGCGACAGGGTGTTTTTATGCCCGGATAAAAAACACTATTTGAGTAATTGCGCAAGATTTCCTATAATTAATCATTATGGCATACAAGTGCAAAATCTGTGGTAAAGGCCCTGTATCGGGCAAGTCTTACAGTCATTCCCACAAGGCCAGCAAGCGGACCTTCCGCCCCAACCTTCAGAGACAGAAGGTTCGCCTTGAAGGAAAGACCCAGACCGTTTATGTGTGCACCTCGTGCATCAAAAGCGGAATGGCCCCCAGAGCCTGAAGCTCCGCTCGTGCGGAACTAAGTTTTTGTGGCTGTCTCGGGACAAATTGCAGACCGGGCGCTGACCGTACTTAAATACGGTTTTGTAGCGCTCGGTTTTCTGCTTGCCTTCCTTCTTTTCTTCCATCCGGCCGAAAATCCGGACTTCTTCTGGCATTTCTCGGCGGGCAGGTACATAGTTCACAACCTCGCGTTTCCGCACTCCGACTTCCTGAGCTGGAGCCGTGCCGGTGCGCCGTGGGTGGATTTCGAGTGGCTGCCGCAGGTGCTGTATTATTTGCTGTACTCGCACGGCGGGCTGTGGCCCGTATACTCGCTTAAAATACTGCTGCTCTCGCTTTCGCTTTGGATTTTCGTGCGGCACATGAAGATGTACGGCGCGGGGCAGTGGCTTTTTTTCCTCGTGCCGCTGTGGGCGGTGGCGCTGCTGCCCAATCTGGATATACGTCCGGAAAATTTCACGATGCTGTTTTTTACGCTTGAGTTTTACCTGCTGGAAAGGATAAGGCTCGGGCTGCTTAAACCCTCGCTGCCCGCCGCAGCGGGCATAACGGCGTTGCTTTTTGCCCTGTGGGGCAATACCCACGCGGGATATTTTTACGGCGCGGCGCTGGCTTTTTTCTTCTGCGCCGGCGAGCTAGTCAGAGTCGCCCTTCCGCTGGCTTATGGCAAGCCGCGCACGGAAAATTTCGATACGGCCATGCTTTACGCCGTCATAACTGCGGCGGCCGTTCTTGCCCCGCTGGTAAATCCGTACGGCATAGGCGTTTACCGCGTGACTCTTGAGCATTACCGCGATATGGCCGTGCTGGAACAGTATATACTGGAATGGCAGATGCCCAGCATTTACAGCCTGTCCCAGCTGCCGTACTGGCTGGTGCTGGGGGCGGGGCTTGGCGTGATGCTCTGGCGCGCGCTGAAATACCGCGACACGGTCGCGGCGCATCTGCTGGCGCTGGGGTGTTTCGGGATAGTTTCTTCGCAGCATTCGCGCATGACGATGTTCGGCGTGATGATCGCGCTGCCTTGCTCCGTATACGCGCTGCGCCAGACCAGGCTTTCGGACCGGGCGGAAAAAATAATACTTCAGGTGCTGACCGTGCTTTTTATCGCGGTGGTGCTGCAAGTGCGTATGTGGGCGCAGGCCAGCCTTGGGCGGGAACCGTGGAAGTATTCCATAACCGCGGAGGGTGCGGCGTCGTTTCTGGAACAGAACAAGGACAGGCTTTCCGGCCTGCGCATGTACAATCCGTGGGGCTGGGGCGGCTATATGGGCTATCGGCTTTATCCGGATTACAGGATTTTCCAGGACGGGCGCTATATTTTCCATCCCAACCTGGCCGAAATTTTCGAGGCGGAAGGCGATAACGGGCAATGGCAGAAATTCGTGCGCAAGCATGATTTCCAGCTGGTAGTGATGGAGCGTATAAACGGCGTGCTCAGCCCGTTTAAAATGACCACAAGCGCCGGCAAAACCAGCGTCGTGCGCAGGCCGTATTACCTTTTCTACATGCCCAAACAGGGCTGGTCCCTTGTCTACTGGAACGCGTATGCGCTGGTTTTCGTGCGCAACGATTCCGCCGACCCGCAATGGCTGGCTGAAAACCGCTTCGTCACCGTGCGACCGGAGGATATGGAGGCGGTGATGACCGCTTTCAACGCGGGCGACGTGTCGCAGTCGCAGCTTACCGGGGAATTCAGGCTGCTTACGCGCGATCTTACGGAGACGGGCTCTCTGGTTGAGACCGAGCGCGAATTCAATTTCTGGAAGGACTTATGCTCCAAAATAAAGTCGCAGCCCGAAACGACGCACGCTGCGCAATCACAGTTATAAAGGGAACGCACTATGAACTTCGACTATCTTAAAAAATTTGCGAAAAAGGAGAACCTGCCGGGCTACCGCGTCGCGCAGATGCGGCAGGCGCTTTTTGAGAAGGGCATTTCCTCGTGGCAGGACGCCAGCGTGCTGCCCAAAGAACTGCGCGACAAGCTGGATGCCGAACAGCCGATACTTTCCTTCAAGCAGGTGGACCTGCTGCGTTCGCGCGGCGGAGAGGCTTTCAAGGCGCTTTTGGAGCTGCACGACGGTACGAGGATAGAAAGCGTGCTGCTGCGCCCCATGCGCGGACACTGGAGCGTTTGCGTATCCACTCAGGTAGGCTGCAAGGTGCATTGCGCCATCTGCGCCACCGGCAAGATGAAATTCAAGCGCAACCTCTCCGCCGAAGAGATTGCGGACCAGGCGCTTTTCTGGCACCAGTTCCTGCACAGGGAAGCTCTTGGCGAGCGGCTTTCCAGCATAGTTTTCATGGGCATGGGCGAGCCGATGCACAATTATGCCGCCGTGGTAAAGGCGGTGAACGATTTGTCCGACAAGGACAACCTCAATATCGGTCAGCGGCATATTTCCATTTCCACCTCCGGCCATGCGGGCGCGATACTGGCGCTGGCGCAGGATTTGCCGCAGGTTAACCTGGCGGTTTCGCTGCACAGCGCCGACGAAGAGGAGCGCGACAGACTGGTGCCGATGAATATCGATTATGGCCTGGATGAGCTTGCCAAGGCGCTGACGAAATACTTGAAGAAAACCAAACGGCAGGTTTTTCTGGAATACGCCGTGATACCCGGCGTCAACAATACGCCGCACCATCTTCGCCTGCTTTTCAAATGGCTGCGCGGCATAGAGGGCAATTATCTGCTGCATGTAAACGTGATCCCCTACAACAATCCCGCCGGAAAGACCCCGCCCGACGACGAGGCCGCAAAGGCTTTCGCCGCCGCGCTTGCGGGCATGGGCGTGCCGGCGACGGTGCGCAAAAGTCTCGGCGGCGATATAAAAGGAGCATGCGGCCAGCTTGCCGCCGGCAACTAAAGACACTGCATTTAATGAAAAAAAGCCGCCCTGCAAATCAGGGCGGTTTTTTTGTCGGCGAAAAACAGTCAGGCTGCCAGCCGGGCTCCCAGCTCAAACGCGGCCATGCAATCCTGCGGAAAAACTTCTTCATGCCGCTTGCGCTTTGCTTCGGCGTCGAATCGTGGCGCTACGGATATAATAGAGATATGGAAAGCGAACG
>Ga0326728_10012320_pt1 | contig 19046 bp, 17 predicted proteins | sample MB3enrmetagenome_FD_207602 | JGI IMG/M metagenome (GOLD analysis project Ga0326728, IMG submission 207602) | Lab enriched peat soil microbial communities from McLean, Ithaca, NY, United States - MB31MN | ecosystem: Environmental > Terrestrial > Soil > Wetlands > Peat | place: USA: New York... | reverse complement strand
GGCAGTACCTTGTCGGACTCGGGTACCGGGTCACCTGAAAAGAACGTGTGCCCGCAAGGGAACTGCTGTCCGGGGCCGCGCTCTCTTATCTGGCGACGGCGGATGCGGGAAAATCCCGGTATTATTTATGGACCGGCACGAATACGGATTATATGGATGTTGAGGAATATGCCCGTGTGCACCTTGCGGCCGGTGAGGACGAGGCGTCTGTTGTACAGAACTTGGCCGGGCTTATCACCGAGATAAAACATTCCCGGCCCACCTACACGGAAGCCTTTGCGCGGGCGGTTGTCGCAGAGGTCAAAAATACCCAATCGTTATCCGGCGATTTTTTTACTTTTGAGCCGGCAGGGGTAAAAATGGGGGAGTTCGGCGTGGGCTCCCGGGGCAAAGGCGACTTTTTTGCACACCGCCAGATCGCCCGTATCATAGGCAAGACCTCCGCATCGGTCGGCGTGGACGAAATGGACGATGCCGGGGCGGTAAAAGCCGGCGGGGACTATATTGTCTGCACGGTTGACGGGATGCACTCCCGGCTCTCCGATTACCCGTTCCTCGCAGGTTTCCATGTAACCCGCGCAACCCTGCGCGACCTCTACGTGATGGGGGCAAAGCCGGTGATGCTCTTCTCTGATATCCATGTGGCTGATGACGGGGATGTGGCAAAGATCTTCGATTACACTGCGGGGATCACGACGGTGGGCGAGGCGATGGACGTGCCCCTTGTTACCGGATCTACGCTGCGGATCGGGGGGGACATGGTGCTTGGCAGCCGGCTCACCGGCTGTGTCGGGGCCGTGGGCATGGCCCGCCACCTGACCGCGAGGAAGTCCACACAGGCTGGCGATTCGATCCTGATGACCGAGGGGGCGGGAGGTGGGACGATTGCAACTGCCGCCATCTACTCCGGTTTCCCCGAGGTCGTGGAAGAGACGATCAACCTCAACTTCCTTACCACGTGCGAGGCGCTGATCAAAAGCCCGGTCTTTGATAAGATCCACGCGATGACCGATGTTACCAATGGCGGCCTCCGCGGAGACATCTTTGAGATGACCGAGACCGCGAAATGTCGGATGGTGGTACGGGAAGAGGATGCCCGGGCGCTGGTCAATCCCCGGGTGCGGCAGATGCTCGATGCCCTCCAGATAGACTTCCTCGGGGTATCGCTTGATGCCCTGCTCATCATCTCACCCCGGGCGGATGCACAGGAGATTATTCGGACGATCTGTGCAACCGGCGTGGAATGCCGCGAGATCGGGTGCGTGGAGAAAGGAAAACCTGAATCCGTACTGGTTGCTGACGGCAAAGAGACCGATTTCCAGCCCCGGTTCCGGGAATCGGCCTATACGCCGGTAAAAAAGGTGGTTGATACCGATGTCCCCGCATTTGAAGAGATGCAAAAAGGCGTCCTTAAGGCATCCGAAGCAGCCATTGCCAAGAAGAAGCGGGTGCTCGACCGGATCAGAAAGAAAAATACAAAAAACGCCTGAAGATCTCCCGGCACCCGCCTGTTTTTGGGAGTGTAGTGCCCCCTGTATGGAGCCTTTCACTGTTTTACCAATGAAAACCCTGTTAACTTGTCAGGATTATCAAATTTCCAACCCCTGATATAATATCCGATCCCTCACCATGTTAACTGGACCCAGCCATCGACCGCAAACCCCACGGTACGTCAGTCTCACATCGCATCGGTGTCAAGATATCCTCTTTTCATTGAAGAAAGCCAGAATTCGAGAAATGCCGGTTCGTACACATCAAGGGTGTTGATGATGTTATATGCAAATTCAATGAAACCACAGGGATTTGAAGTAATAATATTCCCGTCAATAACACTCGGTTCCTTAACAAACAGATGCTTCCCGCGGTAGGCAGGAGCATTTTTCATTAGCTCTTTGAGGCCTGCCGAAGTATGCCGGACCGTATCAAGGAAACCATGCCGTGCCAGAAAAATTGTGGCTCCGCAGATAGCGGCTACAGGGATTTTTCTTTCGATGCACGTACGGATAAAGGGAACAAGTTGTGTAAGCTCATTTTCTTCATAAATCGATGAACCGGGGAGAATCACCATCGCTACAGTATCAGGATCGATAGCATCCACTGTTGTATCAGGAAGTACCGTCAAGCCACCAAACGTTGTCACGGTCTCCTTTGAGAGGCCAAACGTCGCAACATGATACGCGTGTTTTCGTGGAATCATGTTATAGCGATCCGAGATCATTGCATTTGCAAGGGCTGGTTCCCAGTCTGCAAGGTTGTCACAGACAAAAAGGTATACTTGTTTTTCCATGGTATATCCTCATCCCACTTACTGTTAGGTAATTCACGAACTAATACGGTTCCGGATACACTTTCGCACCGCCCACAGCCGGATCCTTATCTCATTTAGTGCGGCTGGAATCCGGGGTGCTGACAGATCATCGGAAGGAGATCCGGTGCCGGAGGATCAGATCTCCCCGGCAAGGATCCGGTAGAACTCTTCTGCGGCGTTCCGCTCGACCCAGGGGCGGTGGCCGCATTTGGGCAGGAGGACAAACCGGAAGTTTTTGAGTTCCTTTTCCAGCGGGACTTCTACGCCTTCTGCCGGATGGGGATCGTAATCGCCATGGATCGCAAGCACCGGGCAGGTAATCTCCCGTGCCATATGGAGAAGGGTTTTTTTCCGGCGCAATTCACACGCCTCGTCCCAGACTCCTCTAAAGACATCGTACTGGCAACAGAACGATTTGTCCTCCACAGTCATCGGATCGCAGGAATCCGCCCGGGCAAGCAGGTTTCCCATCCGTGCAAGCAGGGCATTCTTGTCCGGACCCCCGGATCCCGGCCCGGGGGATTCCATCTGTTCCTGGAGGGCCTCCACCTCCCTCCTGTTCTCCGGGGCCAGGCGATCGAGACGGGTCGTTGTGATCGCCGCGGCATACCGGTCTTCAAACGGCGGGCAGCCCACAAGGATCAGCTTGGCAACGAGTGTCGGGTACCGGGCCGCCACCATCCATGAGAGAAATGCCCCCCAGGAAAAACCCACCAGCGTGACCGGCAGCCTGGCGTCCCGTTCCAGTACCGACCGCAGCTCCCGCACCTGCCCGTCCAGGGTAGTCTCGGTCTGGATGGGCTCTAAAATACCCCTGACGGTGGACAATTCCCGGGCAACGGGAGCCATCTCCCCCGGGGCACCCGGCCCCCCATGGATGACCGCCACCGGGTAGGGGCCTGCCCCCCATTTCCGAACCGGGCTCATACAGGTATCCGGTTACCTCTTCCCTTATAAAGCATTCATGGTACAGGAAAACAGGGAGTATGTGGATGCATTTGGGGGGCCGGATTGAAAGCCCTGCACCGTGAGGCTCAGATTCACCGCGGGTGCCGATCCTTCACCGGCAGGCTTCGATCTCGGCAGTAATCCGGTCGGCAGCGATTCTTCCGATCCGGGTGAGCTTCCCGTTCACCAGCACCATCGGGATCGGTGGGTAATCTTTTTCCAGAATCTCCCGGATATGATCCGGAACCTTCTCATCGATCAGGGTCAGCCTCATCTCAACACGGTTGCCGTAGGTTTCATTGAGCCGTGCCCTGAGTGCATCAAATGCCTGCAGCAGTCTCCCCGAGGGATAGCACGCCGACAAGCCGCAGGTCCTGTCCGCATCGCAGGGAAACGGCGAGCATTCGGAAGATTTCAACCCTACAATCTCGACAAGGATCGTGTCGCTCATACTGCTAGATTGGTGGTGACGGTATTTTTAGTATTGTGATGATGCATCGCGCTCCGTCCCGTCCTTTTGCCGGGTTCCGGGAAATGTGAGTGGAGGGTGGGGGGACCTCTTTCGCTGATCGGTCGGTCCGACCAATTTTTTTGCGGTGCGGGAGGTGGGGGGGGAGGGGGGCTACCGATTTTTTAAAAAGAGGTATGGATGATTGGACTTTTTTCCGGAATGGCCGGGTCGCGAGCCGGACTTTTTCCGGATATTCCTTCAGTAAGGCCAGAAGATCCGGATTGTGTGTGGAGATAGAACGGGGATCGTCGCATCCCTCCCCTACTCGCAGGGAGAGATGCACCCCCCAAAAATACGCCCGTAAAACCGTCCGATTGCCATCTTCAAATTTTAAACACCATTATAGTCTCCATTTGCGAAAATACGCCCAATTTGAGCCCCATATAATGCCCATATTTGGCCTATAACAGTCTTTTTTTGGCACCTTTTTCCGGGGATGAACGAAAACCCATCCGTCACCCGGAAATGCCAAAAAATCGCTTCTATAAAAACGTTTTATTTTGTCCGATTGCCGAAATAATGCTGATTTGGGCTTGCTTTTAAACGGAGCCCGATAAGGGCTCCGATTGGATCCGGAAAGGGACAATCGGAGGTTAATTTGGGCCCGGATAAGCGTAGCTCAAATCGGGGGGATAGGGGATGTCAAATCTACGCCTCATAAAGAACGAGGAGGTTTTTTTCGGAATTCTCCATGTGCGATGCAATCTTTTTTTGAGGATCTTTAACCGCTGAGTTGCTCTATTTCCAGGATCTTCAGCCGCCGTTCTGATCTTTTTTTATCCGCAGCTCATACCGGAACCCTTCCGGAAATCTGTGGGCCGGGCTGGACTCCCGGCTTGAGTGGCAGGGATATCTTGGGTGCTTCGCCCCCATACCCCCACGAGCGAGGAATGCCGCCGCCCCCGATGGGGCGCTCCCGCGGCGGCGCGATTATCTAAAGTGTTATGCAGGTAATCAGCCCAGTGAGGGCCCGGCGAGGCGCCCGATCGACTACGGGCGCAAGCGAGGAGGGGGGGTCACAATTGATGGGATCTAAAAAGAATTTTAGATAAATCTCTCAAACCGTTCTTTTGTCGCCTTGCAGATCGGGCAGATTCCCGGCGGCTGCTCGCGTGCGCAGAGATACCCGCAGACCTTGCAGCGCCAGACCGGCAGAGGAAAGATCGGCATCGCTGTTGTTGAAGCGACCCGGACCGGCGCAGCTCTGCCCCGCTGGAAACGGGGAGGGCGGCGCTCAGGCACCGGTGCGACATTCTGTTTTCCCTGGGCAATGGCCTCGCTCACGTACAGGGCGCAGTAGCAGGCCCCGTATTCCTCCAGGTCGGCGTCCCGGTAATCGCAGGGACAGACTATGTCAAGATCCTCCTCTTTTTTCCCGGAGGCGAGACGGCAGGGGCAGGAGCGGTACCCGTACCGCTGCTCGTTTTTTAATAGGCCCCTGACCAGGTTCTTGGTGAATTCAACATCCGGGTTCAGCCGGTACCCGTTCTTTTCGGCATCGGCCCTGAGCGCGAGATATGCCGATTCAATAGAGTTTTCCGAAACTGCGGGGACATTCATACCGCAAGGGCCTCCCGGATCTCCTGCTCGCGGAACCCGACAATGGCGCGTTTATTGCCGATCACGAGCGTAGGGAAGGACCCGCTGGGATTCCACCGTTCCACTGCGTCCATTACCTCGTCCTGGCCCCTGCCTTCGAGCAGATCAACGTACTCGTAATCGAAGGCAATGCCCAGTTCTTCCAGCAGGACCTTGGTCTTATGGCACCACTGGCAGGTTGAGAGGGCATAGAGCATAACAGGACCCCGGTTTTTACCCTGTACGTGCGTCGGCAAAAATAATCACTTCCAGAGAAAAAATAGCGGTCGTTACTATATAAAAATGGGTATACGGGCGATTTTCATCTGGCGATTGTACGCTACCCTGTTTCCGGAAGCATCCCCCACCCTGCAGCAGGCGCCTGTCCGGCATCGTTCCTGCCGGGAGTCACACACCTATTGTGGGAGAGCCATCACCCAGCGGTTCTGTCCTTGTGCATCAGCGTTAATAACTAATCCGGCACATAAGATATGGACATCATGAAGGCGGTTCTGGGATTCGAGGACGGGGATTTTGTTGTCGGGGAAGGATTGGGGGTAAAGGGTGAATGTGCCGGTGAGCTGGTCTTTAACACCCAGATGACCGGTTACATGGAATCCCTCACCGATCCGAGTTATTTCGGGCAGATCCTGATGTTTACCTTCCCCCAGATCGGCAATTACGGGGTGGATCCCCAAAATTTCCAGAACCCCCGTGTCTGTGCGCTGGGGTGTATCGCAAAGGAGATCTGCGAGAAACCCGAACACGGACCAACCATCAGAACCTTTTTTGAAGAACATTCCCTTCTTGGCATGACCGGTGTCGATACCCGTGCCCTGACTATCAAGGCCCGTGTCCACGGCACCATGCGCGCAGCCCTTGTCGTGGGAAGCGATGACGGCGCTTACGCAGTTTCCCTGGCACAAAAATCCCCCACCATCTGTGATATCATCCCCATCCCGGAAGTGTCGTGCAGGGAACCCTACCATATCCCCGGCAGCGGGAAGCGCATCGCGGTTATCGATCTCGGGATCAAAAAGAACATGCTCACCAGCCTTTCGAAACGGAACGGGGATCTCTATGTCTTCCCGTACAATGCCACCGCAGACCAGGTCCGGGCCTGCACACCGGACGCCCTCTTTGTGAGCAATGGCCCGGGCGATCCCAAACAGGCAACCGATGCGATACGCTGCATCCAGGACCTTCTCGGGGAGATTCCCATCTTTGGGATCTGCATGGGCAACCAGGTCTCCGCCCTTGCCCTGGGCGGCGATACCTACAAGCTCAAGTTCGGCCACCGCGGGGCAAACCAGCCGGTACGGTACAAGGACGGCAGGATCTTCATCACCACCCAGAACCACGGTTTTGCGGTGGATTCAGAATCCCTGCCGGAGGGCTGCCGTGTGACCTACACCAACGTCAATGATGGCACGGTGGAAGGTTTCGAGAACGAGGGCCTCCACCTGACCACAGTGCAGTTCCACCCCGAAGCCCATGGAGGCCCGCGGGATACCGAGGCCCATTTCTTCGATGACCTTTTCAGGAGGCTGGAGTAATGCCGAAGCGCACGGATATCAAAAAGGTGCTTCTCATCGGGTCTGGTCCCATCCAGATCGGCCAAGCTGCGGAGTTCGATTTCTCCGGTTCACAGGCATGCCGTTCCCTCAAGGAAGAGGGGATCGGGGTCGTGCTGGTCAATTCCAACCCGGCCACGATCATGACCGACCCGGATATGGCCGACCAGATCTACATCGAGCCGCTCCGGGCAAATATCATTGCAAAGATCATCGAGAAGGAACGGCCGGACGGGATCCTCTCCGGCATGGGCGGCCAGACCGGCCTCAATCTTACTGCCGAGCTCGCGGAGATGGGGGCGCTCAAAGGGGTCGAGATCCTCGGCACGCCGCTCGAAGCGATCTACAAGGGAGAGGACCGGGAAAAATTCCGTGATCTCATGAACGAGATCGGCGAGCCGGTCCCGAGAAGCATCGTGATCAACACCTTGAGCCAGATCGACGAGGCAATCGCAAAGATTGGTCTGCCTGCGGTTGTCCGCCCCGCGTATACCCTGGGAGGAGCCGGGGGCGGTATCGGCAGGACCCGGGAAGAACTGACCCGGATCGTTGAACTGGGACTTTCCCGCTCCCGTATTCACCAGGTGCTTATCGAAGAGAGCGTGATGGGCTGGAAGGAGCTGGAATTCGAGGTTATGCGGGACGCGACCGACACCTGCATTATCGTCTGCAGCATGGAGAACGTAGACCCGATGGGTATCCACACCGGGGAGAGCGTGGTTGTTGCCCCCATCCTGACGCTGCGTGACGATGAGTTCCAGATGATGCGCAGCGCTGCGATCCATATTATCCGGGCGCTCGATGTGCAGGGCGGCTGCAACATCCAGTTCGCGTTCAAAGATGGGGATTACCGGGTTATCGAGGTTAACCCGCGGGTTTCGAGGTCGTCCGCACTTGCCTCCAAGGCCACTGGTTATCCCATTGCCCGGGTTGCGGCAAAGATAGCGATCGGCCTGCATTTGGACGAGATCAAAAACTCGGTGACCGGGTGTACTGCAGCGTCGTTTGAACCGACCATCGATTATATCGTAGTCAAGGTTCCCCGCTGGCCCTTTGATAAGTTCAAGGGCGCGGACCGGACCCTTACCACCTCGATGAAAAGCACCGGGGAGGTTATGGCCATCGGGAGGACCATTGAAGAAGCCTTCATGAAGGCGAAAAGGTCGATCGATACCGATGTCCGGACACACACGAGCCCCAGCGAGATCCGGATGATCCTCTCCCGCCCGACCGACGAGCGGTTCCACTGCCTCTTTGATGCGTTCCGGCAGGGCTTTTCCATTGACGAGATAGCCAGTCTGACGGCTATTGTACCGTTTTTCCTGGAAAAGATCAAAAATATTGTCGATCTGGAAAAACGCCTTGCTCAGGGTGGCTCCGATCAGGATATCTTCCTTGCAAAGATCTATGGGTTCACCAATACCGAGATTGCCACACTCACCGACAGGGAACCGGATGCCATTGAGGCTATGGTAGGGGCCCCGGCCTATAAGATGGTAGATACCTGTGCAGCGGAATTTCCCGCAAGCACCCCCTATTTCTATTCGACCCGGGAAGGTACCACTGAGATTGTCAAGGATACCAAACAAAAAATTCTTATCCTTGGTTCAGGCCCGATCCGGATCGGGCAGGGTATTGAATTCGATTACTGCACGGTGCATGCAGTAAAAGCGCTCCGGGAAGAGGGTGTGGAGGTCCATATTGTCAACAATAACCCGGAGACGGTCTCCACCGATTTCGACACCTCCGACCGCCTGTTCTTCGAACCCATGCTGCTTGAGGATGTAACCAACATCCTCATGACCGATGAGTATTACGGGGTGATGGTGCAGTTTGGCGGCCAGAACGCGGTAAACCTTGCAGTCCCCCTGGAAAAGGAGATGAAGCGGCGGGGGATGCGTACGCGAATCCTCGGGACCACCCCGGATGCAATGGATATTGCCGAGGACCGTGACCGGTTCAGCACGCTCCTTACCACACTGCAGATCCCAAGCCCCGCGAACAGCTCTGCGTATTCGGAGGCCGAAGCCCGGGAGAAGGCCGAGCGGATTGGCTATCCGGTCCTTGTCCGGCCCTCCTATGTTCTGGGCGGCCGGGCAATGGAGATCGTCCACAATACTACCGAACTCGAAACGTACATGAAGGAGGCCGTGCGGGTGAGCCGGCATCACCCCGTACTGATTGACTCCTACCTGAGGAATGCCATAGAACTCGATGTCGATGCAGTTTGTGATGGCGAAGATGTCCTTATCGGGGGGATCATGGAACACATTGAACAGGCAGGCATCCATTCCGGGGATTCTGCCTGTGTCATCCCCACTCAATCGCTTTCCCCCGAAATAATTGCCACGGTCCGGGACTATACGAAGAAGATTGCGCTTGGCCTGGGTGTAGTAGGGCTGGTCAATATCCAGATGGCGGTCAAGGATAACGTAGTCTACATTCTCGAAGCCAACCCCCGGGCGAGCCGGACCGTTCCCTTTGTCTCAAAGGCCACCGGTCTTCCCATCGCAAAGGTAGCCGCAAAGGTGATGATCGGAAAGAAACTGTGTGATCTGGGCTTTAAGGAAGCAAAGATCGATCATGTGGCAGTAAAAGAGGTGCTCCTCCCCTTCAACAAACTGGCCGGCGTTGACACCATCCTCGGGCCCGAAATGAAGAGCACCGGAGAGGTGATGGGGATCGATTACGATTTCGGGCTTGCATTTTATAAGGCCTGCATCTCGGCCGACAACGAGCTGCCGCTCAAGGGCAATGTCTTTATATCGGTAAATATCGGTCAGAAAGACGAAGTGATTCCCATTGCGCGGCGCCTCCGTGACCTGGGCCTTACCCTGTACGGCACCGAGGGTACGGTTGATTACCTTCACGAAGCAGGTGTGGAAGCGCACCTGGTGCGAAAAGTCCAGGAAGGCTCCCCCAACGTACTGGACATGATGCACCATGGCGAGATCCGGCTGATCATCAACACGCCCCAGGATCGCCAATCCCGCCAGGATCATTACCAGATCATGCGTGCGGCGGTGGACTTCGGTATCCCCTATATCACCACCCTGCAGGCAGCGCGGGCGGCAGCGCTTGCGATCGATGCGATCAAGCGCGAAAAAATAACGCTCGAACCGCTCAGCCATTATCTTCACTGATACCGTCGGCAGAGTCCTCCCGTTTCTCTTTTTGTCCAAATAGCAGAAAACTCCCGGTGTTTGAGGGAGTTTTTGATCGGGTAACTTAATTGAATACCCTTATATACCGAGATAACAAAAAAACATGCATGAAGAAAGTATTTGTTGTTCTTGTGGTCCTGTTTATCGGGATCCTGTTTGCGGGATGCACATCCCAGCAGTCCGCTCCTGCAGCCACCCCGACACCTACTCCCACGATCGCCACACCAGTTCCCACAAACGTCCCGACCCCCATCGCTACCCCCACTCCTAATGTAACGGCGAATGCGACTGCCAACGTAACGGCGAACGTAACCGCAGTTCCGACTGCAGTTCCTGCCCCGAACGTGGTAACGCTGACCTTCACCAGGTATCTGACTATTTCCCCGGTCGGAACGATTTATGTGCCGGTTGGAACGGTTGTTTCCTGGGTTAACGCCGATCCCTTAAAGCCCCACGGAATTAAATCCGTTGGTACCAACAGCGGATACGACTTCGGCACGGTGAAAATTCCCTATAATTCAGCGTATAATGTTACTTTCAGCACTAAAGGAGCTTATCAATACGTTACTGTTTTCCAGCCATATGTGAACTGGAAGATCGTGGTAAGCTGATCCGATCGATATATCCGTTCAGGATTATTCCTGAACGTTTTCCTTTTTCGTTCCTGGTTTTGTTTTAATTATCTGCCCAATTCCCGATTCTACGATGATCCTTTGCAAATATATGGTGTCACATCCAACATGATGATCTGATAACGGAAGTGTCCATGATGGGAAAAGGAACCATAGTTCTTGCCTATTCCGGGGGTCTAGATACCTCCATCTGCATCCCGATGTTAAAGGAGCGGTACGATTATGACCGTGTCGTGACGGTCGCAGTCAACGTCGGCCAGCGGGACGAAGAGATCGACGTTGCGACAAAGAAAGGCAAAAAACTTGCCGACCGGCATTATACCATCGATGTCCGGGAACGCTTTGTCGCCGAACATATCTTCCCTGCGATCAAGGCTAATGGATCGTACGAGGGATACCCAATGGGCACCTCCCTTGCCCGGCCCCTGATTGCAGAAGAAGTGGTAAAGATCGCAAAAAAAGAGAAGGCCACGGCAATCGCCCATGGATGCACGGGGAAGGGAAACGACCAGCTGCGCTTTGATTTTATCATCCGCGCCGCCGGTTTCGAGGTTGTTGCCCCGATCCGGGAGCAGAATCTGACCCGCGACTGGGAGATCGGGTACGCAAAGGATCACAACATCCCGGTCCCCGTAAAAAAGGATAAGCCCTGGAGCATGGACGAGAACTGCTGGAGCAGGAGCATCGAGGGCGGAAGGCTCGAAGAGCCGGACTTCCACCCGCCCGAGGAGATCTATCTCTGGACAGTTTCCCCCGAAAAGGCACCGGCAAAACCCCAGAAGATCACGCTCACGTTTGCCCGCGGTGTCCCGGTGGCGATCAACGGGAAAAAACTCTTCGGCTATGACCTGATCCAGAAACTCAATGTCATTGCCGGCAGGCACGGGGTTGGCAGAAACGATATGATCGAGGACCGGATCCTCGGCCTCAAGGCCCGGGAGAACTACGAGCACCCGGCAGCGACCGTGATCCTTACCGCCCATCGCGATCTCGAAGGGCTGGTGCTCACCCGGCAGGAGCTGGCGTTCAAGCGGATGGTCGATGACAAGTGGTCGGAGCTTGCCTACAAGGGCCTTGTCTACGAGCCTCTCTACGCAGCGCTCAATGCATTTGTCGATACGACCCAGGAGCGGGTTAATGGCAGTGTCGATCTCGAACTCTACAAGGGATCGGTGCGGATACTCGGCCGCAGTTCTCCGCAAGCCATTTACTCGGGGGATCTCGTCTCTTTTGACAGTTCCTCCATCGATCAGTGCGATGCGATCGGTGTCTCCCGGTACTTCGGACTTCAGGCACGCCTGGTTCACGCCCTTAAGGAAAAGTCACCGAAAAAATCCGGCAGAAAATAACCTTTTCTCCCCTTCTTTTTTATTCGACTGCATTCTGCCCTGCACTATACTCCCGGGACTTTGGAGATACAAAAAAAGAAACTTATATGCCGTCATACTCCGACCGTTAGAATATGTGTGCCGGTTTTTTTTCCCGCTTCTCCAAACCAAGGCCTCATATTGTTGAAAGTCCGCAGCCGCCTTCTATTGCGCACGGTGCCGGGATGAACGTACCGGAATATAAGAACAAACCCTATTTTATCGTTGCATCCGTCGAGATGGGAAACACCACCACCAAATGCATTCTTACCGGGGTGAGCCTGGAGACCGGCAAATCCTATGTGATCAACAAGACCGTGAGCATGAGCCGGGACATCCGTCCGCCGGCAACCGGGGAGGAGGTCTTTGGTGAGACCCTTGACGGGACAAAACTCTCGCGCCAGGCCGTGACGGAACTTGTCCGGGACACGCTCATCCAGTGCCATAAGGAGGCCCGCCTCGATATCGAAAAGGACCTTGATTTTGTGGTCCGCAGTACCGGTGTCGTTGCAGAGATGGAATCCCCGGACCAGGTCGGGGACTTTGTGATTGCCCTTGCAAACGGCTGCCTCGCTGCTTGTGTGCCGCCACGGAAGATGACGCCACCTATGGCAAAGGCAAACCAGCCCGAAAAACTCCAGCCGTTCAGTTTTGCCGACAAGGTTGTCTTTGTGGGTGCCGTAGCCGGCGTCATTCCTCCGGTAGGCTCGACCGGGGTCGAGATGGTGGCAAACGAGATGGAAGGAGAACTGGCCATGGCCGGGATCAAGGAAGGGGCAAAATGGACCCCGGTCGATTTTCGGAACCCCTGCGTATCCATGGACTTTGGCACAACACTTGACGGGAGGATCACAAGCGATGTCCCGGCCGATGCACAAAATCCCTTTGCAAAGACCATCGGGAACTTCTGCGGCCTTGCAGGAGCAATCCCCGATGCTATCGTGAGGGGCACCGGGCTCGTACAGGAACGGACCGGTACTGCTCTTGATATCTTTGGAGAACACAGCGTGACCGGAGGTTTCTTCTCAGGAGGCAACCGGCGGGTCATCGACGATTTTGTGGATCGCTGCCATGAGCACATCGATATCCGGATCGTCCCGTCGGATCGTGACCGGTTCGGGAGGGTGCCGGTCAATGCGAAAATGGCAAAAGAATCCCATGTCGCCATGATCGGGAGCGACTGCGGGGAGAACAGCAGCGATCTCGACAAGCTCTGCGCTATTGGTGCCGAGATCCACAAGGATTACAATCTTTCGATGTTAAATGAGGTGGTGGACCGGGTCTGCGCGAAGATGGCCCTGCGAATGATTGATGTTGCCGTTGAACAAAATCTCGTCCCGGAGAATGCGTCCATCGGGTTTACCGGCCGGGCGGCGATCTCCGGGAGGAAACCCGAATATATCCTCGACGGGATCATCGAGCGCAAACTCTTTGACGATCCAAACGATCACCTTGTCTTCGTGGATGACGGCCTTGCCCGCGGCGCTTCCCTGATGGGGCGGTGCATGAACTCGCTCGGGAAGCCCAGGAACCCCATCGGCGGGGTACGGGGTGGGCCTTGTATTATGAACCGGCGCATCAAAATAGGTAAGTAGGAAGAGATTTCCCATGTCAGACCAGCCAGCAACCGGAGAAAAGCCCGAAAAACAGACTCCTGACGAAGAGCTCTACGATGTCCTGATCCCCCCGGGCGTGCCCCGTAGTATCATCCTTGATATCGCAAAGAAGTTCGATGTCGAAGTAGTAGAGCGGATGCAGAAACTCAGTTTTGCCAATATGGACGGTGATGAACGGGAACTCCTTGCCTTCCGTGCCAAGCGCGATGTTGCAGAACAGGTCCAGAAATACATGGTTGACGAGGTCCGCAAATTCATCGGGGAGTAATCTTCCCCGTGACAGGACAGACCCGCAACGGTTATTTTTTTAAGAGTTTTACCAGCAGCGCCTTCTGGGCATGCAGCCGGTTCTCCGCCTCGTCCCAGACCAGGCTCTGCGGTCCGTCAAGGACTGCTCCGGTGATCTCCTCGCCCCGGTGGGCCGGCAGGCAGTGGAGCACCCGGGCATCCGGCGATGCGTGGCGGAGCAGCGCCTCGTCTACGGTGAACCCTTTAAAAGCGGCATGGCGCTTTTCCTGCTCACCTTCATCGCCCATCGAGATCCACGTATCGGTGACGATTACGTGTGCGTCCTTTGCCGCATCTTTCGGGGTCTTTACCGGGGAGACGTGGCCACCGAGTGCCCGTGCCTTTTCCACGAGCTCGGGCGCGATCTCGTAGCCTTTCGGGCTTGCCACCGTGATCTCCATCCCGGTCAGGGCCGAGGAGAGTACAAGCGAGTTGCAGACATTGTTCCCGTCCCCCACCCAGGCAACTTTGAGCCCGGCGATTTTACCGAAGTGCTCCTTTATGGTCAGGATATCAGCGAGGAGCTGGCAGGGGTGCTCCCGGTCTGAAAGACCGTTTATCACCGGTACTGTCGCATTCCGGGCCAGATCCACAACAGTACCGTGCCGGTAAGCACGGATCATGATCGCCGATACGTACCGGGATGCGACCCGGGCCGTGTCCCGGATCTCCTCGCCTCTCCCTATCTGGAGGTCCTTTGCGTTCAAAAAGAGTGCGTGGCCGCCGAGTTCGTGCATTCCGACTTCAAACGAGATATGGGTGCGGGTCGATGACTTCTCGAAGATCATCGCCAGGGACATGCCCCGCAGCAGCTCATGGGGGACGCCGGCCCTTTTCTGGCGCTTGAGCCGTTCGGCACCTGTGAGGATCTCGTCAAGCTCGGTTTTGGTGATATCGAGGATAGAGAGGAAATCTTTCATCATCTAGAGCTCCTTCATGTGGGCGATGCGCCGGTCAAGCAGTGCCTGCGTGCCGATGTCGCGGCGGTGGAAGACTTTTCCAGTGACTGATGTGGCAGCCTCTTCTGCGATCCACTCAGCTTCGTCCAGGGTCTCTGCCTTTCCCACGAATGCCAGTGTTCTTGAAGTGAGGGTAAAGAGCTGGCCGTTTCGTTCTTCCACGTTCGCATAGTAAAGGATCGCCTTGTTTTTGTCACCCGGGGTCAGGGGGTTACCAATTGCCGGCGCTGCCGGGTATCCTTCGGGCACGAGGTACTTGCATACCGTTGCGGCACGCTCGAAGGCAACTTTTGAGGAAGAGAGCGTACCTTCCGTAATCCCGGTAACCACTTCGGTCAGGTCAGAACAGAGAAGGGTAAGGACGTTCATGGCCTCGGGATCCCCGAACCGGGCGTTGAATTCGATTACCTTGGGCCCCTGTGCGGTATTCATGAACTGGCCGTACAGGATCCCCTTATAGGGATGTCCCTTGTGTGCCATTGCAGCCACGACCGAGACCATGATAGTGAAGGCGGCGGTAAGATCTTTTTTTGTCACGAAGGGAAGCATGTGATCCGGCATCGTGTACGATCCCATCCCTCCCGTGTTTGGCCCGGTATCTCCCTCAAACGCCCTCTTGTGATCCTGGACAAGCGGCATGGGAACGATGTGTGTGCCGTCGACAAACGCCTGGAGGGTGAACTCTTCACCTTTCAGCCGTTCCTCGAGGACCACCCCTCCGTTGATCTCGCGGATATATTCTATGGCCCCGGCGCGATCCACCTGCTCCCCCATGATCCGGACACCCTTTCCGCCGGTCAAACCGATGGGTTTTACTGCCAGATCCCCGTCATGGTCCCGGACAAATGAGATCGCTTCTTCTGGGTCAGAAAAGACCCGGTAGGCCGGGTTCCCGTTAATCTTGTATTCTGCCATAAGGTTTCGGCAGAATGCTTTGTCCGTTTCGATGCGGGCAGCGGCCTTTGTGGGGCCTACGCAGGCAACACCGGCAGCAGAGAGCCGGTCTACCACTCCTGCTTCAAGCGGGGCCTCGGGGCCAATAAAAGCATGGGTCACACCGGTCCGGCGGGCGAAATTTTCAATCGGTATCAGATCCGTCTCTGGTGTAAGGCAGATCTCCTTTGCAAGCCGGGCAATACCGGGATTCTTCCGTGCCATCACGGCATAGATTTCGGTCCCGGTGGTTCGGGAAAGGGCTGCTGCAATCGCATGCTCCCGACCTCCGCCACCGACAACGAGAATTTTCATTATCCATCACATGGGTTCTATTGCTTAAAAATGGTTTACGCTTCTGTCCTCTCTCGTCAGAGGATCTCGCTTACCCGTACAAGGGCCAAAAGATCGATTGCCTGTCCTTTTAACATGGTCTCTGCACCCTGCTCCCGGTCCACTACGGTAACAACGCGGTCTGCCCGTGCCCCGGCCGTGCGCAGCATGGTAATACCATACAGGGCTGACCCTCCTGATGTGGTGACATCTTCGACAAGGAGGACATTCTTTCCTGTCACTTCCCCGATGATCGGATTCTTCTTGCCGTGATCTTTCTCTTGGGCCCGGATAATGGCAAAGGGCTTGTTTGCGGCAAGAGCAGTTGCAACCGCCAGCGGTACACCCCCGACTGCGACACCGGCAACCACATCGAATGTGTACCGTTCTGCTATCTCGCGTGCGATTGCAGCAAGAAATTCAGGATGGGTGACCGCGGTCTTTACATCGACATAATAACGACTCTTTGCACCGGAAGCAAGGGTGAAATCGCCAAACTCTACGGCCTTGTACCGGATGAGGAGATCTGCCAGGGAATTCATAAGATATCACCAGGGCTCCTTCTTGACCCCACTCGCATAGCCGATAATGTTGACGGCCCGGTGGAGAAGGGGGGTCAGGATGAGGATAACGATGAGGATGGGAAGTGTGATATTTGCAAAAACCCATCCCGGGTCAAAGATGAGCATCAGCACAAAGGCACCCGCTACAAGGTCGTACTGGTCGGCTATCGGCCATGCCTGCCCGCGATCCTTGCCAAGGCGTCTCTTAATAAAGCTCTTTGCCATGTCCCCCAGGAGTGCCCCGAGGGCAAGGATCGTGATCGATGCAGCGGTCTGCTGCGGGAGAAAGATCCAGCCATAGGTATCGGAAAGCCAGATCTGGAGCGCCCCGGCAGCAATGCCGGCAAGAACCCCGCATGCGAGTCCCCGGTACGTCTTACCGTCCCCAAGAATTCTGCGGCCGTCCGTATAGTTCCGGTGAAAATCGATTGGTGTCCCACCGCCGCAGAGTGCTGCGACGGGATTGGGGACATATGCAGGCACCATGATCCAGAATGCAGCGAGCAGTGTCGAGAGCAATGGTATTATGAATGACTCAGCACTAATAATGTAGCACTCCAATACCTCTAATAAAGAGCAGCGAAAAAGATTAAGGTTACTCCAAATGCCAAAGAGTGCCCTGTCCTTGGTGCATCGGGTGGAAAAATGGCAATCAAAAAAACACGCAGCCTTTGCCCTGTCTGTGGGTCGGTTCTCGAAGCAGAGATCGTAGAAGAAGAGAACAAGATCTGGCTTGTGCGGACCTGTCCTGAACATGGAACGTTCCGGCACCTGTACTGGTCAGACGCGGAGATGTACCACCGTTTCGCGCACTATGATGCTGTCGGCCGGGGGGTGACGAACCCGCAGAACCCTGTCAAATCCGATACCTGCCCGACTGCGTGCGGCCTGTGCAGCAACCACCATTCCGGTACGCTGCTTGCCAACATCGACCTGACCAACCGGTGCAACCTGGACTGCGACTTCTGCTTTGCAAACGCCCGTGCCTGCGGGTTTGTATACGAACCCTCATTTGACGAGGTAGTCGGTATGATGCAGGTGCTCCGGAATGAAAAACCGGTACCTGCGCCCGCAGTGCAGTTCTCCGGTGGGGAGCCGACCATGCGGGACGATCTCGTGGAGATCATCAAAAAGGCAAAGGAGATGGGGTTCCCGCAGGTCCAGATCGCCACGAACGGTGTAAAACTGGCCAACAACCCGGTGCTCGCCCTGCAGCTCAAGGATGCAGGCCTGTCCACGGTTTACCTCCATTTCGATGGGGTTACGCCAGCCACAAATCCTTTCCTGAAGATCCACACAAAGGCGCTGGAGAATCTCAATAAGGCCGGCCTTGGGGTTGTGCTCGTCCCGACCATCATCAAGGGAAGGAATGATAACGAGGTCGGCGAGATCCTCAAATTCGCCGCTGACCATATTTCGATTGTGCGGGGCGTGAACTTCCAGCCGGTGGCCTTTACCGGTGCGGCCAAGGATGAGGATATCGATAAGGAACGGATCACGATCCCGGAGCTCATCGACGATATCGAGGCTCAGACGAATGGCATCTTAAAGAAGAGCGATTTTTACCCGGTGCCCTGCGTGCTGCCCTTCTCTGATCTTGTGGAAGCCTATACGGGCCGGCCCCAGGTACGCTTCACTGCCCACGAGCATTGCGGGGCTGCTACCTATGTCTTTGTCACCAAGGACGGCATGACCCCGGTAACGCGCATGGTGGATGTTGAAAGTCTCTTTGCCGCGATCGAGCAGATGGCAAACAAACTCAAGAAGGGTGGTGGAACCATCAACAAGTACGCCACTCTGCTTGAAGGTGTAAAAGAGCTCCATGCCTCGTTCAAGAAAGGGGAGAAGGGGAGCACCGCGGAGTTCTGGAAACTGATTGGAAAGACCCTGATCGGCCAGAACTTCGATGCCCTGCGGGAGTTCCACTGGAATGCGCTTTTCATCGGGACCATGCATTTCATGGACAAGTACAACTACGATATTGAGCGCGTGCAGCGCTGCTGCATCCATTACGCCACGCCGGATGGCAAACTAATTCCCTTCTGTACCTACAACAGCGGCCCGGTGTACCGCGAGCAGGTCTGGAAGAAACACGCAAAACAGCAGCAGTAATTACCCTTTTTGACCGAAAATAAAGGGTCCCCCCTCGACAAAGAGAACCGGCGCCGGTAATGATCCCTACAGGAACGGCAGTTCCATACCGGTTGCCTGGCGCATGGCAAGGGATGCGATTGCAAGATCCTGGATGGCAAGGCCCGTGGAATCAAAGACT
>Ga0326728_10012318_pt1 | contig 19047 bp, 16 predicted proteins | sample MB3enrmetagenome_FD_207602 | JGI IMG/M metagenome (GOLD analysis project Ga0326728, IMG submission 207602) | Lab enriched peat soil microbial communities from McLean, Ithaca, NY, United States - MB31MN | ecosystem: Environmental > Terrestrial > Soil > Wetlands > Peat | place: USA: New York... | reverse complement strand
GCAGAAGATGGCGGAATGCCGTGGACTTGCACCACTTGCCCGGAGGCATGCACTCGTTAGCACCGAGGCCCGGTTCGCTTGCCCGGTTGGCATTCCAAAAATGGCCTGCCGGGCCGAAGCTCGACAGAGCGAAGGCTGGTCCGGGTGGCAAGACTAGTACCTGCAACCTTTCCGTCTTGAGCGGAACGCCTCTGCATTTGGCTACACGCGGTCCTTGCGGACGGCCACCAGTGCCCACGGGCGGATTTGCACCGACACTTTGCGCGTTTTAAGTGCGCCGTCTCTGCATTGGACTACGTGGGCGAAATGGTGCCGCGTGAGGGAGTTCCACCCCCAAACCTCTCCGTTCTGAGCGGAGCGCCTCTGGTAGTTGGGCTAACGCGGCAAAATAGCACTCCCGGCAGGAATCTCACCTGCAACCTGGCGGTTCGAAGCCGCCCGCTCTAATAGTTTGAGCTACGGGAGCATTCTGAATGCGGAATGTCGAATGCGGAGTGCGGAATTTCCTGCGCGGATGGTGACGTCGAAAGCGACCTCGGAATTCCGCACTCCGCACTCCCCACTCCGCGTTTGGAATGTGGGGCCGACGGGGAGACTCGCACTCCCGTGGGGTGGATTGCCCGGCAGTTTACGAAACTGCTGCTGTCGCTGCTGAGCCACGCCGGCCTCCGAAATGCAGAATGCGGAGTGCGGAATTAGGCAGAGCCGTCGTGACCACGCTTGTCCTCCTCATTCCGCATTCCGCACTCCGAACTCCGCACTTGAGAATGGTGGGTCGCCACGGTGCCGCCCCGTGCTCTGCGGTTTAAGAGACCGCTGCATCGCTGCAATGCTTGCAACCCAATCGCGACACGAAGGCGGAGTTGAACCGCCGCAGCCAGGCCTGTGATGGTCCTGGCCGGCACCGGTGTTCGTGTCGCAGAAAGCGAACCGCTAATCGCTAATCGGCGTTAATGGAGAAATCACCGCGTGCTGTTCTGGAATTAGCGGAGATAAGCGCGGATTAGCGGTTTGAAATGGTCGAGCATCAGGGTATTGCGCCCTGTATTCCGGTTTGGAAGGTCCTTGCGGACGGCCATCAGCGTGTATCTCTCAACACCTATGCTCGACAAAATGAAATGGAGTCCCGTGTGAGAGTCGCACTCACCTGCGCGGTTTTGCAGACCGCTGCCTGGGCTGCTCGGCCAACGGGACGCTCACAAATCAGCGGGCGGATGGTCGCCCACCCGCCCGCCTTGGTGCCTTCTTGGCGTCCTTGAACCGGCGGACGGGCGTGGAACTCACACCGCCCGCACAAAGTCCAAGATGACGGCCCGCACGCTGGTGTCGAAATCGACGACGTCCAACATGCTGCGATCGCTCGGGTCCGCCAGGGTGAAGCCGTTATCAGGGGTAATCCGGCCAGTTGTAAGTCCTCGCGATGGCCTCGAAGAGCTGGAACAAGCCTCCGGACGCGTCGTTAGCATTGATGAGCAGGACCGCACCCTGTCCGGTTTCAACATAGCCAACCATGCCTGCATCGAAGCCATCGTCGCGCCCGTTATGTGAAAATCGAAGCGTTTTTCCCTTGCCTGCAAGGAACAGGCCCAGCCCGTCGTTGTCACGTTGCTCGGTTATCATCTGGCGGGCCATCGCCCGGGAGATGACTGGTTCGGCCGTGCCTGCCAAGGCTTGCTGGAGGCCGATGAGGAATGTCGCCAGGTCCGACGCCGTGGTCCACAAGCCCGCCGCCGCCATCTCCGGGTAGATGTGCCATCCGCCCTTGACCACTTTTCCGTCGGCATAGTAACCCGTGGCGGCGGCGAACGCCACCGGGGGATGCGGCGGCGGCTGGTAGGTGCTGTTGGTCATGTGCAACGGATAGAGCACGGCTTCCTGCATGTATTGGGGGAAGGTCTTTCCGGTCACGTCAATTATCATCTGTTGCATTACCGTGTAGCCGCCGCCGGAATATCGCCATTTGCTGCCAGGGACAAGCCTGCCAGATGTCTTTCGGCAATCAGTTTCTCGACCAGATCATCCAGCGCGTCTGCGTGTGCGGACAGCGGGGCCACCAGAAGCAACCATAGGGCGAAAGACCTTAAGCACCGGGTTGGGCGTCGCCAGCCCGCGCACTTGCTCCGGAGATTAAATGCTTGCGCCTTGCCCGACGACGCCGTGCCGAACACTTGCGGCCCCATGAGAACGCTACGTTTCATCACGCTTACGCCCTTGCCGGCGGGCGGCCGCTCAGTCCGGCGCCGTGACTCATGAACACCAGGTTCGCAAGCGCAGAGCCGCCTTCCCAGGCTTGGCGGCCCATAGCATCGCCATAGGTCTGTGGTCCGGCCAATCGGCTGTGGCCTTCCAGCAATCGCTCGGCGGAAAGGACTCCGCTCTCAACCCGAAAGCGATCCAACAGCTTGCGAACATCACCCTTGCGGTGTGGGGTGTGACCGCTATTTCGTCCTTCGCGTATCAAAGCGGCCAGTTCCGGGGTATCTTCACCCAAGTTCAAGCTCGGGGGTTGGCAGAATGCCCGCCGCAGGGCGTCACGCACAACCTCGCTGGCGTTACTGTAAAGCCCGCTTTTCACCTTTTCTTCGATAACCGTCTCCAATTCATGCGTGAGCGAAACATTCATGTATCCAGGATAACCGGATAACGAAGAATAGCAAGGTTTGTTACGTCGAAATTGGTCAGAAAGCCGGGGGTCGCACCCGGACCGCACAAGCTCTCACCTGAGACGGTTCGCCCTCCTGTTTTGGAAGCCACCCAATCACCTTCGGCCCATCGAAATTGGTCAGGAAGCCGGGATTCGCACCCGAACCGTCCGCTTCACAGGCGGAGATGCTGCTGTTACACCACAATCCTGAAAAATGGCGCCCCCACGCGGACTCGCACCGCGATCCTCCTGCTTCGCGGGCAGGCGTGCATATTCTCTTACACCTTGGGGGCCTTGGAAGTGCGGAATTTGGAGTGCGGAGTGCGGGATTGCTGACGATTCCGGTGCGTCTCACTCCGCATTCCGAACTCCGCACTCCGCATTTGGAGTGTCCGTGGCCGGACTTGCACCGGCTATGCCCGGCTTGAAGGGCCGGCTGCTCGAGCTCCTTTGCATTCACGGACAAAACGTTCGCCGCGGAAGGCTGGAAACACGGGGTCGCTGCTCGCAGGCAGGCATTAACCCCGCTAAATCCGGTCCTCCGTGGCGATGATGGACGCCCTAACGCCGAGGCGACCGCGTCTTGTAGGTGAGGAGCGGCCGAAACGTGGCGATGACCGAGACAAGCCCGGCATCCACCAGGTCCTTGACCACGTCCTCGATGTTCTTGTAGGCGGCTGGAGCCTCTTCGTAGAGCAACTCGCGGGGCTCGCAAATGACTCGGCCCCCCAGCGGTGTCTGGGTCAACTGCTTCCTGCCGAAGCGCTCGCGCATGCGCAGGCGGGTTTCGCTCCGAGCCCACTTGCGACCGGCACCGTGGGCCAGCGACCAGCCGTGGCTTGCGCCATCGCCGATCGGCTTCACTAGGTAGCTCAGTGCTCCGCGGGAACCCGGGATCACTACGGGCTCACCTTCGGCTGCCACAGCACCCTTGCGATGCACCCAGACCGCTTCGCCATCGCTTCCGCGGCGAGTGATGCTGTTGTGGCAGCCATCCCAGAGGCACTCAGCCTCCGCTCCCAGCGCCTCGACGAATCGTCGAGCGATGAGCGCCCGGTTTGCCTTGGCCCATCTTAGGACTAGGTCATGGTCTCCGATGAACAGGGCCATGCCGCAACCGACGTCGCCGCCGATGAGGTGGGGATAAATGACCCCCTCGGTGACAAAGGCGGCCCCCACCGGACTGCCCTTGGTCGGGTGCAGGTCCGGGAAACCAGCCGCCAGGCGCACGCCTTCGAGTTGTGCTGCCGCGTAGAGCTGGCGGAGCGCTTCGCCTTCGATCCAGCTATTGGCCGAGGCAAAGAGGCGCACGTTCGTTTCAGTCAATGTGTTCATGCTTCCTTTTCTGCCCGCCATAGTTGGTAACGGCGGCGGATCTGCCCCTGGTGGGGCGGGTTGGGTTAGAGAGTTGGCCACTGGAGTCGGGATTGCGCCGACACCTCCTGGGCTTCAGCCAGGCGTGCAGACTGACTACACCATCCAGTGGATTAAAGGGTGCGCAGCAGTTTTGGCCGGCTACGACGACGCGCCGTCAAAGAGGTTTGAGCGCTGCAGGCTCAGTCTTGCGATTTGCACAGGCTGACGATTGCCGTTTGACATTCAGGCTCGACATCAGCGTGCTTCGCTTTTCAGGCGAGTCATCCGTCCCGCATTACCAGGACGGATCAAGTTGCCGGGGATGGTTAAATGCCATCTGGCGATTGACAGCAGGTTTATCGCAACCGTCCGCCGCCACTGCGCACCGAAATCATTGCGGCGGCGGGCCAAGACGCCCGCCGCTGCATCGAAGCCGCGACCGTGAATCAGAGATTAGCGGCGCGGGTGAAGTTGAACTCGTCCAGCGCGTCTTGAAGGGCCTGGATTTGGTCCTTCAACTCGGCCACGAGCTTGTCCACGTCCACTTTGCCAAGCTGGGCCGTGTATTCGACTTCGTAGCCCGGCTCGCCGAACCGGCCGCCTTCGTGGAAGACGCCGGCCTTGGTGTCCAGCCCGGTGAGCGTGGTCACGAGGCCCTTGAGCTCCGCCAGGCGGAAGATCTTGTCATAGACCTCCGTGTTGGTAGCGGCAATGGCAGCCTTGACCTTGACCAACTCGTCGAGCTTGGCGCGCAGGCGCGCCAGGACTTCGCGGTTGTCGTAGTCGAACTTCTGTTTGGTGCTGCGGACGTTCTGCTTGGCGAGCAGTTCCTTCAACTGGGCGACTTCGCCGGCCAGTTGATTCTTCAGTTTGAGTGCCTTGGCGATTTTCATTGAGTGGTTCCTTTCGTTTGCGGTTTAGAAAATGGTCGTCCCGGCAGGTAATGCTCCTGCGTCTTCCGCTTATCAGGCGGATGCTCTGCTCTTGAGCTACAGGACGGGAAATCGAGCCGGTAGGCGCTCCCAGGGAGCGCCTACCGCCGTATTTTGGTTCAATCCAGGGACGCCACCTTGTTCATCGTACGGTTCTGGGTTTCCCTGTTCATCAGGACACGGTGCCAGAACGGCAGCGGGATGGTGGCGTGGTCGGCATCCCTCACTGCCCCATACAGCCGGCTCAGGCAAGGGAGGCGAGGACCAGCGTCAGAAGCGGATATGCCATAACGCGCGAATGCCGGCCGGACCCTCGCCATCGCCGGGACGGACCACTGCAGGGCGTTCGGAACGGGGCAACGTCGGGAGGACTTGGTGGTCCTGCTTGCTGAGAATTGGACGATTCTGCGGAACTGGTTTCTGCAACCGGTTCCGCAGCCATTGCGGCAGGTATTGGGCGATAATCATATTGGTCTCTCGGATTGTGGGTTTACGAATTGGCGGAGGGGGCCTTGCGGACGGCCACCGGGGTAACGCTCCGACCTCGGCGGCGCCGATCCTGTTTTCGAGACAGGTGCAGCCAGCTTATATCTGCCTGCCCTCCGCAAAACGGTCAGGGTGGCGGGGATTGCACCCTCAACCTTCCCGCAGACAACGGGTTGCTCCGCTAATTGAGCTACGGATCCGGAATGGTGGGAGGTGCTGGTAATGCTCCAGTCGTCACTTCCGACAGTTTTTTTAAGACACGGATTTTACAGACCCGCAGCCGGAACACCTCCCCGAGATTGGTAGCGGGGGTGGGAGTCGCGCCCACAGAGGCTGAGCTTATGAGGCTCGCCTGAATCTCATTCTCCCCGCAGTGAAATGGTGGAGACCGACGGGTAACGCTCCCGTTTGAGCCTGCTTGCAAGGCAGGTGCATCACTTTTCTGCCACGGCCCCAAAAACAATGAAAATCGGCAAGCCGCCCTGGTGCTGCCCCAGGCAAGCTGAGTTTTGGAGACTCGGCTGCACAGGCTGGTGCGCGGCCTTTTCGAGTGCGGAATTCGGAATGCGGAGTGCGGCATCTCCGGAATGCGGAGCCTGCACTTGTTCCGCACTCCGCGTTTCGCACTCCGAAATTCAAAGGGCCGGGAGCCGTTCGGCGGCCTGCGGCCGGCGTGCTTTACTGCGCACTCCGCACTCCGCATTCCGCACTTGGGCCGCTCCCGGCCCGCGCCATTTCAACAAAGAACAAACACCTCTTGCTATCTTGCGATACCAACCCACGGTTTCACGGTGGTTCTTTCGGTGTTTGGGGGCACACCTCCTGCGAAGCCCTTAAATTGTAAAATCAGGCCTGGTTCATCCGGCGCGCTTGTCGGCGACCGCTGGGCAGATCCCACCGGTGGAGAACCTCGGCTCTCCCGCGCCGTTTTTCGTTTTGTGCCTGGAGACATCATCAAGACGTCGGCTTTATTCTGCTCACAGTGCGTTGCCTTTCGTGGTCGAGTGTTGCTTCTTTCAGTTCGGCATGGGTAAACAAAAAACCCTGCTTCCATTTCGGTAAGCAGGGTCTGGAAATCCTATGATGTTCGGTTACCTGCTCACCTTGAGTCTATCCGGGTTGGCTTCGGGCTTCTGCCCACGATACGCCCTGGATAGGCCGAGGCTAAACATCGTGCCTCGGCTGGACCAGCTATGACGTGTCGCTTGCGCGACCGGCGTCAGCGGCCAAATCGAGACCAATATGTTCATGCAAGTTTTCATCGAACTTGCCTCAAACTTATCACAAGTCCCCTAATCTTGTCCACTTATATCTTTAGGGGTGCGTATATCTTAAATTCAAATATCTGGATGAGTTGATTCGAGTTCGAACACCCGCAGGGTACGCATGGTCGCAGAACCTTCAACGCATTCCACTTCCAGCCGATCGTCTGTCGGCAGGCAACAGGCGGAAAGAGACGTTTCGCCGTAGTTCGCGAAAACCTCGATGGAAGTCCGGTCCACGAGAATCTCGACGGTTCTAAGCCCACTCGCCACCGGGGCAGGCTTGGAACTGCAGGCCACTGACCGGTCTGTCACGGTCACGGTGGCGCCCCGAATGCGGAAATTCAGCGCGGTTCCCCGGGGCACCTCCACGTCGGCCAGGATGTGGAACAGGTCACCGGCGACCTCCAAGGGCCGCGTCTCGCCCGCCGCCAGCGAGAGGTCTTTCCATGTGTGCTGACGACGATGGAGCAACTCGATTTCAGGCGCCGGTTTGCGGAACAAGCGCAGGGAGCCACCCAGCGTGCGCAGCGTCAAGTCGCAAGGGAAGGTCATCTGCTGGTTGAAGGGCATGTCGGGGTACTTGCCGTCGCGCATCCAGGCGATCTGGATGCGGCGGCCTTGGTGCCCGGCAATGTCGCCCCAGGACTGGGTGGCATAGAAGTTCGGGCCGAAATCGCAGGGCAGCTCGTCCGTCTCCGGCATGAACCTCGAACCGTCGAAGTCGCCCACCGAGTATTTGCCATTGCCCCGTACCAGCACCCACTTGAGCCGGTGGGGCTCACCGTTGACGGGCAATTGGAACATGTCCGGGCACTCGAAGCAGTCCGGGATGGACTCCTTTTGCTCGGTCCACTGGAGCAGGTTGGTCGAGGTGAAGAGGAAGTAGGAAGAGTTCCCATAGAGCAGCATCACCCAGCGCCGGGTCGGCTCGTGCCAGAACACCTTGGGGTCGCGTTCCGGATGGACCAGGACTGGATTCTTCGCGTACTTGGTCCAGGTCCGCCCCTTGTCCAGGCTGTAGGAAATGCAGGTGCTGCGGTTGTCATTGCCGCTCCAGAAGGCCACCAGCGGCGGTGTGTTCGGGTCCGGCGAGAGGCCCGAGCTGTTCTGCCGGTCCAGGACCGAGCCCCCGGATTGGACGCCGCCGCCGAAACGGTAGTCTTCCCAGAAGGCGGGCCGAAGCTCGGTCCAATGGACCAGGTTGGTGCTGACGGCGTGGATCCAGCACTTGTTCCATCGTTGGGCGAAGAGGTGGTACTCGCCATCCAGATAGATAAGCCCGTTGGGGTCGTTGAGCCAGCCTTCTTCCCGCGCGCTCGGGTTCAGCTTGCGCAAAGTCCATTGGCGGGCGGTGAAATGGAACTGGGGACGGTATTGCTCCCGGTAGAGGTCCGCTGATGGCGGTAATACCGGGGCCTCTCCCCAATAGGCAGCCCTGAGCGCGGCGATCCGCGCCGGCCCGCCGCTCAGGCGCCCGATTTCCGCATCGGACAGCGTCCGGTCCCAGAGGGCGACGTGATCGATCAGACCTTTCCAGGCCGAGTTGATGCCGCCGCCGATGGACTCGGCCCCGATGAGGCACGGCTCGGTGTTGCCTTCCCGCAACGGTCCCGCCGGGAACGCCTCGCTCATCAGCACCCCATCCACGAACATCTCGAGCCGTGTCCCGTCATACCGGCAGATGACCGCATGCCAGTCCTGCGGACCGATCCGGTCGAGTGGCGACATGACCTGTGTCATCCCTGGCGTATCCCGGGTGCCCAATTCGAAGCCGATCGCCGAATCGAACGAGAACAGGTTATAGACCAGGTGATCGTGCCCGCCGTGTTTGCTGAATAACGGTTTGCCCCAGGCGCCCAAGGGGCTGCGCAAGCGGACGCTCACCGTGAGGGCGGACCCGGTGAGGTTGAGCATTCCGCCGGTGCCCTGCCCGGCATCGAGGTAGCCGCCCTCCAATCGGGCCACAAGGCCATCGTTGCCGCTCTCCAGCGATTCTCGCAGCTCCTTTCCTTCCAATCTGACTCCCAGCGAGACGGCGCCCACCACCCGCAGTTCATTCCGCCCAGCCAGATCCTTCAGCCCGTCCATGTGCCACACCACGAGCGCGGTCTTGAACACCTCGTCGCCCGGCGCGGAACCCGCCGCGTCGCCACCGAAAACCAGCGTCACAAAGCAGAGCGATGCACCCGTCACTCGCGCCAACGCCCGAATAATTCCAAGATCCGCTTCGCCCATAGGGTTTGTAACGGGGTCTCGTCGGGCCATGTTCAAAACTCGCATTGGAGGTGAATCGCTGCTTTCCGTCCTGCATCTTCCTGTACCGCGATACGCGTTGCCTTGGCTACCGGGTCGTAATCCGCAGCGGCCTGGGTCCCGTTGATGGCCAGTTTCTTCGCCGGCCTCGAATGAATCCAGACCTCGTAGTCGCGCTGGAGCGGCATGCGGGCGTAGGTGCCCTGGCGGGGTTCGATCGTGAGCGTCACCGCGACCGGGCCCGCTTCACAGCGGACTCGCGTCACCGCGACCGCGCCGCTCAGGTAGGCAAGGGAGTTGCCATCGTCTTCGTAGAGGGTGTAGTCGCTCACCCCCTCCGGATAAACGTGGAGCTTGAGGGGGTTGGCCGGTTGTTCGCCGACAAAATCCATTTCGGGCCAGTACGGAATAATGGCGCCGGCTTTGATGAACAAGCCGCCAGCCCGGTTCGTGGGATAAACACAGGGCATCTCCCTTGGCCCCTCGAACTCAGCACCCGTCCAATAATCGATCCAGCGGCCTTTTGGCAGATAGACCTTGTCCGTGAACGCCGCGACCAACAGGCCGTCCCCGAGCATGTACTCGGTCACGCAATCGGCGAGCTTGAGGTCATCCGGAAACACCAGCGGCATCGGGCGGAGAATGGGCATCGAGGTCAGATGGCCGACATGGGCGGCGGAGTAGATGTAAGGCAGCAACGAATACCGCAGCCGGGCGTAGTCGCGGAACATCGCTTCGGCTGGTTTGCCCAGGAACCAGGGTTGATTGGCATAGGCCCAGTTGTTGTGCTGGCTCCAGGGTTGGAGGAAGCCGAAGTGAAGTCCCTGGCCCCGGGTCTCCATGTCGCAGGAGGTATTCATGTGCCCGCTCATGCCGTAATTGAGCATCCACACCAGCGCCTTGGGGCCGCCGCCGTTGTCGCCCATCGTGGTGGCGCCCCAGTGCTGGACCCCCGCGTAGGCGGCGCAGTAATGCGTCATCGCCCGTTGTTTTGCGAACTCCTCGTAGCCGGCGCACATCTGCTTGTGATAGAGGACCTGGGTGAGGTTATGGTTCTCCAGGTCGCTGAGGCCATTGTAGTACTTCCGGCCGGGATGCTCCTGGATCAGGTTTTCCGGGTCCATTTTGAAGCAGCGCGCGCCGTTCCTCACGAACTTCTGCAAGTGGTCGAACCAGGCGTCCGGCATCTTCGGGAAGGCGCTGCCCCGACCTTCACGCTGGGCAACCTGACGTTCCTCTTCCACGGTCAGGTCATCAGCGCACACCAGCCAAAGCGAGAGCTTGAAACCCGTTCGGTCCAGTCCGCCGATAAAGGTCCCACCCTTGGAGTCCGGCCCCATCCAATCCGGGATGTAGAACTTGTTGGGATTCCATTCCGTTTCGTGGGACGAATCGTAGTTCTTCTTCATCCACTGGGGTTCGATCCCCATGATGTCGCAAGGAATCCCCTTCTCCCGGAACAACCGGCTGTCGTCGAGGATTTCATGCTCGTTTTGAGTGATCTGGCTGACATAGGTGAGCCCATAGGCAAACTGGGGCATCAGCCGGGGCCGGCCGGTGATTTCAGTGTAAAGCCCGATGAGCCTCGGCAACGAATCCCCGATGAGCAGGTAAAAATCCAACGAACCGCCCGGGCCCCAGAAGCAGGCCCGATCAGCCTCGTAGCGGCCAAGGTCATAATAGTGGACCCAGGTGGTGTTGACGAATATGCCCCACCCGCCGGTGCTCAGCAGCAGGGGGACGGGGCCCTCGGTCTGTTCCCACGCGCCCTGCCCGTGATACCCAAAATTGCCGCGATACTGCGTCCAAAGACGATAGCCGTGCCCCCGCAACTGCAGGCGTTTGGAGGAGGCGGTGCCAAGCCCATATAGCCGTTCGTCACCACGCAGACTGAACGTCGCCCCAAAGGAGTTCGTCGGCAGAAAGAACTCGTGCATGACGTCGGGCTGTGCGGCCTTGTAGTGCGCGGCGCTTCCGATGATTTGCACCTGGCCTTGCCGGCGTTTTTCCCCCCGAAAATATTCCTCGAGCGAGGCTTGCCGCTTCTTGAAGGTCTCCAATTCCGGTGCGCCCCAACGGGTGCCTTGCGGCAGAATCCGTTCGCAGAGAACCGCGCCCGTGCTATTGCGCAACTGCATCTGGCCGTCGGCGGCACGCACCGATAGCGAACCGGCCGTCGTCTCGACAATGACGCTCCCTCCCTCGGAGCGCGTTTTGAAGTCGGCGGCAGGCCATTCTGATTTTACGATTCCATAGCGCTCCATCAACGACCGCTGAAACCGCCCGTCCGCTGCCAACCTCACCCGAAGGGTGTTGGGCGTCACCGCCTCGACCCGCAGCACATCTCCGTCGGCCAGGGTCACGTCGACGGGCTTGGCATGAAGGATGGCGCAACTTTGCGCGAGGGCAAGAAGGCCGAGACTCAGCAAACCGGATTTGGTCATCGCGTGAGGGAATCATCGGCGGAGCAGCGGCGCAAGCCCAACGTGCATAGTTCGGGCTACTTGCCCTCGGCGAAAACCGCGCGCACCGCTTCCAGGTATTTCAGCCCGTTGACCGTATCGGGCTCCAGGTAGCTGCCCTCGGTCCACTCGTTCCAGCAATTGATGGTCAGGATGCGCGGCCCGCTGGGCTGGGCGAGCAGGCGCTCTTTGGTTTTCTCCAGGGCGTCGCGGAAGTTCTCGGGCGTGTTCTGGCCGATGGTGTTTGTGAACGGATAGCCGAAGTTGCCCAACTCATCCTCTTGGGCCGTCCGCGGGCTCGGATCCCAGCCCATGCTCAGTGGCAGGCGCTGTCACAACGGGCCGCCCGCGCCATTCGCGCCATCGATCCCGAGCGGGCGATCATCATCGAGCCCTCCCAATGCGGCAGCCCAGAGGGGTTGGCTGAGTTGGTCCCCATCGCCGTCTCGAACATGGTCTATGCGCGGGTCCGTGATGGTGCGGGCGGAACAGGGCAGTCCCAAGCCCAACCCCTTGGAACGGCATCAAACTGGCGCTGGCGCCGCTGCCGAGGCCCGTGCTGTTGGTGGATGGCATGTTTTTGGTTGAATCCGTAGGATTTGAGTTCGCCCCTGATTTTTGGTTTGCCAGCCATCTACCGAGCCTATGGGGTACTAAAATGGTCCTGCGCCGAGGTTTCAATTCTGACGCTCATCGAGAGCCTTTTATTAAAATCAGCTTTCGTTTCCGCTGACGGGGTGTATCCTGCCATCAAATTTCAGAGGGGTTGGACCGTATTTGTCCGACCAGATGTGTTGAAATGGCGGCTATGAACGGATCGACATCCATCAACGGCGGCGCGCCAGGGTCGTGGGTCCATGACCCGCACTCGCAGTTTTTTCGCCACCACGCTCAATGGGAAAGCGACCCGCAGGCACGCCGTTATAGCCACCGGCTCCTCCGCGCCAAGGACCCCAGGCATGGCCTCGGCTTCGACGCCGTGCTGTGTGTGGAAGGACACCCCACCGTTTACTTTAAAACGGTTCCCAGGAAGAACCCTGGCGCCGAACGCGAATGGCACCAGGCTGTTTGGAACCAAGGTGCCGCGACCCTGCTCGCGGTCGACGACCCGAAGGAAGTTCGTGTTTACTCCGCCCTCGCGAAACCCGCACGGGACGAAATCTCGAGCTCCGCTGATCACCGTTTGATTGCCACCCTGAGCCGCACCGCCGATGCCCTGGAACTCCGGCAATTCGTCCGGAGCGTCGAAACGGGCGAGTTTTACCGCCGCCATGCGGACAAGTTTCGTGCGGAACGTCCGGTGGACCATTACCTTCTCGAAAACCTCCGCGCTGCGCGTGACCTCTTGTGCGACCCAGCCCGCGGCGAGGCGCTCGACCGCAATGTTGCCCACGCTCTCCTTGGCCGGTCGCTCTTCACCTGTTACCTGTTGGAGCGGGGCATCATCGGTCCCAATCAGTTGCGTGCCGCAGGCGCGCCTGTGGAGCGGACACTGTGGCAAGTTCTCGGCAAGCTCACCGCCGGAACCCCGCGCACCGATGCCGCTGACGTTCTGTTCAAGCTCTTTAGACTCCTGCACGAGGACTTCAATGGCTCCGTGTTCGCCGGCCAGTTCGCCGCTGAGCGTGGACAGCTTCACGTTCGGCACTTGGATGTGCTCAGGCAGTTCCTCCGTGGCGACGACCTGGAGGCAAGGCAACCTTCGCTCGATTTCGGTCTTTACGACTTCCGATTCATCCCGATTGAACTCATCAGCTCCATTTACGAGAGCTTCCTGGCCGCGGAAGATGACCAGCCAGATGAGGACGATGAGTTCCAGACTGATTACAGCAAGACCGAGCGTCGTCAGGCTGGCGCATACTACACCCCGCCGCGGCTGGCCGAACTCGTCGTGGACATAGCCACCCAAGGCTGGGATAGCTTCCTCGACAAGCAGTGCCTAGACCCTGCCTGCGGGTCGGGCGTGTTCCTCGTCATCCTATTTCAGCGCATGGCCGAGGAGTGGCGACGCAAGAACCCGAACGCGACGAACGTCCAGCGCGCATTTGCTCTCCGGCAGCTTCTCACGCAGAATCTCTGCGGTGTGGACCGAAACAAGAGCGCCTGCCTGGTGGCCTGCTTCAGCCTCTACCTCGCTTTCATGGACCAGTTCGAGCCGCCGGACATCTGGGCTCTGCGAGATGAATTGGCCCGAAGGCACGCTTCGCCAGGAGCGTGTCGCGAAGAGAAGGTCCTCCCACCGCTCATGCCGGACTCGGGCGAGGCCGCCACCGGCGCTCGAACGGTCATCCATGCCAGGAACTTTTTCGCACCAGAACTGGACCAACTCGGCCCGTTTCACCTCGTCATCGGCAATCCGCCATGGTTTGGGCGTCAGCAGTTTCGCGACGAGGAGATGAAGGCATGGTTGGAATCAAGGCGGAATCCGTTTCTTGAACGCGGAGAGGGTTACAACGCTGGCGCGAAGGCGCAGTTCCATCCGCTGGATGGCTCGGCAATTCCTTTTCTGTGGAAGGCCCCGTGCCACGCCATGAATGGGACCGGCACGCAGGCTGGGCAGGTGTGCTTGTTGGTTCCCTCTGCTGTTCTTCTGGGAGACAGGACCGCCGGTTTTCAGGCGGCATGGTTTGGCCGATTTCGGGTTGGAGCCGTCTGGCAACTCGCGGACTTGCGGTACTTCCTGTTTAAAGGCGCAACAGCCGCCTCGGGTGACCACACCAAGTCCGCCGTCCCCTGGCCGCGACGCCCAGCGGTTGTGGTTAAGTTCTGCTCCCAACGGCCCGCAGAAAACACGGAATTCCCTTACATCGTCCCCAAGGCAAACCGCTTGGACCCCCGACAAGCGACAATCTGCTTGCTGCCCGAGGACGAGAAATCCCTGAGTCAGTCTGACGTGGTCTGTGAAGCAAGGCGCCAGGAGGCGTTTCTTCTTTGGAAGAAGCACTTTTGGGGCACCACCCGGGACGTGCGGTTCATAGACCGGTTGATGCAGATGACGCCGCTCGGCAAGTGGGCGGGAGCTCCTGGGAAGACTCGCTGGACAAAGGGCGTTGGTTTCAAGCCATTTCACCCTGGTCGAACAAAAGGCAAAGCGGAGGAGGCCTGGTGGGATCAGGAGCAGCTCTACTACGAGGGCGAATCAGAGGATGCAGATTTGGTGCTGTTAAAATCGGACTGCCGCAAGACCGGTGCTGAGCTTACGAAGCTGCACAGGAACCCCGACAAACGCATTTTCAAACCCCCGTTGGTGATATTCAACCGCAGCGGTTCCACCATTGCTTTCGCAGATTTTCGGGTAGTATTTCAGGACAAGATTCGCTCGATCTCCGGCCCCAAGAAAGACGAGGACTTACTGCTCTTCCTGACCGCCGTCATTCATAGCGATTTGGCGCGCTACTTCCTGTTCCACACCTCCGCCAGCATCGCTGTCGAGCGTACGACCGCCCTCCTGCACGAGTATCTTCGCTTACCGTTTCCGATGCCGGAGCGGTCGCGTCACCCCGGGAGGGCTTCGGCACTCATTAGCGAGGCGGCTGGTCATCTCCGCGAGCTGCAGTCGAACCTCAAGGATTTGGAGGAAAGGCGCGACGCGCTGTTCCTCGACAAGCGAGAAAAGATGGTCGGGACCACTAAGAGCATGCTGGCGCCTCTCGTGTTGGATTATTATGAACTCAACAGGCGCGAACGCCTCCTGCTCAAGGACACGATTCAGATTTCGTGCGAGAGCATGACGCCCACCTCACCGTGGTCGGATGTCCCCACGCTCCGCGATTCAAGTCCGGACCAGCGCAGAGCGTACGCGGATTACTTCTGTCGGACGATCAACACCTGGGCACATCGCTCCTCGGAAAGGATTCAAGCTGTGGGACGGATTTGCTCGAAGTCAGGCCTGTGCCTGCTATCAATCACTCGAAGCAGTAAACCGAAGCCTTACGTCGAACAGACCTCCGATGCCGAATTCGAAGAGGTGTTGAAGCGAATAGGCGACGCTGCACAAGAGAAGCACCCCGGCATCGCCTACATGCGTGGCTACTACCTGATTGAGAATGAGGCGGTCCACGTGCTGAAGCCTCTTGCTTACCGGCACTGGACGCTGACCGCGGCCTTGAATGATGCGGATGAGGTCATGGGCGAGTTGATGTTCCTGAAAGCTGCGTCCTGATGCAACGCGTCGCCCATTCCAGGGGAGCCGACTGGGGAGATTTTCCGCCAGGCTTCGTGGCCGACCTGTTGCGCTTCACGCTGGAAGTATGGGCTGAGTTCGCACTACCCCGCGGCGTTTACAAAGAGCCCCGTATCACCGGTCTGTTCTATGGCGTGCTGCAGGACCGCATCTACGGAGATGAAACCAAGGACTGGGCCGTGGTAGACGAGAAGAAGCGATACGACCGATGCGGCAAGGAGATCGCCCGGACCGACATCCGGGTGTTACCGCCCGGCAAGAAACACACAGAGTTCGCGTTTGTGTTCGAATGCAAGCGCATGAACGTGCGTCGGCGCGGCAAGGTGCATCATGGCGCGGGCGCTTATGTGGGGAAGGGCGGGATGATGCGCTTCATCGATGGCAAATACGCATCTGGTCTGCGGGAAGGTGGGATGCTGGCCTACGTCATGAACGGGGATGTGGCTGGCGCGAGGGAGGCGATCTTGCGTTTCATCGACCGGAGGCGTGGTCCGCTTCGGCTTGGGTTGCTAACCGGCTACTGCCCCTGCGCCCTGCTCGGCAAGCATCTCCACCACGGCGAGACGCGCCACGACCTGGTCGACGGGCGTGTCTTCACGCTCTACCACTTGGTTGTGCCCGTTCACCGGCGGTAGCCGCAGCCGATCACGGCAGTAGCAAGCTCGAGTTAGGTGCAGGGTCAGCCAGGAGGAAAGGGGCGGGAAACAGGCGCAGGGCCCCGGCCAAGCCCGCGCCGGCCACCATGTTCTTCAGCGCCCATCGCTTACTGGGTCACCTTGTTATTTTCCCAATAGCCGGTCTGGTCGGTCAGCAGCCCGTTCATCACAAGATCGTTCTCCTTGAGGAACTCGAGCGTTTGGTCCCAGACGCGCACGAACCCGTCGACGCCAACGACCCGGTCCACGCCCGGGCCGAAGAACCAGGTCGAGAGCCCCGACAGTAAGCCGCGCTCCAAGCACCGCGGAATAAACTCCTTCAACGCCTGCCGTGGCCGGATGGTGGTCGAATGTTGCCCGCCCCACATCACGGATTTCCAGTCCGACTTGGGAAGGCCCCCGCGTCCTGCCCCATCCACGACGTTGGCGGGCGCCTTGATGGGGATGCCCTCGTAGCTCAGGCGTTTGGCAAAAAAGCCGCTCTCGGGCGGATCAATCGGAATTATGGCTGGAGGCGACTTACCGACAGGCGTATTTGCTGCGGCCAGCGCGCGAACCCCGGTCACTGCGAAAAGGCAAAGCAGTGCAAAGACCAGCCCCCGTCTCGTCGTCCCAGCCAAATTCATAACTTTGGGCCTCATGGTCTCTTGTCGTGCAATTCCCCGCCGACTTCTTTGTTCGCGTGTTGGACGATGTGAAAAGGATCGTGGACGATGTTTTCCTCGGCACCAGGGACGGAGGCCAGGGTCGAGTTGATGTAGGGTTCCCACATGTCCATGGCTACCCCTTGGATCCGAGTCAGTTCCTCGGGGGTGAACTTCTGCCAGTATGCGTCAAGACTCTCTTGATCCCGGCCTTCACCCACATACTCAACCGTCGCGCGCTCCCCGCCCACGCTGGCCACAACGGTCAGGTAGTCATGCCCGCGAGCGGCGCTCTTCTCATCGACGCAGAGCAGGGCGGGGATTCCGGGCGCCTTGCGCTCCAGACCGCGTTCCACCGCCCGTTGCTTAATCCCATCGGCTTGGTCCCAACTGATGCGCAAGATCTGGCACGCCCCAGCCACCGAACACTCCCCCATCAGGTCAATGGCTAGCTCTGATGCCGCACACTCGGCTTGGCAGGCCCATTTGGAGAAAGAGAAAGCTCCGACAAATGACCGCCCGAACTTCCTCCTTCCCCTTATCTTGGGCACTATTGATTTACCGCCGAAAGCGGCAGATTTCAATCTGAAAACGCGCCGTCACCCAGTAAAAAATCCCCACCAGATCCCAGAAGAACTTGTTAATTCACGCTCCCCAAAATGGGAATAGACACATTCGTGTCTTTTGGGCAGCGAGCCGATACGGGGCAAATGTGGAGGGAGGGCGATTGTCCGGATGAGGGGAATTCAATTAGACCGGCGCGCGTTATGTCGCGACGGGCGCGGACTTTATGCCGGCTTCAATGCCGTCCGCCGCGGGCCGGGAAATCCGTTTACGAACCGTCAGTCAGCGATCGCCATCATGGCCGGTGGCCGCCGGCGCTTCGGTTTGTTTGCGGATTGGTTCCCGCAACGCCTGGATGTATTTTTGCGCCAGCTCATTCGTGGGGCTGCGTTGCAGCACCGCTTGAAACTCCGCCAGCGCTTGGGTGTATTCCTTCTGGCTCGCCAAAGCGATGCCCAGGTTCACCCGCGCCTCGAGTAGTTCCGGCATCAAGCGCACGGCTTCGCGAAAGGATCGCTCCGCTTCCGCCGGTTTTTCCAGCCCGCCCAGTTCCAGCCCGGCGAGAAAATGCGCTTCGCCCCATTTCGGCGCCAGTTGCGCGGCTTCAAGAAAACTGGCCGCGGCGTCCGCGTGGCGGTTGAGCGAGGCGAAGTTCCGGCCCGCCTCGAAACGCAATCGCGCGTCCGCCGGGCTTAAGGCAATCGCATCCGCGTAATTCGTCAAGGCGGCTTCGAGCCATCCACGCGCGGCGCAAAACCGCGCCAGCGTGGCCAGGTCGTCGGCGCGATGGGTCCGGTTGGTCAGGGCGCGTTGAAAGCAATCCGCGGCCTCGTCCTTGCAGCCCTTCGCTTCCAGCAACTGGCCGAGTCCGATCCAGGCCAACCCGAAGCGGGGCTTGAGCGCCAGGGCGCGGCGAAATGCGCGTTCCGCCTCCTCGGCGCGGTTCAATTTGCCGAGCGCCACCGCCTGGTTTTGCAGCGACCAGACATCCTGCGAGTCGAGGGCGAACGCGCGCTGGTAAGCGCCGAGGGCAGCCTCGAACTTTTGTTGCTTCACCAGAATTTGGCCCAGGAGCGACCAGCCTTCGGCGTTGCTGGGCAGCAGTTCCAGCGAGCGCCGCGCGGCGGCCTCGGCGCCGGCGAAATCACCGCAGTCCCGCTTCGCCTCGGCGAGTTGCTGTCCGAGGATGGCGTCATTCGGCCAGGCGGCCAGTGCGGCTTCACGGAAACCCACCACTTGAGCCGGGGAAATGTTCGTGGCGCTTTTTTGCACGGCGGCAGCCAGCCCGCGCAACTGCTCGGTGTGGTTGAATTGATGGGTGAACGGCGCGGCGGAGAGACGGCTGACGATTTCCGTCAACGCCAGTTGCAAGTCATGATCCGTCCAGCTCAACCGGCGCGCGCAATCGGCCGGTGACGGCCAGGGCTGGGCCGGCGCGGGATCGTTCGGCGGCAGTAAACGCTCGACCTGTTCGCCGATGACTCGCGCGAGAAGATAATCTCCTTCAAACGTCAGATGCACATGTTCGTAAAACAACTCCTGCCCGGGCAGGCCGTCGGCGCTATGCGCCGCAAACTCCTGTTCGGCATCCGCCAGCAAAAT